>Ga0163225_100239_pt1 | contig 17122 bp, 13 predicted proteins | sample MSEWel2016_04_06_2_FD_113145 | JGI IMG/M metagenome (GOLD analysis project Ga0163225, IMG submission 113145) | Subsurface microbial communities from deep shales in West Virginia, USA - MSEEL Well Study Marcellus 5H_2016_04_06 ... | reverse complement strand
ACATCTGGCAAATATACGAAAACTAAAAACAAAAACAAATTCTATGGGGGACTACCAAAAATATTGAAAATTCTATCACTCTGAATAACAGGATGTTAAAAATATAGTAAAAATATGCAATTTTCATAATTGCTTGATTGTCAGATTAAGCAATTAAATATTTTTTTTTACTTTCCTGATTTTTAGACCAAAATTTGCAAGTTGGGTTATGTCCCAAACTCTCACTAATAAATTCGGTGGAGATGCCGGAGCGTTTCAGTATGGTAGCAAAACTATGACGGGCAGTATAGGTAGTTATGTGTTTGTCAATGCCAACTTTATTACCAATATTCTGCATGTGTACATTGGTCTTTCGAACCCGCCAAGCAATTTTATACGTCTTTTGTTTATGGGTTAAGTCATCGGTGATAACAGGAAATACAAAATTGTCCGGTGATTTATCCTTGTTGCCTCTTTTCTCGATAATCATTCTTATATCATCGGTGATGGGAATGGTTATCGGTCTTTTAACTGCTGAGGAATGTTCCGTCTTTCTCCGAATAAAGGAAATAAACTCTGAACCAATATCCCGGTATTTCAGATTGCATAAATCCACCATGTTGATTCCATTGCAGAGGTAGGTGAAAAGCCAATAGTCCTTTGCTTCATCTTCATGGGAAAATGGCTCTGGCTGATAATTGTAGATTTTTTCAATCTCGTTCAGTTTTAATGCCCTTTTTACGGTAATAACTCTTGGAGCTAAATATTTGTCTTTATCCCGGCCAAACGGATACATATCAAGAGGAATCATATTTTCACGTTGAGCCATAAGAAAAACGCTTTTAAGCGAATCAATGGACCTGTGATAGGTGGTTGGCTTAATGCCCTTTTCTCGCATGAAGTGTTCCAGTTCCCGTAGTTTTGTAGGGGTGATTTCTTTAAACTCCAGATTTTTCTCCCGTTTAAAAAATTGCTGCAATGCCTTTTTCATGGGTTTGGCCGTTTTATCACCGTAGCCATTCTTATCGTAAGCCTTGGTTTTTATATCCAGATAGTGATATACATTTCTCATATCACTACCTGTTATACCCATGTGGGTTTTAAATCTGTCGAAGGAAAAATCCCTCATGGTTTTGATAATCTTTTGAGCCTTTTCCTCAATCAATGAAAATTCAAGTTGAATTTCTTTGTATTCGCCTCTGGGCTTAGGAGCGATGATTTTCTCAAATTCATCATCGGTAAATTCATACACTCGGTCTTTGGTGTCGATGTTATAATACATCTGTTTTCTATCGTGCGTCAACCGGAGCTTTGCCGGATACTTGCCATTTTTCTTCTGCCGTTTTTTGAAAAGCACGATGGCTGTACTAACTTTGTTAGAAATAACTGAAAAGTAATTTTTGGTTATACAATCAATTTCTGTATGGCAGATTTTTATGGTCGTTCGCCAAAACATGTACCATAGAATTTGCCATACTTTTGTACTCCAAAACTAGAAAAATGCGGTATTATATCAAAATCGAAGGAGTTGTAAAATGTTGAAAACTAAACAAATGGTAGCAAAAGGTAACATCTAAAAAATGAAAAACGGTTAATATTGTTAACCGTTGTAGCGCATTTAGAAAGAAAATCCTCTATCTCGTGAAAATTTACTATATTTAAAGGCAAAAATAAAGCGCAATGAAAGCATATAAGTTTGACACCAAAATATCGGAAAACGGAGCAATTTTGCTTCCTCTAAATCCTAATCTTTATAATAAAGAAGTGGAAATTATTATTGTTCCCAAAACAAAACCAGAGAAAACGAGAATTCATAAAGCAAGTGATTTCGTGAATAAATGGGCTGGGTTTCTGACCAATTCTGAAACAGACAATTCAAAATTCAATTATCTTTCAGAAAAATACAGATAATAACCAATAAAATCATGCATAGAAACGAATCTGGTATCCAGAAAGACAAGTTCAATCCGACCAAGTAACAAAGAATCATCTTACTTTAATGAAAAAGGTATTATTCGATACAAATATTATCCTTGATATTGCTCTGAAGAGAGAATCTTTTTTTAAGATGCTCAAAAATTATTTATACTCATTGATAAAGAGAAAGTTACAGGAAATATTACTGCAACAACCATTACTGATATTTACTACATTGCAAAAAAGGAAAAAGGACATAATGAAGCGATTAACTTCATTGAAAATCTATTAGAAGTGATTGATGTAATTGGAATTAACAAAGAGACAATATTAAAAGCATTGGCATCAAAGATGAAAGATTTTGAAGATGCAATACAATCATCTGCAGCCGAAATACATCAGATAGATTTAATTCTAACCAGAAATAAAAATGACTTCACAGATACAACCATAAAGGTTTTAACACCAAAAGAATTTTTAAAAGACTAAACCGCAGACAAAACGCGCTACAACAACAGGTATAAGTAATGGCTATAGTTTTTGTTGAAGACGGGATATCTGTTCACATGATAGAAAATCAGTTAAAATGAATGCCTTTATGAAGACTTCGGTCAAAAAAACATTTTGGTGGTATCTGATTCCTATTTTTGGGGTGATATGGTATTTGGGACCGCAACCCGAAACGCCCAATTACCATACGGGTGTGCCGGAAACGCCTTCGTCTCCAATGGTGGCTGATAGTCTTTTAAAAACGCATGAGGCGAGCTACCCTGTCAAACCGGATAATGAAGCCCGGATTATCTGGGCTGATGATAGTCTTAAAAGTGTTACGGAATATGTTATTGTTTATTTGCATGGATTTGGGGCAAGTCAGAGAGAGGGTGCCCCGGTGCACCGGCGGATTGCTCAGAAGTATGGATACAACCTTCTGTTAACCCGACTTTCCGACCATGGTCTTTCTAACGATGTAAACTTGGATCGGTTTTCTGTGCAGAGGTTATGGGACAGCGCTCTGGAGAGCCTCTCGATTGCCAGGGCACTGGGGGATAAAGTTATCCTGATGGGAACCTCCACAGGAGGAACACTGGCATTGAAGATGGCTTCGCTTTTCGATGATGTGGAAACACTGATTTTATTGTCGCCCAATGTGCGGGTGCGCGATGACAATGCCTGGATTCTCAATAACCGGTGGGGACTGCCGCTGGCTAAGATAATTACCGGAAGTGACAAAATGGTTTCCGATGACAAGGGGGACTGGTATCCGAAGTACTGGTATCCCGAATATGGGCTGGAAGCGGTGGCAGAATTGCAGGAACTGATTGAGACGACCATGGTTCCGGAAGTTTTTGTGCAAGTGACACAGCCTGTTTTGCTTCTCTATTATTACAATGATGAGGTTCATCAGGATTCGGTGGTGAGTGTTCAAGCCATGTTGGAGATGTACCAGCAGCTTGGAACTGCCGATAGTCTGAAGCAAAAAATGGCATTTCCTGATGCCGGAAACCACGTTATCGGTTGTGATTTGCGGTCGGGAGATGTGGAAGGGGTTTACCGGGCGGTGGATGCTTTCCTTGAAGAAACAATTTATTAGTGTTTGTCTATAAAGTCCAACTTCTGCGTTATTGCTCAAAATCTAAATCCTCATCCCGATTGTGCTTTTTGTTGGTTTTTTGTTCAAAAACCTTACAAAAGCTACTTCGGGACTGCGGTTTAGATTTTTCACACGCCTTGAATTTGAACTTTCTAGTTCAAACACGTGAAAAACGTTTAGTTCATGGACAGGCACTAATTAGTCCCGGATGTGAGCAACTTGCGTTAACTCCCTGCTGATATCAGATTTTAATACTCCTTTAAATTTGGCTTTAGTTTATAGTCGCGTATAGATTTTTAGAGATTGCTTCTCCCGATCTCGTGCCTCTTCGGAATCGCAATGACGCTTTTTCGCTTTTAAATGGAAGAGGTTGGCAAATGGCAGGGCGGAGAAGCCGCCCTGCCATTTGCCAACCTCTCCTCTGTTATCGGTAGGTCCCGTCATTGCGAGGGCTGTGCCCGAAGCAATCTCTAATGAAATGAGCATCGCAAGGGATGCCACAAAAGACAACGTATAAATTCCTTACATCCGAGTTCCATCAGACCAATAACCTAGATAAATTATATGCTGATGAAATATACGCTACTTTTTAAAACAGAGCCTTAAACTTTTCGTCATGCCTTTTTTAGCGGCCTTGTGTTTTCACTTCCCGCATTAATCCATTGTTCCAGACGGGGAAGGTACTGTTTCGCTGCATTTACGCCATCTTCAAATAGCTTCCTGGTTTTTACCGGGTTGTTCTCAATTCGCTTAATTTCAATAGGCTTTTCAGGTCGGATTACAAACACAGTTCCATCTTCTTCCAGTTGTTTTAGTTGCCGAAGGGAGTCGTTATACCTTTCCGCTCTTTTGCAAAGCGTTTCATACACTTTAGGATATTTTCGGTAATACCACTTAAACAACCACCTGAACTTTAGTGGGTTTTTCTGATAGTTTTCGGGTTGGGTCAGAATAACCACAGCTCTGTTTTGTCCGTTTTTTAAAGCGTGCCGGAATGGAATAGAATCGGCCAGCCCTCCGTCTAAAAGATGTTTGTTTTTGTACCTCACCACAGGAGCAATCAGAGGAAGAGAGCAACTTGCTGAGAGGATGGTTTTAAACTCCTGTTTGTCTGCTTCATTTAATAGGAAAAACTCTGCTTCGCCGGTTTGGCAATTACTGGCTCCTACGTAAAAATGGCTTTTTGAATTCTGAAGGGTTTCATAATCGAAAGGAATGATTTTTTGGGGAATTTCTTCCAGAATAAAATCCCATGAAAAAAGCGATTTTTCCCGCAATAGATTGTGATAACTCAAATACCGTTTGTCGCTAATCAGCTCATTAACTTGCAGATTTCTACCCGGTTGTTTTGAAAGGTAAGAGGCTGCGTAGGTGGCTCCCGCAGATACACCGTAAACCGCATCGAAGTAGAGGTCATTCTCCATAAAAACCTCCAGAATGCCTGCGGTGAATATTCCGCGAAAACCTCCGCCTTCCAGTACAAGTGCTGTGTTTTTTATCATTTTAGGGTTATATTTCTGTCAATAGTTCGTTAAAAAAAGTCTAAACGCAAAGACGCAATGGCGCAAAGTTTTTATTATCAGAGAGTTGTGATAATTATTGCGCATTGTGTAAATTGCTCACTAACAGGCATTTAATCCCGAAGTTTCGGGATAACGGAGTATTGTCTGTCAAACCGGTAAATAAAGAAGCCGGACGCCCAAAATTAGTCCATTTTACTAAAATTAAAGAATTATGCTGTGCTTGTTTTTCTTTTTAGGGTCTTACTCCAAATGTTTGTGTTTTTTGGCAAAATATTTCTAAAATTGTCACGCCTTTTTTGGGTTGGGGTCCACGAAACTCCTGGAAGGAGTTCCATAACTTCTTAAAAAACCAATTATGATGTTGTCAGTTCTTGCAAGCAAGCGGCAGAGCAGAACGACAGCGTTTTTGAAAAACGGCCAAGCCGTTTAATGTCGCACTTTAAGTGCGACCAAAATTCGTGTAATTCGTATAATTCGTGGACGAAAAAAGCAATTGCGAAGCAATTAGCCTATACTGTTAATTCTCATTTGATTTTCTTTTTACTTGTCTGGTTCTGGCTATGCCAGGTTAGGGTAATCGCTGTTTTTAATTAATACTATGTTGGATGATTGCCAAGTGGGTTGGTAGTGAGTTGATTAGGGATGGAGGATTTTTAGTTCCAGTCTCTTACTTCTAAAGTTCTATAGATCTATTGTTTATTTAACAAAGGTTAAACTCCCCTACGGCTTTTTATGCTTACCTTTGCACCCCGAAATCAGGGGTCGGATTACTTTTTTCTTTTAAAACATGCTGCAATCAAACAGTTGGGAAAAATATTGAAACCTTGGTTTGAGAAGATAAAGTGTAGAATTACCATTTTGGGGCATTGGTATAATGTTCCGATTTTTTTCAGAATGTATAAATAAGTGATGAAAACCTTTTAAGCCTTATTTGGTTTAGTTTTTTAATAGTTTTTTCAATGATTACAGTTTCAAATCTCGCCATTCAGTTTGGCAAAAAATTTCTTTTTCAGGACGTTAATATGAAGTTTACGCCAGGCAACTGCTATGGGGTAATCGGTGCCAATGGTGCAGGGAAATCAACCTTGATGCGCCTGATTAATGGCGAACTCAATTCTACCCGCGGTCATGTGGAATTAGGTCCCGGAGAGCGTTTATCAGTATTGCGTCAGGATCACCATGCTTTTGACCAGAATCGGGTGCTGGAGACAGTGCTGATGGGGCATGAAAAGTTATGGGAAATCAGTAAAGAGAAAAATGAAATTTATGCCAGGCCCGACTTTTCCGAAGCGGATGGAATGCGTGCATCGGAACTGGAGGAGCAATTTGCCGAGATGGACGGGTGGAATGCCGAAAGTGATGCGGCCATGTTGTTGAGTGGCCTGGGCGTCAAAGAGAGTTTGCACAACAAACAGATGAATGAATTGAACGGTAAGGAAAAAGTGAAGGTTTTGCTCGCGCAGGCATTGTTTGGAAAGCCGGATAACCTTTTGCTCGATGAGCCCACCAACGACCTTGACCTGGAGACGGTTCGATGGCTGGAGAATTACCTGGCTAATTTTGACAACACATTGCTGGTGGTATCGCACGACCGGCACTTCCTGGATTCTGTTTGTACACACATTGTGGATATCGACTATGGTAAGGTACAGCTCTTTTCAGGAAACTATACTTTCTGGTATCAGAGTAGTCAGCTGGCTTTGCGTCAGCAATCATCTCAAAATAAAAAGGCCGAGGAGAAGAAGAAAGAACTTTTGGAGTTTATTCAGCGCTTCAGTGCCAATGTGGCTAAGTCGAAACAGGCTACCAGTCGCCGAAAGATGCTGGAAAAACTAAACGTGGAGGAGATTCAGCCTTCTACACGCCGATATCCGGGTATCATTTTTACGCCTGACCGCGAAACCGGGAACAGCATCCTGACGGTATCAGGACTCAGTAAAAAAGCTGAAGATGGAACCCCATTGCTGAACGACCTGAACTTTACGGTGGAAAAGGACGATAAGATTGTTTTTCTTTCACGCAGCTCGCAGGTTACTACCGCACTGTTCGAAATCCTGAATGAACGTATGAAGCCGGATGCCGGGTCTTTTAATTGGGGAGTAACCATTACGACGGCTTATCTGCCTATGGAGAACAGTGAGTATTTTCAGGGCGATTATTCGCTTGTTGATTGGCTGGCCCTCTATTCTGATGACACCAAAGAAGATTTTCTGAGAGGTTATCTGGGCAAAATGCTTTTCTCCGGAGAGGACATTCACAAAAAGGTGAAAGTGCTGTCGGGAGGCGAGAAGATGCGTTGTATGATTTCGCGCATGATGTTGCGCAATGCCAATGTCATGATGCTCGATAATCCTACCAATCATCTGGATTTGGAAACCATTCAGGCATTCAACAATACCCTCATCAATTTTAAAGGCAATATTCTGATGAGCTCTCATGACCACGAGTTCATTCATTCGGTCTGTAACCGAATTATCGAAATTACACCGAACGGTACCATCGATAAAATGATGGATTACGATGATTATGTCACCGACGAAAATATTGCCGCTCTACGCGAAGAGATGTATCGCTAGGTGGTGCGATTTCCAAATCGCACTAACCAAACAGAAGGGGCTGTCCAATACTTTTTGGACAGCCCCTTCTGTTTGGTTAGATTTGAATTTTAACTCTCTACAATTTATTCACCATCACCTTATAGGTTGGATTTTCCATCACATTCACATCAATGATGTCTTCGGCATTCTGGAGGAGTTTGCGACAGTCTGAACTCAGATGTTTCAGGTGAACCTTTTTCCCTGCTTTGAGATAGCGTTCAGTTATTTTATTCAGGGCTTCAATGGCTGACATATCGACCACGCGGCTCTCTTCAAAATCAATAATTACTTCATCGGGATCATTCTGAACATCAAACTTTTCATTAAAGGCACTAACGGAGCCAAAAAACAGCGGACCGTAAATTTCATAGTGCTTGATTCCATTTTCGTCGAAGCGTTTTTGTGCCCGGATACGTTTGGCATTGTCCCAGGCGAAGACCAAAGCGGAGATGACGACTCCGATAATAACGGCCAGGGCAAGATTGTGGAGAAATACGGTGACTAGTGTCACGGTGACCATGACAAAAATATCTGACTTTGGCATTTTGTTAAATGTCCTCAAACTTCCCCATTCAAAGGTTCCTATGGCTACCATAATCATCAGACCGGTTAATGCTGCCATGGGTACGCTTTCAATCAGCCCGAACCCGAACATCACAAATACAAGAAGCATTATTGCGGCTACAATCCCAGACAGTCGTGCCCGTGCTCCGTTTGACGTATTGATAAGACTCTGACCAATCATGGCACATCCGCCCATTCCGGAAAACACCCCCGACAGTATGTTGGCTGCTCCCTGGGCCACAGCTTCTTTGTTTCCACTTCCCCGGGTTTCTGTTATTTCATCCATGATGTCAAGGGTCAGCAGACTTTCTATTAATCCTACTCCGGCAACAATTACAACGGCTACGGCTCCTGTTGCTCCTGATATCATGCCGGGGCGCCCGCCAAAAATGGAGGTAACCAGTCCCATCATGAATGCGGCATAAAGGCCTGTTAGCGGTGATAATCCTGCTATCAGTGCAAAGGCTACGGCCTCAGGAACCAGTGCAAGTGCTACGGTAATTCCCGAGAGAATTTCTGTTTTGTAATTAATTTTCTGCTGGAAATTGAAAAAATCGAAAATTTGATTCATCTTTTTAAGCAATTAATGAACGAAATCAGGAGATAATCCTCTGAAATTAAAGGTAAGCCCCCGGTTTCGCTGACTTATCCGTAGATTTCGATACTTTAAGGAACGTCTATAAGTGTGAAAAATCAGAAGGGGCAATTTCTTTGTAATCAAAGCAGCATGGATGAGCGTCCAATCGCACTTTTTAACCTGAGTCTGACCCTGCCAATCCTTCTCTCATTTTTTATTATCTTCGCGGTACATCATCACAATCATCCGCTTTATGAAAGTCTGTATTGCTGAGAAACCGAGTGTTGCCAGGGAAATTGCACGTGTGTTGGGAGCCAAAAACCAACGCGACGGCTATTATGAAGGGAATAACTTTCAGGTAACCTGGACTTTCGGACATTTATGTACTCTCAAGGAACCACATGATTATACGCCTGAATGGAAACGGTGGCGACTGCATTCACTGCCAATGATGCCGGCCAAATTTGGTATCAAGCTTTTGACGAATCAGGGGGTGGTAAAGCAGTTTCGTACCATCAGTATGTTGGTGGAGAAAGCCGACGAGGTGATTAATTGTGGTGATGCAGGTCAGGAGGGAGAAGTGATTCAAAGATGGGTTTTACAGAAAGCGAATTGCAGCTGTCCTGTTAAACGGTTATGGGTTTCGTCCCTGACCGAAGATGCGTTAAAAGATGGGTTTGCCAAATTACGCGATGCCAAAGAATTTGACCGGCTGTACGCTGCCGGCAGCATGCGGGCGATTGGCGACTGGCTGTTGGGCATCAATGCCACCCGACTTTATACCCTGAAATACGGACAGCAGGGCCAGGTTCTCTCCATCGGAAGGGTGCAGACTCCCACGCTGGCTCTTATCGTGGATCGTCACAAGGAGATTGAGAATTTTGTGCCGCAAACCTACTGGGAATTGAAAACAACTTATAAGGAGGTGGTATTCTCGGCTACCAGTGGAAAATTTTTCAAAAAAGAAGAAGCGCTGGAGGCTATGGAGATTATCAAGGATAAAGAGTTTGAGATAACTGATTTCAATCGGAAAAAAGGTAAAGAAGCTCCTCCCCGGTTGTTTGACCTTACGGCTTTACAGGTCGAATGCAACAAGCGTTTCGGTTTTTCAGCCGATGAAACCCTCAAATTGATACAGTCGCTTTACGAAAAGAAGGCCACTACTTATCCGCGTGTGGATACAACTTATCTGAGTGAGGATATTTATCCTAAAATTGGTTCTACACTGAAGGGACTTAAACCTTACGAGGCCCTTACTGCACCTTTGCTTGATAAAAAAATACGGAAGTCTAAAAAAGTTTTTGACAACAACAAGGTTACCGATCACCACGCAATTATTCCTACCGGACAGATTCCTGCCAATCTTAGTCGCAATGAGAAACTGGTTTTTGATACAGTAGCCCGCCGTTTTATTGCGGCTTTTTGGCCCGATGCCACCATTTCCACTACTACCGTGGAAGGTAAAGTGGAGAAGGTGAAATTTAAAACATCAGGAAAACAAATTGTCGATCCGGGCTGGCGTGAAGTTTATAAAAAGGATTCGGCCGGTAAAAAACCTGGTGACGACAACGTGTTGCCCGACTTTGATAAAGGTGAGAGGGGGCCTCATGAACCGGATCTCCAGGAAAAGGAAACTCAGCCTCCTAAGCCTTATACCGAGGCCACTCTGTTGCGGGCCATGGAAACAGCGGGGAAACAGGTGGACGATGAAGAATTGCGTGACCTGATGAAGGAAAACGGCATTGGTCGGCCTTCTACCAGGGCGGCAATTATTGAAACATTGTTTAAGCGACGATACATTACCAAGAACCGGAAAAATCTGATCCCTACCATTACGGGAATTCAATTGATTGACAGTGTGAAGAATGATATGCTTAAGTCGGTGGAACTCACAGGTATGTGGGAGAAAAAACTTCGTGACATTGAGCATGGAAACTATGATGTAAAGGCTTTCATGGAGGAGATGAAAGAGATGGTAGCGGGCGTAGTGCAGGTGGTGAAGAACGATCATTCTGTTCGTAAAATTGAGGTTACCGAAGAACAGAAAAAAGCTGCTGCGGCGAAAGAGAACGCGCAAAAACAGGAATCCAAAAGCGAGGCTGCTGATAATAGTAAAATCTCCTGTCCCCGTTGTGGTGAGGGGAGAATGGTTAAAGGTAAAAATGCCTGGGGATGTACACGTTACCGCGAAGGCTGCAAAACGCTTATCCCTTTTGAATACCTGAATAAGAAATTGACGGATAAGCAGGTGGAGGCTCTGCTGACAAAGGGAAAAACTCCGGTCATTAAAGGTTTTGAAGTGGATGGTGGTAAGGTGGATGGTACGCTTTCACTCGACAATAATTACCAACTTCGCCTCGAAAAAGACGAAACGCCGGTCTGGAAATGCCCCAAATGTGGAAGCGGGGTAATCATTAAAGGCAAAAATGCCTGGGGGTGTAACCGCTACCATGAGGGATGCCGTGTCATTATTCCATTTGTAGTTATGGAGAAGAAACTGACCGACAAACAGGCAGGGGATCTTGTTCTTAATGGAAAAACAAATGTTCTGAAAGGGTTTAAGACTGCTGATGGATCCGCGAAACAGGGTCGGCTTACCTGGGACGACAATTATCAGGTGGTATTGGAGTGAAAGGGCGCGGCGGAATCCAATCCGCCGCTAAAGAAAAAACGGCGGATCGGAATCCGCCGCTAAAGAAAAAACGGCGGATCGGAATCCGCCGATCCTGACTAAAAAATCTACTCTTTCTTTCCCTGAAACACAAATCCTGTAATTTTCAGTTCTTCACCATTTTGCCACCGGTAAGCTGCCAATTGTCCACCATTAGCCGCACAATTATCTACACAGCACACATTGTGCGTGGGAATCATTCGGTCGGGAGACATACAATAATGGCCAACAAATACGGGAGGGGCTTTCTCTGAATACACTTCAAATGGGAAAAGTATTTCCGGAGGCACCGTATAGGTGGGTAATGTAAACTTGTTGCCGTAGCTGATCTCCTTAAATGTTTTTCCTTTCGGATCCTGCCACCAGCGAATGCGGAAATTGGTGCGACGTATGTTTCGGTCATCCTTGATGATCAGATCGGGGGGAAGATTGATTTCAATTCCACGTGTGGTTTGTCGAACCGCTTCTGAAAAAGGGGTGTCGTGATCAAATATCATTTGTAAAAGCTTCTTTGTGAGTTTGTTTTTGGTAATGTGGCCTTCAATTATTTCCCTGTTGGCTTCCGACCAATAGGCATGAGCTACCCGGAATGTACCAAAGTCAAGGAAAAACGGTAAACTGCGAATCCACTTCAGATCGTCTTTAAGTTCGTCTTTTTCGTAAATATACTCGTCCCTTATTCGATCCATTATTTTTTTATTGGAGCCGGTTGCCGGTTTGAATGTTTTTCCTTCAATGTTTTTGGTGAAATGGCCAATAACATTGAGTTCATGATTTCCAATAACCGCATATCCGGTTTGGTTTTCCACCATTTTTCGGACGATGGAAATGGCACGGCGGGTTTCCGGACCACGGCAGGTGAAATCGCCTACAAAAACAGCTTTTCGATGGTTGTGAATATATACTCCGTTAGCCTCCTTGTATCCCAGTTGCTTTAACAGAATAATCAATTCGTCGGCGTATCCGTGAACATCACCGATGATGTCGTATCCTTCCTTAACAGATGCAGGCTCCTCTTTTGAGGAGACGGAAGCTTTTGTGATTTCTAAAAACTTTGATAACATAGGACAAATATAAAACCTTCTCTTTTTTGATTGATGGTTTATAAAAGAAAAGTGATGGACTTTGAACAAATGACGGGTGTTAATTCTTTTGAAAATACCAACAATACCTAATCTGCATAAATAAAATGGGTAATAAAAATCATTCCAATTATATGAAGAAAAAAATCAAATGGGGCATAATCGGTTGCGGAAATGTAACAGAATTTAAAAGTGGGCCGGCATTCAATAAGGTTGAGGGTTCCAAACTGGTGGCAGTTATGCGGCGTGATGCCGAAATGGCGAAGGATTATGCCCATCGTCATAAGGTGCCCAAATGGCACAGCAATGCCGATGATCTGATTCATGATGAAGAGGTTGATGCGGTGTATGTGGCCACGCCGCCATCCAGTCATGCCATGTATGCCATCCAGGCCATGAAAGCTGGTAAACCTGTTTATGTGGAAAAGCCCATGGCAGCTACCTATCAGCAATGTGAGGAGATGAATGCCGTGAGTAAGGAGACCGGAGTACCGCTCTTTGTGGCCTATTATCGTCGTACCTTACCAGGATTTAAAAAGGTAAAGACTCTTCTTGATGATGACACCATCGGGCGTCCTTTATTGGTTAATATCATGCTTATTCGTCCTCCGCTTCCTGCCGAAACCGATAAAGAGAATCCTATTTGGCGGGTGCAACCCGACCTGGCCGGAGGTGGCATCTTTTACGATCTTGCCTCTCATCAGCTCGATTTTCTTGATTTTCTGTTTGGTCCGGTGAAAAAGGTTTCCGGGATTGCCAGGAATTTTGGTTCTCTTTACAAAGTGGAGGACACCGTGGTGGCTCAGATGGAATTCGAAAACGGGGTGTTGGGAAGCGGCACCTGGAGTTTTGTGAGTGATAATTCCTCTCAGCGCGATGTCATCGAAATTATCGGAACCAAAGGGCGAATTGAGTTCTCAACCTTTGGTCATGAACCCATTTTGCTCTTTAAAGAACGTGATTTTCTTGAATTTCCATTCATCAACCCAGAGAATATCCAATACAATTTGATTCAAAATGTGGTAGATGCCATTTGTGGAAATTCAGAATGCGTTAGTACCGGTATCACGGCCGCCCGCACCAATCTGGTGATGGAAAAAATAGTTTATTAGGTGCGGCGGATTCCAATCCGCCGTTTCAGCCTTTCTTTAAATTTTATTATTCCAAAATTCCATATATTTTTATACTTTTGCAGCAAAATTAAAACCTGAAGAAGGATGTTTGAGAATCTATCGGAAAGACTGGAACGGTCGTTTAAAATATTGAAAGGTCAGGGTACGATCACAGAAATAAATGTGGCCGAGACCCTTAAAGATATTCGTCGTGCGTTGCTGGATGCCGATGTGAACTTCAAAACAGCAAAATCTTTTACCGAGACTGTCAAGGATAAGGCAATGGGGCAGAATGTGCTCACTGCCGTTAAGCCGCAGCAGATGATGGTTAAGATCGTCCACGATGAGCTGGCAGAGCTCATGGGAGGTGCTTCCACCGATATTGAGCTGAAAGGAAATCCCGCTGTTATTTTAATTTCCGGTTTGCAGGGGTCGGGTAAAACAACTTTTACCGGTAAACTGGCCAACCTGATTAAAACCAAACGCGGTTTGCATCCTTTGCTTGTGGCTGGTGACGTTTACCGTCCTGCTGCAATCAATCAGCTTCAGGTGCTGGGTGAGCAAATTGGTGTTCCGGTTTATACCGAAGAAGGCAATACCGATCCGGTAAAACTGGCTAAGGATGGTATCAAAGAGGCCAAAGCAAAAGGTCACGATGTGGTAATCATTGACACTGCCGGCCGTTTGGCTATTGATGAGGAGATGATGAATGAAATCTCTGCCATCAAGAAAGCGGTTAATCCTCATGAGACCTTGTTTGTGGTGGATTCCATGACCGGTCAGGATGCGGTGAATACTGCAAAAGAATTCAACGATCGTCTGGACTTCGATGGGGTAGTGCTCACCAAGTTGGACGGTGATACCCGTGGTGGTGCGGCTATTTCTATCCGTAGTGTAGTCGATAAGCCCATCAAATTTGTGGGTATGGGCGAGAAAATGGACGCCTTGGATGTGTTCCATCCTTCACGGATGGCCGACCGTATCCTGGGTATGGGTGATATCGTTTCGCTGGTTGAGAAGGCTCAGGAACAGTACGATTCTGAAGAAGCTCAAAGATTACAGAAAAAGATTGCCAAGAATCAATTCAATTTTGATGACTTCCTGAGTCAGATTAAGCAAATCAAGAAGATGGGTAATCTGAAGGATTTGGCTGGTATGATTCCGGGAATGGGCAAGATGCTGAAGAATGTGGACATTGATGATGACGCATTTAAGGGTGTTGAAGCAATCATTTCTTCCATGACTCCACTGGAGCGTCAGGAGCCAACACTGATTAATGGTAGTCGTCGCAAAAGGATTGCCGCAGGTAGCGGTACTTCCATCCAGGAAGTCAACCGGCTGATGAAACAGTTCGAGGACACACGGAAAACCATGCGCATGATGACACAGGGTAAAAATCTTTCGAGAATGATGAGTAATCTCCCCATGGGAAAATAAAATATATAAAAAAGAGAGGCCGCACAGTGTGACTTCTCTTTTTTGTTTTAAAACCAGATACTATGCAACTACTCGACGGAAAAGCAACAGCTCGCAGCATTAAAGATGAGATTGCTGAAGAGGTGGAACTGATGAAAAAAGGGGGCCTTAGAGTGCCTCATTTGGTCGCCGTACTGGTGGGCCACGATGGTGGAAGTGAAAGCTATGTAGCTTACAAGATTAAAGATTGTGAAGAAGTGGGGTTTAAATCATCTCTAATTCGCTACGAAGATGATGTTGCAGAAGAGGAGTTGCTGAAATGTGTCAACGACCTGAACAACGATCCTGAAGTGGATGGTTTTATTGTTCAATTGCCACTTCCAAAGCACATTTCCGAAGAGAAAGTGACACTCGCCATTGACCCGGCCAAAGATGTTGATGGTTTTCATCCACAAAATGTGGGAAAAATGGCCATGGGACTACCGGCTTTTGTTTCGGCCACACCCCAGGGCATCATGGAGCTCATTAAACGTTACAAGATCGAAACATCCGGGAAACATGTGGTGGTGCTGGGCCGCAGTAATATTGTGGGACGCCCCATGAGCATTTTGCTGTCGTTGAAGAGCAATCCGGGAAATGCTACCGTGACGGTTTGTCATAGTCGCACCAACAATCTTAAGGAAATCTGCCAAAAGGCCGATATTTTGATTGCCGCACTGGGTAGTCCCAACTTCGTCACTGACGAAATGGTGAAAGACGGAGCGGTGGTTATCGATGTGGGAACGACCCGGCTCCCTTCCGACAAAACAAAATCGGGTTTTAAACTTACCGGAGATGTAGTGTTTGATGAGGTTTCACCCAAATGTAGTTTCATTACTCCCGTACCGGGCGGTGTCGGTCCAATGACACGCGCTTCTTTGTTGATCAATACACTCAAAGCGGCAAAAAACAGAATGTAAATCAGAATTAAGAATCCTCCTTTATATTTGAATGAAAACCGGATGCTCTCTTGCAGAACATCCGGTTTTTTTATGTGATGGCGATTTTCTAATCGCTTAAAGAGGAATTATATCTTCACTACTTTGCCGCCAAAAGTTTCTTTTGTACTCAATTTCTTCGGGTCATCCAAATATTCAATGGTACCGCCGGTTCCTGCCTTGGCATCCAACAATTCTATGGCTTTTACGGTAACAATGCCTCCGGTGTTGGCTGTAACATAAGCTTTCTTTACCTCAAAATTTTGTCCCTGAAATTTACCGCCTGTTGTGGCTCTTGCTTCCAGTGTTTTTGCGTAGCCCTCAAGGGTGATGCGCGCGGCTGAAACTTCCGCGTCAACTGAGGTAACATCCAGTTTTAGATCTATCACACTGTCCAGTCCTGCATTGAGAACCAGGACTTTTCCCTGCAATACCTCATGGTTGTCGATGGATGACCCTGAACCCAGTGTTATTTCGCGTATATCACTATAGGTAAGATATACTTGTACCGATACATCCTTATAGATTCGGGTTCTCATTTTTATGGTAAGTTCATTCTGGTCGTTCTCGATGATGACATCCGATAAGGGGGCGTTTATGATATTGATCTCAGCTGATGGCTCATCTCCTTTAACGAGCGTCACATTGATTCCTTTGCTTACTTTTAGTTTGTTGAAGTCCTTGATGGTACGGGTTTCCTTAGCAATTTCGGCCTCTTCGACCTGCATGGGCTCTTCTTTCTGGGCTGGTACACTCATGGAAGTAAAGATTATCATAAGGAAAATTAATAACTGCTTCATGGTCAAAAAGTTTTATAGTTGAATAATGTTTCGTTAAAATGAATACTCAATCGAATCAAAAACAGTGCCGAACTACTATTTAGTGTCAGCAAGAAAACTAAGGAATTTAAAGTCTTTGATAAGAAAGCGCTAAATACAAAGCCTGCCCCGATTTTTTTTCGGGGGCTTTCGAAGTTTTTGAAACCAAGGAGTTCCGATTGTGCTTTTTGTTGGTTTTTAGGGTAAAAACCTTACAAAAGCCACTTCGGGATAACTGTTTCAAAAACGAGAATAACAGTTTACCCCGATTTTTCTTCGGGGCAGTAGTTGGTGTTTT
>Ga0163225_100236_pt1 | contig 17135 bp, 18 predicted proteins | sample MSEWel2016_04_06_2_FD_113145 | JGI IMG/M metagenome (GOLD analysis project Ga0163225, IMG submission 113145) | Subsurface microbial communities from deep shales in West Virginia, USA - MSEEL Well Study Marcellus 5H_2016_04_06 ... | reverse complement strand
GAGTGAATAAATCTATATTTTTATACACTAAAATCATCTCCTGTTATAGTATAGGTAAAGTATACCATAATTGGATATGAAAATGAATTAATTCAGCTATATTAAATAAAAGAACAATAAAAACCCACACTAAATAGCGAAGAGGCTACAGGTTATTAATAAAGAAATTAGATGCCGCTCATGGAAATGATTAAGAGATAGGTGGTGTTAACTTTGGATCAGGAGCTTTTAGATGGTATTAGGCAGGTTGTAAGAGAAGAAATATCTGGGGTTAAGGATGATGTGTCATCACTTAAAGGTGATGTATCTTCATTAAAAAATGATGTCTCTTCACTAAAGACTGATGTATCAACATTAAAAAAAGATGTCTCCGAAATGAAGCCACAGTTGGAAGAAAACACAAATATTGTGCGGGCTTTACTTGCTAATTCTGAGGAACATGGTGCCCAACTTGATCAATTAGAGCATAGAGTTTCCAAATTGGAAGGAAGTCAAAAGAGACAGGGTGAACTTGAAGCTTATTTAAAAGATCATCACCATCAGATAGTTATTGAAACAGGTGAACCGGTATTTGATAAATAATTAAGTTCTATTAAACCACTATCCACCGCGGGTAGTGGTTTTTTGCTAGCTATATGATATAATAAAATCAAAGAAAGCAGGTGAGATCATGAGCAAAAAATATCCACTTTTGTTTAAAGACAGCAAAAAAGAAGAAAAGGAAAAGCGGCGGCAGGAAGCTCTAACTAAAGCAAAAGAGGCAGCTAAAGTTCTAAAAGAAAAATATAAGGCTGAAAAAGTGGTACTCTTTGGTTCCGTTTTAGATCAGGACAGGTTCTACCTGCGCTCAGATGTAGATCTGGCTGTTTTCGGGCTTAAAGATGAACTTTTTTATAAGGCTTATGCGGAAGTAATGAATATTTTAAGTGGATTTGAAGTTGATCTCCTAGATTATAAGGAATGCCGTGAATCTTTCAAAAAAGAAATTAAAGAGCGAGGTGTAGAATTATAATTATTTTTTAGATTAACTGTTAAAATCAGTTAAAATATTATATGATTAGTAACAATAACTAAAAAGAGAGAGTTTAGGGGGCATATCATGGCGAAAAAACAGGATATATTACTGGAGAGTGGGACCGGAGAACTGGAAATACTTAAGTTTATAGTAGATGACAGCTCATATGCGATAAATGTATTAAAGGTGAGAGAAATTTTGCGGGTTAAAAAAGAGGATATTAAAAAGCTGCCCGAAAAGTCAGATGTTATTTTAGGAATGACCAACATCCGCGGAGATGTTATAATGATTGTTAATTTAAGTTCCTATCTTAATTCTGAACTGATTGAAAATGATGGAGTAATCATGTCAATTCTGGCGGAGTTTAATAACACCAAGATCTTATTTGCAGTTGATAATGTGGTTGGTATTGATCGCATCGGCTGGGATGATATTCAGCCACCAGATCGGATGATGGGTGAGCTGGTCAATGGGGTTATTAAGTCAGATGAAAACAAAGATTTAATTAACTTTTTAAATTTCGAAAAGATTTTAGAAGACCTGCAGCCTGAAATTGGAAGTGAAATTGATGTTCAGCCCGAAGCGCCGGCAGATGTAAGAGCAAAGCGTAAAAATAAAACTCTGGCTCTGGCTGATGATTCACCAACAACCAGAAATATGATTAAGGATACCTTAGTGGAAGCAGGTTATGAAGATTTTAAGATTTACAGTGATGGTAAAAAACTCTACGATCATTTAATGGAGATTAAAGAAAATAATCCTGAAGACAGTATTCTGGATCATGTTCAGGGAATTATTACTGATATTGAAATGCCGAATATGGACGGCCATACTTTAATTAGAAAAATTCACGAAGACCGCTATTTAAGAAAGCTGCCGACAGTTATTTTCTCATCTTTAATTAGTGAGGATCTCTTACATAAGGGTAAGGAAGTTGGAGCAGATGCTCAGATAACCAAACCGGAGCTTGATAAAATGGTTGGGGTTATTGATCAGCTGGTTAAGGTGAGGAAGCCGATATCTGATTATTAATAAAAGCTATAAAATTAAACTCCAAATAAAACTTAGAAATAACTAGAATTCAAAAAATGCTTATATCAGGCTACCTGCCGTATTGAGACATCCTGTCTCGGCGGCAGTTCAGAACATCGTGTTCTTCAGCCTGATATAAGCATTTTTCTCATTAAGTTATTTTAGCTAAATTTTTTAAGTCATTTAATTTTATAGCTTTTATTTAACGAAATTATGTCTCGGAGACAGTTCAGGACATCGTGTCCTTCAGCTTAATTTAAGTCTTTTCTTTATCAAGTTGCTTTAGCAAAATATAATAAGTCACTCAATTTTATAGCTTTTATTTGATGGACGATCAAAAGCCTTCGCTTCGTGTCCTTCAGCTCAATTTAACTTTTATCTTTATCAAGTTATTTTGACAAAAAATATTAAGTCATTCTATTTCTTATTCTTTTATATGGGTATGATAAGCAATTTTCTCATTAAGTTATTTTAGCTAAATTTTCTAAGTCACTCAATTTCATAGCTTTTATTTGCGGATATTTTTTTGCTCGTAAAATAATTATTTTACTTTATTTCCAAATTATTCTATGATATACTTTTAATAGTATAAATATTAGAAAAGGAGGAAATTTAATGCAGCAGTTTGATGTGACGGCTCATAATTATGACTTTGTTTTTAAAGATTCTTTCAGTCTCTTTAAAAATGATATTGCTGATTTTTTAGGGGTGGAGTTGCCTGAGATTGATTCTTACCTGGAAACTGAATTTGCTGAGATTGAAACAAATTTAGAATTGCTGGATTTAAATTTTATGCTGGAAGACGGATCAATACTACATCTGGAGGAAGAAGCAGAAATTTCTATCTCAGACTTAATTCGTTTTGCCAGTTATGACTTAAAGTTGTATAATAGGTATAGAGACAACAGAATAAGAACTATAATTTTATGTATCAAAGGCTATACTGATTCAACAGCAGGTTTTAATTGTGGCAGCTTAGGTTATAATACAACTGTTGTAGATATGTCTAAAAAAGACGGTAAACAGAAACTGGAAGAACTAAAAAAGAAAATTGAAAATAAAGAAAAGATAAATTATCTGGATTTAATCTTTTTACCTTTAATGAACAGTGATCAAAAAATGATTAATCGGGTTAAAAATACTATTGAGCTGGAGAAGAAGCTGAAAGTGGATCAAAATCTAAAAAACAATATTGTTGCAATGACATTTGTATTGAGTGATAAATTCTTAAGTGACCAGGAAATCTCAGAAATATGGAGGGATTATAAAATGGTAAGAATATTTAAGTATGCAGAAGAGCAGGGAAAAAAAGAAGGCGAAAAGCAGGGTGAACGCAAGTTATTGAAAAAGCAAATAAAAAGCAAATTTGAATTAGAAAAACTGGATAAAGAATTGAACTCATTAATTGATGAAGCAGATATTGAAAAGATTGAAGAAGTGGCAGAAATTTTTTATAAGCTAGAAGATATCGAGAAACTAAAAAAATATTTTAAATAATAGTTAATAAATGAGTAGCTGCATAGACGAATGAAAACCGGCCGGGTTAAAGCTCAGCCGGTTTCTTGAATTTTAACTGATATAAAAATTGATAAAACACCAATTCCAAGCAAAGTTATCAACTTTGGCTGCAAATACAAGCTCAATCGCTTTAAAAGTTAATTTCAGCCCAATTTGACTTCTGCCAGCACTTTACTTTTTCTCCTAATAATACGATAATTATTATCAATAAGGAAATAAGAATATAATTTGTATTATAAGGAGAAAGAGAAAATGAAGATTAACAAAATATCAATTAAGTACAAAATATTACTGCTGGTGACTATCGGGATTATTCTTTTAACAGGTGGAATAATTTTTAGAATTCAGGGAGTTGCTTCCAGTGAGGCAAACCAGGCGGCAGTGGTCAAAGCAGTTTCAGATTTAGAACTGGGCTATGAGATTATCGATTCAAAGTTTCCGGGTCAATGGGAGCTGAGAGGAGATCAGTTATATAAGGGAGAGACATTAATCAATAACAATAATCAGCTGGTTGATTTGATTGGAGAACTATCTCAGGGAAATATTGTGACAATCTTTGCCGGTGAGATGAGAGTTGCCACCAATGTGCAGGAAAATGGCAGCAGAGCAGTAGGCACCCCGGTTTCAGCAGAGGTTAAAGAAAAAGTTTTTAATGGTCAGCGTTTTACCGGAGCAGCAAATGTGCTGGGTAGAAGCTATCAGACAGCATATATGCCTTTAAGAGATGAAAATAATCAGATTGTAGGTATCTGGTCTTTAGGGACATCTACAGAATTTGTGGAAACAATGAAGTCAGGGATTACTTTTTCGACAGCGATCTTTGCTTTAATTGCCGGTTTAATATTTCTGGCAATAGTCTTTGTCTTTGTTCTTAAAATGACAGAGCCTCTTAAAAACTTAAGCACCTATGCAGAAGAAATTGCAGCCGGGAATTTAACTTTCGAAATTAAAAGTAATTATCTCAAAAAAGAAGATGAAATAGGAATTCTGGCAGCTTCCTTTAAAAAGATGAGAGATAACTTAAAAAATCTGATCGGAAATATTGATGACAGCATTGATGAGCTGAGTGACTCCAGTCAGGAGTTGACCGCTACTGGAGAAGAATTATCAGCTTCAGCAGAAGAAGTGGGTAATTCCATTCAGCAGATTGCCTCAGGAGCAGAAGAGCAGTCGGCCCAGGTGGAGGAAGTCTATTCTATTTTTGAAAGACTGGTAGAAAATATTGATCAGATCAGCGAAAATTCGGATTTAATGGCCGGACAGTCAAAAGAGGTTATGGAAAATATTCAAAAGGGAGACAGTTCCTTAAGGAGTTCGGAAAGTAGTTTTAAAGCAGTAAATCTTAATATTAGAGAAACCTCTCAGCTGATCAATTCACTGGGCGAGTCTTCGGAAGAAATTGGGGAGATTATTAACTTAATTGATAATATTGCCGCTCAGACAAATCTGCTGGCTTTAAATGCAGCGATTGAGGCAGCTAGGGCTGGGGAGGCAGGAAGAGGATTTTCTGTAGTTGCTGATGAGATCAGGGAGCTGGCAGAGCAGTCGGCAGCTTCTACTAAAAGTATTGCTGATCTGATTGCTTCAATTCAAAAAGGAATCAAGCAGACAGTAAATAAAATGAAAGAAAATGAGCTGAAAGTAGAAGAAAGTGTAGTTAATATTAATAATACCTCAGAGTTATTTAATCAAATTACTGCCGCTTCCAAAAATCTGGATCAGCTGGTACGTGAGATTGATCAAATGACCAGAGAAATGAATACTGACAGCAGGGGAGCAAAAAATTCGGTTAAAGAAATTGCTGTAGTTAGTGAAGAGGCCGCCTATAATGCGGAAGGAGTTGCATCTGCAAGTGAAGAACAGTCTAAATCAACTAAGATAATTGCGGAAGCTTCAGAGGATTTAACTGAACTGGCAAAGGAACTTTCTGTACTGATTAAGAGGTTCAGAGTTAAATAAGAAAAAAATAAAAGTATCAGGATTCTTAATCATCTTAAGTTTCCTGATACTTTTCAGTATTTAAAATTAAAAAGTTGATAAAGATGAAGGTTTTACTGTTCATTAAGATTTAAACTTAATTGATGTTTTTTAATTGCTTCATCTTCTCTTTTTATTTCTACTTTTAAAAATTCTTTTCTAAGTTCTGTTATAGTACTTTTGTCTTCTATGTTTAAGCTGTATCCATCATTAATACTTTCATAATTAAAATCTTCAATATTTTGAGCTAATATAGATATGATTTTATTAAGATAATTCCTAGCTTTATTACGAATAAATCTTTTAGTTTCAGCATTACTCCAGGTGTTCCAAATTTTAATCACATTTTCAAGAATATCTGTTTCTATATCTAAAATTATTTCTTCATTATTATCTGAATAATCAAGTTGTCCCAGGAAAACACCAAAATTACTTTTTAGTCTTTTATAAAAGACAATTTCCCCATATTGATCAGTTTCACCGGAACTATCAAGAGGTATTAAATAAAGTGGGGCAATAATTGTATCTTTTTCTAAGTTCATTACTTTAACTTGATTTTTAAAATCAATATCAGATAGTGAATTATTAGGATCCATAAAATTCAGGAAAAGATTATTATCTTTTTCCGAAAAATATGATGTTGAAGGTAGATTTGTTTTTTCATTAACCAATAAGCCTAAATTTCTGCCCATTTCTATTATTGTCTCAGTAAATTTAGCAAGATAATCACTTTTAACAAAATTATAATTTAAGAGGCCACAAAAATTTTTAGCCTCAACACCAAAACTCTCTGAAATCAAATCTGCGTTGTATACCAAAAAGGAATTGGCCTGTTTTGTAGATCGGGTATTTTTATCATCAAGATTAAAACACTGATTTTTACATTCGATAGTAAGAAAGTTTTTCTTCTCATTATTGATAAGTATAACTTCAGGTTTTGGATTATCTATAAATTGAATATTATTTTGATTTAAAACATTTACATGACGAGGGGTAAAGTCATTTCTGGTTCAATAACAAGTATTTCATATCCTTTATTTTTAAAATAAGGGTTTATCCAGCTTTCTCTCCCTTTTAAAGACATCCAGAGTAATAAATTTAACTGCATCAAGGGGTTTTTTTCTAAAGAAATATCAATCATGACTTTAACCCTCCTTCAAGAAAGCTCTTTTCGAGAAATTTATCATAAGATTCATCTCCAATATATACTTTAAAGTTAGGCTCTAAAAAGGTTTGGATATTTGTAATAAATCTATTTATTGTATTTCCACAGACTCCTTCCGGTAAAATCAAAACAAACAAATCAGGAGTAATTTCCAGAAAAACTTCTTTCCAGAGGTGGAGATCTAAACCATAAATATGATATTTTTTCTCAGAAATTTTTAGAGGTTCCCCCCAGAGTCTGAAATTTTTATTTCTTTGCTGGAAGATTTTATAAATAAAATTTTTAAAGACAGTTAAATCCAGACTTTCTTCAAATTCAATAATTACTGGACTACCTTTTATTGTATAACCACTGCTTTGAAAGTTGTGTTTTTCCTGCTTTAACCATGTTTTTTCTTCGAGCAATTTATTTAAATAACTGTAATTATCAAGAAGAAATTTGATATTATGGTGTAAATCGATAAAGCTTCTGCTGCGGTTAGTAATCTTTCCATTATTATAGAGGTCGATGCCACCACCACTTTTGGCTGGGATTCTGAGCATAGATATTGAATTTGCTGCTGGCCAATATTTCATTTTTCTTAATTCGGGTAATATTTTATTTACATTATTTATGCTTTCACTTAAATTGAAATCTTTATGAGTTTCAATGTTTTTTAAATCCTCAATTAGTTCTTTTGGTTTATCTTCACTAATAAAATTTTTGTTTATATTCGTTTTTAATTCACTATCATATTTCATTTTTAATTTGACATAACGATAATCATTAAAATTGTTTTTGATGTAATTATAAAAATTATAGTAGAATGAGTCTGCCAGCCACAAAGTATCAAGAAGTGGTGAATTCTGAATGACTTTCATTAATTTATTTTCAATAATCTCTGTGGTTCTTGTTGAATAAAAAATAAAATATCTACTATTATAACTTTCAATCCAGGCAGCGGGCTTATCATCTTCCAGATCATCATCAATCTCTATAATCTCCCCTTTTAATTCAGATAAGTTATAATGATTATTGATTTCGTCGAAAAAATTTTTCTTATGATTAACACTGGAAGTTTCTATAATATATGATTTAAGAAGAGGAGATCTAGTTTTATGACGGTCTAATTCATCCTTTTTTTCGGCAGAATGCTTATTAAAATAACTGAACAATTCTTCTCTGGATTTATAATAACTCATATCTATCTCCCCTCTCTTAGATTGCTACTTTAATTATAATACATCTGTTTGTTAAAAACAACTGTGAGAATGAAAAAATTTCCAAAAAGAAGATTTCAAATTGTATTTAAAAATAATAAAACAATAAAGCCAAATCAAGCTAAAAAACAGAGTAAATAGCAGATAAACAACTTTAATCACCTTCAACCACCTCAAATCACCATAAATCAAATTTAATAATTCCACCACTCTGACGATAATATAAGCAGAAGATAAAAATGAATCAATTTTTAGGAGGGAGCAGCCATGAAAATTAACAACATTCAAGCAGGCAAGATCAATCAGTATTATAAACAGCTGCAGCAGAAGCAGACAGAAAAGAATAAGACACAAAATGACAGTACTCAAATTTCTGCTAAAGCCAAAGAAATCATGACTGCCAGAGCTGAGCTCAAAAAAATGCCTCAGGTTAGAGAAGAGAAGGTTGCAGCCTTAAAGGAAAAAGTTCAGTCCGGTAATTACCAGGTTGACAGCAAAAAGCTGGCTGCAAAAATTTTAAATAATGTTGAGCAGGTGTAAATAATGTCAGATAAGCTAAAAAAAGAGCTTTTAAATATTTTAAAAGAAGAAAAAGAACTCTATCAAAAACTTTTTGAGATTGCTGAAGCAAAAAATGAAGCTTTGGTAAATAATGATACAGATAAATTAGTGGAAACAGTGGAAAATGATAGAGAAGTAATTTCCGAGATCGAAGCTAAGGATCAGCAGAGAAATGATAAGATTCAGGAGATCAAAGCTGAATTTGAAATAGAATTAGAAAAAGACTCCTACAGCAATTTAATTAAAAAACTGCCTGCAGAGTGGGGAGAAACTTTAAACCCGATTCGAGAGGAATTAATCGAGCTGACTGATGAGTTTCACAATTTAAATGAGCAGAATCAGCTGCTTTTAACCCAGGCACTGGAGTTAAATCAGCTTTCTTTTGAAACAATAATGGAAAACATTAAAAAAGAAGATACTACTTATTCTAAAGATGCAAAAGTAAAGAAAGAACAGCCGCGAATTATAAATAAAAAAGGCTAGGGTGAGAATAAGATGAATAACATATTTAGTGGTCTTCATGTCGGGCTGAGAGCCTTAGAAACTCAGAGGAAATCTCTCGATGTGACCGGACACAATATAGCAAATGCAAATAATGAAGATTATAATAAACAGCGAGCAATACATAAAGCTTCTTATCCATATACAGCCCCCGGACTTTCCAACCACGGAGGAGCCGGACAGTTTGGAACCGGAGTTGAAATTGAACAGGTTGAGCGGGTTAAGGATCAGTTTATTAACTCTCAGATTTTTAAGGAAAACCAGAGTTCTGCCTACTGGGATGAAATGGAGCGGGGTTTGGAGAAGGTAGAATACATTATGAACGAGCCTTCTGATTCCGGAATCGATACAGCAACCAACCAGTTCTGGAACTCACTCCAGGATTTAAGCAATAACCCAAGTGATAATGCAGCCCGGAATATGGTGCGCGAAAATGCCTATAATTTAATTGATTCTTTTCAGAGTGTAGAAAATCAGCTCAAAGGTTATAAGGAAAGCATCAATGATAATTTAGCAAATGCAGTTACAGATATTAATCAGCTTTCAACTAAAATTGCTGATTTAAATAAACAGATTGTTTCAGTTAAGGGTAGTGGCCAGAATCCAAATGATCTTTTAGATCAGAGAGATGCTCTTTTTAAGGAAATGAATCAGATGTTAAATGTTCAGGCAAGAGAAGATGCTCAGGGTAATTTAATTGTTTCAACAAATGGTATGCAGCTGGTTAACGGCTCAGATGCTTACAATCTAGAAATTGAGCCTGGAGAGCCCGGCAAATTTAATGACCAGATTATTCACAGCCGAACCGGAACAGAAATTAAACCGACAAATGGTAAAGTTGCAGCCTGGCAGGAGATGAGAGATGAGAAACTTGATTTTTACTCAGGCAGGCTAAACAAACTGGCAGCGACAATGGTGGAAGAGTTTAATACTCAGCATAAAAAAGGCTATGATGCCAACGGTGTTGATGGAGAAAACTTCTTTCAGCCGGTTTCTGAAAATAGTACAGAAAGTGTTATTTCTCAGCTTGATCTGACAGCGGCTATCAAAGATCTGGACACCGGTCTGGATAAGATAGCAGCAGGAAATAAAAATATTGATTCTTTTGTAGAGATTGACACTCTCGGTAATGATTTGAGTGGAAATTATCAGGTGGAAGTTACAGAAGGGGCAACAGCTGATGAGTTTGAATTAAAGATTAGTGATTCAGATGGTAATCAGGTTTATCCTGCAACAGCTGGTGATTCAGTAACAGTTAATGCTGGAGATCCAGTTAATTTAGAAGTTGATGCTGATGGTAATATTTATACTCAAGGAGACAATACTGCTGCTAGCACTGATGATTTCACTTTAACATTTACTGACACAGGTAAGAAAAATATCAGTTTAAATAAGAGTATCGGTAATGGAGAGAATGCAAATGCTCTTGGAAACATCTTCAACAGTGATTCGGTAATCGAAGGAACCTCTCTGGAAGGTTATTTTAGAACAATTGTAACTTCTGTGGGAGCTGAATCATCAAGAGCCCAGAAGATGAAAAACAACCAGGATGCTGTTTTAAAACAGCTTGATACTTTGGATAGAAGTGTATCCGGGGTTTCACTTGATGAAGAGATGGCTAAATTAATTAAATACCAGCAGTCATACAACGCAGCAGCTAAATATATTACAAAAACTGAAGAACTACTCGATTCACTAATGACAATAGTTTAAATTATAGGAGTTGACAGCAATGCGAGTTACAAACTCAATGATGGTTAGAAATATGTTGGATCATCTTAAAAATAATAGGGGAGATTTAAATGACTTAAATGAGCAGTTGAGTTCAGGTAAGTTATTCCAGAGACCTTCTGATGCTCCAATTAAGGTTTCTGACAGTATGAATTATAAATCACAGTTAAATAGAAATTCTCAGTTTCAGCGAAATCTCAACCAGGCTGAAAACTGGTTAAACACTACAGAGAGTTCTCTTAAAAGTGGAACTGAAGTTATTCAGAGAGCAAGAGAATTAACAATATATGCTGCCAATGATTCGATGACTTCTAATGATCGGAAAATGGTAGCTAAAGAAATGAAAGAGCTGCGAGATGAGTTAGTAGATATCTCCAATGCAAAACTTGGTGACAGCTATATTTTCTCCGGTCAGAATACAGAAACAAAGCCTTTTGAAGTAGTTGATGCTGATCCGGATAATCATGTTAAGTATACTGGTGATACCAATAGTGTAAGTAGAAGGTTAAACGAAAATGTAGAGATGGATATTAGTTTAACCGGAAAAGAAGTTTTTAAAGCTGAAATTGAAAATATTAATAAAATCTATAATCAGTTGGAAGATGCCAGTGTTTCTGGTGAAGATATCGGTAGTAATCTGTCAGAAATGGATGAGTCAATCAATAAATTTGCTGAACTTAGATCTGAAGTTGGTGGAAAACTGCAGCGGACAGGAAATATAATTAGCCGCTTGGAAGCAAATGAAGTACATTTAAGAGATTTAAAATCTAAAAATGAAGACGCTGATTTAGCTGAGGTAATAACAGAGCTCAAGATGGAAGAAACAGTTTACAGAGCTTCTCTAGCCTCTGGCTCCAGAATTATGCAGCAGTCTTTAGTAGATTTTATTAGATAAATTTTAGTGTCTTTTATAACTATGGTTTTAATACCACCATAGTTGTAATGGTTACTAAAACACCGTTGCTGGCAGCACTATCGGCCGAAGTGTTGCTGTGGAGGTGCTCATATAACCAAAACAAATTAGATGAACTGGCAAGGATGCCAGTATAACAACACAAAATTTCAAGGAGGAATAAATAATGAGAATTAACACGAATATAGCTGCGTTGAATTCATACAACCAGCTAAAAAACACACAGAATAACTTAAGTAAGTCCTTACAGAGATTATCTTCAGGTAAGAGAATTAATGGTGCTGCTGATGATGCTGCAGGTCTGGCAATCAGTGAGAAGATGAAAGCTCAGACTAGTGGTCTTGCTATGGCTCAGAGAAATGCTCAGGATGGTATCTCAATGATTCAGACTGCTGAGGGTGCCCTTAAAGAATCTCACTCAATCTTGCAGAGAATGAGAGAATTAGCTGTTCAGTCAGCTAACGATACTAATACATCAGAAGATAGAGCAGAAATTCAAAAAGAAGTTGAACAATTAAAATCTGAACTTAATCGTATTTCAGAGACTACTGAATTTAATACAAAAAAATTATTAGATGGCAGTATTGCAAAGACTGCTAATTCAACTGGTAATTTTGCTAGTACTAGTATTACAGGTGTTAATGTTAATAATGATAACTTAAAAGAAGATACCTATACGGCTACTGTATCATCAGCAGTAGAGAATTTCACTGAATTAACAGATACTACAGATGTATCTGCAATTGCTATTAATGGTGCAAATACTGTAGATATGGGTGAATATTCTCTAGAAGCAACTGAAAATTCTGGAGACAACTCTCAACTTGATTATGTATTAAAAGATGAGAATGGTAAGCAAATTGCAACAGCAACTGTAGCAAAGAGTGCTACTACTGCAACAGTTGGGAATTTTGACTTTACTGTATCTGATACAAGTGGTGGTACAACTGGAGAAGGAACTCTTAACTTTACAGTTGGACAAGATATAACTATGTCTGTTACAGATAGTACTGGAACAAGCATGGGATCCACAACTGTCACTAATGAAACTAGTGGGACAGTAAGTGTAGGTGGATTTGACTTTTCATATAACTCTGATTTAACTGCTGCTAGTGATGCAGATGTTGAAGTTAATGATAATTCTGTAGCTTTCCAAATAGGAGCTAATGAAAGTCAAAATACTAATTTATCAATCAATAATATGAACACTACAAGTCTAAGTATAGAAAGTCTTGATGTTTCAAATCAAACTGGTGCTGAAAATGCTATTTCTTCATTAGATGATGCAATTGCCCAAGTTTCAGGTGAACGTTCTAAACTTGGTGCTGTTCAAAACCGATTAGATCATACAATCAATAACTTAAATACAGCTCAAGAAAACTTAACAGCTGCTGAATCTAGAATCTCTGATGTTGATATGGCTAAAGAAATGATGAACTTTACTAAATCTCAGATCTTAAGTCAGGCTGGTACAGCTATGATGGCTCAGGCTAATCAGATACCACAGGGAGTACTACAGTTACTCGGTTAATTTCTTGAAGAGAACTAAATATACAATAAAAATAAAGCCGGCCGGTTTTCCGGCTGGCTTGTTTGTTAAGAAAGGGTGGAAGCTATTATGAGAGTAGATAGTGTGGAATCTCTTTCCAACCGTCAGATTCATAATAATGATAGCAGCAATCAAAGCACTAGAGTTAATAAAAATGATAATAGTGATCGTAAGCCTGAATCTCTTCGAGAAAAACAGGAATATACCGAGCAAGACCTTGAAGATGAAGTCAGAGAATCAGTTAAAGATGTGAATGAAATAGTTGATAAAGTAAAAGAAGGACTTTCCTTTCAAATTCATGAAGATACAGAAAAAATAATGGTTAAGGTGGTTGATTTGAATACGGATGAAGTAATTAAAGAACTGCCACCGGAAGAAATGCTAGATTTACAGGCTAGAATTCATGAAATGGTAGGAATCCTGATAGATGAGACGGTTTAGGAAGAAGGTGTTATAAATGAGTGATTTAAGTCTTGGTGGATTAGCCACAGGTATGGATACAGACTCAATAATAAAGCAGTTGGTACAATTAGAGCAGCGCCCAATTTATAATTATGAGCAGGAAATATCAGAATTGGAGCAGACTAAAGGTGCCTGGCGTGATGTTAACAGCAGGCTTGATAAATTAGAAAATAAGATTACAGATTTAAAACTTTCTGCAACCTATAATTCTAGAACTGCTAATAGTAGCAATGAAGATGTAGTTACAGCAACTGCGAGTAATAGTTCTGATGAGGCTACTTACTCTGTTACAGTTAAAAGTACTGCTAAAGCTCAGCGTCTTGCAGGAAGCAAACTAGATGATTCTGAGACTGCTATTAAAGATCTTACAGGTTTTACTGGGATTGCTGCTGAAAATAATATTCAGATTAATGGAACTGAAATTACCATTAGTGAAAATGATACTCTGAGAGATATCAGTAATAATATTAATGATGCTGATGCAGGTGTTAAAGCTTCTATAGTTGATAACCATCTGGTATTAGAAACCAATGATACAGGTACAGAAAATGCACTGGTTGTAAATGATAGTATAGTTGACTCTAATGGTGTTTTACAAAGCCTAGGTATTATTGAATTAGATGTTGACTCAAATGAAGTATTAGCTAATGAAGTTCAGACAGCCTCTAATGCAGAAATAGATATTAATGGTATTACAGGTATAACTAGTTCTACAAATACTTTTTCTGAAGCTGTAGATGGTGTTACCTTTAATATCAACCCAGACGCTGTTGCTAATGATGGAACAGATACTGCTTTTTCCAGTGTTTCTGTAGCTAAAGATACTGGTAAAGCTACCAAAGCAGTTCAGGCTTTTGTAGATCAGTATAACAGTGCAATGAACTTTCTTGATGGTAAGACTGACTATGATGAAGAAACAGAAAAAAGTGCTGTTTTACAGGGTGATAGTACTGCTATGCGTTTACAGATGCGTTTAAGAGAACTTGTAACTTCTAAAGTAAAAGATAGTGGAGACTATAATACTTTGACTTCTGTTGGGATTGAAATCGACAGGGATGGAGTAATGAGTTTTGATAGTTCAAAGTTTACTGAAGCTCTTGAAGACTCTCCAGAAGAAGTTGTTAATCTTTTTAACGCTGAAAGTGATACTGATAGTTATGACGGAATGGCTGTTAGAATGGATAGCTACCTTGATCAATTGATGCAGTCCAATACTGGTTTGATACCAAGAAGACTTGACTTCTATGATACCCGGATAGATGGATTGAATGATGATATAGAAGATGTACAGCGAAAAGTAGAAATGACTCGTCAACGTTATGTTGATCAGTTTTCTGCTATGGAAGAAGCTATTTCAGAAATGCAGAGTCAGCAGAGCTGGATGATGAGTCAACTTCAGAGTATGGGAGGATCTACTGTAAGCAGTATGATGTAAATATGATAGTAATTAGTAATTTTTGAGGAGATTGGTGAGCTGAATAGATACCGATCTCCTTTAATTGTTTCAGGAAAGGAAAATATATTATGAAGATCTACATAAACGAGAATGTAATAGAAGCAGAAGACGTAACAGAAAAAAATAATATTTTAAAACTGGTAGAAACTAACTTAGAAAATGAGATAGTAGACACAATCCATCTGGATGAAGTTGAGGTTTCCTTAGAATACTTTCAGGAAAATGAACTTGATCTAGAGAGAATTGATGAGATAAAGTTCAAAAGTAAAAGAGTAGAGCAGTTGATAACTGAAACCCTTAAAGAAGCAGAAGACTATCTGCCTAAATTAAAGAATGCTTTAAATAATTCGGCAGAACTTTTCAAAAACGGGAAGGAAGCAGATGCTTCTGATCTGTTGGATAAGGCTCTAGAAGGCATCCAGTGGTATCTTGAGATCATCAATGGTATAATATCTTTAATAGATAATAAAGAGCTAAAAGATAAAGGTAATGAAATACTATCTGATTTTACCCAGGCACTAAACAGGGCTATGGTAGCCTTGCAGAATGAGAATTATGATTATCTGGGAGATCTACTGGAAGTAGAGATGGTTGAATATATTGATAAGTTAAAAGACTTTAATCAGGAATTATTAGAAGAATACTAAAAGAGGTGACTAAAAATGTCTGCTGTAGAAAAAACAAACTCTGTCCTAACCCAAATTAAAAATCTCCTTGTCCAGAAATTAAACCAGCCTGAAAAAACTGAAACTCAAACAGAAAAAGGTGACAGATTTACCAAATCACAGCAGCCAGAAAAAGTCACCTATGACCTGGAAGACTTTGCAGCTAAAAATGGAATTAAAAGACCGATTAAGATCAACAACAGCAATAATATCTTTTTTATTAACCATAATGACCGTAATAAAGCTGTAAAAATAGATCCGGGAGAATATAATTTAACAGAGATCCAGGCTGCTATTCAGCAGCAGGTTAACGAAGAATTTGGGATCGGTAAGGTTAGTGTGAAGATGACTGCCTCCGGTTCAGATCGCTTTATTTATGCTGAAGATAAAAAGGAAGAGCATATTTTGGATGAGCAGGGTTAGTTCTGAAAGACTCTTTTCAACTTAGATGAAATAATATAGATGACAATAAAAATAGATTGATTGATGGAGGACATAAAGATGGTTAGAAACTGCTATATCTGTGGATCATTAACTAAAAATAGTTCTGGGCTCTGTGATGAGTGCCAGGAGGAAAACCAGGAACAACTGCGTAAAATAAAAGATTTTCTCTGGGATCATCCTAATTCCACAGTTAGAAAAATTCATAAAGAAACTGGTGTTGAGGAAAAGCTAATTCGCAAATACATTAGGGATGATAAGTTTATAATTTCCAATGTAATAGAATATGATGAAAACTAAAAATAAATTTGGATATTTTTGATAGATAAAGATAATTTCATTCTATTCAGAAAAATTTCTTTATTAGACACATTAAAAGTTAAAGTATGAATAACTAGGAATGATTAAAATGCAACTAAAAGCTGAAGAGCTGTTGAAGATAATAAGGAAATTAAAAGAAGAAGTAAAGTCTAAACTAAAAATTGCTGAAAATAGAAGATCAGAAGTGAAGAGAAGGAAGAGTAAACTCACTGAAGTAGAGTGGAAACTGAGAAATATGAGAGCTACAGCAGTAAAAATAAGAGATGAAGAACTGACAGTTGAAGAGGAAAAAGAACTACAGGAGTATTTTAACTATCTAAAAACTGAGGTAAAGAAATGTGAAGTTTTAAGTTAAGCTAATCATAAAATTTTATAATATTTTTACTGTCTACTTGACAGGAACATGTTCATCTTTACAGTTATTTAATTAGATTTATCTGCCAGCTAGAAAAGTGTGATTTTAAATAAAGAGTTAAATCTCAGCATTTAATTTAAAATGCTGGGATTTTTTTATATACTCAGATGAGTGTGATATAATAATCTAAAGAATGAAAAAAGGATGGTGGCCTGAATGCAAAAACTTCCGCTGGGAATCAGTGATTTTAAAGAAATAAGGAAAAATGACTATT
>Ga0163225_100235_pt1 | contig 17195 bp, 7 predicted proteins | sample MSEWel2016_04_06_2_FD_113145 | JGI IMG/M metagenome (GOLD analysis project Ga0163225, IMG submission 113145) | Subsurface microbial communities from deep shales in West Virginia, USA - MSEEL Well Study Marcellus 5H_2016_04_06 ... | reverse complement strand
TATCAAACCGAAATATGTACTAATCTTATTTTTAAATCTCCTAAATTTGCCAATGCTTATTTTGAAAAGATTCTGGCTAAACACCATACTATCGGATTGCCCGATAAGTTGACAGAAATATTCAGTCTTTCCCGACAAAAGGATAAGTCAAAACATAAAGAAGATTGCTTTCCCGAAACCGGGACAGACTTTCTTTCTTGTAATGAGGCCGCTCTGCAGATTTTTAAAAGGATGGAAGGGATTGATTTTCAGTTTATCGAAAATAAACCCCCTCCATCTCTCAAAAATCGTCAATGTCCTATCATTGCTTTCCTGACCATTTGAGGAAAGCAGTCTCAAACTTGTCCCAGGACAATAGTGAATTATTTTAACGGCACCATCACGAAGCCATAGCTATAAGATTTTTCGGTCAACCTGTATTGTTCATGCGTCCAGGCACCCCAGCTGTCATCGCCGCCAACACCCAATTGTTTTAAATCAACATCCACCGAGGTCAGGTCGCGTGGTTTTACATCGTTCAGATGATACTGAACCGGACGTTCTTCGCCCTCTTTCCAGCGACCATCAGTTCGACGGGGAGACTCAAAATCTTCCATGATATTGTGATGAGCCGAAACTTCAAGTAACTGTTTTCCTTCAAACATCAGCCCCTCTCCTCTTTCGTTGGCAATTGCCATCCAGCGAACATCGGTTTTATTACCGTTTTCCTGAGGACGCAGATAAGCCCAATACTGCTCCGCTACAGTTCCGCTGTAGAGACCCACAAAAGCACTGTTTTTACGATCCTGATACGATTCATGGGGGCCACGACCAAACCATGACATCTGGTCAAACTCACCCGGCATGTGAAGGGTCATACCCATCCGCGGAATTTCAGGCAAATCTCCATCGACCATCTTGAAATGGTTGTTCACTTCAACTGCTCCACTTCCATTTACCAGATAAGAGCTTTCAAAAACCCCGATGTTCTCGTTCTGCTCATTATTCAATACAAACCCAAATGAAACCAAAATTTCACCTGACTCCATCTCTTCAATATGAGTATCCGTCACTTTTCTGTTTTCTCCGGCTTTACGCCAGATACGGGCACGCACCGGCAAATCATTACCAAAATCATTGTCGGTGGGAGCACGCCAGAAATCAGGCTCAGGACCTTTCATTAGCAATTCGTTTTCTCCGGATTTAAAACTCGTCATCACCCCATCGTTCATATCAAAAACCACAGAAAAATCTTCTCCTGTAATGGTTAATAATCCATTGCTGGTTTCATGACTCAAAGCAGGGTGTTTTTCGGCAGTTTCAGCTTCCGGTACAAAAACAGGGATTTTGAATTGTTCAGCTGCAAGAGAAGTTTTTGCAGGTATCAGTCCGTCGGTGTCTTTCAGAACTGCTCTCACTGTCAGGAAATATTCGGTTCCAGGCGTTGGTGTAAAGTCCATATTTGCCGAAACAGTTTTCCTCTCATCAGGACTCAAAGCAAGGCCCTCAAAAGTTCCTGAATTTACAAGGTCACCATTCCCTTCAATGCTCCAATCGAAGTTAAAAACACTGGTATTCAGAAATCCATATTTGTTTTCAATTTCAATAGTTCCATTTTGCAGATTTACAGGTCGAAATTTGATGTACTGGTAAACCTTTTTCACCTCTTCCATTGCGGGCTGAGGCTTACGGTCCGGATCCACGAGTCCGTTGAGACAGAAGTTGCCATCCGAAGGAACGGTATCAGGACCAAAGTCTCCACCGTAGGCCCAGAACTTTTCTCCGTTTTCATCCTCAGTCAGCAGTCCCTGGTCCACCCAGTCCCATATAAAACCACCCTGCATCACTTCATAGGATTCAATAACATCCCAATAGTCCTGAAGGTTGCCCACACTATTTCCCATAGCATGAGCATATTCGCACTGAATAAGAGGCTTACTACCATCCTCTTTGGCATAGCGCTCCATGTGTTCGATACGGGCATACATTGGTACATAAATATCGGTATTTCTACCACCACGAGCCTGCTCGTATTGTACGGGACGGGTAGAATCCTGCGCTTTCAGATAATCGTAAGTAGCGTCAAAGTTTACACCGTTACCCGCCTCATTTCCCAACGACCAGATAATTATGGAAGGTTGGTTCTTGTCACGCTCAAACATATTACGTGTGCGATAAAGATGAGAAGCTTTCCAGGTGGAGTCTTTAGCCAGAGATTCCTCTCCATATCCCATCCCATGCGATTCCACATTGGCTTCGTCGATAAGGTAAATACCATAACGATTACAAAGCTCGTACCAGCGCTCCGGCTGTGGATAATGAGACGTCCGAACGGCATTGATGTTATGCGTTTTCATCACCTCAATATCCTTCATCATGGTAGCTTCATCGACCACATGTCCATTCACATCGTGATGCTCATGCAGGTTCACCCCTTTCAGGTAAATATATTTTCCATTTACCAAAAGAGTATTTCCCTTGATCTCAATTTGTCGAAAACCGACATCCTGACGGATTACTTCCAAAACCTTTCCGGCATCATCTTTAAGAATAATAACCAGATTGTAAAGATTCGGAATCTCAGCCGACCAGGGTTTCACATTCTCATATTCCGAAGCAAATTCAACCCGGCCCTTAGAAGTTATTTTGGAAAAACGTTCAACAAGCTCGTCACCATCATAAAGCATGGCTTCCACGGTTACTGAATTATCATCCGAAGAAACTTTCATTTCGGCCTGCATCCGGAAAATCCCGGTTGTATAATCATCATCCAGTCCGGCCGTTACCCTGAAATCACGAAGGTGTTGTTTTTCCCTTGCCATCAGAAACACATCACGCGTAATGCCCCCCAAACGCCAAAAGTCCTGGTCTTCCAAATAACTGCCATCGCTCCATTTATATACTTCAACAGCAAGGGTATTATCTCCGGGTTTCAAATATTTTGTAATATTAAACTCAGCAGGGGTTTTACTATCTTCACTATAACCTACCTTTTGCTCATTAACCCATACATACATAGCAGAACTGACAGCCCCGAAATGCAGGTACACCTCTTTCCCATCCCACTTTTCGGGAATAGTGAAAGTGCGTTTATACGATCCCACCGGATTGTAGTGCTCCTGAATTACCGGAGGCGTTTTTTCGTGAGGATATTGAACATTGGTATAAATGGGATACGTGAATCCCTCAATTTCAAAATTTGACGGAACGGTAATGGTTTCCCAGTCACGCGTATCAAAATCATTCTTAAAAAACCATGCCGGTCTTTCCGTCGGATTCTGAGAAAGATGAAACATCCATTCTCCGTTAAGTGATTTCAAAAGTGAAGAAGCCCATTTGTCTTCAGAATTGACTTCGGATGCATCAGCAAACGGTACAAACCATGCACGGGGAGCCTCTTTATTTATTTGATTAACAGCCGGATTCTCCCAATCAACCGGCAACTTCTCTTCATAAGGAACATCAGAATAATCGGTGTACGACTGACAACCCCATAACAAAAAAGCAAACATCAGGATGGATACTAGTCTCATTGTTGGATATTTTAGTTAATTTTATATAAAAGTATTCAATACTATTATCTTATTACAATCTTTAGGCGGAAAATTGTTCGTCTGAAAAGCAATTCCAGATAAGGATAAACTCAGCCAAAACGATTCAACATCATTCCATTTTTCCCACCAGTGTCACCACGGATCGTTTTTCGATGATGATATTATCGGTAGGCATCTCTCCTTTCTCCAGGCTCTTTTCGGCAGAAGTAGTATAGGAGGCAAATTGGTTCCCGGAAATATTAAAATCCCCTCCGAGGCTACCTATGGTCATTTTCTTATCACTATCCGAATAATTTACGAAAACCATTACCAGCTTATTTTCCACAGGGTCTTTGTAAGCCGAAAACATAATATTTGATGCCTGAAACGTTTCAGATTTTGGAATCGAAAAGCCCGATTTAATCCGAACCATTCCGGGCCTGATAAATCTGGAATAGTTTCCTAAAGCCCATAGTAATTTGGATTCACGATAATTCCCATCATTTTTCAATGATTCGGCCCCGGGATCCAAAGGCTCACCATTTTCATTTGTTCCATTATCCAGGTAAATCAGACCGTCTTTGTAGTCACCCTGTGACAAGGCCGTCCACCAACTCCAGGACTGTGCATTTGCCAGGGCCAAATCAAAATGAATAACCTTAGCCACATAAAGTGCAGTGCCCATTCCCAGGTCTCTTCCCCATCCATCACCAATATCAGGAGCATTCTCCAAAATACAGAACTCACTTTGCCAAAATCCCGCAGTCCCCCCATTACTATTCAGCTCATTGCCCAAAGTTTTCCGAACATCGACAAGGGTATTGACATCCGCGGTAGTGAAATAACTATGCCCCAATGCAACCTTCTTCACGTTACTCAAATCTCCAACGTAGTGGGATGACGAAGAGTTGAAAAATGCATGTAGTTGATCCTCACGCCCGGCATTTCCAAAATCACCATACAGGAATTGCAGTTCACCAGCCTCCGGCACAACAATTTGGGTTTGGACATTCTTTTCTTCAAGTTTAGGAGACAGTTCCCTGAGTATGCCTGCAATGTCACCATTTGTTGCAGGCGATCCCTCCTGACCCGGAGAGTCCCAGTTCCACTGAGGTTCGTTTACAGGACTCAGATAGTCAAATGCCAGTCCCTCCTGTTCAAAATGCTGACAAACAGTTGACAGGAACTCTGCATAATCGGGTATTCGCCCAAATTCAAGGTTGATATTGGTTCCGCCCGGAGAATAAGCTTTTCCATTTTTTGTATAATGCACCGGAGGACTATTGACAAACCCCAAAAACGATTCTACCCCACGTTCTTCAGCTGCACGCAAAAACCACTGTTGCCCTGCCTGTTTCGTCCAATCATAAGTTCCATCCTCATTCAGAAAGCATTCCGAACGGCGCCAGGAATTACCAATATCACTGGCCAGCCCCTGTTCAGTACTTCCGGCACCAATATTGAATCGCCACAAAGAAAGCCCAATTCCCTCCGGACTACCATCTTCTTTTAACTTCTGACTAAAAAGAAGATCGGCCATAGCATTTCGTTTTTCCAAAGGCCAGTTAGCACCTACAAACTGGACTCTCCATGCATCAGAAGCTCCAAAGCCATCGATGGGCTGCAACGAGACCGAAGGATCAACAAATATTAATTCTCCCCCGGTGTCTTTCTCCAGGTCATTGCTATCGTTGTTATCGTTCTCGCATGCCAATAAAAACATTGGAAGCAGAAACAAAAACAACGCATATTTAAATAATTTTTCCATATTTCAGATTTATCCTATTCGATTTTAAATTCCACGTGATCACTCCCGAGCCATGTAGAGGAGAAAGAAACTTTTACATTTCCCTTATCCTCGGCCTTGATATAGGCAATCATACGGCCCTGAAAGACCCGTTGCCTGTTGTCATTATAATTTCCCATATCGGAATGATCGCTGTTTTCCAGACCCAACAACTTTGCAGAACCCTCCACATTACAGGTAATTTGGTTGTCAGCCAGAAAAACATCCTTTCCGTTCTCATCCACAAATTATCAGAGAGGAAAAATAACAACGTGCTTCATAAATAAATATTTTTTGATTGTATTTTTTCAAAAAAGAATTTCCGGTAAAAATATATTTACCCCGGACAGTTTGTGCATTAGCCAAATTGCCCGGGGTGGTTTAAACATATTCATCAATATAAAATGACTATATGGTGTTTGAAAGAAAATGCCAACTACTGCATAATTCTCGTTTTTGGTTCAGTCATTTAATACCCGGGATTCTGCTTCATCACACCATTGCTTCGATCAATTTCTGATTGAGGAATTGGCCAAAGTTCATGCTGATTCTCCTGAAACATGGTCCCTTTGTCCTGTGGTTCTTCAGGATGAATGGTCTCATAAGGATCGGTACTTTCATTCAGATTATACTGCACGAAGTATCCGTTTGGCCCCATTGCTTCAGCAATTCGGGGTTTGCCTGAAACCGGGTCTATCTGACGACGAAGATCGTACAAACGCAAACCCTCTGATGCCATCTCCATACGGCGTTCTTTCCAGATAGCATATAAAAGATCATTACCTGAAAGATCATTCTTGGGTTCCAAATCCACCCTCGCTCTTATGGTTGCAATATCCGCTTTGGCCTGAGCCTCATCACCCAGTCGAAAAGCCGCTTCAGCACGTGTCAGATACATCTCACCTAATCTGAGCAAAATCATCGGCAGTGGAATATGACGATCCTTAACAGTCAGCTGACGTCGCATATCTATAGGCACATAATACTTCCGCCATACACGGCCTGACTTATTAATATCCACATTAAACTGATAATTGGGATTTTCTTCCTCATCACCATAAACAGGTTCACCCACCGTAATAATGGTACTTTTTCTCCTGATTTCGTCACCTTCGGAAAGATAAGCTTGCTCAAGATGAGATGAAGGGACACACCAACCCCAACCATCCATGATTTTATCCTCTTCACCTTCGGGCCATGTTTCACCACGGGCACACATCACCACTGAGAATCGGTTACCCACGTTGTAATTCTGATTGCTACTGGTATTAATTTCAAAAATGGACTCAACACCATTGTGGTTGTAAACACTCCAAACATCCACAAAATCAGGCTCCAAACTAAATGGCCCCTGTCCAATCACCTCATCTGCATAAGCATAGGCATTGGTATAATCTTCCATATACAGATAGGTGCGCGCCAGAAGTGCTTTACAAGCCCAACCGGTGACTCTTCCTTTGTTGTCGTCACCATATTCACCGGGCAAAACGGCAGCAGCCTCTTTCAAATCCTTTACAATTTGAGCATAGACTTCAGATTTTGGAGTTCTTTCCTGATTTAATCCGGAAGTTCCCTGAGGTTCAGTAACCAAAACAACATCACCAAAGTTTTGTACCAGTTCCCAATAACTGAGGGCCCTGAAAAACTTGGCCTCACCAATCAACCTTTCCTTTAACTCCTCATTGATGGGAGCATCCGGTATTTGGTTAATGGCAATATTGGCAGCCCCTATATTCAAATACTTATGAGTATAGAAATTTTTCAGAGAACCGGGAGCGTTGGATGCCTCAACAAAATAGTGAGCAAAGGCATAATGGTCAACAGGGTCTTGCTGAAGGTTTCCCATCCATCCATCATCGGTTGACATGATATTGGTTATACGCAAAATCTGTTGCCACCAGTCGTCCCAATTGGCGAATGATTTGTACAAACCGTTGACAAAGGCTTCGGCCTCTGAATCGGTAGCAAAATAATTATCCAGATTCTGAACGCCCCGCTCTTCTATTTCGATGAAATCATCACAGGCAGAAACACCTCCTATAAGAATAACTGCCATCAGTATATTTAATATTTTTCTTTTCATAACTTTTATTTTTGTACTGTTTCTTTAAATCCTTTCAATTTCAATACCTGCTTAGCCTCCTGTTAAAAAGTAATATTTGCACCAATCAGGTATGTTGGTAAAACAGGATATGTCCATCCGGAGAATCCAAAGTTAAGTACATTGTCTCCAGCCACTTCAGGATCTACTCCTTCAAAATTGGTAACGGTCAGGATATTCTGTCCTGATACATAAAAACGACACTTCGTTAAACCAATTCGCCCCAAAACAGATTCAGGAAGAGAATAGCCCAGCTGTACATTCTTTACCCTCAGGTAAGAACCATCTTCCACATAAAAGTCGCTAAACCGGGCAAAATTCTGGTTCAAATCCGTATGCGAAACAATGGGAATATCATTGCTTGTTCCTTCACCATGCCAGGCTTCATCCAACAAACCGGAAATAACATTATTGTCAGAACTTTGAGTGCTGTAAAGATCCTGACGAAGCCAATTAACAAGATCATTACCCACGCTGGCATACAAATTGGCAGTGAAGTCGAAATTATCGTAGGCCAGGCTGATATTCAAACCTCCGGTAAAATCGGGCCAGGGACTTCCAATTTTTGTACGGTCTTCACCATTCAGCTCTCCGTCTCCGTTAACATCCACAAACCTGATGTCTCCCGGTTGAGCCTGAGCCTGCAACAATGCACCATTCTCGCTTGCATGTGAATTTATTTCAAACTGATTCTGAAATATCCCGTTGGTTTGATACCCGAAGAAATATCCCGGCTCTTCACCTTCTACGGTTTTTGTTCGCTCTTGGTCCCCATACACAACGGGAGTAATTTCCGGAAGATCGGTAGCTTCAACCGAAACAGTTGTAAAAGTAACCCCCACATCATATTTCAAGCGTCCCCTGCGGTTGTGATAATTAAGCCCCAACTCAACACCTTCCGATTTCATAGAACCCACATTCGACCATATCTGAGCATCATCTGGATACCCGCTGTAATTGGGATAAGGCAGCTGAAAGATCATATCTTTGGTCTTTTTCTGGTAATACTCAACGGAACCATTAACCTGACTTCCAAAAAGTGTAAAATCGGTTCCCAGGTTTACATCTTCAACAGTTTCCCACTTTATATCCTCATTTTTCATACTACTCGGGTAAGTAGTGTTAACAAGTGAACCCTGGCCTGACCCAAATACGTAATAGTCCTGCCCGATACCGGAAGTATAAACACTGGAGGGCAGATTCTGATTACCCAAACGGCCCCAACCGGCTCTGAGCTTCAAATCATCAATAAAATCTACTCCATCCATGAAAGATTCATCAGAGATTCGCCAGGCTACAGATGCGGCTGGAAAAGAGGCCCATTTGTTATTGTCCAGAAATTTGGAAGAGCCGTCAACCCTGTAAGTTGCTGTCAGATAATAACGATTCAAATAGTTATAGGACAAGCGGCCCAGATACGACTCAAGAGAATTGCCCCAGGAATTTCCATTAACCTCAGGATTTTCAGTAGCAGCATCTATTTCACGAAGTGGATCCGAGTTATTAGGGATTCCGTCTTTTGTTCCATTAATAAATCGACCTTCCCATTTTTCGAGAGTAGCGCCACCCATTAGTGAAACATTATGATTGTTTGCTTCAAGAGAATAGGTTAGTGTGTTGGTCCAGTTCCAGTAAGAATCGAAATTGTGTGACCGATAAACATAATTTAGTTCATTCTTTTCATGTGCCCCGTCAATTACAAAGTCAGGCTCAAAATCATCGTTGTGGTCAAATTTGTAATCGCCACTTATCTGAGTTCTGAAATCCAGATTCTTAACCGGAGTAACTTCTGCATAAGCATTGGCCGCAAGAGCATAATACCCGCCTTCGTCAAACTGCCGTGCATCCCGGGCAATAGGATTCCACACATAGGTATAATATGATCTTTGATAAATACTATACTCATTCAGTCCTTCCTGTTCTTCACTGGGTCGATAGATAGGTGTCACAGGATCAATCAATAAATAATCCTGATACCAGTTTGGTGTATTTTCCCACATTTCCCGTCTTGGGTTCAACATCACACCGGCAGTAATCCAATCGGCGAAATCCCAATCTGAACTCAACCGGGCAGTAAATTTCTGCCAGTTACCGGAATTATAAAACGATTCCTGATCGTAGTAATTTAAGCTAACCGCATATCTGTTTTTCTCGCTTCCACCTGAAGCCTGAAAGCTAAAATTTCTTTGAGGAGAAACTTTATTCACTCCTTCTCCCCACCAATCAGTTCCTTCTCCAAGACTTGAGGGATCAGGAAATCTTTCACCCAATTCCGCATTCTGAAGTGATTGATTCATAACCTGAGCATATTCGGTGGCATTGGCCATTTCATAGGGCTTATCGAACACCTGAAAACCATACGAGAGATCCGCTGAAAACTGGGTTTTCCCATCTTTTCCCCGTTTGGTAGAAATCAGTACAACCCCATTGGAAGCACGACTTCCATAAATAGCTGAAGCCGAAGCATCCTTGAGGACTTCGATGCTTTCAATCTCATTGGTATTCAAGAAGTTCAGATTACTTCCCATCGGAACACCGTCAACCACATAAAGCGGATCTGTAGAAAGGTTGAGTGATGTAAAACCACGAATAAGCACTTTCGGAGAGGCTCCGGGATGCCCGCTTCCGGCAATAATCTGAACACCCGGTGCTTTACCCTGCAAAGCCTCCACAGGATTTCCAACGCTCATGGTTTTCATCTCCTCACCTTTCACAGAAGTAATAGAACTGGTCAAATCACTTTTTTTGGCTCGTCCATATCCGATAGCCACTACTTCATCCAGTGAGACAAAAGTCTCTTCCAATTCAATATTAAGAATTGTCTGGTCACCAACGGGAACTTCAATATTATTGAACCCAATAAAGCTAAATTGAAGAACATCATCGGGCTCTGCATTCAATTGAAAGTTGCCATCAATATCCGTAACCGTTCCGGTGGCTGTTCCCTTAATTGCAATGGATACCCCCGGCAGAGGTTCTCCATCAGTAGAAGCTACGGTTCCTTTTATCAATTGTTCCTGTCCATGCATATTGACTGAAAAACAAAATAAGACAGCCAAAAGCCAAATGAATTTATGAATGTATTTTCTCATATTCTTGACATTTAATGTTTGTGATTATCGAAACCCTGAACGGTTTTAATCTATTGTAGAAAACGAAAAACTCAGTTTTCTCACCCCATGAATTTGATAACCATTTTTGTGTAAACAGGAGGCTCAGGGAGCCCCCCGTGATTAAATTTCTAATTGTCTATTGAACCGGTACCACTTTGGCCCTGTTAAGATGAGAGTCGAATGTAACTTTGTAAGTAGTTCTGACCGCAACAGTCATCGCCACATTCTCTCCACCTTTTAAAATTGTTTTTTCGGGATCAACTTTTCTATCAAAACGCCAGAATGGTTCGGGCCACCATCCCCATGGATGTTCCGGTTGTAAAATAAATTCAACGGATCCTTCCATATCAAGAGTTTTGTAAAATCTGTAGTTATTTTCAGGATCACGCTCCAATTCAATCGACGCCCAGGTAGCCCAGTTCTGATCGGGATAATCAGGAAATCCTTTCCCAACCAATCCTAATTTTCCTAAATATTCGGTTTCGATATAAGCATCGTCATCCGGATTTTCAATTCTCGGCTCAAAATACCAGTCATCGGGAACATAAGTCTCCACATTGTAGGTCAGGTTCTGGAGATCAACAGAAATAAGGTAATACCCTTTCTCGTCCAGAACAATTGGCAAGGCATTTTCCGGGTCATTGATCAATTTGGAAGGATCGTTGGGGTCCAGACCGTAGCAATGAGGTGCGAAACTTGTTGTTTGGGGAACAAACCGAACTTCTGCGCCAGGAGTTTCTGCATAATACTTCCCCTCAAAATTGTAGGGTGCAGTTTTCGAAATCAGCATAGGAACACCAAAAAGGTCCGAATTCAGTTCCTCATCGGTAGCCACATCGGCAAGATACAGTTTGTCAAAGTCAAAGGAAGCCTTAACGATTCTGTTGTTGGTCACCACATTACCAGCACTGTCTGCCAAAACAAACTCAAAATTATACTCGCCTACTTCAGCAGGCAGGGTGGCAATATTCTGATATTCAAAATTCAATTGCCCTGTTCCCATAAACGACACACTGTCATAGAAATTTATGGACGATTCTTTGGCCACGAAATAACCAAGCTGACGAGAATCTCCCAACACAGCATTTATCTCAACGGGTAATTCACTGTCAGGAGCCAGCGTTAAACCATTAACAGGATTTCTTACATCCAGAACCGGGTTCGTGAAGTCGCCATCCATAAAAACTTCCACAATTTCACTCGCAGTTCGATCTCCCATATTATAAACGGTAACCTGAATACTATGTTCTTTGTCGGGTGCATCTTCAGGCACCAAAAAGTCGTAAGAAAGGTCATAACTCTTCACCAGGGAATCATTGGTAGAAATCTCAATATCCCGGTTAAGATACCAGTCATCAATATTCAGGTTGATCTTTTTTATGCCCACATCATCGGTCGCAATTCCTTCAATCCGGATGGTGCGTCCCTGTTCGGTATGAATCTCCGCAGCCTGCAATTCCAATGCCGGGTCGCTGCTTACATCCCAGCTTTTCTCATTGTCATCATCGCATCCCCAGAACAGGATTGCGCCAAACAGCAATGAAAATGACAACATTGTCATACTTTTTACACTCTTTTTCATAGACCTCATTTTTTTAGATTATTATCTAATTCAACCATATACCTGTTTTTTACTCTTGAAATTTTCAACACTTCGTCATCCCGACGTTTCGGGATTACATATTCCTGATAATCAACCACTTAAAAAATCAAAATATTTAAGCTTTAACTCTCTTGTAATAAAAGCTTTGCGTCATTGCGTTTAGGTGTTTCTTTAACGGTCTATTGATTTTAGAATAACTGTTTTAACCGTCTCAGGACCAACGACCAAATTCTCCAGGCTTCCCTTCCGAAAAGACAAGTCTTCATTCTTGGAGGTGACATAAGTCTTTACCTCCTCATGGAAACGATTTTTGTCCTGAAATTCCAGAAACTGCTTTTCATCGGAGTAATTTATCAGAACCAATACTACCTCTCCTGTAGCATTATTCTTGAATGCAGATACCATCAATGAAAGTGCTTGCTCAAAATGATCATCCCTTGTATCAGTCTTGACCTCAATTCTGACCATTCCCGGCCTCACGAATCGGGAAAAATTTCCCATTGCCCATAGAAGTTTTGAATCATGGAAATTTCCATCAAACTTTAACTTCTCATTATCGGGATGTTGTTGATTTGTGATGCCATCTCCCCCATTGTCCAGGTAGATAAGTCCATCTTTATAATTACACTGAGTGATGGCAGTCCACCATTGCCAGGAAGTAGCATTGGCAAGGGTTAAATCGTAGTGCATTACCCTGGCCACATACAGAGCTGTTGCCATGCCAAGGTCACGTTGATGTCCACCATTTATGTCATCATTGTTTTCCAATATGCAAAACTCACTTTGCCAGAAATCCATTTCAGGATTAATTGAATCAAGGCTCTGTCTAAGTTTTAGTCTGACATTAATTAGTTTTTCAACCGGCCATGTGGTAAAATAACTATGTGCTGAAAAGAGAGGTGCAGTATGTTTTAGCCGGCCTAAGAAAAGCGGGCTGTCGGGAGAAAGAAAATCCCGGAATTGGTCAGAACTACCTGCATAATCATGAACTTTCTCATATAAGAAGTTGTATTCGGCAGTTTCACCCGGAGCGATCATCGTTTGGAGTCCGCGCTTTTGAAATTCAAGATCGAGAAAATGAGTCAGCAGATAAAGATCTTCGTTCGTCGCGGGAGTTCCCTCTTGTGTAGGATTACTCCAGTCCCATTGGGGCTCATTAAACGGACTAAGATAAGAAAACCCAAGTCCCTTATCTTCAAAATGTTCACACACATCAGTCAGGAACTTCGCATAATCCTGTAATTTATTATCACGAATATTCAGATTTGTCCGTCCCTTTGGAGAAAAGGCTTTCCCATTAGCGGTAAAATAAACAGGAGCAGAGTTTGGAAAAGCTACGGTGTTTTCAACGCCATATTGATGCGCCATCTTCAGAAACCATTGTTGACCTTCCTGTTTTGACCAGTCGTAAGTCCCGTCCGGTGAAAGAAAACATTCTGATTTTCGCCATGGATTCACAATCCCGCTACTATCGCCCTGTTCCATACTTCCGGCCCCAATATTAAAACGCCATAAAGACAAGCCGATTCCCAACGGGTTTCCTTTGTCATCAACCTCTTTACTAAACAACCATTCCGACATTTTTCCTTTTTTTGCATCCGGCCAGTTTTTACCGACAAACTGACAGCGCCAGGCATCAGATGCTCCAAATGAATGAATAACCTGATACTCTTTTTCTGTATTTATCTCAATTAATACCTTATCCTTTTCCTGGCCTGAAACTCCAATGTTCATCCATAAAAACATCCCCGATAACAATAGAAAAATCCTCATTCGATAATTTGTTAATTTTTAAACAACACCATCAAATTAAGTTAATTTAAAGGCAAATGGTTATTGTTTTTCATTCACAAAGTCGTGTTTTTCAGTCATTGTAAATAATTTTTCAATCACACATAAAATTATTTTAACCCTGATTATCTGTGCATTACAATATTGTATGACAATTCATTCACTATTTTTTTTTACTTTTGAATTATCATTAAGGGTAAAAAGAAGTTTTTAACAATTGGAATCCCTTTTTATCATTTGCCTTTGCAGCGTAGTAAGAAAAGAAAAACACAACCAAATGAGCACCATTTTAAAATACTTAAGCGCAATACCCCTTCTTGTTACAACTCTTTCTTTTAATGGTTTGGCACAAGAATCACCCCTTAACAATTACGACATTGATATAATCAACAGCACTCAGGGCCTTCCTTCGGATGATGTAAAAGATGTTTTCCAGGACTCAAAAGGGTTTTTATGGTTTTGTACAACCGAAGGACTGATTCGTTTTGATGGCTATGTGCTTAAAACATTCTCAATTGCAAACCATCACTCCAAAGGACTGATAACAAACTTATTTAACAACATTCTGGAAGATTCCAACGGGTATTTATGGTGTGCCACAGACCGCGGGGTGGCCCGACTTAATCGCACAGACGAAACATTTACATTTTTCAATACTCAGTCTCCCCAACCATATACCTTATCTTATGATGTCATAGAAACAATCGTGATCGACGAATTCGACCACATTTGGATTGGTAGTTCAGGAGCCGGAGTGGATGTTTTAGATCCTGAAAATGGCATCATCAAGAGATACAATATTGCGAATGGAACAACGGGAATGAATTCCGATTGGATTACAAAAATTTTTAAAGATGCCAACAATAATATATGGATATCCTCGTGGAAGGGAGCGTTAACACATATCAATAAAACGAATAACCATGTTAAATCCTGGAAAAAAGAGGACATCCCCTTAGATTTACAACACTTCTCTCCTTTTGCCATGACCCAGCAAGGAGAAAACAATTATTGGCTTGGTCTGTGGGAAGAAGGAATTATCAACTTTAAATACGAAGAAGACAGTATCATAATAAAAAAACACATCAAATTCGATGATGATGAAATCGATGCCGCAGCGAACATCATTTTCGATTTAGCTTTCGATAAAGAGGGAAACCTGTGGGTAGGAAGCCCTACGGGACTCGCCATATCACAAAATCCGCAACAACCAAACCCTGCCTTCACAAGATTCACCACCCGGAGCAATTCATTAAAACTTTCACACAACGAGGCATTCTCCATACTTTGCGATGCTTCAGGACTAATTTGGGTCGGAACCTCAGGCGGCGGAGTAAATAAAATTGACCATAAAATCAAACTTTTCAATTCCCTGCATATTACAGCCGAGACAGAAGCTCCCGGCAGTCAATCGATCTCTTCCTTTATAAAAACCAATGCCGGTGATTTACTCATTGGAGTAAAAAGCATGGGGTTTGGAGTATTTAATATGAAGAATCGCTCATTTACTCAATACAACCGGATTCCCCGTTTCAAGAATCTACCCCGGGACTTAAACACGGTCAACTGCTTTTTTCAGGATTCAAAAGGGTTTTTATGGCTTGGAACCAGATACATGGGCCTTATTAAGTTTAACCCCCAAACAGGTGAGCACCTGATCATCAATAAGAACATTCCTCAATACGATTTTCCATCAAGAGAAATATTTGACATTCATGAAGATCCTTTCGGTCACATTTGGGTAGGCACAGAAAACGGTCTTTATAAAATCGTTGAATCAACTCCCGACAAATTCCATAATTTCTTTATTCTGAGATATGCCACCGATGTTAACAATCCAACCTCATTGAGCAGCAACAGAATTTCAAAAATTCTAATCGATAACAATAATAATTTGTGGGCCGCCACCTTCGACGGAGGAATAAACAAAGCCATTTCAGACATAACGCAGCATTATCCACTTGAATTTAAAAGATTTCAGGCCTCAAAAAAAGACAGCAATGGGTTAATCACTGACCACATTCTTACATTGTTCGAGGATTCCTCGGGAAGTATCTGGGTTGGCTCTGGCGGTGGCGGATTATTCAAGTGGGTTCCGGCTCAGTCGGAATTTACCTCATTTGCTCCGTATGTGGCGGGAGATATTATTTATGCCATAAGCGAGGACAACAATAACAATATCTGGGTTGGAACCAACAGGGGACTAACAAAACTAAACATCCTGAAAGAACAGATCAGATCCCATTTTTTTCTTCAGGAAAACGGACTTCAGGGTAATATTTTTAACAGAGGAGCTTCATTTAAAGACACAGAGGGAAATCTCTATTTTGGTGGAAACAGGGGTTTTAACATCTTTAATCCGTTGGAAATCAAACCGGATGATTTCATTCCACCGATAGTCATTACCAACGTAAAAGTAATGAACAAACCGGTATCCATTACAACGTCGCGCGACAAGCCACTTGTATTAAATCATTTTGAAAACAATTTTTCAGTCTCCTTCGCTGCGCTCTCCTTTTCTCAGCCCGAGAACAATAAATACTCGGTTCTGCTCGATGGGCTGGAAAACGATTGGCGATTTATGGATGCAGACATGCGCACCCTAAACTACGCCAACCTGAAACCCGGAGAATACACTTTAATGATCAAAGGCTCCAACAGTCAGGGACGTTGGAACCCCAAGCCAGAGAAACTGTTCATCAAAGTGAACCCGGCACCTTATAAAACCTGGTGGGCGTTTTCTTTTTACGCCCTCATCTTTGGAGGTATTATTTTCTTTATCTTCCGAATGGAACGTAAAAACCAACAAGTGATACATGCTTTGGAAATTGAGCATATTGAAAGACAAAAGTCCGATAAACTCAATTTCTTCAAACAGGGTTTATTTGCAAATATTTCCCATGAATTCTTAACTCCTTTAAGCATTCTGGGATGCCTGATAGACGACTGGCGCCATACCCACATTGCTCCCAATGGGAAAGACCTGGCACTTGCCGAAAGAAATATCAACCGTCTGAATCGTCTGAACAGACAGTTCCTCTATTTCAGCAAATCAGAAATAGAACAACTCCCCCTATCTGTCAGTGGAGGTAACCTCAACAAATTTACGCAGTTCATTTGTGACAATTTTGCACCCCTCGCCCGAAAAAAACATATTGTTTTTGACTACAACATTAATTGTCCCGAATCGAACCTTTGGTTTGATCAGGAAAAAATAGACATTATACTTTACAATCTATTATCGAATGCGTTTAAATTCACTCCCAAAGAAGGAACAATAACCCTTAAT
>Ga0163225_100233_pt1 | contig 17305 bp, 16 predicted proteins | sample MSEWel2016_04_06_2_FD_113145 | JGI IMG/M metagenome (GOLD analysis project Ga0163225, IMG submission 113145) | Subsurface microbial communities from deep shales in West Virginia, USA - MSEEL Well Study Marcellus 5H_2016_04_06 ... | reverse complement strand
GGTTGGATACAAGACAGTCTATTCTGAAACGATTGAGCCACGTTTTTCTGAAACCGCGATGATCGTCGAGGTGACACAGGCACCACTGATTATTACAGCCACAATAACTCCATCAACAGTCACCCGCACTATCACCGGGACAAGTCAATATGGGAAGAAAGAAGAGTTCTCGGTGGTTGTCACACGACCCTCGGAAAATGCCTGGTTTGAATGTACTGTCCGTGATGCAGAAACCGGCGAGATTATCGTGCAGGACGGATATAACCGGGGATATACACAGAATACTAATATGGCTATCACCATACGGAGAGCGGGTGTTTTTCATATCACCTTTGGCGGGAATTTCGTGAGGGCGGAGGTTAAGATGCAGCTCCCTGAGACTGCAATTTTGACAGAGGCCATAAACTAATCAATATCTTTTTATCAGAACATCACGTATAGAGTAGAGCACCTTTGCAGGGTCCCGGTAGGGTAGTGGATATCCTAGAAGCCTGCGGAGCTTTTGACCCGGGTTCAAGTCCCGGCCGGGGCGTAAATCCCTTTTTGTTTAACGCCTACATAGAAATATACGGTATTTTGAAACGAATGATATCATCCTGTCACATATTCTATGAAAGCTCAGAAATAAAATTCAGGGAACTGATTCCCTGATCTTCTTCTGTTCTGCCACCTTCTTTTCAGCCTGAATAACCCATTCCATATCAGGCCTGCAGAACCAGAGAACCAGTCCGAACCCGGCAAATCCTATAAACCCCATGATCCACTGGGGGTCAGGATACACGTACAAAACAACCCGGAGACCACTGCCCCATATGAAGAGGGTGAATGCAGAAAAATAGAGAATTAAATGTCGTATAATCCGTGACTTTTTGGCAACGATGACATACATTCCGGGGATCACACGGGCGAACAGGTAATATATCAGTATAAGAACAAGAACCGTTCCGGGAATGAAAAGCAGCAAGGGATCAAGCCCAAGCCCGTGATTGAAATTGCCTGTATCACCGTGGGCTGCAAAAGCCCTCATCGGCATATAGGCAAACAGTTCCATCAGGTTTGCGATGATGAACCAGAATACGAGATGATATCCCCATTTATGCTTAAACAACAACCCGGAGCTCAGGACATACAGGCCGCATATAATGATTAGAGTGTGAACAACAAGCGGCATTATGCCGGTTATCGCCCCCTCTACACCGTATCCGGTGGCCCAAAGCCGGGAATACTGGACCCCCTCATCCCAGCATGTCATCGTGAGGAAATTCCCCCAGACAATACTGAGCGGTGAGGGCATCACACCAAGAAGATATGCGGTTATGCTGTGTGTGAATTCATGGATAAGAATGACAATCGCCTGAAACATAAAAAAAGTTGCCACCATGACGATTAAATAGACGATAGCCTCTTTAATCTCAGAATTCTTTTTCATTTAATATCTCTTTAATCAGAATGGCAATGAATGTTTGTCTTCAGCTTTGTGGAACGTACAGAGAGGATCTGCTCGATCATTGAACCAGAGGTGCAGGCGAAATCCAGGTAATCTTTTCTTTTGCAGTGAGGAGAAAGCCCACCCTCACACCTTAATACTTCTCCATGCGATTATATTGGGTTAACAGGATTTTGATAAATTGCAATCTATCGCAAACAAATCATATCCGGAAACACTCTCACAGAGGGAGATAATGAATGAATGATATATCCGGCCTGAATTTTGATGAACAGAAAGTGGATAAACTCAAAGAACTGCAGGAGAGCGGTGTCTTAGTCTATCCCTGGGAGTATGCACGAAAAGATCATGCAGCTGAGATAAAAAACAGATTCTCGGACATTTCGCATGATAAAAGCGAAGAGGCAGTATCTGTTGCAGGCAGGCTCTATACCAAGCGATCACACGGAAAGACTGTTTTTGCCGATCTTGGTGATGAAAGTGGAAAGATTCAGCTGTATATCCGGAAAAATGATCTTGGTGATGACGCTTTTTCCTTCTTTGCAAAAAATATCGATGTCGGGGATATCGTCGGTGTCAGGGGACATATCTTCAGGACAAAGGTTGGCGAGATAAGTATCTGGGTTGATGAGATCACCCTTCTTTCAAAGGCAATATGTCCACTTCCAGAAAAGTACCATGGTCTGACGAATGTCGAGACCAGATACCGCCAGCGATACCTCGATCTCATCACAAACGATGAGGCGCGATCGATTTTTAAAACCCGGAGCAAAATTATCAGCAAGCTCAGATCAGATCTCTTTGGCAGCGGGTTTATGGAATTTGAGACACCGACGATCCAGCCGATTTATGGCGGCGCAAATGCCCGGCCATTCACCACCTACCACAACTATCTCGATCAGAAACTCTACCTCAGGATTGCCCCTGAGCTGTACCTGAAACGATTGATCGTCGGAGGATTTGAGAAAGTCTTTGAGATTGCAAAGAACTTCAGGAACGAGGATATCGATACTCATCATAATCCCGAGTTCACGATGGTTGAGATCTATTCTGCCTATGCAGATTACAATGATATGATGAGCCTGACTGAGAATCTTATATCAGGTATCATAAAGGAGGCTGCCGGAACCTCTGAAGTCACTTTTGAGGAGGATACAATCAACTATGCCATACCATGGAGACGGATGTCCATGGAAGAGGCGGTGCTTGATGCTGCCGGGATTGATATCCATACCCAAACGGTTGAGGAACTCAGGGAACATGCAGAGAAAGAGAGGATCGAAGGCTGGGAGAAAGCTGCAACTCCGGGTGAGTTCCTGGTGCTGTTCTTTGAGCATTATGTCGAACCCACGCTTATCCAGCCGACATTCATCTATGACTTCCCGATTGAAAACTCGCCGCTTGCCAAGAAACATCGGACAAAACCAGGCTTCACCGAGCGTTTTGAACTCTTTATCGCGGCCATGGAGATAGCAAATGGCTTCTCCGAATTAAACGATCCACTGGATCAGAAAGCGAGATTCGAAGAACAGGATGCCAGACGGCAGCGTGGCGATCTTGAAGCACAGATGATCGATTATGATTTCATCAATGCACTTGGGTATGGGATGCCTCCGACAGGCGGAGTCGGAATTGGGGTTGACCGGCTTGTGATGCTCGCAACCGGACAGAACTCGATCAAGGAAGTGATCCTCTTCCCCTCCATGAAGCCGATCAGGTTCGGTGAGGGCGAATCCGAAGAAGAAGGATCTGATTAAAAGAATGATACACACAAAGAGATCATCGGGTTACCCTGACGATCTCAACTTTTTTTTTGAAAAAATAGAGAAGATTCCTCTTATGGCTTCTTTTTCATTGCTTCTGAAAGGATCCTGATTCCATTCCTGATATCCTGCATATCCACCATTTCAACCGGCGAGTGAATATAGCGGGCAGGAATTGAGAACGGAACACTTGGGATGCCGCCCTGTTCAAGATGAATGATGGTCGCATCGGTATTGCCTCCGGTTCCAACTTCAATCTGGTATGGAATACCGGATGCATCTGCTGTGCTCCTCAACCACCGGACCATTGTCTGATCAGACAACAATCCTCTCCCGCTGGCAGAAACAAGGATGATAACAGGTCCTTTACCCATTTCAATGCTCGCATCTTTCTTTTCAATACCAGGATGATCACCCGGGATAGTGACATCGATTGCTATTGCGCAGTCCGGTTTTATCGCATAGGCGCTTGTCTTTGCACCTTTTAGCCCCACCTCTTCCTGGACAGTGAAGACAGCATAGATCGTATGCTCTGTCTCAAGCTGCTTCAGTGTCTCGATGATCATTGCAACTCCGATCCGATCATCGAATGCTTTTCCGGTAATCCTGCTGCCAGCAAGCGTTTTGAGCTCCCGATCGATTGTTATCGGACATCCTATCTCGATTCCGAGTTCTGCTGCTTCATCAGCAGAGGTAACGCCAATATCAATGAAGAGATCCTCCGGTTTCAGAGTCTTCTTTCTGTCTTCATCTGACATCATATGGGGAGGTTTTCCACCAAGTACCCCGGTAACAGGACCTTTAGTTCCATGAAGGATTACCCTCTGGGCATAGAGCGCCGGGGTGAACCAACCGCCGATGGTGACAAACCTGATGAAGCCACGATCATCGATGTACTGAACCATACACCCGATCTCATCCATATGGGCGGCCAGCATCACGTTGTAATCCCCACCCTTCTTAACTGCAATCAGGTTGCCCATCGAATCGGTCCGGATCTCATCGACATAAGGGGCAATCTCTTCTTTGATGATCTCCCGGATGTTCTGCTCGCGTCCGGAGAGGCCATGCGCATCCGAGAGTTTTCTGAGTAAATCGAGTACCATGATATTCACTTATACAACGTTTCGTATCCGATTAAGTGCTTCTTTCAGGGCATCCTGTGAGGCGGCATAACTAATCCTGGCAAAACCGGTTCCCTGAGCGCCAAACGCAGTGCCGGGTACAATGATCACACCTGCTGAAATGATTGCCTCCAGCTGTTCTGCGGTCATTGGGACAAACAGATAGAACGCCCCTTCAGGAACTGTGAAATCAAAACCCATCTCCTTCAAGCCACCTGCCATCAGATCACGGCGGGCATGATACTCATCACGCATCGCACGCACAACACCCTGATCTCCATTATAAGCTGCAAGAGCAGCATACTGGGAGATGGATGATGCACAGGCGATTGTATACTGATGGACTTTCAGGCACTCCTCGACTATCTCAAAGGGTGCTGCAAGAAGCCCCAGCCTCCAGCCTGTCATCGCATAGGTCTTGCTGGTGGCATTAATGGTGATGACATTATCTCCATACAGGGCAGCACTGTAATGCTTTCCTCCATAGATGAAGTGTTCATAGACTTCATCAGATATGACAAGCGTCCCTTGATCATCAGCAAACTCTACAATACCCCGGATCGTCTCCTCAGACTCAACCATTCCTGTTGGATTTGAGGGGGAGTTCAGGACGATCAGCCGGGTACCATCCATTGCCTCACAGGTTTGATCGAGATCTATCTTCAGGTCTTTTCCGAGTGGAACCGGAACGGGAACGCCACCGGCAAGTTCGGCGAGCGCACCATATGAGACAAATCCGGGATCCGTATAGACAACACGATCACCGGGATTGACGAGTGCCTGCATCGCAATATTCAAAGCTTCGCTTGCACCTGCACAGACAATTATCTCCGAAGACGTGTAGTTGAGATTATTCTCACGCCTGAATTTTTGGGAGATGGCCTCACGAAGTTCCGGTATTCCGGAATTTTGCGTATATCCGGTTTTTCCATCCCGTATCGCCTGTATTGCCGCCTCCTTGATGTGCACCGGCGTATCAAAGTCAGGCTGGCCAAGGGCAAGGCTGATTGCATCCGGCCCGGCCGCTTCGAAGATCTTCCTGATTCCGGAGATCTCAAGATTTGTTACCCTGTCTGCAAACTTCATAAACGACCCTCTCTACTCGATATTGGTATGCCGTTTCTTTAACTCTCCCTCAGATGTCTCGGTGATCTCCATCAGGTGCGAAACAAGGGCATCTGAGAATACCATTGAGGTTGTCTCAAAGATGGTGCCAAGGGGGGCAAATGACTTGTGTTCACCCATCATCTGCCGGATATCATATTCATGGGACTCATCGGTGACAGCATCGCGCTGGCTTTCTATCACAACGATGGTATCGGCAATCTGACCTATTGTAGACTCTTTATTTGAAGTGATAAGCCCAATCATGGCTCCGAGCCCTTTTGCAGTCTGGGCAACATCTGCGATGGATTTGGTGTTTCCTGACCCTGAAAAAGCGATGAACATATCATTCTTCTCAATTGCCGGGGTAATTGTCTCTCCAACCACAAATGAGGTGAAACCAAGATGCATCAGGCGCATCGCAAATGCTTTTGCAACAAGACCGGATCTCCCCGCACCCATTACATAGATACGATTTGCAGATAAAATGGCCTTTGAAAATCCATCTACCTCTTCATCTGAGATAGATTCGGCGATGGACTGGATCTTTTGGGCCATCAGCTTCATCATTCCAAGAACTCCTCCATTCTTACTCATAGGGCATACCTGAGATCATCTTGTACCGCACCCTTATTGAGAATATCCCAATGTATGCTACTTCCAGGAGAGAAGATTCAGTTTCATTGAAGGAGATGCGAATAGAGGGACATTCCGTGATCCTTATGTAGGGGCTCCTCTATTGATACACTAATATGGATTATCTGAATCTTTTTCTTGACTCCTTCATTCTCATCTTTGAGATCATCGGTGCACTTATGATCATCTATGGGGGCTTACGTGGAGCTATCGGGATTGTTCATATTGAACTTCTGAATAATGCAGCTTTTTCATATAATTTCATACGGAGAGATTTCACAAATAAGCTGATTTTTGGTCTTGAGTTTATCATTGCAGCAGATCTTCTTGCAACAATCATGGCACCTTCAATAGAGGATGTCATGCTCCTTGGAGCAATCGTTGCAATACGAACGGTTCTCTCCTTCTTCCTCTCTAAGGAAACTCAGGAGTATCCACTGGACGATAGCGGTTCAATCCCAATACTATCCAAAAAACAACAATGATTACAGGTTTCTGCAATCGCCCAGCATCAGGCGGAGAAGATCCTCTGATCGCTCAACCCGGAGCGTCCGGACAGAGGACTCCTTCGTTTCATCTGGATGCCAGTCGCCATATGCTGCATGTATAGTGCAGATCCCAAGCCGGTTTGCCGGCTCGATATCCCGGCGGATGCTGTCTCCGACATGAATTGTATGAACAGGATCGGCCCGGATCGAGTCAAGGGCCATCAGAAATGAGTCTGAATCGGGCTTTCGGCTACCACTGATATCCGGAGTCATGATTATGTCAAAATACTGAAAAAGATCTGCCTTTTTCAACCGTTTTTCCGCATGTTCGGAGTCTGCGTCTGTGACTACGCCAAGCCGCATTCCTTTTGAGCGTAGTCCGGAAAGCATCTCTTTAATCCCCAGATAGGGATGGATGTTGAGGAGTTTTTCGTTCTCATAAATTGTACATGATTCTAGATATGTTGCAGATCCCCGAACCCCGATATCAGAGAGATAATCAAAGATGTTTCCATAGTCTTCAAAGCCATACCGCTTCCTGAGGAAGTATGAGAAGAGAGCATCAGGGTCCCCGCTCCCCAGTTTTTCTATGACAGAAGTACAGGCCTTCTTTTTCGCGGATATAAAATCCACAAGTGTATTGTCGAGATCAAAAAGGACAGCATCAAAGAGGCCGTCATGGAGAAGGAAATCCTGCATATCCACCAGACACCTTATGGTTGCATGCACAGCTTGATACAGGTTTGGATAGAAACAATTGATACCATGAGAGAAAGAGGGGTTTCTTTTGACGAAGAGGCTTAGTCTCCGTGTTCTCTTTATCGCGGTCTTTGCCTCGATGCTTGGGCTTGGGATTGTTGTTCCTCTCCTCCCCTACTATGCCGATACCCTGGGAGCTACCGGCATTGGGATCGGGCTGATTTTTTCTGGTTTTGCACTCTCACGTGCTGTTTTTATGCCCCTTATCGGCAGATATTCCGACAGGAAAGGGAGAAAATATTTCATCCTCATCGGACTTGCTCTCTTCACCATCCTCTCGGTTGCCTATATCTTCGCCTCCTCGGTTGCCGGACTGACTCTTGTCAGGATAGCTCATGGATTTGCTTCAGCCATGGTGGTACCGGTTGCAATGGCATATGTTGCGGATTTCTCTCCCCCTGGCAAAGAAGGAATCTGTATGGGATCCTTCAATACCTCCCTCTTTCTCGGGCTTGGCTGCGGTCCATTGATCGGCGGTGCCGTACTTGATGCAGTTGGCATTGAAATGGTCTTCCTCCTTATGGCAGCACTCTCATTTGCAGCCTTTTTCATCTGCCTTCTCTTCCTGCCGGAAGCTCCACCACTTCATCATATGACCTCATCAATCCGGCTGGCTACGATGAGTCCCTACATGAAGCCGATCCTCTTCTTCAGGATCATGAATGCCTATGCAAATGGTACCTTCATGGTATTTCTTCCCGTAATTGCCACTTTCTGGTTTGGACTCTCGGCTTTTGAAGCAGGAGTTATCATCTCATTATCTATTCTGGCAACCGGTCTTTTCCAGCGACCATTTGGGAAATTTGCCGATGTATTCTCAAAAACCGGCCTTATTGTATATGGAACCGTCATCGTATCTCTCTGCCTGATTATCATTCCGTTTACCGCGGGTTTCTTCGGATTGATTCTTGTCTCATTTATCCTTGGTATCGGAAGTGCTCTTGCCATGCCTGCATCCACCGCAGTTGTTACTATTGCCGGACGGGAATTTGGACAGGGAGCCTGTATGGGTGCTTTTAATACTGCTATGAGTGTCGGAATGGTGACATCTCCAATCATCTCCGGCTACATCATGGACATCCTTGATATCAGGGCTGTTTTTGAGATTTCGGGGATTGTTTCCCTTATTGCTGCCATTGTATTTCTCATACTTGCACGACGTGCAGGCATTGACTCCTATCATTGAGATAAAAACAATACCTTTAAAGCAACTGAAACATTATCGTTTATCAGGTGAACTGGATGGAGATCATTAAGATCCCGAAGATGGAGAAGAAGGAGTACGACAGGCTTATTGAGGAAGGATATGTCTCACGAATAGCCTTTCAGGGTGAAAAGTACCCCTATATTGCTCCATTCCTCTATGTATTCGATGGTAAATTCCTCTATTTCCTGTCGACAAAGTATGGCAGAAAGGTCAATCTCTTCCGTGAGAGTCCCTATGTCTCCGTTGAAGTGGAGAAGTACTCAAAGGATCTCTCCTGCTACACATTCGTGACGATGCAGGGGAGAATTGAGGAGGTAACAGATTCAATCGAGAAGAAGATCATTCGCGAGAATTTTGTAAGCCTGATCAAAGAACGGAAACTCTCAAATAATATTCTCGGAGCGCTCGGCCACTCTCCACAGGATCCCCCTGAATCCATTGCACTGGAAGAGCGATCGATGGTCTGGAGACTATCCGGGGTTAAGGATATTGTCGCACTGAAGAATGTCTGATCAATATCATCATTCTTTTATCGAGTAGAGACCCGCATCTTCCCGGACGAAACCTTCTTTTTCGAGATCTGCAAGTACCCTCTCGATTCGTTCTTTCTCTCTTATTTTCGTACCAGTGAGCACTCTGATAAGAGTACTTTTTTCGATCTCTTTTCTCTCAAGGAGGAGGCGAAGTGCACAACCCCGAACCTCCCGATCTGAACCGGCGAACGGAGCCTGACGTGTATAATGCCTGCTTCGCTTGTTTGGATTTGTCAGATGTTTCTTGAGATAAGTTCCATAATCCATGAGCGCACTATACCATTCCCGTGGGTTATCCTGCCAGAGGGCATCGTGGATAACAGGCAGGATCTCAGCATCATGGATATTATCGCGATCCTGGAAGAAATAATGGATAAAAATTCTTCGGATATTCGTTTCGATATAGACAACCGGCATATTGAATGCATATGCACAGATGGCTGAGGCGGTTGCCTTCCCAATACCGGGGAGCTTTTCCAGGATAGTCGGATCTTCTGGAACTACACTATTATGCTCATCCTTCAGGATGATAGCCGTCTTCTGGAGATTGACTGCACGCCTGTTATACCCAAGCCCGAACCATGCGGAGAGAACCGCAGAGAGCGGAGCGGATGCAAGATGATCGATCGTTTTGAATTGGTCGATGAAGAAGGTATATTTTGGAGCTACCCGTTCCACCTGAGTCTGCTGGAGCATAATTTCTGAGACAAGGATTGAGTAGGGATCTGTTGTTCTACGCCAGGGGAGATCACGCCCGTACGTCCGGTAATATGAGAGTATAAGATCAGAGAAGAGTTGAATTGATTCTTTATCAGGACCTTTTGCTGCGGCTCTTTGGACCGCCAGCTCTTTTCCGGCTATCTCATTATCAAAAGTTCCGTTCACTATGCATTATTCGATCGTTACCGGACAAATACTTCCTTGTTACTGCATCTTCCGGAAGTCTGCCTCTTCTGTGGCGAGGTATTATCTGCTCAATTCCCGATATCTCCACCTATGATCAATCCGGAACGAATACATTACCGGAAAGAGGGAGGAGGAAGAGGAGACCGTGTGATCTACTGGATGCAGCGATCACAGAGGGCAGAAGAGAATCATGCCCTTGAGTATGCAGCCTATGAGGCAAATCAGCGTGGAGTTCCCCTTAGTGTTCTCTTCTGTCTTGATCCGGAATACCCGCTCGCAACATCCCGAACGTTTCGTTTCATGATCGAAGGGCTGGGCGAGACCCGGAATCATCTTTTCAAACGTGGTATACCTCTGTCAGTCAAACTGGGTGATCCTGTTCGACAGGTACCTCGCTTTATTCAGGATAGTTCTTTGCTGGTTATGGATCGTGGATATCTCAGACATGAGAGGCAGATCCGTCATGCCATTTCAGAAGAGGCTGACTGCCAGGTGATTGAGGTTGAATCTGATTGCGTGGTTCCGGTAAGGGCAGCATCGCTCAAAGAGGAGTGGTCTGCTGCTACGCTGAGACGCAGGATAACGCCACAGATCTCCAATTTCCTTTTTCCTGTGGAAGAGATTAAGGTAAAAAGACTCGCACCCGGGGATGCAGAATCCGATTGCGATCCCACCGATTCTGATGGTTTGCTCAAGAAGATCGGATTATATGAACCACAGGATCCGCTCGTGGCACGTGGCGGACGAAACGAGGCTCTCGGAAGACTGGCAGTATTTCTTGCGGCTCCGGCTCATTTCTATGATACAGCACGGAATGATCCCGGGCGCGAAGTCACCTCAGATCTCTCCCCCTACCTGCATTTCGGCCAGATATCTCCCTTGGAAGTGGCACGCGCAGCCTGGGATCGACCCGGTTTTCTTGAAGAGCTGATCGTCAGAAGGGAGCTTGCCATCAACTTTACCTGGTATAATGAACAGTATGATTCCATCAACTGCCTCCCGGAATGGGCAAAGAAGACGCTTTTGGAACATGCTTATGATACCCGTGACTATCTCTATTCATATGAGGAACTCAGGCAGGCAGATACGCACGATCCCTTCTGGAATGCAGCCCAGAAGGAGATGATCCTCACCGGCAGGATGCACAATTACATGAGGATGTACTGGGGGAAGAAGATCCTGGAGTGGTCGGAAACACCGGAAACCGGATATTTACACGCTATCAGGCTGAATGATATCTACGAGCTGGATGGGCGGGATCCAAACGGATATGCCGGGGTTGCATGGTGCTTTGGGAAACATGATCGCGCCTGGAAGGAACGTCCCATCTTTGGCAAGGTACGGTACATGAATGCGAATGGACTGATGCGGAAAGGAGATGTTGCCGGATATGTAAAACGAGTGGAACAACTGTCAGATGCATCGATCAAATCCCGATGAGAGTCTTCATATGAAACAAGAGAAGGGATCGGGAATGGCTCTGATCATCCATACCCGGTAATTTCATAATCAATAACAGTCGATTGACTGACACATTCCTTTGCATTCTTCAATCCATCTTCAATCATTTTTTTGATAAGTGCCGGATAGACGGAACCGACAAGCTGTGCTACTGATCGCCCGTGGCAGAACACAGCAAATGTAGGTGTGCTCATAATGCCATACCGCTCGGCAATCCAGGGATTCTGTGTGACATCAATCCTGGCAAAGTCGACTGCACCCTTGAATTCTTCGGCATACTCTTCAAAATAGGGCATTATAGAGTTGCAGTGGGGGCATGTCGGGGAATAAAAAAGAAGCGTGATCGGATCATATGTTTTTTCAACCGTCTTCTCCCAGTTCATGGTATTCAGTTCAATGACAGATGACATAGGAACACTATCTCCGGATATTGCTCCACCACTACTTGAACTTACTCCTCACCAATACAGTGGTTGATGACGATCTCGGAGATATCGCTTGAGTACTCTCCAATACGGGCAATACTGTTGGCTATATATCCAAAATAGATGCTTGCCGGGCTCTTCAGCCGTATACTCAGAGCCTTGAGTTCGGTATATATTTCCGTGAGATCAGAAAGCGATACGATACCGGCATTTGCCTCCTGAACATTTCGATCATAAAAGGATCGCATACTTCGCTTAAAGATTGTGAGAGCCAGTTCATCTGCTTTTCTGAACATTTGAATAATTTCAGCATCATTTACAGCTTTCCCTTCAGCTTCTGGTTCCAGCAGAAGAAGATTCTGGACATTGGTTGCAATTGTCACCGCATGATCGGCGATCCGCTCAATTGTACGGGATATCTGGAAGAATGTCATGGCAGCACCAGCTGTGATATTCATCTTCCGTGAAAGCGCCGGATCATGGATGATCAGGTGATATTGCCTGCTTATCAGCCAGTGGAGGCGATCGATGTCGTTATCACGCGATATGACATCCTGGCAGAGTGAAACGTTCTTCTCCTCAAGAGCGGTGATAGCATCCTCATGCATCGATTTCACAATCGTATACATCCGCTTTATCGTGTTATCAAGCGGCATCTCGGAAGGATTTAAGATATCCTTTAAGACAATGGAAGTGTCATTCTCTTCAGCCACCTCCTGACCGATGGTCATCTGGGTATAGAGCCTCAGAATCTGCCTTACTTCGAAAGGAATTCTCACCTTTGATGTAATCCTGATCGTAGTATAGCCTGTGATATATGCGCTGATTAAACATCGAAAGAGACAGTCGGGATCGGCATAATCCTTCAGGAAAAACTCCTTCTCCCTCTGGGTGGAGGTTCCTTTGATATCTGCTGTTATCAGCAGATTCCCATCTGCCTGGGTAACGATCCCAATAGGATCGTTTTTTTGAATATTATGTTTCATCGCCCAGTTTTTTGGGAGAGAGAGGACAAATGATGAGCCCCCGGTCACCTGAATCTTTCGGATATCCATAGTATCTAATCACTGCCTGAAGAGAAGATATACTCCTATAGAGATTTTATTTTACTATATATACAGATATACTTTCTGATATGTCAATACTCTCTATCAGGATTTATCATAGTATTTTCTGCCATACACATGATCGATGACTTGTTCATTCAGCATTCGATCATCTTCGGCAATCCTCGCCGGAGTAGTAGTTCTCCTGCTTGCAGCCGCCCTTGTGGCTGGTTGTGTTGGCAGCGAACCATCAGTTGAACAACGCACGATCTCAGTCACCGGATCGACAACCGTCCTGCCTGTTGCACAGATCGCAGCAGATGCCTATATGGACAAACACCGATATGATGAGATCCTCGTCTCAGGTGGAGGATCCAGTGTCGGTATAAAGGCAGTTGGTGAAGGTACAGCAGATATCGGAATGGCATCCCGCGACATCAAATCATCTGAGAGGGAGCAGTATCCGGGACTTGTTGAGCATGTTATTGCAGTTGATGGGATTGCACTTATCGTGAACCCTGAGAACCAGGTCTCCTCACTCACGCTGGATGAGATAAAATCAATTTACAAGGGAGAGATCTCAAACTGGAAAGAAGTCGGAGGCAGCGACCGGCAGATTGTTGTAGTTGGTCGGGATAGTGCATCGGGAACCCGTGAGTTCTTCTATGACACCGTCATGAACAAGGAGGAATTCGTCAGAACCCAGCAGGAACTTAACTCCAATGGTGCAGTCAAACAGACCGTTGCCCAGACACCAGATGCAATCGGCTATGTCGGGCTTGGCTATATCGACACAACCGTCAAAGCAATCACCATAAACAAAGATGGCACGCTCGTTGAACCAACGACTGATAATGTGAAGAATAAATCGTACCCGATCGCTCGAGCCCTCCACATGTATACAAACGGCCCGGAGACCGGTCTGATCAAAGATTATCTTGACTTCCTGATGAGTGCAGAAGGACAAGAGATTGTCTCTAAAGAAGGTTTTGTACCAATTCTTTAATCTTTTTTTCTGATCATTATGCAGAAGAACAGATATGAATCTCAGATTACCGATCTCTTTACAAGGCAGAATAAAGAAAAGGTAATCTGTGGCATCTGGCTTGGAACAGCACTTGTCGCAGTAATTACTATTATCCTTATCCTCGGTTTTCTGCTAAAAGAAGGCCTTCCGGCGATCCTTGAGATCGGCATTCCTGCATTCATCTTCAATGAGATCTGGACACCAACCAGTGAATTCCCAAGCTATGGTATTTACTCCCTGATCATAGGAACCATTCTTGTCACCATTGGTGCAGTTGTAATCGCTGTCCCTCTTGGCATTGGATCTGCCATCTTCATTGCGGAAGTTGCACCTCCACAGTTTCGTGAGGCAGTAAAGCCTGCAATCGAACTTCTGGCAGGCATTCCATCTGTTGTGTATGGATTTTTTGGTCTTGTTGTCCTGACAAACTGGCTCAGAATCTCACTTGATCTCTCCTCCGGTGCCACCTGGCTTGCAGGATCGATTATCCTTGGGATCATGGCACTGCCGACGATTGTATCGGTCTCTGAAGATGCACTCAGCAGTGTTCCAAAAGACTATCGATCTGCATCTCTTGCACTTGGAGCCACACGCTGGCAGACGATCACCGGCGTCCTTATCCCCTCTGCCCTCTCGGGGATCACAGCGGCAATAATACTTGGGCTTGGCAGGGCAATCGGTGAGACTATGGCAGTTCTTATGGTCACGGGAAATGCAGCCGTCATTCCTGATCCGATCTATAATATCCTCTCACCCATCAGGACACTCACTGCCACACTGGGAATTGAAATGGGGGAGGTTGCAATAGGAAGCACTCATTACCATGCGCTGTTTGGAATGGCTCTTGTACTCCTTCTGATTACCCTGTTCGTTAACCTTTCTGCAACATTCATTCTGGCGAGGATTCGGGAGGGGCAGATCGGCAGTTCCAGAGCACCATTACTCTCTCATGAACATCGAAACCACCTCAAATCGATACTTCTTGCGGTTATCCTGACTGGACTCTTTTTGTTCTCTTATCAGGTCATGGGAACTCCCGGTATAGCCATCCTTGCTGCAATATTTGCTCTCTGGTATGCCGGATCAAGGCTTCTCGCACGACAATCAAAAGAGAAGATTGCCTTTGGAGTTGTCACTTTTGCAACAACACTTGTTCTCTTTGTGCTTGTTGCGATCATCTTCGATATTGTCTCAAACGGACTGCCGGCGATCACATGGGAATTTTTAACAGAAAGTCCACGGAACCTTGGTCGTGAAGGGGGTATCTTCCCTGCAATCGTAGGAACAATCTACCTTGTTATCGGCGCTATTGCAATCGCTCTTCCAATAGGAGTTGGTGCGGCAATCTACCTGAATGAATATACCATTGAGGGGCGGCTCACCAGGATTATCCGGGCAGGAAACGATCTTTTAAATGGTACACCCTCAATCGTCTTTGGCCTCTTCGGATTTGCATTCCTGGTGATTTTTGTTGGCCTCAACGTTTCGCTCCTTGCCGGACAGATCACCCTTGCCCTGATGATACTCCCGACAATAATCAGAACGAGTGAAGAGGCACTGAAGTCTGTCCCTGACTCCCTAAGGCATGGGAGCCTTGCACTTGGAGCTACCAGATGGCATACCATCTCAAGGGTCGTACTTCCGGCAGCGGCTCCGGGCATTCTCACAGGAACAATCCTCGGTATCGGAAGAGCCGCCGGAGAAACTGCACCGCTCCTCTTCACTGCTGTTGTCTTCTCAAAACGATATCTCCCCTCATCGGTATTTGAGCCGGTGATGGCGCTTCCCTATCATCTCTTCATCCTGGCAACCAATGTACCTGGTGCAGATACACAGAAATATGGTACCGCATTTGTTCTCCTCGCCCTGGTCACCGGCATTTACTCCATTGCCATCATCCTGAGAAGGCATGCAAGAAAGACCGTTACGTGGTAATGTATGAAAGAAAAAGCTCTTGAAACAAAAAACCTTGACCTGTATTATGGTGAGGCACAGGCGCTTGATTGTGTCAATATCAACATTCCAAAACATAAGGTCACAGCACTGATCGGTCCATCGGGGTGTGGAAAATCCACTCTGCTCCGGTGTTTCAACAGGATGAATGATCTCATACCGGGTTGCACAATCAAAGGATCGATTTTCTACCATGGCGGGGAGATCACCGGGAAATCAACTGATGTTGTTGATCTCCGGAAAAAGATTGGAATGGTCTTCCAGCAGCCAAACCCCTTCCCGAAATCCATCTATGAAAATGTCATCTATGGACCGAAGGTTCATGGGATAAAAGACAGAAAAGAGCTTGATATAATAGCTGAGAAGAGCCTGAAAGGGGCCGCTCTTTGGGAGGAAGTAAAGGACAGGCTTCATGAACCTGCACGTGGCCTATCAGGAGGGCAGCAGCAGCGCCTCTGTATCGCGCGGACACTCTCTGTGGATCCTGATATCATTCTGATGGATGAACCCTGCTCAGCCCTGGATCCGATTGCAACAGCGAAGATCGAGAACCTTATCTCCGAGCTTAAAGAGAAGTATACCGTCATCATCGTCACGCATAACATGCAACAGGCAGCACGGGTATCAGATTACACAGGATTTATGTACATGGGAAAATTGATTGAATTCGATGCCACGTCAGTTATCTTCGAACGTCCGAATGAAGAACTGACAGAGAATTATATTACCGGGAGATTTGGGTGAAAATGATGAAGGACCACTTCCATAGTGAACTTGAAAAATATCAGCGATCGGTTGAAAATTACAGTATATTTGCCATCAACATGCTCCGTGATTCCTTTGACGCGTTCAGGTCACTTGATCGGGAGCAGGCATGTGAGATTGCCGGCGGCATGGAAAGCCACTGTATATCCTGCGGCACCTCAGATGGCCAGCCTGAGATGCATCAGCAGATAATGGTGCCAAGAAAGGTGTTCCTCGGTCTGAAAAGCGATCAGCTCGAAGAAGAAGGGCTCACATTAATAGCACTCAACCAGCCTGTGGCAACAGATCTCCGGACCATCTCCTGCTGTATGAACCTCATCAGCTCATCAGAGAGGATCGGAAGATATGGAAAGGATATCTGCCATTGCACCTACAAACTCCCTGAGGGCATTCACGTAAAAGATATGGTAGGACTCCCGAAGATGGCTGCGCTCTCAATCTCAATGCTCGAAGACGCAATCTGCGCCTTCCGCACACACGATCTCGATATGATCAGGGGCTTCTCTAAACGTGATGATGTCATTGATCAGATGCGATATTCCATCTATGAGGATTGTATCGGGATCATGGAAGAGGATCCGGGAACCATTCCCTACTGCGCAACCTACCTCCTCATCGACCGGTACCTTGAGCGGTGTGCGGATCATGCATGCAAGACCGC
>Ga0163225_100224_pt1 | contig 17700 bp, 14 predicted proteins | sample MSEWel2016_04_06_2_FD_113145 | JGI IMG/M metagenome (GOLD analysis project Ga0163225, IMG submission 113145) | Subsurface microbial communities from deep shales in West Virginia, USA - MSEEL Well Study Marcellus 5H_2016_04_06 ... | reverse complement strand
TTTTAAAACGGCATAGCCGTTTTAAGTCGCACAAAAGTGCGACAATAATTCGCTAAATTCGTGAAATTCGTGGACAAAAAAATAATTGCGTAGCAATTAGCGTATCCGGCTAATTTTGATTGGATTTTATTATATAACCTGTTTGGTTCTGGCTCGTCCAGGTTAGGAATAGTCACTTTAACAAAAAAAACCGGCTTCCTGATGAAAACCGGTTTCTTCTTTTTTTTATAGAATAAGTAACTCAAAACTCTGTCACAGCTCCGCAGCTCTTGTTCTTTCTTTTATCTTTTTTTCTACCGTTCTGGCACTACTCTGCGGTAAATATTGAGCCATTCTAAACCCCAAATTTTAAAAGTCCTCCTTGGGGCATATTGGGGGCTTTCACAACTCACAACTCTAAAGTTCTTTATCTAAGTTGCGCGCCCAATTCCTGTTCAAACACTCTGGTAAGATTGCTCATGGTCTTATCAATCTGTTTGTCCTTGAGGGTTTTTGTGGTGTCCTGCAGCGTAAAGGAGATGGCATACGACTTTTTGCCTGCTCCCAGCTTTTCCCCTTCATAAACATCGAAAAGGGAAACTTCTTTCAGCAATTTTTTCTCTGTTTTAAGTGCCAGTTCTTTGATCTGACTAAACATTACGTCTTTGTTCAGAAGAAGCGCCAAATCCCGGTTTACTTCAGGAAATTTTGATATTTCCTTAAACATCACTGTTTTTTTCGCGGAAGCTTTGACAATAGTCTGCCAGTTCATTTCCGTAAAATAAACCGGTTCATCAATATCAAAGTTTTTCAAAAGATTTGGATGAACCATTCCCATCAGGAATAATTCTTTGCCATCGGCAGCAGTGATTTTAAGGCCTTCTGAAATGAGGTCATTCTCATTGGGCAATTCTTTACAACTTTGGGTATCTGTTCCGAGTCTTTCAAGGACATTGTAACTCCAGGTTTTCAGGTCGAAAAACGATACTTTCCGGTCTTCACTGTTCCATATTCCTGAGGTTTTGTTTCCGGTAACCACCAGTGCCAGTTTTTCGTCTTCTTTGTAACCTTTTACCTCGCTTGCGGGTTTGGTTGGGTTGAGACTATAACAATTCCCGAATTCGAACAATCGAAGATCCGGATTTTGGCGGTTACGATTGTGTCGAACGGCCTCCAGCGCATTGAAAATTAATGTCTGGCGCATTCCGTTCAGGTCGGAACTCAGAGGATTGGCAAGTTTTACAACCTGTTTTTCGGGGAAACTCTCCGATTTTTCGTAATAAGCTGCCTTGGTGAGCGAGTTACTCATGATTTCGGCAAACCCGGCACCAACCAGTTGAGAGGCAATGGTATTGCGAAGTTTACCAATGTTTGGTTTTTCGGCATATACAATGGTGGAGTTCAGCTTGTGAGGAGCTTCCACGTTGTTGTATCCGTAAACTCTGAGAATTTCTTCAATTACATCTGCTTCGCGTTGCACATCCACCCGGTATGGGGGCACGGCCACCCGCCACAATCCATCCGTCTCAGCGACCACATCAATATCCAAAGCCTTAAGGATTTTGCGTATTTGTGTGGATTCAATTTTTTTGCCAATAAGGCGATCCACATGTGTCAATGAAAGTTCTACATCATGGTGTTTTACAGGCTCGGGGTAGATGTCTGCAATATCAGAAGAGACGATTCCACCGGCCACTTCTTTAATCAGGAGAGTAGCTCTCTTGAGTGCATAAAGGGTGATGTTGGGGTCGGTTCCCCTCTCAAATCTGAAAGAAGCATCGGTATTCAGCGTATGGCGACGCGCTGTTTTCCTGACAAAAACAGGATTAAAACAGGCACTTTCCAGAAATATTTTGGTCGTTTTTTCGGTTACTCCGCTGTTGATGCCGCCAAATACACCGGCAATACACATTCCTTCTTCTGCATTGCAAATCATCAGATCCTGGTCGTCCAGCTCTCGCTCTTTCTCATCCAGAGTAGTGAATTTGGTTCCCTTACGCAGGGTTTTAACCAATATTTGATCTCCTTTTATCTGGTCTCCGTCGAAAGCATGAAGCGGTTGACCCATTTCATGAAGAATGAAGTTGGTAATGTCCACCACATTATTGATGGGTGTCATTCCAATGGACAGTAGTTTATTTTTTAACCAATCCGGCGACTCTTTCACTGTGAGTCCGCTAATGGTGAGTCCGCTGTATCGGGTGCAGGCTTCAGGATTCTCAACTTTTACATGAACGGGCCAGTCGTGATTATCGATTTTAAAATCATCAACTGATGGCCATTTTACTTCAATAGAATTATCTTTTTGTTTGAGGTAAGCAGCCAAATCCCTTGCCACTCCAATATGCGAAGCACCGTCAATTCGATTGGGTGTGAGATCTACTTCAATGCGGATATCTGATTCAATGTTGAAATATTTGGCGGCGGGGGTGCCCACTTTGGTGTCAGGATCTAAAACCATAATGCCGTCGTGAGCGGTACCAAGGCCTATTTCATCTTCTGCACAAATCATCCCTTCTGATTTTTCTCCCCTGATTTTGGCTTTCTTTATTTCGAATCCATTTTCATCGGGGTAAAGGGTTGTTCCCACAGTTGCCACCACTACTTTTTGTCCTGCTGCTACATTGGGAGCTCCACAAACGATGGGAAGGGGCTCTCCTCCACCAATGTTAACGGTAGTGATGCTCAGTTTGTCTGCATTGGGATGTTTTTCGCATGTGAGTACTTCCCCAACCACCAGACCACGCAGTCCACCTTTTACGGTATCTATGGTTTCTACCGAACCTACTTCAAGTCCCAAATCGGTGAGAATAGTTGCAATTTCAGTTGCCGGTAAATCTGTGTTGATGTAATCTTTTAGCCAGTTGTATGAGATGTCCATGAGTATGTTGTGTTTTCAAATTTCCGATACGAATAGGTACGTCAGTTATTTAGTCTTTGCAAGAAAATACCAACTACTGCCCCGAAGAAAAATCGGGGTAAACTGTTATTCTCGTTTTTGAAACAGTTATCCCGAAGTGGCTTTTGTGAGGTTTTTACACTAAAAACCAACAAAAAGCACAATCGGGACTCCTTGTTTTCAAAAACTTCGAAAGCCCCCGATAAAAAATCGGGGCAGGCTTTGTATTTGTCACTTTCTTATCAAAGACTTGAAATTCCTTAGTTTTCTTGCTGGCACTATTTAGGAATTGAAACTTAACGATGCGCAAAAATAAGAAATATGTTTCAACGTGCTAAAAAATAGAGAATATCTTTTTGTGTTCGGTGTTGTGGGTTTCGGGTTGAGGGTTTTGAGTTGATTTTCGGGTTTCGGGCCGGTGGTTCCCCCTTCAGGGGGTTAGGGGGTAGCGGGATGGGTTGTGAGTTTTGGTTTAATCTAACCCCGAATTGCCTTATCCCCTATTTCGGGGTTAGATTAAACTCAATACTCCGTTATCCTGAAGATCCGGGATTGCAAGTGCCCGATTATAAGTCATTTGTATGCGTCAAGAATACCTTAAAACTCTTTGATAATAAAAATTTTGCGTCATTGCGTCTCTGTGTTTATGCTTTTTTTTAACGGACTATTGGGGTTCAACACTCCGTTAAACTTTTAGAAGTGTTTGATAATTAATGGTTTACACAGCTCGTGATATGACACATAACTCTCTCATAATAAAAACTTTGCGTCATTGCGTCTTTGCGTTTAAGTTTTTTTTAACGGACTATTGGGGGTTTAGAGTTGTTCAATATTGTTCTTTCCTCTTATTTCAATATCTTTGGAACTTAATGGGAAAAACCCGAAAAATTAGTTTTTTCGGTAGAATGAGTAGAAAAAATAAAGAATATGATAAAGTTTGAAGAAAACCATCGTCCCTTGATTTTGGTCACCAACGATGATGGCGTGGAAGCCGGAGGTATCCGGATATTGAGAGAGATTGCCGGGGAGTTTGGAAATGTGGTGGTGGTGGCACCAGATTCGGCACAATCGGGTATGTCGAATGCCATTACCGTAAAAGTGCCTCTATTTCTGAAAAAAGTACATAGCGAAAAAGGTCTTTATATTTTTAAAAGTAACGGAACGCCGGTGGATTGTGTGAAACTATCGTTAAATTCATTGTTGCCACGCACACCCGACTTGGTTTTGTCTGGTATTAATCATGGAAGTAACAGTTCGTCAAGTGTCCACTATAGTGGTACTTTGGGAGGTGCCCGTGAAGGGGTGATGAATCAGATTCCTTCCATTGGCTTTTCATTGCTGGATTACAGTCCCGATGCTGATTTTTCTGCAGCCACACCCTTTATTCGCCAGGTAATTCAGCAGGTAATTCAATTTGGCTTGCCTTCGGGTACATTTTTGAATGTAAATGTTCCCAAAGGAAACATCCTGAAAGGGATTAAAGTTGTTCGTCAGGCACGAGGCAAATGGGTGGAAGAGTTTGTGGAGCGTGAAGATCCCCGAAAACAAAAATATTACTGGCTGACCGGCTTCTTTCAAAATCTGGAACCCAATGCTCATGACACCGATGAGTATGTCCTTAGTCAGGATTTTGTTTCTGTAGTGCCATGTACATTGGATATCACCGACCATGGAGCTATTGAGCAGCTTAAGGCGCAGTCGTATGAAATGAGTATTAACGGGGTTGTATAATCCGCTTTTTCTGAAGTAGATGATTTGTAAGTGTAATAAACAGATTGTTGGCATTTTAATTGGACTTGTCGTTCCGGTTGTTTTCAGCATTCTTCTTTTTCAGGGACGATATTCCGGTGATCTGGGGTTTTGGGATTTTGTAAAGACGATGTTTCGGCTGCAAAGTCTGGGTAAACTGGTTAGTGTGAGTGTGTTGCCCAATCTGTTGATTTTCTTTTTGGCAATTTGGACCGAACGTCTTTTGGCAGCACGTGGCATCGTTCTTGCAACCTTGATTTATGCATTGGCTACGGTTCTTTTGTATTTTCTGAGATGATATTTTTTAAAAGGGGCCTGATATAAATTTTTTCTATTGAGTTCTGCCGGTGAAATGGTTGAACCGATGGCTGATAATTGCCAGAAAATTAATATTGAATGAAGTATTATATCATTGCTGGAGAAGCTTCCGGCGATTTACATGCCTCCAATCTGATGCGTGAGTTAAAAACGCTGGATAACGAAGCGGAATTTCGTTTCTGGGGAGGAGATCTCATGGCCCGTGAGGGAGGTAAGCTGGTTCGACATTACCGCGATACCGCATACATGGGTGTTTGGGAAGTGGTGACCAATCTGAAGTCCATTTTCAAAAATCTGAACGACTGTAAGGAAGATATTCTTCGGTACCATCCTGATGTGGTGATTTTGGTAGATTACCCGGGATTTAACCTGCGAATTGCCAATTTTGCTCATCGTAACGGGCTGACGGTGTTTTATTACATCTCCCCAAAAATTTGGGCCTGGAACAAGGGGCGGGTAAAGCGAATTCAAAAGTGGGTGGATAAGATGTTTACCATCCTGCCTTTTGAAACCGATTTTTATGCCAAATACAATGTGCCCGTGGCATACTCCGGTAATCCATTACTGGATGCTATTGATACCCGGGAATATAAGGATGAAGCGCGGAACGCATTTCTGGAGCGAAATCAATTACCCGACAAGCCCATTGTGGCCGTTTTGGCGGGTAGCCGGGCTCAGGAGATAGAGCGTATCATGCCCGATATGCTGAAAATGGTTCGCAAATTTCCTGATCATCAGTTTATTGTTGCCGGGGCACCTTCGTTTAATGCTGCCGATTATCAGCAATATGTACCCGGGGAAGGCACCGTCAAGGTTCTTTTTGGAGAGACTTATGCTTTGTTGCAGCAAGCCAGGGCGGCAATGGTCACCTCCGGTACTGCTACGCTGGAAGCAGCCTTGCTCAATTGTCCTCAAGTGGTTTGTTATAAAATGTGGGGTGGGACTTTAACCGATTTTATGGCCAAAAAAGTGATTATCCAGGTTCCATTTATCTCTTTGGTCAACCTTATTATGAACCGGGAAGTGGTGACTGAGTTGTTTCAAAACGATATGACCGAAGAAAACCTGACAGGTGAACTGCGGAATCTTCTATGCGACGAAGGCATCAGGAATAAAATGTTTGCGGACTATGAAGAGTTGCAAAAAATCATGGGAGGCCCCGGAAGCAGCAAAAAAACTGCCCGCCTTATGTGGGATACGCTTAACAGTCAGAAGGAGTAATATTGTTTACTTCTGTTAATGAGGATTCAAAAATTTGCATTAACGAAGAGTTTTGCAATAAAAGATGCTTTTTAAACTGAACTCACGAATGACCAAAAACAATATTCCGTTAAGCTTTTGCAATGCATTGTAAGCCAGTTGTTTGCACTCTAAGGCGTCTGTTTGTTAAAATTCAGTATATCAATATTTTACGAAGCATCTTACATCTTATGTCTTAAAATTTAACGATCTATTGTAAAAACTAATTTCTATTCTATGCTGGCATTGTGGAAAAAAGAACTCTTTACTTTTTTCAGTTCTCTGACCGGGTCACTGGTTATTGCAGTGTTTCTTGTTCTTAATGGTCTGTTTTTGTGGGTGATACCGGGTGATATGAATATCTTATTTGGCGGATATGCCAATCTGGACGGGCTGTTTTATATGGCTCCCTGGCTATACCTTTTTTTGGTTCCTGCCATTACCATGCGCCTGTTTGCCGATGAAAAGAAATCGGGTACCATTGAATTGCTTCTAACACGGCCTCTTACTGACTGGCAGATAGTAACCGGTAAATATCTGGCCGGTTTTTCGCTGGTGATTTTAAGCTTACTTCCTACGCTGATATATTTCTATTCGGTCGCCAGTCTGGCCCAACCGGAGGGGAATGTGGATACCGGGGCAATATGGGGCAGTTATATCGGATTATTGATGCTGGCAGGTGCTTATGTGGCCATGGGCGTATTTACATCTGCAATTACAGACAACCAGATTGTGGCTTTTGTTTTGGCAGCATTGCTGGCATTTGTGTTTTACAGTGGTTTTGATGCGCTGGCTTCTGTCCCGTTTTTTGAGGGGTTCAAATTCTTTCTTGTAAATTTGGGAATTGATTCACATTATCAATCGTTGAGCAGAGGGGTGATTGACCTGAGTGATGTAATCTATTTTTTAGGGCTGATTGTCGTGTTTCTGGGATTTACCAGATTGGTTTTGAGCAGTAGAAGGTGGTAGGAGGATTTCGTGGGCAGGTGGAAGTTAGAGGTTAGAAGTTATAAAAGAGAAGACCGAAGAGGGAAAGATGTGTTAGGTTGGGTACTTACCGGCTTAATCCGGTGCCAAACTAATCAATAAAGCATAAAGTTGAATTGCTGATAAACTGAATTTGAGGAGAAAAACCCTTGAGTTTTTTGTGATCATGATTCTGAAAAAAATAAGAGAATTGAAATATGTCGGGAAAATCAAATAAACCGAAAGATCTGGTAAATTTCGGCTTCCTTTTGGCAGCTGTATTGGTTGTCAATATTTTGGCTTCTTCGCTGGTTGCGCGACTGGATCTGACTGCTGAAAAAAGATATACCCTTGCCGGAATTTCTAAAGACTTTCTTTCCCGGATGGAGCAACCGGTATTTGCCCGTGTTTACCTTTCGGGTGATTTGAATGTGGGGTTCAGCCGTCTGTCCCAATCGGTGGAAGACAAATTGAATGAGTTTGGTGTCTATGCCGGTTCAAACCTGGATTATCGGTTTATCGATCCTAATGGTTCCGACGATGAATCAAAACAAGCGATAAAGCAAATGGAAGAGCTGGGACTCGAACCGGTTCCTGTTTATGAAGCAAAGGAGGATGGCTCGCGCAGCAGAACACTGGTTTATCCCTATTTGGTATTTCAGACGGAAAATGCGGAAATTTCTGTGAATCTTCTGGAAAATGTTCCCGGACAATCAGGGGCCGGGAATTTGAATTCTTCTGTCGAGGTGCTGGAGTACAAACTGACAGATGGCATTCGACGGCTATTAACGGTGAATATGCCGCGCATTGCTTTTCTGGAAGGGCATGGCGAGTACGAAGAGATTGATGTGGTGGATATTACCGATGCTCTGTCGCGATATTACCAGGTGGATCGCGGGAATCCGGGTAGCTCGCCTGAGATGTTAGAACCTTACGAGGCCCTTATTGTTGCAGGCCCTCGGGAGGAATTTTCAGAAGATGAGAAATTTGCTGTTGATCAGTACATCATGCATGGTGGACGTGTTTTGTGGCTGGTGGATGCCATGAGTGTAACAATGGATAGCCTGCAGAATAACATGCAGACGGTAGGGCTGCCCTTGAATATTAATCTTGATGACCAACTCTTTCGTTACGGGTTTCGGATTAATCCGGTGGTGATTCAGGATGTGCAATCGGGAATGATACCGGTAAATGTGGCACCTCCGGGACAATCGTCACAGTTTGTTCCCATGCCCTGGACTTACAGTCCTCTGCTTAATACCAACAGTCAACATCCGGTTACCCGAAACCTGAATGTGGTGAAAGGTGAATTTGTGAGTAGCATTGATACGGTTGGGGGAGATCTGAATACGACAAAGACTCCGTTGTTGCGTACCAGTCGTTATTCGCGTGAAATGGAGAGCCCGGTGTTTATTTCGCTGGCCCAGGTGGAGGAGCAACCTGCCAGAGAAAATTTTCCTCAGTCACATATTCCCGTGGCTTATTTGTCGGAAGGAGAATTCACTTCTGCTTTTCTGAACCGCCCCATGCCACCCGGCGTAAGATTCCCGGTAAATCAGCGACGTGATAAAAGTGTTCCCACAAGAATGATTGTGGTGGCCGACGGAGAGATAATAAAGAATGAAGTTCATCAACGGGAAACAGCGAATCCCGGAATTGTGCCTCTGGGATATGATGAAGTAACCCGGCAGACTTTCGGAAACAAGCAGTTCGTTCTCAACGCTATAAATTATCTGACCGATGAAGAGGGTTGGATGGATCTCAGAACACGTAATTACCGGCTTCGGTTGCTCAACCGCGACAAAGTAGCCAATGAAGCAGGTTTTTGGAAGACTTTAAATTTGGTTGTTCCGATTCTTTTTGTTTTGCTGTCAGGGCTTTTGGTGCCGTTATGGAGAAAAAGACGATTTGGGAAGGAGCGGAAGTGAAAAATCCTGAATTTTGACTTTTTTTAAGTCTTAAATTTTATTATTTTCGGCACACTTTTCCGCTTCATAATCTTTATATTTGAAGATCTGTGGTGAAAAGCTTACCTTGAGGTGCAATTTGTTGTTCCTGAATGAGTTTTGAATATTTTGCGGGCCGCATCAGTAGCGGTATTCCAAATGATATATTTTTGATAATAATTATAAAAAATAGAAAACAATGAAGTTTGTTGTCTCCAGTTCAGGGCTGTTGTCTCACTTGCAGGCTATCAGCCGGGCTATCGCTTCCAAAAGCCCTATGCCCATTCTTGATAATTTTTTGTTTAGTCTCGAAGGACAAAAACTAACCATTACGGCCTCAGATACGGAGGTAACTATGATAACATCGATGGATCTTGAGACAATAGAAGGAGAAGGCAACATTGCCATGCCCTCCAAGATTCTTCTGGAGACTTTGAAGAAATTTCCCGAGCAGCCGCTTAATTTTGAGATTAATGATGAGACAATGGCTGTGGATATCGTCACCGAAAATGGAAAGTTTAGTGTGGTCGGTCAAAACGGAGATGATTTTCCTGCTTTGCCTCAGATTGATGAAGACAAGGCAAGTAATCTTCAGATGCCTGCCGATACATTGTTAACCGGGATTGTGAAGACCTTATTTGCCACCGCAGAGGATGAACTCAGACCGGTAATGAATGGTATTCTTTTTGAATTTACCTCCGACAACATGACTTTCGTGGCATCTGATTCTCACAAGTTGGTTCGTTACCAGCGATTAGATGTAAAAACTGACTTTGAAGCTTCATTTATTTTGCCTAAGAAGCCCGCAAGTCTTCTGAAGAATGTTTTGCCAAAAGAGGATGGAGAAGTGGCGGTTGCTTTTGACGACCAGAATGCTTACTTCACTATGCAGAACTTTCGCCTGGTTTGTCGCCTTGTTGAAGGAAATTATCCCAGTTACAATGCTGTTATTCCACAGGATAATCCCAATAAGGTGGTGGTTGATCGGGGGGATCTGTTTAATACTCTTGGACGGGTTTCTTTGTTTGCCAGCCAGGCAAGTAATCTGGTGAAACTTCATCTGGGAACCAATGAAATGGTGGTTTCAGCTCAGGATCTGGATTTTTCTATTTCGGCGCATGAAAAGCTGGGGTGTCAGTACGAGGGCGACGAAATGGAAATTGGTTTTAAATCAGTATTCCTGGCCGATATACTGGAGAATATTTCTTCAACTGATATTGTTCTTGAATTGTCAGACCCTGCCCGCGCAGGAATTTTCGTGCCTTTCGATAAGTCCGAAAATGAGGACGAGCTTATGTTGCTCATGCCTATGATGATTAATGCCTGATAGTTTTTTTACTACGGATGAGCCCAGTCTAAAAAGCATCTTTATTGCCAAACTCTTCGTTAATAAAAATTTTTGAATCCTCATTAACAACAGGTTAACTCCGGGGCAAAAATTTTCAAAGCCTTGATTTTGGCAAAAATATACCTTTTTATACTACACTCACGGATATATAAACAATACTCCGTTAAACTTTTTCAAACGCCTGATTACAAATTGGTTATAATCTGGTGGGGTTGCTGTTCAACTCTCTGATAATAAAAACTTTGCGTCATTGCATCTCTGCGTTTAGGCCTTTTTTAACGGACTGTTGATAAAAACGTCCCGCTGAATTGTTCAGCGGGACATTTTTTTGTGTCAAAAAAAAAGTCTGCCTTTTCAGACAGACTTAAAAACAGGACAATTAATAGAACTGGATAATTTGAACCAGATCGGCCATCGTTATGGCATTTTTTAATGAATATCTCCTTCCGGGTTGTCTCGTTTTTTACGGTTATTAAGGTAAATTGATAGGTAGGAACTAAAATAATCCGTTTCCGGAATGTTTAATTTCCGGAAACGGATATTCTGATAATTATTAAACAAGATTGTCGTAAGCAGTTTCCCCATGCTCGTAGATGTCGAGACCTTCTTCCTCAACTCGCTTGGGAACACGCAGTCCAATTGTGGCTTTTATACCTCTGAAAAGAATGAATCCCAACGAAAGGGCCCATGCTGCAACGACCACAACCCCTAAGGTTTGAACTCCAAGCAGACTGGCTCCGCCACCATAAAAGAGTCCTCCTTCGGTTGCCAGTAGTCCAACCATGATGGTTCCTACAGCACCACTGAAACCGTGAACTGATACAGCACCAACCGGGTCATCGATTTTAAGATTGTCCAGCATTTCTACACCGAAAATCAGTACAAATCCTGCTACGATTCCGATGATGACTGCCCCGCCCGGACTCACAATATCGCAACCTGCGGTAATGGCTACCAGACCGGCCAGGGCACCGTTCAACGACAGTCCCAGGGAAGGACGCTTGTAGCGTATCCAGGAGATAGTCATGGCCGTAACTGTTCCGGCGGCAGCCGACAGGTTGGTGGTTACAAAGATGGCGGCAACGGCAGAAATGTTGTCCAGTCCGCTGGCGGCCAATTGCGAGCCGGGGTTAAAGCCAAACCAACCAAACCATAAGATGAAAACTCCGAGTGCTCCAATGGTTAAACTGTGTCCCGGAATGGCCTTTCGTTTACCGTTGTATTTACCCAGCCGTGGACCAATAATAGCGGTGGCTACAAGGCCCAGCCAACCACCTACCGAGTGAACAACGGTGGATCCGGCAAAGTCGTGGAATCCCAGCTCGCTGAGCCATCCACCTCCCCAAACCCAGTGGCCCGAAATGGGGTAAATGACTGCGGTAATGAAGAAACTCGCCAGAATATAGGCTTTAAATTCTGTTCGTTCTGCTACTGCACCTGATACAATGGTGGCAGCGGTGGCAGCAAAAACGGTCTGGAATATCAGGATGGCATAATCAACGTCATTGCCATAGCTTCCTGAGAAAAAGAGGTCGGGCATGCCGATGAATCCTCCAAGGTCGGTGCCAAACATAATGCTGAAACCTATTAGCCAGAACATCAGTGAGCCAACAGAAAAGTCAAGAAAGTTTTTCATCAGGATGTTGGCTGTGTTCTTGGCACGGGTAAATCCTGCTTCGACCATTGCAAAACCGGGCTGCATAAACATAACCATAGCGGCTGCAATTAAAACCCATAACATGTCTAAAGAGACGGATATTTCGGATACTTGTTTTGTAATTTCTTCCATAATAGTGAGATTTTAATAGATTAAACCTGAAGGCTTCGTGTTACTCTTCTTCTCCTTTAATAAATAAGGCTTCATCGCCTTTCTCGCCTGTGCGAATCCGATAGGATTCCTCTATGTCAATCACGAAGATTTTCCCGTCTCCGATTTCACCGGTTTTTCCCGATTCCAGGATTGCATTGATGGTGTTTTTCAGGTTCTTGTCGCGTACTACAATCGATATTTTTATCCGCTCAATGGTACTGGTGTCGTAAACGATACCACGGAAAGCCCGTTCTTCCCTGGACCTTCCTATTCCGCGTACTTCCCAGAAGGAAAAGAAATCTATTCCCACTTTGCTGAGAGCGTCTTTTACATCATCGAATTTGGTTTTGCGTATGATGGCTTCAATTTTTTTCATAAGTAATTTTTTTATAGGTTTTTGACTTGTTGGAAGATTCCCATGTGGTTCAAAATAGTTACCACCGGGTTTTTCGGCATCAAAACGATACCCCTACCACCATGAATAAACTCTCGCTTTCAGGATTGAGAATTACAGATCCTGAAAGAGGAAGTGAGAAATAATCTGTGAACTTTATCTCTTTTGAGGCCCCAACTCCAATATTTACGATTCCAAAGTCTCCATCGGTGGTATAGACTTCATCTCCGGCTCCTACAAAGGCATTAACCGGTCCGAAATCATACCCTGCTTCGAAATAGAGGGATTTGTCATCAGCACCGGCAAAGAATTTTCCTGCCAACAAACTGAATTTGTCCAACGTGAGGGTGCCACTTACCTCAACAGAATGATTGTTGTCGAAATCAAAATAGTCATCCGACATGTCATCCATGGGGAAGTAATAATCGGTCACAGTCAGGCCGAAAACTTCTCCAAAAGAGTAACCTGCATAAAGGTCTGCTTCCTGGGCTCCGGGAAGGTTGGTGGTGTAAGCACCCCATGCACCCAATACAAAATTGCCTGCACTCATTTCCAAATAGGGCTGAATGCTTGGGGAGCCGCCAAAGTCAGTTCCGCGCCATACATAACGACTCATCAGGTCAGCCCCTACACTCACATCAACTTGTGCCTTGGCGGCAAAACCGGTTGAAAAGAAACCAAAGACGGTCATGACCAGTAAAAGTTTTCCAAAGTTTTTCATAGCGGTTCGTTTTTTAATTTGTGGTTAATAAAATTTTTCACCTGGTCGAAAAAAAGGGGGGGTTGGTTACAATTTGATGTTTTAAAGGCTTACCCCCTTCTTTTTTATAGGTATTTGATGCAAATATATGCGAAAATGATATCACTCCCTAATTTTTAGGGGGTAAAATTCAAAAATTTGCAATTTTTATGAAATAACCCCATTTCCACAGGGGGATAGTTAAAAGAATAAGTATAATTTGGAATGATGCCCCCCCCCCCATTTTTTCGAGGGTCTGTGGAAATAATAGCCTGAGATATGTTGAGATGGTTTCATTGGGAGTGCTCATCTCAAAAAGTTTGAGACAAAATGCTTATTTGAAAGACCTGATAGATCCGCGACAGGGGTTAATTTCATTAACTCTTTCGAAATAAATGTAGGGCAGTCAGGTTGACAACCCGGCGTAGAATCTTATTTTTGGATGTTTTTGTTGTTCTGAAAATCCGTCATTAGTAGTCCCGGGCATTCAGGAACGCAATCTCTTTTCTCAAGAATATTTTTTCCGGACAATAGTGATTTATAATTAAATTATGAATAGTTCGGCATTAATGATTAAATTTGATTGGCAATACAAAAGATGAGGCTGCTCCGAATCGGGGAATTTTGTTAAAATCGAGGTGTACGGGGTTTTTAATCGAAGTTAATTTGTTGTTAATGAGGGTTTAATAATCTTTTTGCAAGGAAGATATTGGCAACAAATAATTTTTTTGGAATGGGCTTAGATAGTATTGTTTAAATCGTTTTATATTGTAACTGATTTTAATAAATTTTGAAATATGAAAAATATCCAATTAGGAAAAGGTGTTGATAATCTTCAGTTTGGCATGACTCGTGAGGAGTTCAAAGAGATTATGGGAGAGCCCGATGAGATTGAGATGATAGAAAATGAAGATTTGCCCGAAGATTCATCTGAAGCCTGGCACTATGATGAGATTGAACTTTCTGCTTCTTTTGACCAGATGGAAGATTGGCGCTTAACATCTTTAGCTGTTAGCTCTGATGAGTACACCTTTGAAGGCATCGACCTTATCGGATTGAGCCAGCAGGAAGTGATGGATCAGATTGAAATGATGGATTTGGGTGATATTTCCATCGAAGAGTTATCGGACGAGGAGGACAACAGTCAGCAGATTGCAACATTGCTGGATGTGAGTCTTAATTTATGGTTCGACAATGGGGTTCTTTCCGAAGTTCAATGGGGGCCGTATTGGGATGATGAAGAGGAAGAGTTAATTTGGCCTGGTGAAGAATAACATTTCAAATTGGGCCGATCGTTGTGAGTGGATAAAAGTAACCAGTCTTTGTAAGAAAACACCAACTACTGCCCCGAAGAAAAATCGGGGTAAACTGTTATTCTCGTTTTTGAATCAGTTATCCTGAAGTGGCTTTTGTAAGGTTTTTACACTCAAAACCAACAAAAAGCACAATCGGGACTCCTTGGATTCAAAAACTTTGAAAGCCCCTGAAAAAAATCGGGGCAGGCTTTGTATTTGGCACTTTCTTATCAAAGGGATTGTTACGAAATAACTTGCCGCTTTAGACTTGTTCTTTTTTGCCCTTTAACTTCCTTGAAAATCCATTAAATAGCTCGCTATTCGCAGTATTTTTAAGTCGATAAAGAACAAAATAACTTCGTTCAATCTGTCAATTTATTTCATTACAAACCCAAAGACTAAAAAAACCTTAGTTTTCTTGCTGGTACTATTTATCAAAAACCTATAACTTACGAATGGTTTGCAATAAAGTGCAGATTATTAATCCCGAAGCTTCCGGATAAGAATCATCTTAAATCTCATATCTATAAATCTATCGATCTATTGTTTAAAGTGAGATAGAAAATAGCGAAAAAAATACCGATCTGTTGTGGTATATTAATATGATTGTATAAATTTATCCCGGTAAACTTCATATTTTTAATTGCATGGAAAAGAGTATTTTAAAGGTTGATCCCGTAGCTTTTCGTTACGATGATCCCGAGATTGATGATGAGGATTTCGGTGAAGAGGATGATTATGAGTGGGGTGAGGAAGATCTGGACGATGAGGATCTCGATCTTGAAATTGACGAAGACTTTGATGAAGACTTTGACAATGATTTCGAGGATGAGGAGTTTGATGACGATGAAGACATTTAAGGTCTTATCTTAATCATTATTGTTTTCTGAATGAAGAGAATTCCTTATTCAGAAAACTTTTATTTAGAATGAATATTTTGTAATAGTAAAAGGGCGATCCAATGTTTATTTGGTTCGCCCTTTTGCAATCAAATCAATTTGTTCTTTTCAGGAATCAATTGTCCTGTAATTGATGGTTTTTTCAGATATCTTCACGATTAAGTTTTTTCTGAATTTTCTTAATCACATTTTCAATGGGTTGTTCTGGTTCTATGACGTTGTAATCACCCCAGAAATCGGGGTCTGAAAAACCTGAAACTTCATCTTCCATGATGGCATTGATTTTCAGTCTGTCGGAACCTCTGAATGGATCATCTTCAGTCACATTCCAGTCGGTTACTGCCATTTCCAGTGTAGTATGGTAGTTGGTATTGAACAGTTTCCTGCGCCAGTTTACCTTGAAAGAAGCCTGGCCACGGCTGTATCCAAAATACCACTTGCCATCTTTGTTTTGCCGGTAATTGACAATGTAAGAGGCCTCTGTGGGATATACCCTTGCTCCGGTAGGTTTTTTGCGTATGAACATTCTGGCCACCTCGTCTTTATCTTCCGTATTCATATTGAATACTGCTCTTGTAACAGCCAGATTTCCGGTGTCCACATAGAGTTTTCCATAGAAAAGAGGAATTTTAACAGAGGGTTTTTGCTCAAAACTTAAGACATAAATGGTTCGATCCTCAATTCTGGTAATGTTGCTGATTTTGAAATTGTAATAGTCAATCATGTCATGGTCAAACAACAAATAGGGGTCTTTCATAATGTCAAGCATCGTGGCGGTGTATGGACCTCCCTGTAATTTGAATGCAACGGTATCCAGTTTATCGTAATCCGTGCTTTTTCTTCCAATATGCAGTTTTACGCGATCTTCACGTGGATTGTCGTAAGAGAATTTATAGACATCCACTATCGCTTCGGAAAGAGAAACGTACGACCAACCCTTTTTTATGGTTTCCCTGTAGAAGGCTGTCATTTTCGTCGGGTCTGACAAATAGTTTTCATCACGTCGGTTGAGCACCGCTCTGATAAGCAGATTGGGATCGGAAGGGAATACCGATACTTCAATCAACGGTACGGTAATCATTTTTAATTCGATGGTATTACGTCCATGTCGGAAGGAAGCTACCGGAAGATATTTTTTTTCATATCCGATAAATGAGATCCGAATTTTTTCATCTGCTTTTTCTTTGGGCACTTTTAGCGAGAAATTTCCGCTTGAATTGCTTACGGTGGCAATGTTGGTTCCCTCAATGGCAACGGTGGCAAATGCCAACGGATTTCCGGAATCTCCATCTTCAACGGTTCCACGGAGCAAAACAAACCTGGAAGTATCCGGCAATTGTTCTTCTTTTTCAAAAATTGAAGTGGCAAAGACAGTTGTGGTGGTAATCGAGAGCATGGTCACTATGGCCAGCATGAAACGAAAATCCTTGCGATTGTTAAATTTAAGTGTTTTCATGGCATCAATTTTTGGTGTTCAATTATATTTGATTCAGGATGCTATTTTAATCTTTGTTAACAGTGATGGATGGCAATGTTCATCCTTTTCAACATATAGACACTAAATTGACAGAAAACCCTTATCGGATTTTTTTTTATTTCTGCATCCCGGATTACTTCAATGCACCGGGTTTGTAGTTCTCTTACCGATACATCTGCTTTAATGGTTTGAGCAGATATTCCAGTCCGTTGAGTTTAATTTCGTAGATGGTACCCAGCAGCATTCCCAACTTGCCTTGCGGAAAACCTTTGCCCGACATCCAAACAAGGTAGGGTTCCGGGAGGTCACAAATTCTCACGCCTTTGTATTTCCCATAAGGCATGCGGTTGGTGATGAGTTCTCTTAGTATTCCTGAGTTTATTTCGGGTGTTGATTCCATGAGTTTATTTTGGGTTGTTTTGATTCGATTGCCAGTGTTGGTAAAATGCTGCAGGGCTTTTGTTGATGATAAAAAAGAATGTTCGTGATAACAGTTTAGTTTAACCAGAGGGATTGTGCCGAAATAACTTGCCGCTTTAGACTTGTTCTTTTGCCCTTTAACTTCCTTGAAAACCCATTAAGGGTGTGTAATGAATTAAGGTTAGCTGAAAAAATAAATCTCAGGTATTCAGCGAATTATAA
>Ga0163225_100219_pt1 | contig 18075 bp, 14 predicted proteins | sample MSEWel2016_04_06_2_FD_113145 | JGI IMG/M metagenome (GOLD analysis project Ga0163225, IMG submission 113145) | Subsurface microbial communities from deep shales in West Virginia, USA - MSEEL Well Study Marcellus 5H_2016_04_06 ... | reverse complement strand
TCATGAATCAGTAAACGAACCTCCTCTTCCACCAGAATCTCCTCCAAACCCCTCCCACCCGCATGTTTTTTATCCTCCCGCCTCGACAATCCTCTTCAATAGCTACAGAGCATATATCAGGTGATATCCATGAAACGCATCTCCTACCAGATCATCATCGGCACAATCCTCCTCATACTGGGCGTGCTCCTCCTCCTCAGGGCAGCCGGGATCTATGATACCGGTACGCTGCTCATCTATGCCCCCTCGGTCATTGTTCTCTTTGCAATCATCACACTCATCAAAAGTGATTTTCGCTCGGTATCAGGTCCTCTCATCCTGATCGTTATCTTCGGAACACTTCAGGCAGTTGCCCTCGGACTGGCCTCATCCGATATCATACTCCCGGTGATCATCATCGCTGTCGGGCTCGGCTTCATCTTCAACCGGATCAGGCGTCCCTCCATCCGGGAGCGGGTAACAGACAAGGTCGAGATGATGGCAGTCCTCGGCGGTGTCGAGAGCCGGAACTCCTCAAAATCATTCCGGGGAGGGGAGATGCTCGCCATCTTTGGCGGTGCCGAACTCGATCTCCGGGACGCTCAGGTCCATGATCCGCCCGCCGAGATCCAGGTCTTCACCCTCTTTGGAGGAACCGAGATCCGGGTGCCTGAAGGGTGGAATGTCCGGATGACTGTGCTCCCGGTCCTCGGCGGTGCAGAAGACGAACGGCGGCGGCCACGTGCCGGGGGGGATGGAGCATCGGGCGGCTCATTTCCGGGCTCTTCCGGCCAGCCGGATCTCATCGTCTCCGGCTTTGTCGCATTCGGCGGAATTACCGTGAAAGATTAAAATCACCACTCACGGCTGAAAAACTGCGAGTACTCCCTCAGGAGGAAACCTCTCCCCCTCCTCTCTCCTGAGGTTCATGTCCGATCTGTCAATTGAATAGTCATGCTCTCAGATGCAATCTCTATATTCGGCTCAGCTTCAAATGCTTCGATGATGAGGCGGTTCAATCGCGACCGTACTGCACGGCGTTCCCGGGCATAGGTTACAAACCGAACCGAGAGAAGAATCCAGTTATCAGTCTGGGTAATATAAACAGCAGGAGAGCTGTCTTTTTTTGGGAGGAAAAACTTCTCTCCAATCCTCTCGATCTCCCTCTCAGCGATCTGCGAGATCTCGTTCGTCTCCTCCTCGGCAATACTGGTGAGGATCATAGCTGCCCGTTTCCAGTCACTATCATTTGTTACCGGGATCTGTATCTCATCCCAGAGGAAACTGTGATCCCGGGTGAAGTTCTGAACAGATTCTGTCAATATCTTCCCGTTTGGTATGATGATCAGGCGTCCGGTTGCCTGATCGCCGGCAACCCACCCCCTGATCTCCATCATGGTCGTGTTCATGATCCCGATATCCATGACATCGCCATATCTTCCATCTATCTCGATCCGATCGCCGACTGAATATACTCCGGTGAGCAGGATCGTCAGGCTCCCTGCAAAATTTTTAAACACATCCTGAAGTGCAATGGCAATACCCGCACCAATGATGCCGAAGAAGACCATGAGTGCCTGAATGTCGCTTACCCAGATCAATGCAATTGTGGCAAGTATCAGGACAAGTTCAATGATAGATATCAGCTTGGTTGCAGTATACCGGGAACGTGAATCAGTGATCTTTCTCCTGATCAAACCATCAAGCAGAATACTCAGGATGAAGAATATTCCGGTGATCCAGAGCAGGGTTGTGAAGAGCTGTGCCAACAGAGGTGAAGGAAACAGCCTATCAGAGATGAATAGTGCAATGGTTATGGTGACGAATACACAGAGGATGATATAGCTCTTCTTCATTCAACAACCAACTTCCCGAGGCGGTTTATGTTTGATACTATCACCTGAGTATAAAAACCTCTCCCTCAGGAGGGCATAAAGAAAAAAGCTGAGTAGATTTTATCACCTCTCTCTCTTCCGGCAAGGCTCTTCTTCTGTATCAATTGCACTTTCTGCCTCTCTTTTTAAGGAGAGAAGAACAGTGGCGAGGATCTCTTCCCCCATATCCCGCTCCACCCTGGCACCTGAATATTACTACGTAACGTAGTTTCATGCCTTTTATTTGAAGACCGCTCATATACCACTATGCTGGTGAATGCCACTATGAAACAAACAGCATTCAAACGGTTCAAAAGCGAAGTCGGACACTTCTTCCGGGTATCGGTCTTAAACATCGCCTTTGCAGCCCTCCTGATGGCTTTTGGGCTGATGGTCGTTGTAATGGAAGTACTCTCGATCTATGAGACATTCACAACCGAGATGTACCTGATCTACTCGCCGCTCGTCCTCTTTGTTGCCGTCTCAGCAATGATCATCGGATTCTCCTGGATAGTCACGAGTGCGGGAATCCTTGAAGGTGTCGAGGAGATCCGGGATGATCTCAAAAGGCTTGAAAAGGAGAAGAAGAGGGAGCGTACACAGAATACACAGCTGCATGGCCTGTCTCCGGAACCCGACATTCCGGATGAGGATCTTACCCGGCTTATCGTCAGGATGCTCTCCCATTACCGGGATAACCATGGAACCATCAACCGGATGATCTATGTCTGCATGCTCGGTAGTGTCAGCATCTTCCTGCTTGGAACCCTTGCGAGCCTTGAGTTCTTCCAGCTCACCTCAAACAGCCTCACCTTCACCATAGGGCCGGGCTTCCTGCTCCTCCCCTCCCTCCTCCTCACAACAGCAATAGCGATTGTCAGCCTGATCTCCTCGATCTACTTCTACCGGTTCTCAAAAATCTGGGATGAGCGGATCGGCGAGATCGATTTGGCAGCAGTTCTCCTGAATAAGACGCTGGAGGCTGATCTGAAATGAGCGGATGTGATCTGCGATGACCGGGCGGCGGACAGCGTACGAGATCTACTGGGAGATCCTGGTCTTCTGCAGAAAGCCCCAGTCATTTACCGGCATCATCAACCGGTGTGATCTGAACTCAAAGACCGGACAGGAATATCTGACATTTCTCATGGATAAGGGGTACATCACCGAGGAGCATGAAGGAGATAAGCGGCGGTACCTCTCCACCGACAGGGCAGAGGAGTATATCTCGCTCTTCAACTCGCTCTATCAAAAGCTCTTTGACTCTGCTCCGGCCTTCAAACTGTGAGCGTCTCTGCTCTCTACCCTGCAGATCCCCTCTACCTCCTCCCTGCTGTACCCCGGCATAATCACATCCATCTTCCCCTTTGCATGCCTGATCCAGAGATCAACGAGCCCGAGTTCAGCGAGTGTTGCCAGCCGGTTCATAAATGCCGGGTAGGAGATCTCCTCCTCTTCAATCAGGCATCCATACAGCTCACCGGAGATCAGACCCCCGCCGTCTCTCTCTGCCATCCGGTGGATGAGCAGGAGGATGGCACGCTCCTCTTCAGATAGCTCCTGTACTGTCTTCTTCAGGTGCAGCAGGCGGGCATCGCCATAGGCAAGAAGAATATCTTCCCTGAGCACCGAGCTCCTCCCCTCTCGCATGGCTCCAAGAACCGAGCGTTTCAGGAGATCGAGACCCACCCTGAGATCGCCTGCTCTCTCTGTCTTCCTGGTGATCTCATCCAGCATACCTGAGGAGATCACGCCGGGCAGCACACCCTCCCGGATCCGGAGACGCAGTATCTCCCTGATCTCCTCTGCCCTGTACGGAGGAAACGGGATCTCGGCTGTCCTGAGGGTTGAAGCAATACCGGAATCAACGATCCGCGAAAGATCGAGCTGCATAGTGCTTGTGGTGGTGATCACCGTGGTGCGGCACTCCGGAAAGTCCTCGTGCATCCTGAAAAGCGAAGTTAGGGCCTCGCCTACAGTATCATGCTCTGCCGGGTGCTGCAGATCATCAAGGCAGATGAGCAGGCTGGCGTCTCTCCCGGAAACAGCCTCTGCAATCGCGTTCATCAGCTTTTCTGCCCGAATTCCTGTTCTGGGGGGCTTCATCCCGAACAAACGGGTATAGATCCTCGAATAGATTGCAAATGGTGTCTGATCGGCCTGGCAGTTCAGATAGATCGGCACGATTCCATTTTCTGCCTCTTCAATCTCCCTGAAAAGATGCTTCACACTTGTCGTCTTCCCGCACCCGGATGGCCCCCGGCAGATGATATGCACCGGTGATACCTCTTCCTGCCCATGGCGGATCTGAAATGCCAGTTCCGCAAGCTGACTCTCCCTGAAGAGCACCTGTTCCGGCAGATAATCAAACTCAAAGAGTTCCGGGTGCTGAAAGAGGGTCTGATCGGAGAGGATAAAGTGCGGTGCCATCTGGATCAAGGATGGTGGAGCAGGCATAAGAAATGAAAGGGGTGGAGGGTGAAAGTGAAACCCAAAGCACCGGAGAGTTACAGATCCAAAAAGAACCGGATCACCGAATCAGGCAGATATGCCAGTGTGCGATGATCGCACTGATGACGGTAAGCAGAATAGCAAGGATAACCACTCCTGTCCAGTCAACTGCACCGGTAAAGCCATAGGTAACCAATGCCCAGAGCAGACCGCCGAGTATGCCGATGATGCACCCTTTACACCGGTTCGGTCTTCGCATGGGGCTATATTTTGTCTACTTATATATAATTCCTTGCTATCTCCTGATATGCCAGATGACGTTGATTCAACCAGATGAGAGAATCAGCCCGGATTTCCGGGTATCGCCCTCCGGCAGCGGATGTAATCGCCCCATGCCGTTCATCTGCCTACACCCGGGAGAGCTTCAGGATCAGCACCCAGATGATCGCAAAGAGGCAGAGGGAGATGGCAATCAGTACAGGCTGGCTGATTGCATAGGTGATCCCGGCAACCACCACCCCGGCGGCAGCGAAGACCAGAACTGTTCCATAGAATCCCGGCCGTACATCAATCCTGCTCCCGGTATTGATGCTGCCAGCATATTTTCTATCACTGAATGGCTTGAATGGCATCAGCCCGCTCCGGGTGCAGCAGTCTTCGAGGAGATGAAGGATCCCACCGGCAAAAAGCCCCAGGAAGAAGAAGCCGATGATGATATCCCCAAATCCAAGAAACACAAGAGCAGATCCGATCAAAAGAGCCAGGATCAGGGTATATACCATCACGCCGGGCAGCGTATGCATCGAGCCGCGGTGGGCGGGGTTGAAGGGTTTTTCGAGAACCCGGTACACCAGTTTTGTTATCGGGATCACCACCGGCCGCATGATGAGGCTGAAGACGCGTGCGATACCATCCATGTAGTGAAGTTTTGAATTTGTTGCATCGGTATCGGGAAGGAGCGATCCGATGATCACCCCTGCGGTAAAGATCGCTACAGCCGCCGGGTGGATGAGCAGCCATGGGGCCGCAAGAAGAAGGGCACTCCCCGTACTTATGGCGATATGGTCTTTTCCACGCATTCGTATACCAGAATGCTCTTGTATTTAATAAGGGTGCACGCCTGGAGGGTGAAAGTATTCAGGATCAGACCCGTATCAAAAGACTGTTCACTTATTAATAAAACACGCATGATGCCATTGGGGGCAACATGCATACAAAATGAAAATGATGGGTGTTCCCATGCATTTTCATATAAAATAGATATCGCCTCACGAGGTGGATACGGAGCTGCAGGGGACTCTCGAAATGATTATCTCAGAATAATAGCAAGAAATGGATATGCAGATCAGTACCAAAGGTGCATCAGGAGTAAACTATACCCTCCTTCTCATATCCATCTCTCTTGCCACCTTCATGTCGGCTCTTGATGGCACCATAGTCAATATCGCCCTCCCTACGATCTCGGGGATCTTTAATCTCCCGATGACCTCAGTAAGCTGGGTTGCAACGATCTATCTCCTCGTCCTGACGGGCTGTGTCCTCATCTTCGGAAAACTCGCAGATCGGATCGGCTTTAAGAGCATCTTCATCACTGGATTTTTCATCTTTACGATCGGCTCTTTTGCCTGTGGCTACTTCCCCGAACTCTTCAACTCCTATGGTATCCTGATCGGATCCCGCATCATCCAGGCAATCGGAGGGGCAATGATCGTATCTATTGCCCCGGCTCTTGTTGCAACATTCTTCCCGATGAAGATGAAAGGAAAGGCCCTTGGACTTATTACCATGTTTGCTGCAATCGGGGCAGCAGTCGGCCCTGTCATGGGTGGCATGCTGACCCAGTACCTCTCCTGGAACTGGATATTTTATATCAATCTCCCTGTGGGATGTCTTGCGATCCTGCTCGGTATATATTCAATCCCTGTAACACCCCCGGCAGAGAAGGTGCTTTCAGCCTTCGATCGCCTCGGAGCAGTCCTTGTCTTTTCCGGGTTTGGCTCCCTGATCTATGCAGTAAGCCAGGGGCCCTCAGTCGGGTGGACCAATCCCTATATCCTTGGTGCAGCAGCTGTTTCGGTTATTGCCCTGATTTCGCTCCTCTTCCATGAACTCAGGATACCGGATCCCCTCATCGATTTCAGGCTCTTCACAAAACAAAATTTCCTCATCGCCAACCTGATGCTTATTATGACATATTTCCTCTTTGCGGGTGTCAACTACATCCTTCCGTTCTTCCTTGAGATCGTCCGGGGCCTCGATCCATCCCGGAGTGGGATCATCCTCACTGCACTCTCCGGTGCGGTGATGGTAAGCGGGGTGCTCTCGGGGATATTGATCAACAGGTATGGAAACCGGAGACTCTGCATCATCGGCGCTTTCATTGTATGCCTGGGATACATGATGTTCATCATCTTCTCAAGCGATATCTCAATTGTATATATTGCCCTCTCGCTTGCAGTGCTTGGATTTGGCCTTGGATTCCTGGTATCTCCGGGCACAAACATGATTATGGGTATGGCACCAAGGAACCGGCACGGCATGGTCTCAAGCCTCCTCAATGTCGAGCGGTTCGGACCGATGACTCTTGGGATCTCCTTTGTCAGCATGCTCTTCATCCAGGCGATCCTGGCAGTCGGCAAATACCGCCATGTCACCACCTCCTCTCCACAGGATCTCGTCATTGATGCTGTTGCCACGGGATTTGATCTCGTCTTCCTGGTAATCTTCCTGATATCGCTTGCAATATTCGCACTCGCCATACTGAGCAGGGATGAAATTCACCCAGATAACGTGGATAGCGACGAGCCGATCCTTGTCGGGGTATAACCCTGACGATTCCTTCTTTTTCTCTTCTCACCTTGAAAAGAGGGGTAATTAACAGCGAACATCACCTCAGAGCGTCCGTTCCCTCATCACAAAGGAGATCCCGTGCTGCAAAAGGATCGGGTGATCGGGCACACTCACGTTCCCGCTGGCAAACCCCACATTCTGAAAAAAAGGCTTTTCAATTCAGTTATTATTGAAAGATATACAATGAATCTATCATCTATCACGAAGAATACTCATACAGATATACAATGACGTATAGATTTGCAGCACGCATGGGGAAGACACCCCGATCATTTATCAGGGAGATCCTCAGGGTAACCGAAGACAGATCAGTTATCTCATTTGCTGGCGGGCTTCCAAATCCCGCTCTCTTTCCAGTAGATGGCATTAAAGAGGCTGCGATCGATGTACTGACAGAAAAACCCGCAGAGGCTCTCCAGTACTCAACAACTGAAGGCTATCTTCCTCTCCGGCAATGGATAGCAGAACGATACCAGGAACGTGCCGGGCTATCCGTTCCACCGGAAAATATCCTTATAACGAATGGATCCCAGCAATCGCTCGATCTCATTGGAAAGATATGTATCGACAAAAACAGCCCGGTTGCTATTGAGAAGCCCGGATATCTCGGTGCAATTCAGGCATTTTCACTCTATGAACCTCAATTTCACGCTGTGGATCTCGAACCGGATGGGCCTGATATTGCCTCCCTCGAGGACATTGTCAGGCGATGCACGCCACAGTTCTTTTATGGGGTTCCCAATTTTCAGAATCCCTCAGGTGTCACCTACTCAGATGAAAAGCGCCGGGAAGTCGGGAAGATACTCTCAGGTTCAGACACCCTCTTTATTGAGGACGATGCGTATGGAGAACTCAGGTTCAGGGGAGATGATCTTCCCCTTGTTCAACAGTTCCTTCCGGAGAATGGTGTAATCCTGGGTTCATTCTCAAAAATTATTGCTCCGGGGATGCGAATGGGCTGGATTGCTGCACCGCCGGAGATATATGACAAGCTCATCACCGCGAAACAGGCCTCTGATCTCCATTCAAATTATCTGAGCCAGCTGATCATTCATCGCTTCCTGAGGGATCACGATATCGAATGCCATCTCAGGCAGATCAGGGAGTCATATCACATGCAGCGGGATTGCATGGTGAAGGCAATGGAGGAGTTCTTCCCACAGGAGGTCACGTTCACCCGCCCGGACGGGGGTATGTTCCTCTGGGCAACTCTCCCGGATGGCATCTCACCGCTTGATCTCTTTGAACTCTCGATCCAAAACAAGGTAGCATTTGTTCCGGGCAATCCATTCTACACTGATGGTGGCAGCTCCAACTCGCTGAGGCTGAATTACTCAAATGCAGATCCTGATTCTATCTTTGAAGGGATCAGGCGGCTTGGAGATGCAATGAAAAGCCTGATCGGGTAGGTCCGGGGTGCATGATCCCTATGGCGTATTTTGTATTAGGGTATATCACAGAAAACCTCATTTTGGATCATCAGGTGCATCAATCCGGGTGTCTCTCCCCGCCCCCTTCCTTATTTATCTCTGAGAGATTCGCTGCGAGCAGGCTGAGAAAGAGCGATCCGGTGATAGAATCGTCATCTACCTCTCCACTTTCTGCCATTGCCAGATCCATCTCCGCCATCTCCCGGATCATGTCAGCCAATGGATGTATCCGATCCAAAAGGGATGCAAGATCATAGATCTCTTCATGCTCCACTCTCATTGAACTCACAATCAGCCTCCTGCCTGCCCGCTTCAGCCGTCTTCTCCGGGTTTGTTTATCCATCGATCCCATTACGGCAGCTGAATTGAGCTCTTCAGCCTCCTCGCCCGCAGATCTGACATCCTTGAAGAGATAGGTTATCAAACCGCCGGACTCATCAGATCCTGATAAGATGAGGCGATCTCCCCGAATGAAATGTCCGGTGAGGTAGATTGGAGTATCATACCTGCCGCTCTCCCTGGGCAGCGGATAGAGAAACGGCATCCCTGTCTCCTGCAATGGAGTGAGATCATCACTATCAGGATCCCCACAACTGCCCATCTGCATCATCTCCTCTGCGTTGATGAGAAGGATGATCTCGTGCGGTTCCTCTTCATTCATCGCCACTGAAAGGAGTGTCCGGGCAACCATGGAGAGATCACAGGGCGGCTCCGGCAATCTCTGTACCATAACGGGTAGCCCCGAATCTGCCTCGATAAAGAGGAGAGCGGCATGTATCCGGAGAGGATCGGACGGGGTGCCTGCCAGAATGAAAGGATAGGCGATCCGGCGGGCACCTGTGGAGAGAGCAGAAAAGATCGCCTGCTGCCCGCCGGTATTGCTGCCGATGAGCGAACGTACCCGGCAGGGTACTCCGGATATGGGAACGGGAGATCCTCCGATGCCCTCTCCGGACGATCCGGCTTCGCCTGCAATAGAGGGTTTCTGTCCTGTTAAGAGGGTGACTGCTGCAGAGATATCCTGCCAGCATTCCGGAAACGCTTCTTTCAGCCTGGAAAAAAGTGTTATGGTTTCTTCGCAAAGTGGTTCATGAGAAGCCAGGGCATCCAGGCTCCCCTCGTCTGCTCCATAGGAGATATCCTGAACAGGGGCATCTGATGGCTCCACGATCCACGTAACTGCCTTTCTCTCCTGCCTCCTTTTCGCGCCTTTTGGGATCAGTCCTTCATCCTCAGTCAGTCTCCCGATATAGCTGCTGACTTTCCGGGGGGATTTGGTGGTGCGATCATACCTGCTTGTTGAATGGTAGACATAGGGTTTCCCTGAGATATACTTGATTTCAAGGCATTTCACTCCCTTCTCCCGCTCTCTTTTGAGCCAGGCAGATGCCCATTCATCCATCATCATTTCTTTAGGGATTATGAGTATATAGATTGTTTCCTTTTTCCATACAGGCGATCTGCATCCGTTTTCTCTGTAAAATGAAACGATTGGGGTTAAATCCCCCCTCCTCTCTGCAGGAACCGGTTGCGACGGGGTGTTGCTCTTCTTCAACCTGTCGGTCATCTATGTATATATCAGGGATGAGGATCAACTGTACCGTGAAGGCATCCCGTGGAGTAGCTCATATATGGTATTCAACCGCCTTTTTGGAGTAAATATTCAGAATCTCGCGGAAAGGGGAAAATTCGATAGGATCTCCGCAATGATCAGTCAGGATGATCCCGAAGCAAAACTGGAAGCTGTATCTGTCCTCGCAGCTTTTGGCGGTGAAGCATACGAACACCTTGCTATTGCCCTCTCGGAACTCATATCCCCAACCGAACAGACACAGCTCGTGCGTGAAGTCTACTTCATGCTTGCAGATGATCCTGAAGCTCTGGTCCGGTTTATTCTGGTCTCCCCGGAAAATGTCCGATCCATTCTGAGAAAATATATCATATCTGAAGGAAAGCCCGATCTCTTCACCATCCATTCACTCTCAAGGAGAAAAGATCCGAATCTCAGGCAGGCGGCTATTGCCACCGCCGACACCCTTGGAAAAGAGGGGTTCGATATCATCTTATCCGGGCTCTTTGACCGGGATCCTGGTGTCGCATCTGAATCTGCATCCATTCTTGAGCGTCGCGATCTCGTTCCTGATACGCCAAAAGAGCGGGCACAGTACCTCTATGTCAGAAAGAAATGGAATGAACTGGTCCATATCGGGAAGGCGGGTACACCAATTCTCCTCCGTACCCTCAAAGACGGGGATCAGCCGACAAGGCGTGCTGTCATCAAGGCCCTTGGAAAAGGGCATAACCCCGAGATGTTGCTCGTGCTTCATCGGTATCTCGGCGATCCCGATCCCCTGATCGTCGGGGATGTTGTTGCGGCAATAGCAGAGATTGGCGGTCCAGAGGCTGAAAGTACACTTGAAAAGTGCCTCAATGCCCGTTATCCCCTCATCCGCATGGAGGCGAGCTGGGGTCTCCAGCGGATGGGCTGGAAACCAAAGAATGATCAGCAGCGTGTCCTGTCTCTTCTTGCCCGGGAGGACTGGGGCGGGCTTGCTGCTATGGGAAAGAATGCAATTCCGGCACTGATCAATGCACTCAGGGAGACACACTCTGCGGTACGTGCAGGTGCAACCGAGACCCTCAGGAATATCGGGCCAACAGCTATCCATGCACTTCGCCAGGTGTCGGCATCATCAGATCCTCTCCTCGCGAAGGTGGCACGGAATGCACTTGCAGAGATCGAGAAGAAGAACCAGCAGTTAAAAGCAGATTCACATGCAAAGCCACTCGACAACAGAAAGTACCATAATGAACTTGCCGCTTCACTCAAGGCACGTGAAAGCTTTGACAGGGTGCGAAAAAAATCCGGTCAGCCGCAGGCAGCAGCTCGTGAAGAGGCGGTCAAACCTCCGGCACCGGATCTCTCAAAGAGAAAGTATGCCGATGAACTCGCAGCATCAGTAAAAGCGCAGGAAGAGTTCAGGAAACAGGTTCCGCCAAAGCCTGTTAACGTTACAGAAAAGCCAGCTCCTGTTCCGGAAGAGTCCAAAAAGGATCTTGAAGTAAATGATATCATCCTCAATGGCCTCAATGAGGCGCTCAGGAAGATGTATGGGAATATCACTCCCCGCATCCCGACAGGTGATGAGGATGAGCTTAAACCGAAGAAGAAGGCCGATGATAATGTTGCCCTGACAGAGAGTTCGGTCAAAGCCGATCCCGCTCCTGCACCTCTTCCCACTCCAAAGAAGGAAGAAGAGGAGGAAGTGCCTGAAAAGATGGATAATTTTGACAAGCTTGTCGCCTCTCTCTCTGATCGCGATACCAATATCCGTATATCTGCCTGCTATGCCCTGAGGCTCTACCGGGGGCGGGCGGTTCCTCCGCTCATCCGTGCTCTCCACGATCCCATCGCCTCGGTGAAGGTTGCCGCGATCGAATCCCTGGGAGAGATCGCCGATCCCGAAGCCAAAGAATCCCTGATGGTTTGTATCAAAGATGATGAGCCTGATGTTCAGATTGCCGCCGTTACAGCTCTTGGTGGTTATATGGATGATGATGTCATCCGCATGCTCGTCACTCTTCTGGGACACGATCACTACCGCATCATTACCGCAGCCTCCGATGCCCTGGTGAAGATCCGCTATCCGGCTCTCCCGGTTCTCGCTGGTGCATTGAATCACACTCATATGCGGATACGCACCAATGCAGCAGCCACCCTCGGAAAGATGGAAGATCAGGAAGTCGTTCCGATCCTGATGAAATTCCTCGAGGATCCCTCCGAGGAGATGCGGATAGCCATTGCAAAGGCGCTTGCACGTATCGGGTATCCCGCACTCCGCCCCCTAGCCGGGATGGTCGTTGGTGGTTCACGCCTCCAGAAGCTGACAGCCCTTGATACTCTTGGCAGGATGAGTGAGGATGAAGCAACTGCCGCTATCCGGCCGGCACTTGGAGATCCCGACCAGGGTATCAGGATCTTTGCTCTCCAGATGATCCGGAAACGGGAATCACTTGCTCTCTGGAGGAGTGCATGGGCAGAACAGCTTGGAGGGGCGGTGCCAAAGCCAAAAGGCATTCCCCGGCTGAAGAAAGATGACAAAGAGCTGTACGAGCAGAGCGGTGGAGAACAGGATGTCCATTCTCTCATTCAGGGGCTGAAAGACAGCAATCGCAATGTCCAGTTTGCAGCAGCAATGAAGCTCACGGTCATGGGAAGGCCCGCAATCGAGGAACTGCTCAATGCAGTCAAAAGCGAATCTCCGGAGATCAGGGCACTTGCAGAAGAGGTGATCGGTGAGATGCGTGATGTTGCCGTCGAGCCGCTTCTGGATGCATTGTATGATGAGAGCGAAGTTGTCCGTGCAATCGCAGCACGAAATCTCGGGCGTATCGGTGCAAAGAAAGGGTTTGACAGTCTTCAGAGAGCATTTGAGACCGAACAGGATACGGAAGTCCGGGCGATCATCGTCGAGGCGCTCGGGTACATCGGCACCGGTGAGGTGGTGCCGACACTGAAGCGGGCACTCTATGATCGGGATGAAGAGGTAAGGCTGGTTGCTGCCCGTGCACTCGGATATATCAACGACAGCTCTGCTGTGGAAGCCCTCATGAGCGCTCTTGACGATACCGATACACGTATCGCCGAGGCGGCACTCACCGCACTGAAAGACCCGGATGGTACACCCCAGGAGCACCTTGTCAGTGCGATGAGGGATGCGGGAGGTTTCCGGAACAAGAGTATCTCAAATGCCCTCACTTCAATCGGCTGGAAACCGGAGACTGAGGAGGAAGAGGTCTGTTTCCTCATCTCCGAGAACCGCTGGTTTGAAATCGAGAAGATGGGTGCATCTGCCATCCAGCCGATTGTTGACACTCTACAGGGAGGGACACTCGAGGAGCGGATTGAGGCGATCAAGACGATCTCCCATATCGGCGGTTCCGAAGCTGTCAGTGCACTTATCCCCCTCCTCTCTGACGAGCATATCATGGTTCGGAAGAAGGCGGAGAATGCACTGGTCGATCTTGGTGAACTCTCCCTTGAGCCCCTGAATGCCATGCTCGGCGAGGAGACGGGGCCTCCTGATAAAACCATCAAAAGGATTCAGAAACAGATCGAGTCAAAGCACCTTATCGAGGGTGGTCCTGCCGCTATCGGCGAAACGGATTTTGATATTGCAGAAACCGGGACTATCGAATCTATCCTGTCAGGCACTGCCGTGTCCGAAGAGTCATACCAGGATCAGGGCTCATCTGATGAGGCTGCCCCCGGGTATGCTGATGATGAAACTCCTGAAATCCCGGGTGATACATCTGATGAAATTCACACGACTGCTCCGGTGGAAATGCCCGAAGAAGCGTCCGTTTCTGCTGCTGATCTCTCGCATGAAACAGACGAATCCCCTGAATCATCTCCTGAAAATGCCGGCACAGAAATCCCGGAGACCATTTCTTTTGAAGAGGATGAGAACATCCCCTCTGTTGACGACATCTCTTTTGAGATGGATGAACCCCTTGAACTCTTTGATGCCCCCCCTGAAGGAGATGGATCTGATCCCCTGAGTCAGGCATCACCTGAAGGCGATTATCAGATCCCCACTCCGGATGACTCCTCGTATGAGAGGGATGAAACCCCTGAAATTCCGAAAGATTCTCCTGAGGCAGAAAAACCCTCTTCCGGAAGGCCTGAAGGGAAGAAAAAGAGCGCTCCTGAAAAGAAACGCACAGAAGAATGAATGGGTGAAAGGTTTCCTCTCTTACTCTTCCTCTTCCGGTAATGCCTCCTCCTGAGAAAGCCCTATCCAGAGCGTATAGCAGAGGATGATCATCACGATCATGAAGGGGAAGGCGGCGGTGATTGCCATCTTCTGGAGGGCGTCAAGCCCGCCTGTCAGGAGGAGGATGATCGCAACTGCCGAGAGCGAAAGCCCCCAGATCACTTTCTTGTACAGAGGCACTGCCAGGCTTCCGCCGCTGGTGAGGGAGCCAAGGACAACCGTTGCCGAGTCTGCCGAGGTGACAAAGAAGATCGAGAGGAGCAGAATGGCGATCAGCGAGAGGATTCCGGTAAACGGGTAATGTTCAAAGAAGACAAAAAGTGCGAGCGAAACATCCTCTCCGGCAACTGAGGCGAGATCGACGCCTCTGTTCAGCTGAAGGTAGAGGGCTGATCCCCCAAAGATCGAGAACCAGATGAAGGTAAAAAGGGTCGGCACCGTCAGCACCGTCAGTACAAACTCCCGGATCGTCCGGCCACGTGAGATCCGGGCGATGAAGAGCCCGACAAATGGTGACCATGAGATCCACCATGCCCAGTAGAAGACCGTCCAGTCGCGGCTCCATTGATAGCCTGCAAACGGATAGGCCTGGAGACTGAGGTCAATGACATTGTTGATGTATCCGCCGAGCGTTGAGGAGAAGATATTCAGGATATATGGGGTGGATCCGAGGAGAAGGATGAAGCTGAGAAGCACGATCGCAAGGAGAATATTAAATTTTGAAAGTACCTGCACCCCTTTCTCCACTCCGAGGATGGCTGAAGCCATGAAGAGTGCGGTTGCGATTATGATGATCCCGATGGTAACCGGGATCGCAGACGAAATGCCGTAGAGATGTGAGAAGCCGGCATGGATCTGGAGGGCGCCAAAACCAAGCGATGTCGCAGTTCCAAAGACGGTGGCAAAGACTGCCAGCACATCAACGATCTTTCCAGGCATCCCATAGATCCGATCTCCGAGCACCGGATAGAAGCAGGAGCTGATCAATGCAGGCATACCCCGGCGGAACGAGAAGTATGCAATCGAGAGGCTGACGACGGTATAGATTGCCCATGGGTGGATTCCCCAGTGAAAGAATGCATACCGCATCGCAAATGATGCCGAATCGGGGGAGAGCGGCTCAAGAAACGGAGGTGGTGAGAGGAAGTGAACCAGCGGCTCGGAAACTCCCCAGAAGAGAAGGCCAATGCCCATCCCGGCTGCAAAGAGCATCGCAACCCAGCCGAAGAAGGTATACTGCGGCCGTTCGGCATCATAGCCGAGCCTGATCGTTCCATACTTTGATATTGCAAGGAAAATGACGAATGCAAGGAAGAAGAAGGCTGATATCAGGTAAAGCCAGCTGAAATTATTGAGGATTCCTGCATGTATGGCAGATGCAGCTGTGTCCAGAAGCTCCGGCTGTAATGCCCCGCAGATAATAAAGAGGAGAATGATCCCGGATGAGAGGAGAAAGACTGTTTCTCTTCGAAAATATGTCCATTTCATCGGATCATCTCCTTATGGCACAAGAAATATGGATGCCTTCGATCCGCTGACGATCCGCTCAGCCGTATTTCCCATCGGTGATGAGAGAAAAGCCGGCCTGCTTCTACCGAGGATGATCACATCGGCGTTTATCTGATCGGATACAAAGAGGACTTCATTTGCGGCATTGCCGATCCTCTCCTCCGAAGTGACACGCCCATAGTACGGCCGAAGCTCCTCCTCAAGCAGGGAGAGTTTCTCTTTAACCCTGGAACTTTTTCTCTCCTCGGCTCTTGGATCTGCCCGCCTTCCCCGGACATGAAGGATATGGCACCAGGCGCCTTTGAACTGCATTAGATATGGCAGTGGCCGGTTTGATGCCGTGTCAAAGTCGGTCGCATAGAGGACGATCAGATCATCACGGGTGATCGTTCCCTCGTCCTCTCCCGGCAGGAGCGGACGGATCTTATGCACGAAGACAGGGGTGTCCGCCAGCCTGAGGAGATCGCGTGATACGCTTCCAAGAAGTATTGAGCGGATCTGCCAGTGCCGTTTTGCCGTGAGGTAGATCTCATCCACACCTTCCATGAGTGCTGCCTCTGCAATAGCAGAGGCGATATGATCGCTTCCCGTCCGAATCTCAACAGAGAGTCCGATCTCCTCAAGTTCTTCCTTTAAAAACATCAGCCATGAATGATCCGATCCGCCAAAGAAGGAGTCGGTGTCACTCACATGGAAGAGGCAGATCGACTCAGAGCCGAGGCTCCGAAGGAGGCGTCCGATCTTTCTCAGCTCCCCCGGCTTCTCTCCATATGCAACCGGAATAAGTGTCTTCTCAAACATCTCTTAAATCCCGCTTTATCCATTTAGTGTCATCCTATGGCATTATGAATCTGCTGGCATCATCTGGTTCCCTTAAGCATCCTGTTCCTCAAGTGGCCGGGCAATCGAGCAGAAGTACATCTGATCAAGGAATCGGACAAAGGTCCGTGAGACATCCACATGCAGTATCCTGCCGTTTTTCATTCTGTGGATCGAACGGGTGCGCATCCGTTTTCCCGGGTACCCGTCTTTCCAGATCTTCTTCCAGGCAGATCGCGTGATTGAAGGGTTGATTTCGGAGACATGGAGTTTCCTGAGTTCTTCAACCGTATAGCCAAGAAGGGTGGATGCCGTCTGATTTGCCCTGATAATCTGCCCCTCCTCATTGAAGAGGAGGATGGAATCCGAAGCATGATCAAAGGCAAACTGGATGAAGAGCAGTTCCCGTTCAAGCTCTTCTTTCTCCCGAATTGTTGCCATCAGCATCCTGTTTGCCTCCTGGAGCGATTCAGTCCTGTCTTCGATGAGTTCCTCAAAATTTTTATGGTACTGCTCAAGCTGCTTCCTGCACCTGGACAGCTCGGTGATATCCCTCCCTGTTGCATGGTATGCGGTGATCCCCCCCTGCTCGTCAAAGATGGCCCGGAGTTCCCATTGTTCATGGCCAACAGTTCCATCGTTTCGGATCATCATCAGTTCAGCAGAAGCTGCCTGACTGGTAATTGTGATCGCAGAAAGGAGCTCTTCTATCTCATGAACGATCTGTGCCGGGAAGAGTGAGGTGAAAGGTATGCCCTCTGCCTGCTTTTCACTCCTCTGGGTGCGTTCTGCAAACGGGGCATTGAGGTATGTTATCCGGAGTGTGTTATCAAGATGGACGATATATTCGGTCTGTGCGGTCTGGAGAGCTGCATACTGCTGTTTCAGGAGATCTAGTTCCCTGGTGGTGGACTGGTGCTCTGTTTCATCAAAGAAGGCGAGTGCCGCTCCGTCCCGTCCGGTGTCAAAGACGACCGGAATCCCCTGGATCCGAAGGAGCATCTCTTTCTTTCGGATGGTTGTCCTGAAGGTATGTGTCTGTGACTCCCCCTGGACCGCAGTATGGCAGATCTCCTGTATCTGAGGGTCTTTAAACAATGAGATGGGGATCTCATCGATCAAAACACCATACATCACATCCAGTGAGCACCCAAGGAGTGAGAGTATTCCTTCTGTTACCATCACTGTATTCAGGCGACGATCACAGATGATCAACGGGGCAGGCCAGTACGCGAGCAGGGAAGAGACGGGGATTCTCTGTACGAGAAAGTAATTTCGTGCGGGACCAATCTCTTTTCTATCGACATCGCCCCTGAGTTTGAGTGTGTCGAGGTATTTGGCGGCAGTGTTTCTGTGGAGATGCAGTGCAGAAGAGATCTCTGTTAT
>Ga0163225_100218_pt1 | contig 18126 bp, 13 predicted proteins | sample MSEWel2016_04_06_2_FD_113145 | JGI IMG/M metagenome (GOLD analysis project Ga0163225, IMG submission 113145) | Subsurface microbial communities from deep shales in West Virginia, USA - MSEEL Well Study Marcellus 5H_2016_04_06 ... | reverse complement strand
GCTCTTACTCCAAAAAGATTGCTCTGCTTTTTCGCTCGGACCCCTTGGTCTCTCTTGCAAAGCGGGTGCAAAGATAACGCATTGTTTCCCGCTTTTCCAAATCTTTTTTCAATCTATTTGTGTAAAAAAATGTCAACCCGCTGAGGGTCAAATATAGACGTCTCAAATTTTATGTCAGAAAAGTAAAAGTAAGAATTTTGGGGGAGAGTGTCAAGGGGAAATCAGGGTTGAGGAATGAGGGTTGAGCTCAACAGCTCATCAGCTCATCAGCTATTAAACCTCCTTCTCCAAAAAACCTTATATATAGAACCATTAACCAGTTCTAAATTCGTAAATTCGCACAAACAATACGACAAACATTCATATACCAACAAGCCAAATGACAGAATCAAAAAATCTGGTAATCATACCAACCTATAATGAAAAGGAAAATATCGAAGCCATTATAAAGGCTGTATTTGCCCAACCCACCCCTTTTGACGTTCTTATAATAGACGATGGTTCTCCGGATGGAACCGCGTCCATTGTAAAAGAGATGCAGCAATCGGCTCCGGAACTTCATCTATTGGAACGAGCAGGCAAATTGGGACTGGGAACAGCCTACATCACAGGTTTTAAATGGGCCCTGGAAAAAGGATATGAGTACATCTGCGAGATGGATGCCGATTTTTCTCATAACCCGGAAGATTTAAACCGCCTGTACAAAGCATGCTCCGAGGATGGTGCTGATTTAGCCATTGGATCCAGGTACAAATCGGGAGTAAATGTGGTGAACTGGCCTATGGGAAGGGTATTAATGTCCTATTTTGCTTCCACTTATGTAAGACTGGTTACCGGAATGAAAATAATGGATACTACCGCCGGGTTCAAATGCTACCACCGCAAAGTGCTGGAAACCATAAAGCTGGACAAAATACGTCTCAAAGGATATGGATTTCAGATAGAGATGAAGTTTTCTACCTGGAAATATGGCTTCAAGATTATTGAAGTGCCCATTATCTTCACCGATCGTCAGGAAGGCGCATCAAAAATGAGCGGAGGAATCTTCAGTGAGGCTTTATGGGGTGTTATAAAGATGAAAATCAGCAGTTTCTTCAAGAAATATGAAGTATAATCGCTTAGGCGTATCTGATTTTTAAGTTTTATTACCTGACAATTTTCCGTCGGTTTCTTATATTAAGCATTGTCATCTGTTAACCCTGCCTGTCACTTTATTCAAATACAAACTATGAAACGAGTCCCGATTGCTTGAGACGAGTTCCACCATACCAATAAATTTGTTTAATTACAGGCTACTGAAAAAGTCAGCAGACCAATTTTTAATTTCTTTATTGTTTTTCTTTTTGGCATTGCTCCAAAAAGAAACAAAAAAATCTAGTCCGTTTAAACCTATCCGCCCGCGAAAACCAAAATTTCCGGCCATTGCGCAAGGCCATGAAAGTCGCCCATTTTGGCTTCCCGCTATCCGCCGACCCGGAAAACGGACAGGCCACCGCGCCTTTTAAATAGGAAACATCGTTTAACCTAAAGAATAAATCTTTTGAACAGTAATATTTTGATTATTAACCACCACAAGTGCAAACTCTTTGAAAGATTTACTTGATAAACCTTGCACTTTAAATAAAATTATTAACTATAATCTTTTTACTATTACCTCTTTAATTGTTTTTCAGCAACCCCTAATTATATACTGATGAAAACACTCATAAAAAATGCAACCATTATCAATCAGGGGAATTCCTTTGAAGGAAGTGTCCTAATCAACGACCGTCTGATTGAAAAAATCTTCCGAAAAGGAGACCTGCTTCCTGAAGCCGACAAAACCATAGATGCAGAAGGATGTTACCTTATTCCCGGAGTCATTGATGACCAGGTGCATTTCAGAGAACCGGGCCTCACACACAAAGCCGACATTTACACAGAATCGGGGGCCGCGGTAGCGGGCGGAGTTACCTCATTCATGGAGATGCCCAACACCAATCCGCAAACCACCACCATAGAAGCGCTCAAAAAGAAGTTCCGGATAGGAGAAGAACGCTCCGTTGCCAATTACTCTTTTTATATGGGAGCAACCAACGACAATTTGAAGGAAGTCTTAAAAGCAGATCCGGCCACTGTCTGCGGAGTAAAAGTATTTATGGGCTCCTCCACAGGAAATATGCTGGTTGATAAAAAAGAAGCGTTGGAAAACATTTTCCGGGAAGTCCCCATGCTTATTGCAACGCACTGTGAAGACGAAACAACCATCAAGAACAACACCAAAATATTTAAAGAAAAATACGGGGAAGAAATGCCATTCAGGTATCATCCTCAAATCAGAAGTGCCGAAGCCTGCTACAAATCTTCCTCCATGGCTGTAGAACTTGCATCAAAGTTCAACACCCGGTTGCACATCCTGCATTTATCAACGGCACAGGAGATGTCCCTTTTTACCAATGCTCTCCCCCTGCGGGAAAAAAGAATAACCGCAGAGGTATGCGTACATCACCTTTGGTTTTCGGACGAAGATTATGACAAATTCGGATCCCGGATAAAATGGAATCCTGCCGTCAAAAGCACTCAGGACCGGGAAGCATTGAGGGAAGCCCTGCGAAACAATATTCTGGATGTAGTGGCCACCGATCACGCCCCCCATACCGCGGAAGAAAAAAACAACAGTTATTTCCAGGCGCCATCGGGAGGTCCACTCGTACAACACTCCCTGCAAGCTATGTTTGAGTTATCAACACAAGGAATTTTCACCAAAGAGATGGTGGTGGAAAAAATGTGTCATGCCCCGGCAGAACTTTTCGGAGTTGAAAAACGGGGTTATATCAAAGAGGGGTACTTTGCCGATCTGGTCATTATCGATCCCGGAAAAAAGGAAAAAGTTGAAGATTCCTCAGTACAATATAAATGTGGGTGGAGTCCTTTTTCAGGAACCACATTTTCGCATCGGATAACGCATACGTTTGTCAACGGACATCAGGCTTATTCAAACGGAAAAATCAACAGAAACCAAAACGGTATGATGTTAACCTTTAAAAGATAGCAATATGTTAAACAAATTCCTTTATTTGATCCTCTTATCTTTTAGTATTTTATCCTGTCAATCAGAATCCGAAAAAAAAGAAGCCCTGACTGTTTCTGCTAATTCAGGAATAATAGTTGCCGACACCATCCTTTACCCGGTGAACATCATCAATCTTGACACCACCAATACATGGGCCTCGTCACGCCTGCGAAATCTGGAACACAAAAAACTCATCAATCTCCTTTTCGAAGCGGTTTATGAAGGAAAAGCCCAGGCACTGGACTACTACAACCGGGAACCTATCTCTGTGGAGAAAGTAAAAGAGATGGAATCAAGCGGCAAATTTGAACGATCGCAAACTGCACAATTACAATTTGAAGAGACATGGCGTGTGGACCCTCAGGCCGGCACAATGACTAAAGATATTCAGTCGGTTCTTCTTGCGTGGCCGGTTTTGGACAGAGAGGGTAATCTGCAGGCATATCAGGCGGGATTTGTAATAAAGCTGAATCAATAATTTATGAATTATTCAGAAACAAAAAATACTACTTCCCTTGCTCTACTGACCGATTTCTATGAAATCACAATGGCTTACGGGTTCTGGAAACACAACATGCATGAGCAAAATGCCGTTTTCAATCTTTTTTTCAGAAGTAATCCGTTTGACGGAGGTTTTACCATTGCAGCAGGACTGGAAACTGCCATAGATTATCTGAACAGGTTTCACTTTTGCCAAGCTGACATTGACTATCTCCGGAGTTTAAAAGGGAATGATTCCAGGCCATTGTTTGATGAAAAGTTCCTGGAGTACCTTACCACCATGGAGTTTGATTGCGATGTGGAAGCGATCCAAGAAGGAACAGTTGTATTTCCAAATGAACCGCTCATCCGTGTAAAAGGGCCCATTTTGCAATGTCAATTAATCGAGTCCGCCCTGTTAAACATCATCAACTTTCAGACGCTCATCGCCACAAAGTCGGCCAGAATCAACCTTGCTGCCAAAGGGGAACCAGTCATGGAGTTTGGTCTCAGAAGAGCACAGGGCATAGACGGGTCTATCTCTGCCACCAGAGCGGCATTTATCGGAGGATGCTCCGGAACCTCCAATGTTTTGGCGGCATATCACCTGGGCATTCCGGCTCTGGGCACCCATGCACACAGCTGGGTTCAGGCGTTTGAGGATGAACCGGCAGCTTTCGATGCTTTTGCCGCCGCATTGCCCACCAACACCATTTTTTTGGTGGATACCTATAATACCCCTAAAGGAATAGACAATGCCATTGAAGCGGCAAAAAAGGTAGAAGCTCAAGGATACCGGATTAAAGGCATCAGACTGGACTCAGGCGACCTGGCTTATTTGAGTCAACTGGCAAGAAAAAAGTTGAACGAAGCCGGACTGCAGCATATGAAGATTGTAGCCAGCAATGACCTGGATGAATATCTGATTTCAAGCCTGAAGCAACAGGAAGCAGCCATTGATTCGTGGGGCATCGGCACGAAGCTCGTTACCGCTTTTGATCAACCGGCACTCGGAGGTGTCTATAAGCTCGCGGCTATAGAGACTAAAACCGGAGAATGGCTCGACCGCATTAAGCTATCCGAACAATCCATCAAGGTCAATATCCCGGGAATTCAACAAGTCAAAAGATTTTACCGGAATGGAGTTATGGCCGGTGATATGATTTATGATCAGCGAAAAGACCTCTCCGGCCCTGTGAAAATGATAGACCCTTCAGATCCGACCCGCACAAAGATTCTGGATAAGGCAAGTCTTTCCTGCGAGGACTTGCTGGTTCCGGTGCTGAAGAAAGGGAAATGCGTATATCAGCAAGAGCCAATTTTAAAACTGCAACAACGAACATCACAACAACTTGATTTGTTAGATAAAAGTATCAAACGATTTGTAAACCCGCACATATATCCTGTAGGAATTGAGGAAACACTTTACAACAGAAGACTGGAATTAATCGTGAAATATAAACAGGATAAGCAGGGGTAAAACTACCTCTAATCCTAACCTGAATATTTCACAAATAATTTATTACGATGCTCAACTAACTGCGAACTACAATCGTCCTCAATAAAATTGATTGGAAAATAATCATTATTCCCTTCATTAATTTTATCTGCGGTTGATTGGATTTCTTGCTATTTGAGCATCTCATTAAAAAAATTTATGAATTAATCAGGATAAAAAAGGTCTTGCCATGAATGCATTACTGATAGTAGATGTTCAAAATGACTTTCTTCCCGGAGGCAACCTTGCAGTTTCTCAGGGAAACCAAATAATACCTGTAATCAATGATCTCCAAAAGAAATTCAACCTGATTATTGCCTCACGAGACTGGCATCCTGCCAACCATGGAAGTTTTGCCTCCAACCATCCGGGGAAAAAACCGGGAGACAACACCGTACTCAACGGGCTGGATCAGATTCTCTGGCCGGACCACTGCATTCAGGGCAGTCCGGGGGCTGAGCTATCTTCCTTGCTTAACCAATCCCTTATTCACAAGATCATTTTCAAAGGCTCCAACCCGGAGGTGGATTCTTACAGCGCTTTTTTCGACAACGGCCATAAAATAGAGACTGAACTGCACCAATACCTCCGGAAAAAAGGAGTAAAACGCCTTTTTATCACAGGGCTTGCAGCAGATGTTTGTGTTTGGTTTACAATAAACGATGCACTGAAGCTGGGTTATGAGACCTTTCTGATTACCGATGCCACCAAAGGTGTTAATATGAATCCCGGTGATACAGAAAAAGCACTGAAGGATATGGAACAAAAAGGTGCGAACCTGATTTCATCAGAACAGGTTGAAGATTTCATGTAATACAAAAATATCAATAGTTCGTTAGATTTTTAGAAGTTGGAGGTTAGTGACCTACAGGCAGAAGTTTAAGAAGCAGAAGGCAGAAGAAAAAATATTAACACAAAAGCCATCCAAAAGAAAATTTTGCCTGATACTTAAAAAACCTTGCACTTTGAATGAAGTGAGCATGGCATAATTACAGCCATAGTGAACTACGGCAAAAAAGCTTAACGCAGGCAAATTAAAATAGCACAAAAATTAGTTTGAGAAATAATAGATCTTTACACTAGTAGATTCCGTGTCGGATTACAGCCACCGCGATGAATAAACCAGGTTAAGAACTCTGGAGAACAAAACGTGCATTTTTGCGGGTCACCTGCGAGTCAATCACAACCCGGTCTTTTAGTTTTTCATCAATCACCTCCTGATTGTAATGCCTGATAGTCAGCAACTCCACCTGATCGTTGTACCTGACACTGTAAAACTCCTTTAGTTGTTCCACCATTTTTACAAAACTGTCTTTGCGATCCACACAAACCGTAAAGTTAAGAGCTGAGGTTTGCAGCAGGTTTATGCGCACATGATTCTGACTAAAAAGTGCCAGAATTCTGCTCAGATTCTCCTCTGTGATAAACGAGAAATCCCGGGGAGACAAAGTCAGTAACACCTGATCTTTCTTCAGGATAAAAACAGGAACAGGGATTTTTGGACTCTCCTGACGAATGACCGTTCCGGGCAATTCTCTATCCAAAAATGATTTTACATACAAGGGAATCTGTTTATTCTGCAGAGGTTTTAATGTTTTGGGATGAATTACCTGAGCACCGTAATAGGACAATTCGATGGTTTCGGCATACGACAGGCTGTCAATTTTTTGAGCATCAGGAAAAATTCGCGGATCAGCATTGAGGATACCGGGAACATCTTTCCATACAGTTACCCTTTCAGCATTTAACACATACCCGATAATGGCTGCTGTATAATCGGATCCCTCACGTCCCAGCGTTGTGGAGATATTGCTGAATGTGCCGCCCAGGAAGCCCTGTGTCAGATAAAGAGAGGTCTCCGTGAATGAAAAAGTCCGCTCCATCAACTCCTCCGTCATTAGCCAATCCACATTGGCATCCCGATAAAGGTCATCGGTTTTCAGTACATGCCGGACATCCACCCATTTATTATTAACACCCGATGTATTCAGGAATGCACTTATAATGTGTGTGGAAAAAATTTCCCCAAAAGAGACAACCTGATCATATTCGTAATCGAAATGCATGGAGGGCAATTGTTCCAGCTTAACCTCCAACTGTCGCACGCACTCCCAAAAAGCTGAAAGCATCGGATGCTGAAGATCACCAAACAAATCGAGGATAATATTGTTATGAAACTCTTTAATAAATTTCAATTGAGCCTTGCATTCCTCTTTTTCTCCTGAGAAATAATACTGAATCAAAGTTTCAAAAGCATTGGTCATCTTCCCCATGGCGGAAACAACAATGACCTGAGATTTGTCCAGATGATTTACTATTTCAAGAAGATTCTTTACCGCTTCAGCATTTTTCACTGAAGCACCACCAAATTTTGATACCTGCATTGATGCTTTCTGATTAAATATTTATAAAAGATTCTCATTACCCATTCGGGGTGGATAAAAGTAAAGATAATTTAGGGCAGCAAAAGAAATCATTGTGAAAAAATTTCACAATGATCTGTGAAAACTTTTATTTGAAAATATTGGTGTCCGGTTAAAAAATTGAGATTGCTTCACTACGTTAACAACAATAGATTTTTGCAATGAGCTAAAAATCAGACGATTAACAATTGGCCCCATTCGGGGACCTCCCCTATCTGTAATATTCCCATTATGCCTCAAAATTTAATTGAGATGCGAACTACCAATGACAGGCTTTTGCAGGATATTGAGGGTTGAGGGCAGAGTAACGCCTCAGGGAATCGCATTTATTACCGGCCAGAGTAGATATGCAATCTCAATTTTTCACAAGTCAGTAGTGAATTAATTGAATAGTTTCTACTTTTGCAATAAAAATACAACACGTGGAAATAAGTACATTACCCGCAATATTCGGCAATCATACCAGTCTTCAAGAAATAAAAAAATGGACACAATCGCCTGACGGAAATCTGACACTCAAGGGACTCTCCGGGTCTTCTGCTGCACTTTTGGCAGCTGCTGCAAGCGACAAAAGCAAACATCTTTTCATTCTGGAAGACAAAGAAGAAGCAGCTTATTTCTATCACGATCTGGTACAACTTTCAGGAGAAGAGAGGATTTTTTTCCTCCCCTCCACCTACAAACGTTCTCCTGAATTTGGCCAGCCCGACAGCAACAATACCATTCTGAGAACTGAGGCTCTGGAGCAACTTCAAAACCCGGACTGTTATACATTAATTGTTACTCACTCGGAAGCCTTGATGGAAAAGGTTCCCACACGCACCGACCTTACCGGACAATCCATGACCATCAAAACAGGAGACAGTCTGGATCCCTCTTTTGTGGAAGATTTTCTGCAGGAGTTATCCTTCCAACGCGTGGATTTTGTTTATGAACCCGGTCAATATTCATTGCGCGGTTCCATTATTGATATCTTCTCATTCTCAAATGAAGACCCTGTCAGAGTAGATTTTTTCGGAGACGAAGTAGAGAGTATCAGAACATTTGACATAGAAAACCAGCTTTCAAAAAAGGCGTTGAGTCAGGTTACCTTGCTTCCCGACTTGGGGAAAATCGGGGACGGAAAAGAATACATTACCCTCCCCGCATTTCTTGATAAAGAGACAAAAATCTGGATTCAATCTCCCCGACAGGTCTTCCAGAAAACCGAAACCATATTCAAAAAAGTAGAAACAAAATACCACCAGAAGGATAAAGCTGAGGAAGTTTCAGGACTTCCTTCTCCCGAAAATTTAGTATCCCCAAAGGAGTTAAGGTCCGCTCTTGAAGACTTTCCGGTTATCAACTGGGGAAGCATCCACAGCAAAGACATAACCGGCCCCGTAATTGAATTTCAGACCTCACCACAACCGGTTTTTAAGAAAAACTTTGACCTTTTGGAAAAAGACATCCTTTCCAAACAAGGCGAAGGTTACCGAATCTTAATTTTATCGGACAACCCGCGGCAGCTGGATCGTTTGCGCCAGATTTTTGAAGACCGTGGGAAATCCCTCAGGTACGAAGAGATCAATCATGCATTGCACGAGGGTTTTATCGATCATGAATTGAAACTTTGTGTCTATACAGACCACCAGATATTTGACCGCTATCACAAATTTTCGCTTCGCACGGATAAAGTCAGAGCTGCCCGGCAGTCGCTCTCCATAAAGGAACTTACCCGACTAAACCCGGGAGACTATGTGGTGCACATCGATCATGGAGTAGGCAGATTCGGAGGGCTGGTGTCTTCTGAAGTAAACGGGCAACAGCAGGAAGCCATCAAGTTGATTTACAGAGACAATGATGTAATCCTCGTGAACATCCATTCGTTGCACCGCATCAGTAAATTCAAAGGAAAAGACGGAGAACCACCCAAAATCAACAAACTGGGAACCGGGGCATGGCAAAGGGTAAAAGATAAGACCAAGAAAAAAGTCAAGGATATTGCCAGAGAGCTCATTGCTCTGTATGCTGCACGAAAAGCGCAACCCGGCTTTTCTTTTTCAGCCGACAATTTCATGCAAAAAGAACTGGAGGCTTCCTTTATTTATGAAGACACACCCGACCAGAATAAGGCAACACAAGCCATCAAAGGAGACATGGAAGAGAAAACTCCCATGGACAGACTTGTGTGCGGTGATGTGGGCTTTGGAAAAACGGAGCTGGCAGTAAGAGCTGCATTTAAAGCCGTAACCGATAATAAGCAAGTGGCGGTACTCGTTCCCACCACCATTCTGGCGCTTCAGCACTACCACACCTTCAGGGAAAGATTGAAAGATTTCCCCTGTAATATAGAATATGTAAGTCGTTTGAGAAAAACATCCTCTACCAAAAGGGTTGTCAGGGAGGTCAAAGAAGGAAAAGTTGACATCGTCATCGGGACGCACCGTCTTGTTGGTAAAGACGTGGAATTTAAAGATCTGGGGTTGCTGATTATTGATGAAGAGCAGCGCTTCGGTGTTGCCGTAAAGGAAAAACTCAAACGCATCAAGGTAAACGTGGACACCCTGACACTGACGGCCACGCCAATACCCCGCACCTTACAATTCTCACTGATGGGAGCCCGTGATTTATCCATTCTGAACACAGCCCCTCCCAACAGACATCCGATTATTACGGAACTTCACACATTCAATGAAGCCATCATCCGCGAGGCCATCTCTTACGAACTGGAACGAAACGGTCAGGTCTTCTTCATCAACAACCGCGTCCATAACATATATGAGATGGAGAAAGCCATCAATCAGTGGATGCCGGAGGTAAAAACCGTGGTAGCACATGGACAGATGGAAGGCGCCAAGCTGGAAAAGATTATGATGGAGTTCATCGAAGGTGAATATGATGTATTGATTGCCACTACCATTATTGAATCGGGACTGGACATTGCCAATGCCAACACCATTATTATAAACAATGCGCACCATTTCGGACTGAGCGAATTACACCAGTTGCGCGGACGGGTAGGACGTTCCAATAAAAAAGCTTTTTGTTACCTGCTGGCTCCCCCATCATCAACCCTTACGCAGGATGCACGACGCCGACTGCACATCATAGAAGAGTTTTCGGAACTGGGAAGCGGCTTCAATATTGCCATGCAGGATCTGGACATCCGGGGTGCCGGAAATATGCTGGGGGCCGAGCAGAGTGGATACATTGCCGACATAGGTTACGAAACCTATCAACGAATTTTGCAGGAAGCGATGCTGGAGCTCCGTGAAGATGAGTTCCCTGAACTCTTCAAAGATGAACCAAAACCGGGGGATGAAACAACCGCCTACACTCGCGATTGTCAGATTGAAACTGATGAGGCAGTAAGAATTCCGGAAGACTACGTCAGCAATACAGCTGAACGTATGGATCTGTATCGGGAACTTGACAATATTGAAAAAGAAGAAGAACTTAAAACATTTGAAAACAACCTCACGGATCGGTTCGGAGCAATTCCTGAGTCCACACAATCGTTACTCGATGTGGTAAGAGTACGTATGAAAGCCAAAACAATGGGCATTACGCGTCTGCTGTTTAAAAACCATACAGCCCGACTACATTTTATTGACAATCAGCAATCCGGATTTTACCAGTCAGAGACATTCGGCAAGGTTCTTCAATGGATACAACAACACCCCAGAGAAGTTCAAATGCAACAAAAGAATGAAAAACTGGTACTCACCATAAAAAACATAAAAGGCATTACCAATTTACTTAATAAGCTGAACGAGATCACTACTCCATCTGCCCCTTAGGTTTGGCCTCACGGAGTACCACAAGAATCTTTTCGGTCTCTCCCTGGTCGTTGTTCAAAACGTAACCGCGGCATTCAAGTAAATGAGTGGTGGTGTCGATGGAGATAGTCACTGAGTCGGTAGTTTCCTGATTGAAAATATTGGCCAAGGCACCACGATCTATGTTCATCCAGGGACGCATAGTAAAAACCGAGTGGCCACGCATGTCAAAAGCAGGATTTACATACTCCCTGAAAGCAGGGTTGTAATCCACCACCTCAAAGAGTCGATTAATCACCAGAACAGGCCCCGCTCCGGTAAGGGCAGCTTCTCTCCACTTTTTAAGCTCATCGACACACGCCATAAACCCGGATATTTCCACCAGTCCAAATTGAAATGCAGGTCTTTGATTGAACAAAATTCTGGAGGCATGCACCATTACCTTCAATGGTTTTTGGTGAAAAGTTTTTATCTGAAGATGGAAAGGTTCAATTTCCTCGGAAAAATCATCTGCCAGAACACTTTCCAGCATCGGTACAAATTCATCATCCACAAAATCCACCAGAGAGGTTCCCACGATATCCTCCATATAATGTGTTTTAAACAAATCGAGGGCCAGATTATTGAGATACCTGATCATTCCGTCCTGAACGATGGTCATAGCTATGGGAGCCTTGGAAATATAGTTTCGGAAGCTTTGCTCTCTGCGTTTCTGGTCCACATCCGCTTTATGCTTGTAATAAGCCAGTTCCATAGTAATTCCCAACTCCTTTTTGGTGATGGGTTTCACAAGATAGCCATAAGAATTGGAGAACACAGCACGTTCCACCACATCATGGCTGGTATCACTTGAAACAAAAATCACGGGAACTTCGCATTCCCGCTGAATATGTTCCGCGGCCTGGATGCCATCCAAATCTCCTTCCAGATGGATATCCATCAAAACAATGTCCGGCCGGTTGGATTTGCACTCCTCCAGAGCAGCTACCCCATCCTTGCATCGTCCGATAATATCGAACCCCAAATCTTTAAGAAACAATGAAAATATTGCGGAGATGAAACGATCATCTTCAACTACCAAAACTTTTCGCATAATGTGGTACAATTTTTGGGAACAATCCCCAAACCAAAAAAAGTTGAATTAACCTTCATAATTGATAAATCAGGTTAAATTTGCCATGAAAAACCCGGCAAATGTTCAACAAACGGCCCTTTATTAACATTTCAGAACATGAATTTAGCGATTGATCAGGGAAATAGCAGTACCAAAATTGGTTTTTTTGACAAGGGGAAATTAATTGCCACTTACAAGCTGGTTTTCCTTGACAAAAAAGTGATCACTGAACTGATAAACCGGCATGGTGCGGACAATGTTATTTTTTCATCCGTTACAAACCAGACTGGGGAATTTGAAGAATTGATTCAAAATATTTCAGGATCATTTATTTTTTTTGATCATCACACTCCAATTCCGGTAAAAAACGGATACAAAACACCGGAAACCCTGGGCAAAGACCGACTGGCAGCAGTCATTGGAGCAGCAGCCATCTATCCGGACAGCCCCTTATTGGTTATAGATGCCGGCACAGCCATCACTTTTGATCTTTACAATGATCATGTTTATTACGGGGGCAATATTTCGCCCGGGTTAAAAATGCGGTTTGCAGCCCTTCATCAGCAAACCAGCCGGCTGCCGGCAACAACAACCGGTAACACTCCGTTCTGGGGTACAACCACAGAGGAGGCAATTCGTTCCGGAGTTCAAAACAGTTTGCTCATGGAATTTGAAGGATACATCAATAAAGTTATAAAACAATACCCTGATGCAAAGGTCATCTTAACCGGAGGAGATGCAGATTTTTTTGTCAGCTACACAAAAAGTATCATCTTTGCACAACCAAATCTGGTACTTTCCGGACTAAACCGAATAATTGAATACAATGCATAAAAACAACAGATACCACATCCTTTTGCTATTGGCACTTTTGATTTCAACTGCTGCATTTGGCCAAAAAAGAACCTTTTCACCCTTTTCCCGTTACGGCATTGGTGAGTTGAATACCTCCGGATTCGGACAAAATGCCGCTATGGGAAATACCGGAATCGGTCTCAAAAGTGACAACCACCTCAACATTCTCAATCCTGCATCCTACTCCGGAATAGATACCATGTCTTTCTTTTTTGAAGCAGGAATTTCAGGGTTTACACAGGAATTCTCCAGCGGCGATGGAAATGAAACCTACAACAATGTTGATTTCAGTTATTTTGCCATGGGTTTTCCCATTTCACAACGAGTGCATGCCACGATGGGATTGCGTCCTTTCTCCAACTCAGGATACAAATTTGAGTTTTCGGATGGGACAAGTCTCAATAAGGCCATTGGAACAGGAAATTTGTCCACCGTTTACGGAGGAGTCTCCATTATGCCGGCCAACAATTTCTCGGTGGGAGCACATGCCAGTTATATTTTTGGCAACATTCAGCACACCACCTTCATAGAATTCTCGGACGATCCTGAGGCTTATAAATATGGCGTTCAGTCCGAGATCCATGCAAGCGATTTCTTTATGGATCTGGGTGCGCAATATACCCATCAGATTTCGGAAGAGAAATCCATGACCTTTGGATTTACCTACCGGCCACAGGCATCACTGAAGGGAGATTTTCAAAGAACAGTAGCCAAAGGCACCAGTTACTCAGAAGACGGTAAACTTTTTGGTTCCAACATCATTATCCCTGAAGCCACCGACACATCAGATGTATCAGGCTTCGACATGGCACAATCCATTGGCATGGGTGTTTCCTACAAAAACGGAGACAGACTTCTGCTGGCGGCAGATTACACAATGGCCAACTGGGTGGATGTGGATTTCCCCGACAATCACACTCAAACCACCAACAGCACCCAACTTTCGGCCGGGGCTCAATATACCCCGGACAGCCGCTCACCAAACTATCTGGCGCGCATGAAGTACCGTGCGGGAGTAAAATTCGGAGAAGAGTACATTCGTATTGGCGATGATAAAATCAACAACTTTGGCATAACTTTTGGAATAGGTTTACCATACAACCGTTCAAAAACTTCAGTAAACCTTGTTTTTGAATACGGAACCAGAAAGCCAACGGGCAATCTGGACATGTCAGAAACCTATGGAAAAGTTACCTTGAATTTCACTTTCCATGAGTTCTGGTTTAATAAATGGAAGTTCCAGTAAATCAAACTCAGAAATCAAAAGATTTTTTCTGATATTTTAATTACCTTTGCAGCTGTTTTGAAAAATATGCCTTTTTTAACAAGCCAGATCAATATACGGAGAAGAGAAGGCAACAAAACACCCGGGAAAGCAAAGTAAAACAACAAATCAGACCAGAATAGTTTTTTTTTCAGGAAACTGTTTAAGATTACAAACAAAAATTATTTCTCATGAAAGCGTTTGCAATTATAACTTTAGGATTGCTGTTGTCAACAGTTCAGGCCTTTTCTCAAAAAGGCGTGGAAGACGGATCGAAGTACGGACACGGAGAAGACAGCATCCAATGTCTAAAAAACCTCTCACTTTATACCGAACTGGTAAAACAGGATCGTTATGATGAGGCTATGCCTTATTGGGAAACTGCTTTTAACGAATGTCCATTGTCCACCAGAAGGCTTTATACCGATGGTGAAAAAATCATGGAATACAAAATAAAACATGCAGAAAACCAGGCTGAGAAGGACAAATATTTCGACGAGCTGATGAAGGTTTATGATCAGCGCATGAAGTATTTTGGAGATCATCCCCGTTATGGCATTCCATACATCAAAGGGAAAAAAGCCATTTCGATGCTGGATTTCAAGAAAGATGACAGCGAAATCAGAAAAGAAGCGTATGGTTTGCTGAAGGAATCTGTTGAAGAAGACGGAAAGTCTGCTCAACCCGCTGTTCTCGGTATTTTCATGACCAGCACTGTAGCGATGTTTAACGATGGCGAAATTCAGGCCGAAGATGTGGTAAATAACTACACCACCATCATCGATTTGCTGAACGCACAGATAGAGAATCCCAAGATGGCTAAATACAAAAGCACTCTTGAAGATTTGGCGGGTAAAATAGAAGAGCTGTTTGCCCGCAGTGGTGCAGCCGATTGCAATACACTGGACAGAATTTTCTCTCCTCAGTTGGAAGAGCATAAGGAAGATCTTCCCTGGTTGAAGCGGGTGAGTCGTTTGCTGGCAAATGAGATGTGTGAAGATATGGATTTACTGTACAAAGTTTCTGAATACCAGCACACTATTGAGCCATCACACTCCTCAGCTTACGGACTGGCTCGTATGTACCTGAAATCAGGAGATACAGACCGTGCTTCCGATTATTACAAAGAAGCCATTAATTTGGTGGAGGATGACACTCAAAAAGCAAAATATTACTACCAGTTAGGATTGGTTAATCTGGCGGGAAACAATTTCTCTTCAGCCCGATCCAATGCACTGAAAGCTATTGAAGCCAATCCCGAATGGGGACAGCCTTATATCCTGATTGGAAAGGCCTACGCAACGTCAGCATCCTCAATTGGTGACGATGAGTTCACACACAAAACAGCCTACTGGGCAGCAGTAGATAAATTCCTGCGCGCCAAATCAGTAGATCCTGAAGTAGCTGACGAAGCCAACAACCTGATTAATTTATATGTGAAGCACTTCCCCGAAGAAAAAGAGATTTTCTTCCAGGGACTTGAAAAAGGAGGCTCATATACCGTAGGTGGTTGGATTGGTGAACGCACAACCGTTAGAAGCAAATAATCGTTTTTGCAAGAAAACAGCAATTCACTTGCTGACACTAAACAACATATGAATCACAGATTTAAACACCATAAATCAAGTGTACAAACAGCAGGCAGTATATTTTTACTGCTTGCTGTTCTTGTTTTGTTTTCTTCCTGTCAATCAAACACCACGGAAGAGATACAGGCTGCTGTAGATGAGAAAAACCTGCCATCTCTTTCGGTCAAAGATTTGGAAACAGCAGTTACCGACTCCGGCAGAATTGCTTACCGGTTCATCACCCCGGAGATGAATCAGTATGAAAATTTGGAAAAGCCCTACACCGAATTTCCGAAGGGATTACATCTGATCATTTACAACGAAAAAGAAGAAATTGATGCCCAAATAAAAAGCCGGTACGCCATTTTCCATGAAAGCGAAGACCTATGGGAACTTCAGGACGATGTGGAAGCTGTCAATTTCAAAAATGAAGTAATCAACACCGAGCAACTGTTTTGGGATTCACGGAAACACACCATCTATTCCGACGAGTTCATAAAAATCACTACGGATCAGGAAATACTGACCGGTTACGGATTTGAGTCGGATGAAAGGCTGGAGAACTACACCATCAAGAGAATAAGTGGAATATTGAGTGTTCAAGAGAACCAATCGGAATAATTCCCGATCAGAAAGATTTTTTGTTACCTTGCGATTCAGACTCCTATCAACTGAGTAATGGAATATTTACCGATCATCATTGCAACCATATTGTTTTCAGCTTTTTTTTCAGGCAGTGAAATGGCATTTCTCTCTGCCAACAAATTACTGATTGAATTAAACAGACGAAAAAACCCGAGAATAGCCCGCCTCATCGACCGATTTCTCCGAAAGCCGGGAATGTTTATCACGACCATTCTCATAGGCAACAACATTGCCTTGGTGGTTTATGGTATTTACATGGGCCACTTGTTTGAACCGATGATTTCCAGGTATTTCTCGTCCGACTTTGCCATCTTATTGTTTCAAACACTGATATCGACGCTCATCATCCTGATAACGGCAGAGTTTCTGCCCAAGATATTGTTCCGTCTCAACCCCGTTTTCACCCTGAATATGTTCAGCATTCCTCTGACACTATTCTACGGAACCTTCTTTCCTATTTCAAGACTCACCGTCGGGGCATCCAACTTTCTCCTGAAGAAATTTGGCAATTCAACAGAAGCAATATCCACCGAAGATCTGGTTATTGGCCGACTGGACTTCAACCACCTGCTGGAAGAGCACCAGGAACAGAATGCAACAGATGACAATATGCCTCAGGAAGTAAAGTTCCTGAAAAATGCGCTTGATTTTTCATCGGTAAAGATACGCGAATGCACCATCCCCAGAACAGACCTGGAGGCCATTGATGCAGAGGAGTCCATCGAAAACCTGAGACAAAAATTCATTGACAGCGGTCACTCCAAAATCCTGGTTTTTAAAGAAAACATCGATAACATTATAGGCTACATACATGTTTCAGAACTCTTCAAGCATCCCAGAAAGCTGAAAAACATCATCAACCCCATCAGTATTGTTCCGGAAACGATGACCGCCAACAAGCTGCTGGAAATATTTACCAAGGAACACCGCAGTATTGCGCTGGTGGTGGATGAGTTTGGCGGCACAGCAGGAATTGTAACGCTGGAGGACATTCTTGAAGAGATATTTGGAGAAATAGACGATGAACATGACATCTCAGACCTTGTAGAAAAGCAAATCGACGATTACAAATATCATTTATCCGCACGTTTTGAAGTGGATTACCTAAATGAAAAATATCCACTTGATTTGCCTGTTTCGGACGATTATGAAACCCTGGCAGGAATGATTCTCAATTTTAACGAATCCATCCCCACCATCGGTGAGGAGATCAGGATTCCGGGTTTCACCATCCGCATCCTGGAAGCCACCAGTTCCAAGATTGAATTGGTGGAGCTCATCAAACAGACTGAGGAATAATTGGTCAGTTTCCATAATCATTATAAATTCGCGCTTCTTAAAGAGGAATAGGAAAACGGATTGTGCAATTTTTTGTATATTCGTCACCTGATTTAAAAAAACAAAATTAATCTGTATTCGAATGGCAACTTTAGAAAGAATCAGAAGTAAAGGAGGAGTTCTTGTAG
>Ga0163225_100217_pt1 | contig 18257 bp, 16 predicted proteins | sample MSEWel2016_04_06_2_FD_113145 | JGI IMG/M metagenome (GOLD analysis project Ga0163225, IMG submission 113145) | Subsurface microbial communities from deep shales in West Virginia, USA - MSEEL Well Study Marcellus 5H_2016_04_06 ... | reverse complement strand
TTATTTTGTTCTTTACCTACTTGAAAATACTGCGAATAGCGAGCTATTTAATGGATTTTCAAGGAAGTTAAAGGACAAAAGAACAAGTCTAAAGCGTCAAGTTATTTCGGCACAATCCCTAAGGATGACTTTTTTTCTCAAAAATGGTTCTACTCAAATTAATCGACTCTGTTAAATCAATTTTTTATGTTATGCAAAAAACGGTTTTGAACGATATTCATCGACAATTAGGCGCAAAAATGGTTCCGTTTGCCGGGTTTGAAATGCCTGTGGAATATTCGGGAATCAACACAGAGCATATTGCCGTGAGACAGGCTGCCGGCATTTTTGATGTTTCTCACATGGGCGAATTTTGGGTGAAGGGCCCCCAAGCCGAAAAACTCCTTCAATTTGTTACCAGCAATGATGTTTCTGTGCTCCCTGTCGGAAAGGCGCAATACTCCTGCTTTCCCAACCGAAAGGGCGGGATAGTGGACGACCTGATTGTTTACCATTATGAGGAAGAAAAATATATGCTGGTGGTGAATGCTTCGAATATGGAGAAAGACTGGAAATGGATAAATGACAACAATTCTTTTGGTGCAGAACTGGAAAACGCAAGTGATAAAATTTCCCTGCTTGCTGTTCAGGGACCAAAGGCTGCTGAAATTCTTCAGAAACTCACCAGTATCAATCTCTCCGCTGTTCCTTATTATTCGTTTACTATTGGAAAGGTTGCCAATGCTGAAAATGTGATTGTCTCCAATACCGGATATACCGGTTCGGGGGGCTTTGAATTGTATGTTTTCAATCAGCAGGCCCCTGACCTTTGGAATGCCGTAATGGAAGCCGGAAAAGAGTTTGGGTTGCTGCCTGCCGGACTGGGCGCCAGAGATACATTGCGGCTTGAGGCCGGACTTGCACTTTACGGAAATGATTTGGACGATTCTACATCTCCGGTTGAAGCAGGACTTGGATGGATTACCAAATTGGTGGAGGGGAATGTTTTTATCTCACGCGAGTTGTTCGAAAAACAAAAGACCGAAGGTGTGGAAAAACGACTGAAAGGTTTTGTTCTTCAGGAAAGAGGAATTCCCCGCCACGGGTATGTAATTGTCGATGCTCAAGGCCATAATATTGGTACGGTTACTTCCGGAACCATGTCTCCAATGTTGAAACAGGGCATCGGTATGGGCTATCTGAAGAAAGGTTTTTGGAAACCGGAAACTGAAATATTTATCCGAATCAGGAACAAAGATGTCAAAGCGAAGGTGGTTAAGCTTCCCTTTGTGGATTTGTAATAAAAGGAGTTCACAATAGTCCGTTAAAAAAAAAGCTTAAACGCAGAGACGCAATGACGCAAAGTTTTTATTATGAGTGAGATATGGTTTACTCGCATGGTTTCGGAACAGGCTGAAGGAAACAGGTGTGGCGAATTTTTTGCAAGCAATGCAGCGTAGCTGAGCGCCGATCTGCCTCTTTTGAGAACTAAAGCTAAATCTATTTTGCGACTGCCTCAGGAAACGAACAAAATAATATAGGTTGTACATTTTACGAGGTGTACGATTTTTGTCAGAAAAAAGGTTCTGTTCCGTCAGGAAAAAAAATATGACAAACAGATGAATAAAAAATCATAAATCATTAACTTTGAATCGCGATAAAAATCATTTCTTGTTTCAGAATCTCACAAAACGGGCAAGTCTGACTTATCATTTATTAACATTGCAGCCTTTTTCCTTGCAATTAATTTTAGAAACGTAATATTTATGTATATTCTTATTTAATAAAACTTTTTGGTGATGAAGAAACACAACTTTTATGCAGGACCATCGATTTTACCTGATTTTACCATTAAAAATACAGCCGATGCTGTTTTGAATTTTGCAGGTACCGGCCTGTCCGTTATGGAAGTCTCGCACCGCGGAAAAGAGTTTGTTGCCGTTATGGATGAGGCGCAGATGCTTTTCAAAGAATTGCTCAATATTCCGGATGATTATGAAGTTCTTTTTCTGGGCGGGGGAGCAAGTACCCAGTTTTGTATGGTTCCCTATAACCTGATGAAGAAAAAGGCAGCATATCTGAACACGGGTGCCTGGGCTGCTAAAGCACTGAAAGAAGCTAAATTTTTTGGCGAAGTGGTGGAAGTTGCTTCATCAAAAGAAGCCAATTACAATTATATTCCCAAAGGATATGAGGTGCCTGCTGATGCGGATTATTTCCATATCACTACCAACAATACCATTTATGGTACCGAGATTAAAGAAGATCTGGATGTAAATGTTCCTTTGGTGGCAGATATGTCTTCAGATATTTTTTCCCGGCAGATAGATGTTTCAAAATATGCGATTATTTATGGCGGGGCGCAGAAGAATCTTGCACCTGCAGGAGTTACTTTTGTTATTGTTAAAAAAGATATCCTGGGTAAAACAGGACGTGATATTCCTACCATGCTTGATTACAGAACCCATGCGGACAAAGGGTCGATGTTTAATACGCCTCCCGTATTGCCTGTTTTTGCAGCTTTGCAAACGCTGAAATGGCTTAAAGAGCAAGGAGGCATTGCGGCCATGCAGAAAAAGAACGAAGTGAAAGCAGCTCTGCTTTACGATGAGATCGACCGCAACAAGTTGTTTAAAGGGACTGCCAATAAAGAAGACCGTTCACTGATGAACATTTGCTTTGTGATGAATGACGAGTTTGCCGACCTGGAAAAGGATTTCCTGGATTTTGCCACCGAAAAAGGAATGGTTGGCATTAAAGGCCACCGAAGTGTGGGCGGATTCAGAGCATCGACTTATAATGCTCTTCCTTACGAAAGTGTTAAGGCCCTTGTGGAAACCATGCAGGAATTTGAAAAGAAAAACTAAACTCAAATTACAACAAAGGGTTTGTAATGAAATAAATTGACAGATTTAACGAAGTTATTTTGTTCTTTACCGACTTGAAAATACTGCGAATAGCTAGCTATTTAATGGGTTTTCAAGGAAGTTAAAGGGCAAAAGAACAAGTCTAAAGCGGCAAGTTATTTCGTAACAATCCCAAAGGACCTTTGGAGGCCCTTTGTTTGTTTAAAACTTTGACAATTATGAAGAAAATACTGGTTGCAACCGAAAAGCCTTTCGCTCCTGCTGCTGTAGCACAAATCAAAGAGATTGTAGAAGCCGCAGGTTATTCTATGTCTTTGCTTGAGAAATATTCTTCACCCCACGAGTTAAATGCCGCTGTTGCGGATGCAAATGCTTTGATTGTTCGTTCGGACAAAGTGTCTGCCGACGTGGTAGCTGCTGCCAATGAACTTCAGATTGTGGTTCGTGCCGGTGCCGGTTACGACAATCTGGATTTGGAAGCCTGCTCTGCAAAGAATGTTGTGGCGATGAATACGCCCGGTCAAAACTCGAATGCAGTGGCTGAATTGGTTTTTGGAATGATGGTTTTTCAAGCCAGGAATCAATTCAACGGAACCGCCGGAACTGAGCTTCGCGGCAAGAAACTGGGGATTCATGCCTACGGTAATGTGGGGTTGTATGTAGCCAAAATTGCCAAAGGCTTTGGGATGGAAGTTTTTGCTTTCGACCCTTTTGTGGACGATGCTAAAATCAAGGCCGATGGTATCACTCCTGTTTCTTCTGTTGAAGAATTGTACAGCATCTGTCAGTATGTGTCTTTGCATATTCCTGCAAACGAACAAACCCAAAAGTCGATTAATGCTGGCCTGCTTGGTAATATGCCCAAGGGAGCTGTTTTAATAAATACCGCCCGTAAAGAGGTGATTGATGAAGAGGGAGTTGTTGCTTTGATGGAAAAGCGTGCTGACTTTGCTTATCTTTCCGATATTGCACCTGATAATAAGGCTGTTTTTGTAGAGAAATTCCCCGGACGTTTCTTCTTTACACCGAAGAAGATGGGCGCTCAGACTTCGGAAGCAAATATTAACGCCGGAGTTGCTGCTGCTAATCAGATTGTGAAGTTCTTTAAGAATGGTGACGAAACTTTTCGTGTGAATAAGTAGTACATCCAATTGTAATATTTTACAGGCCCGAAAATATCTTATGATTTTGAGATTTTTTCGGGCTTTATTGTTTTCTGTTCTCAAATAATGCGCGTTTCTTTTCCGGGTAAGCGGAATTTTTTATTACTTAGGGTTTGTAATGAAATAAATTGACAGATTTAACGAAGTTATTTTGTTCTTTGCCGACTTGAAAACACTGCAAATAGCGAGCTATTTAGGGTGTGTAATAGAATAAACTACCTGAAAATATTTTATAATTCGCTGAATACCTGAGATTTATTTTTTAAGCTAACCTTAATTCATTACACACCCTTAATGGGTTTTCAAGGAAGTTAAAGGGCAAAAGAACAAGGTTAAGCGGCAAGTTATTTTCGGCACAATCCCTTAATGCTCTCTTTCAAATAAACAGCTTTTTACCAAATAAATTCTTAACAATATGGCAATAGTAAAATCATTTATGGGACTTCGCCCTCCCAAAGAAATTGCGGCCGGACTGTCGTGTCTGCCTTACGATGTGATGAATATGCAGGAAGCCGCAAAAATGGCCGAAGAAAAGGACTATTCATTGTTGCATATTACCAGAGCGGAGATTGATTGTGAGCAGGATGTGGATGTGCATTCGGATGAGGTTTACAAAAAGTCGGCCGCAAATTTTCAGAAATTTAAACAGCAAGGCTGGTTGGTTCGCGATGAAGAACCCCGGTTTTATATTTATGCACAAACCATGAATGGACGCACCCAGTACGGAATTGTGGGGTCTGCGGCCTGCTCTGATTATGAGAATGGAATTATTAAAAAGCATGAATTGACGCGGCCCGAGAAAGAAGAGGATCGCATGGTGCATATCCGTACCAATAATGCCAACCTGGAGCCGGTATTCTTTAGCTACAAGGCGGTTCCGGAGATCGATGCCATCGTAAAAAATATTGTAGAGGGGCAGGAGCCCGAATATGATTTTACTGCGGATGATGATGGTTTTGGTCATCATTTTTGGGTGATAGAAGATCCCGAGACCAATAAAAGACTGGAAAACTTGTTTGCCGAAAAGGTTCCCTGCACTTATGTGGCCGACGGACACCACCGTACCGCAGCAGCAGCCAGGGTTGGGCTGGAACGAAAGGCTGCCAACCCTGACCATACCGGGAATGAAGAGTACAACTATTTTATGGCAGTGCATTTCCCCGACAATCAGTTGGAAATTATTGACTACAACAGAGTGGTGAAAGACCTGAATGGGATGTCGGAAGAGGAGTTGTTGGAAAAACTTTCGGATGCATTTGAAGTAAAGGAGATGGGGGCTGAAATTTATAAACCTGCTAAGCTGCATGAGTTCAGTATGTATCTGGACGGAAAGTGGTATTGGCTTCAGGCTAAAGCAGGAACTTTCAACGATCAGGATCCCATCGGAGTGTTGGATGTAACCATTCTTTCGAATCAGGTGCTTGACAAGTTGCTTGATATTAAAGATTTGAGAACCTCGAAACGCATTGATTTTATCGGCGGTATTCGTGGTCTCGGAGAGTTGAAACGACGTGTGGATTCAGGTGAAATGAAAGTGGCTTTTGCCCTTTATGCCGTTTCTATGCAACAACTTATTGATATCGCTGATACCGGAAATATTATGCCTCCGAAAACTACCTGGTTTGAACCCAAACTGAGATCGGGCCTGGTTATTCATGAACTGTAATTACCCAGATTTGTTAAAGGTCTGGTCAATGTCGATGATAAAATTAGTTTACCCGGTGCGGTTTTGTTGGTATTTTGCCATTCAGGAGTGGTAATGAGATAAATGGACTCTTTTAATGAGTTCTGTTTTTTACAACCTGAAAATGTTGCGAACAGCATAGTATTGTCACCTGTTTTAAGGGAAGATAATGAGCGGAGTACCCAGTTTAATGCGTTAATTCCGACCGGGATTTTTAGAGAAATAATAAAAAGAATATGTATTCAGTTAGTCAGAATCTAAAAAACATTAAGGAGCAATTGCCGGAAAATGTCACCCTTGTAGCGGTTTCGAAAACCAAGCCCAACGAGATGATTATGGAGGCTTATGAGAGCGGGCAGCGTATTTTTGGCGAAAACAAAGTGCAGGAGTTGGCCGATAAACAGGAAAAACTCCCGAAAGATATCGAATGGCACATGATTGGCCATTTGCAGCGCAATAAAGTGAAATATATTGCACCTTTTGTGTCTTTGATTCACGGGGTTGACAGTTTGCGTCTTTTGCAGGCAATAAATAAGGAAGGCGTCAGAAATGAGCGGGTTATTCCATGTTTGCTACAGATGCATATTGCCAGCGAAGAAACAAAGTTTGGTCTTGATGAAAATGAATTGTCTGAACTTTTGGAAAGTGATGATTTCAGGAGTTTTTCCAATGTGGATATTCGTGGTCTGATGGGTATGGCCACCTTTACTGATGATGAAGAAAAAGTTGCTTCAGAGTTTAGGTTCTTGAAAAAAACCTTTGATTTTATTGGAGAAAAATATTTTAAGGCCAACCCCGCATTCTCCTTTTTAAGCATGGGAATGTCAGGCGATTATAAAACCGCCATTGCAGAGGGAAGCAATATGGTGCGCATAGGAAGCTCTATTTTTGGCCAGCGTAATTACGGGTAATTAAATGCCGGTGGTTGGGACTTTTCTGCTTTTGATTATATTTGTTAGGCAAAATTTGAAGAAAACCGCATAAATCATATTTGGACATGGCAAATTTAGAGACCACTTATCTGGGATTAAAACTGAAAAATCCTGTTGTTGTCAGCAGTTCGGGACTGACCAATAGTGTTGAACAAATAAAGAAACTTGAGGCAGCCGGAGCCGGAGCTGTTGTTTTGAAATCGCTTTTTGAAGAGCAAATCAATCATGAGATTAACAACGAGATACGAGGTGGACACGGATTTGATTACCCCGAAGCAATGGATTATGTTCGGGAATACACACGAGAAAATTCTGTTTCGGCATATCTTAAATTGATTGAGGAAGCCAAGGCGGCGGTTGACATTCCGGTAATTGCCAGTATTAACTGTTTCTCGGCCGACGAATGGGTTAATTTTGCTCAGGAAATTGAGAAGGCCGGAGCCGATGCGCTTGAGTTGAACGTTTTTAGGGTAAATACCGATAAAAACAGCGAACCCGGGTCGTATGAAAATATTTATTTTCAAATTGCGGAAAATGTGAGTAAAGTGCTCTCTATCCCGGTGTCTATGAAACTGGGGCCCTATTTTTCCGACCTCGTACATGTTATCGACCGTCTTTCCATATCCGGAGCCAAAGGAGTGGTGTTATTTAACCGCTTTTATGAACCCGATATCGATATTCACACGATGACACTGACGTCGGCAGAGGTTTTTAGTACCCCTTCAGATATTCGTCAATCATTGCGCTGGGTGGCCATTGTCAGTTCCAAAATTAACAAGTTGGACATTGCCGCCTCTACCGGTATTCATGACGGAACAGCCGTGGTAAAGCAACTGCTTGCCGGTGCCTCTGCCGCACAGGTTTGTTCTTCCATCTATAGAAACGGGCCTGAAGTTATTACCAGGATGGTAGAATTTCTTGAAAACTGGATGCAAGAGCATAACTTTTCATCAATTGGTGATTTTAAAGGTAAAATGAGCTATCGAAATATGAAAAATCCTGCTCTTTATGAAAGAGCTCAGTTCATGAAGTATTTCTCCAAATTTGAATAGATTTTTTGTCGGGTATTGGGTTACTATCCGGGAAAATGTATCGCACATCTTTCTGATTCTTACTTCGGTCAAAATATTTTTTGTTTTTTTGATCGTCGTTTAGAAAAGTAATAAATTGTGTAATTATTAAAAACAGGCGACACCCTTATTTTGCCGCTTCAATCTGTTGTACCTATGGCCAAAGTTTTACATAAAGCTTCTTCTTTTATCAGAATAGTAACCCTTAGTGGTCTTGTTTTGACTATTTTTGCCTGTAATTCGGGCTCGAAAAAGGATTCTGAGAATTCAGAAAAGAATATTATTGAATCGGTACCAATGAACGAACAGTTGGTTGATGATTTGAATAAGTCAAAGTTGATTTTCTATTCGTTGCCATCTCCATTGGAAACCGCTATGCTCATTAAGCGGGCAGGAGCGGGGTTTGACCCTGACATACTGAATCCACTGGACAATATCTCCAAATACAATACGAATTTTAAGATGGCTTTGAATCTTGGTATTTATAGTGCCGATCTAAGTTATGCCAGTCTTTTCGACCAGTCCCAAACCATTATTCAATATATGGGGAATGCCCGGAATCTTGCTGATAACCTTGGGATCCTTGGAGCTATTGATGAGGAAACCATTCGTGAGTTGGAAGAGAATATGAATAACAGGGAAGTGGTTATGAATATTATTTCAGAAACTTATATGAACTCCAATGCTTATCTTTCAGAAAATAACAGAGCGGCGGTATCGGTTATTGTGCTTGCCGGAGGATGGATTGAAGGTTTGTATCTTGCCACTTCACTGACCAGGAGGAATGTTCAAAATAACAAAAAACTAATTGAACGCATTCTTTATCAAAAACTTTCGCTGGTGACGCTTCAAAATATGATGGAAAGCTACAGAAATGAGAATGCTGATATTGACCGGTTATTGGTTGAAATGCAGGAGCTTTCTGATATTTTTGATAAGGTTACTATTGTGAATACGTCAGCAGTGGAGGCGTTTACAGATACGGCAAGTAAGGTAACCACCATTAAAGCAAAAAGTGAGATTGAGATATCGCCGGATGATTATCTTTTGCTTTGTGAAAAAATTGATGAGTTGCGAAACAATTTTATTTCCTAATTTAACGTTCATTCATTTGCCGAAGTTTGGTGATACAGGGTTGGGTCTGCACCACGACAGCAGCTATGGAGAACTATAAAAAACGAACCACCTTATTACTAATGCAAAAAGACGACAGCCTTAGGAAAAATCGGCTTAAAAGAATGAGCACCCGGTTGATAATGGGGTGTCTCTTGTTGTTATTTGGACTGTTTGTTTCTTTGAACACTTTTGCTCAGTGTGTTGGTTTTGCTAAAGCGGTTGTTAAACCCGGCTTATCTCCCTATCTGCACGATGGTAACTATAATGCCACTATTCTTGGCGAGGGAGAAACCATAGTATTAAAAAAAACCATCTTCGAAGGTCAGAAATACAGACTGATAGCCCGGGGAGCACCTGAGTTGCCCGGGATTCACTTTCGGGTTCTGGATGCCGATTCCTCTCTTTTATTCGATAATGCCACGGTTGAATATGCTTCCCAATGGGATTTTGATGTTCAGACTACCCGTACCATACAGGTTGAAGTAACTGTGTTGGAAGATGAAAATCCCGATGCTTCAAGCGGGGGATGCGTGGCCATTCTGTTTGGTCTTGATATGGACTAGGTAAGGTTTCAGATATCTGCCCGTATGCCCCAATTCTGCTTTCACCAAATCTTCAGGCTTTCCTGCAAATACAAGATTTCCTCCTGTGTTGCCACCTTCAGGGCCCAAATCGGTAATCCAGTCGGCCGATTTGATGACTTCCATATTGTGTTCCACAACCAGAACCGTATGTCCTTTTTCTATGAGTGCTTCAAAAGCCTTTAATAATTTCTGGATGTCGTGAAAATGCAGACCGGTAGTTGGTTCGTCAAAAATAAACAGGGTAGGTTCTGTTTTTTCCAGCGCCAGAAATGAGGCCAGTTTAATGCGTTGACTTTCTCCTCCACTCAGGGTGCTTGATGCCTGTCCCAGATGCACATACCCCAGTCCAACGTCTGCAAGAGGCTGCAACTTGTTCGCGATTCGTCTCTCTGTATTTCCTTCGGCTTCTTTGAAAAAATCGATGCTCTGGTTGACGGTCATCTCCAAAATATCATGAATATTTTTACCCCGGTAGGTGATCTCCAGAATTTCGGGTTTGAATCGTTTCCCCTGACAACTTTCGCAGGTAAGAACGATGTCTGCCATAAACTGCATCTCAATTTTGATGGTTCCCTCACCCTGGCATTCGTCACAACGGCCGCCATCCACATTGAATGAGAAATGGGACGGTTTCAGTCCGTTCACTTTTGACTGCTTCTGGTCGGCCATTAGTTTTCGTATTTCATCGTAGGCTTTGAGATAGGTGGCCGGATTGGATCGTGAAGACTTTCCGATGGGATTCTGGTCGATGAATTCCACATCAGAAATGGCATTGGTTGCCCCTTTCAGAAGGTCAAATTCTCCTGTTTTGTCAGCATATCCACCTTTTATTTTTTTCAGGGCCGGATAAAGTACTTTTTTTACCAGCGATGATTTGCCTGAGCCGCTCACTCCGGTGATAACATGTAATATGTTTAGTGGAATCTTAATATTCAGGTTTTTGAGATTGTTTTCTCTGGCTCCTACAATTTCAATGGCATTGTTCCAGGAGCGACGCGACCGGGGAATTTCAATCTTTCTGGTGCCGTTGAGGTACTGGGTGGTCAGACTGTCCGGAGTGGCTTCCAGTTGCCGGAAATTGCCCTGAAATACTACTTCACCACCATGTTGACCCGCATGTGGGCCGATGTCAATAATTTCATCTGCAGCCCGGATGATTTCTTCATCATGCTCTACAACAATTACAGTATTACCGAGTTTTTTCAAATGCTGTAGCACATTGATAAGCAGATGTGTATCGCGCGGATGCAGTCCGATACTGGGCTCATCAAGAATGTATAATGAACCTACCAGGCTGCTGCCCAGCGATGTAGCCAGGTTGATGCGCTGGCTTTCACCGCCTGAGAGCGTTGACGAGAGCCGGTTTAGCGTCAGGTAACCCAGGCCTACATTGTTGAGAAACCGCAGCCGTGAAGTGATTTCAATCAGGAGCCGTTTGGATACTTTTTGTTCGTGGTCGGTGAGTTCTACCTGGTCGAAGAAAGCAGCCAGTTCCGATACGGGCATCAGTACAAGTTCATGGATGCTTTTACCACTCACTTTTACATACATGGCCTCTTTTTTCAGCCGGGTGCCCTGACAATCGGGGCAGGTGGTTTTTCCGCGATATCGCGATAGCATCACCCTGAACTGTATTTTATATTGTTTGGCTTCCAGATGTTTAAAAAATTTATTCAATCCGTAAAAATAACGGTTTCCTGTCCATAATAACCGTCGTTGTTCCTGCGTGAGTTCGTAATAGGGTTTATGCACCGGGAAATCGAACTTATGAGCATTGTTTACCAATACATTTTTCCACTCGCCCATTTTTTCTCCGCGCCAGCAGGCAATGGCATCGTCGTAAATGGATAAGTTTTTATTGGGGATGACCAAATCTTCGTCAATGCCAATTACATTGCCAAATCCTTCGCAGGTGGGGCAGGCACCTAAGGGATTGTTGAAAGAGAAGGTGTGTTCGGCAGGCTCTTCGAAAATGATTCCGTCTGCTTCGAAACGATTGGAAAAGAAATATGTTTTGGGATGATCTTCCATGAATACTTTTATCAGACACTCCCCCCGGCCTTCGTAAAAAGCTGTCTGAATTGAATCTGCCATACGGGAATCATTGTCTTCATTTTTTTTCAGGACACTGATGCGGTCGATGACAAGATTGATGTCCCGGCATTCGGCAAGCATTTTTTCATCGGCAAGCAATTCCTCAATTCTCAGGAATTTTCCTTCCGACTCCACACGACTGAAACCCTGTTGCTGGAGAATGGAAAGATGGTCGGCACAGGAACGGTTTTCGGGGGTAATCACCCTTGCCAGGATGGCCATTTTTGTTCCTTCTTCATATTGGTTTATAAAGTCGATAACATCATCAACCTGATGTTTTTTTACCTCCTTCCCCGAAACGGGGGAGAAAGTACGTCCGATTCTGGCATACAGCAACTTGAGATAATCGTATATTTCTGTAGAAGTACCCACCGTAGAACGCGGGTTGCGGGTGTTTACTTTTTGTTCGATGGCAATGGCCGGAGGAATGCCTTTGATGTAATCCACTTCCGGCTTGTCCAGACGCCCCAGAAACTGGCGGGCATAAGAACTAAGACTCTCTACATAGCGCCTTTGACCTTCGGCATACAGGGTGTCGAATGCAAGAGAACTTTTGCCGGATCCCGATACGCCAGTGATAACGATGAACTGATTGCGGGGGATATCTAAATTGATGTTCTTCAGGTTGTGAACTCTCGCCCCCTTTATGCTTATGTATTTAGATGTTGTTGCTTTGGTTTTTCCCATTTCTTACTTCAGATTGACCTGCAAAGATATCAAAGATGACGGGAAATAACCAGATTCAGAGGTTCAATATTCTCTTGATTTTTCCATTTCGCGTTCGTGGCAGCGGATTGCGGACAATTATTTTTCGGGGGGCATGATGGGGTGGAACTATTTTCCGGATCTCGTCCAGTAAATGATTCTCATTTTGTGGCGGCTTTTCTGTTACCAGAACCAATTCCTGTCCCAGATGAGGGTGTGGTAGCGAAGAGATGAAAAATGGGCAGGAGATTAATTTCGTAATCCGGGCTTCAAGTTCTTCCGGTGAGATTTTTATTCCTCCTGAATTGATGATGTTATCGATTCTACCCAAAATCCTGAATTTTCCATCGGTTGTTATTTCTGCAAGGTCGTTGGTTACGATGGTATCTTCTGTAATTCCCGGAGCCTCAATGGTGAGGCATCCGCGGTTGTCCTGGTGAACGGTAACATTGGGCAACGGGGTAAAATATTTTTCTTTTTTTGGGCCTTTGAACGGGCGCAGCGCTATGTGAGAGAGAGTTTCTGTCATTCCATAAGTTTCCCAGGCTTCGAATGGCTGGTACTGAAGTTGCCTGGTTAATTCTTCGTCTGTCGCACTTCCTCCCAGAATTACTGTTCTTAACAACTGCATTTTTTCCGGGTTTTCTCTTAGTTCGTTGCTCAGCTGAAGGGGGATGAGTGCTGCAAAATCTACAGACTCCTGAAGAGCTGAGAGTGGCGTACCTGAAACGGGCAGAACTATTAAGTTCAGATTTCCGGCAAAAGCTCGCACCACCATCATCTTTCCGGCAATGTAGTCACAGGGCAGGCACAACAAAGCAGTCTGGCCTTTTTTTAAATTGAAAAAACTCAGTGTGTTGAAAGCCGATTGCAACATAGCCGATTTAGAAACTTTTATTGTTTTGGGTGGTCCGGTAGAGCCGGATGTTTTCACCGTCACAAAGGAAGCATCATTCAGCCACTCAGAAAGGAAATGATAGAAGGATTTTTCCCAGGGATGCAACCCGGTTTGTTGCAGTTTTTGGTTACACAGCGTCAACAACCGACCGGCAGTGTATGGAATGCCTGAAATAGTAAGGGAAGAATATTTTTTGAAATCCTTTTGCATTTGTTTTTTCTGTTTTGGTTCTGTTTACTTCTGTGATGAAACCTGTCTTTCTATCCACAGTTCTCCTTTTTTAATTGTTAACAACGAATCAACATTATTGGAGAAAACCTGCCCTGTTCCCAATCCCTGGGGCAAGGGATTGTGTAGTGTGACCGTCCATTGGGCAATGGCATTTAAACCAATGTTGCTTTCCAGAGCCGAAGTAATCCACCAGCCGACATTGTATTTTTCGGCTGTGGCAATCCACTCTTCAGATGCCTGAAAACCTCCGGTGAGACTGGGCTTTAGAATGATGTACTGAGGTTTGATGGTGGAGATCATCTTTTGTTTTTCTTCAATCCGGGTGATGCCAATCAGTTCTTCGTCCAGCGCAATGGGCACAGGAGTTGTTTCACAAAGCCGTGCCATCTCCTGCCATTGGCCCGCTTTTATGGGCTGCTCGATAGAGTGAATATGGAGACTGGCCAGTCGTTCCAGTATAACAGGTGCTTCTGCAAACGAGAAGGCACCATTGGCATCGACTCTCAGTTCCAGTTCGTCCGAACGAAAACTTCTTCTCAGGTTTTTAAGAATTTGGTATTCTTGCTCGAAATCAATGGCTCCAATTTTCATTTTCAGGCAGTGAAAACCTGCTTTTAGTTTTTCATCTATCTGTTGCTTCATTTCATCGGGGCTGCCCATCCATATCAGTCCGTTGATTGGGATACCTTCTTCCCCTTTTGTGAAAGGACTCGGGAAAAGGATTTCTTTTGCCCCGTTTTGAAGGTCAAGAAAGGCGGTTTCCAATGCAAATCGGATAGCAGGCCAAATGTCAAGATCATTGTGAAACCTGGTTTTCAGTGCATCAATATTCGTGCATACTTCTTTAAGTTTGGCTTCAATTTCCGGACGGTCATCGGGACTAAGTTTTGGAAGAACAGAACATTCGCCGATTCCTTTTTTTTCAGGATGTTTCTCGTCCCAAACTGAAATGAACCAACCTGGTTTTTCGGTAAGCACACCCCGCGATGTGCCACCGGGAGTATTGAATATGAGTTTGTATGGTTGAAAGGATGCTTTTAGCATTTATCTTTTTTGTTTAAATAATTCGTTAACCCCCTTCAAAGCCAGAGAATAGCTTAAAAATTTGAGCTATAATCCGTGAATGACGGAACTGGCTGATCCCTTTAAGGGGCTTTTATTATGTCTCAAATGGTTTAACCTCTATGGCTATAGTTTGAAGTAGTGTTTTTGTTATAAGAGATTGCTTCGGGCATGGCCCTCGCAATGACGGGATCTCCTGTTGTTCGATGAGGGGTTGGCAGAAGGCATGGCGGTTTCTCCGCCATGCCTTCTGCCAACCCCTTCCATATAAAGTGAGACGGTGTCATTGCGAGGGCCCGGCCCGAAGCAATCTCTAAAAACAAACGTGACTATAAACATAAGCCATTTCTTTTTATATCTTATGTGGTTTAAATACGTCAATTTTTAGTGTTCTCATTCAATTCAATACTCCGTTATACCGAAGTTTTGGGATTACAAACAGTTGATAATTAATCCATTATGGAACCAGGCGAACATGTCGCAACTTACTCATAATAAAAACTTTGCGTCATTGTGTCTCTGCGTTTAAACTTTTTTTAGCGGACTATTGTCAATTAGCTCAAAAAGATACCAATTCCGTAAAGAAGAACAAAAAGTAAAGTGCCGACGGACAAATTTCTCAGTTCAGGATCCAGTTTTGAGGGGGGGGCATCGAACCGGAAAATGGCAATGATGTTTTTTATGTATAAAGGAAGCGATAAAACGGCCAGCCATCCTCCAGTTCGGGATTCAAATGAAATAAGCCAGATGAGCATTGCTGTCCAGCCCAGCGCAATGAGAAAGAAGTGATACCATGCTGCGTTCTTGCGTCCTATCATCACCGGAAGAGTTTTTTTACCGCTTTTTTTGTCACTTTCAACGTCACGGGTATTGTTGAGATTCAATACTCCCGTGCTGAATAAGCCAACAGCTGTGGCGGGCAGTATGATTGGCCATTCCCAGGTTCCAGAATGCAGAAAGAAGGTACCTCCCACACCTATCAGACCAAAAAAGAGATAAACATAAAAATCTCCTAACCCTCTGTAACCGTATGGGTTACGCCCAACAGTATAACGAATGGCTGCAGCAATGGCTGCCATTCCCATTAGAAAGAAGATAAAGGCATAAAGATGATCTCCCCGGAGCGAAATAAAAATTAGTATCAAACCGGAAATCAACGCCAACAGCGAGGTTGCAACCACGGCTCGTTTCATCTGTTTCAGGGAAATAATGCCTTGTTGAATGGCTCGCTGGGGCCCCTGACGTTCCTCATTATCGGCCCCCGACACGGCATCGCCGTAATCATTGGAGAGGTTAGAGAGGATTTGCAGAAACAGGGTGGTCATTGAGGTCCATATCAGAACAGACATTCGAAACGAATTGGAATCGACTGCCAGAAATGAACCCATGAAAATAGTTGATAGCGCCAGCGGCAAAGTTCTGAGTCGCAATGATACAATCCAGGCTTTTATATTCGACATAATTGATTTTTAAAATGAATATCGGTAACTAAATAACAAAAATGGGCAGGAATCGTTTTCGGATGCCAAAATTACTGCTTTTTGGAGGAAGATTTGTAATCAGGAGCTTGGTTTGTTGAATTTATTCTATAAACATGGGAGCTCTTCAGGCTCTGGTTTCAAATCAACATCCGTGCCCTCCGTTCGTGTGGATTTGTAATTCACATGTTCCTATAGATTTGCGGATTTCAAATCCGCCTAAAAGCCTTTTATTCTGAAAATTGCTATGAAAAAGCAACAGGATTTTTGTTTTTTACGGAGTGGATTGCAAATCCACTTCGACGGGGTTTAGTGGTTAGCTGTTAGCTGTTAGCTCTTAGCTCTTAGCTCTTAGCTCTTAGCTCGTAGCTGGTGGCTCTTTAATTTTAACATAAATAAAAGTAAATTAGTCAGTAGTCTGTAGCAATGTTTCCAGGCACTGACAGACCCAAAAGAACCAACAAAATCAATCTTTTCTCTCTGGAAATAACCGACAAAATACCGTTATTGCGTATGAAAAGAAGCAAATTAAAAGGTTAAAACGTAATTTAGCGGAGAATCGTGATCAATAATTAAAACCGGTAAGGGTTTTTCGCCCGTTGGGTGTCTTTAAATTGAAAGAAAACATACAGAATGGAATTACCACGCTCGGAAAAAGAGATTATTCGACTCATATTCAGAGGTGATGAACTTGTTTTTGAACAACTGTTCCGGGCTTGGTATGCCCGTTTAGTTTTGTTTGCTTTCAAGTTCTTGTCGGATCGGCAGGAGGCCGAGAATATAGTACAGATGGTCTTTATAAAGTACTGGGAGAAACGGAAAGAGCTAAAGATTGAATCGTTGAACAGTTATTTGATGACTGCTGTGCGCAACAGTTGTCTGAACGAATTAAAGCGAAGACCTCACTTTTATTCTGTAGAAGAACAATTTAATCTGGCTGAAGAAAAAGATGAGGACGGATATGATGAGGAATTGATAAAAAAAGTTCAGGATGCCATTGATGAAATGCCTCCACAAAGACAGAAAATTTTTAAGATGAGCAGGTTTGAAGGTGTAAAATATAAAGAAATTGCTTTCCGGTTGGGTATTTCACCAAAAACAGTGGAGGCCCAGATGGGAAAAGCACTAAAGACCCTGAGGGAGATGTTTAATCCCCGGGGAACCAGAAAAAAGGTTTAGAAAATTGAAACATAGCGGGATAAAAGGTAATTGTTTAATCACTAACCCCCCTTAAAACAAAAAAAGCATTCAATAAATTGTTGATAATGATGTTGGAAAGAGATAAAAATATTGACTGGGAACTTGCAGCTCGTGTTCTGAGTGGGGAGGCTGATGTAATTGACAACGGACTGTTGGAACAATGGCTGAAAGCTGATGCCGTCAATGCTCAGGAATGGGAGCGGATAAAGGAGTCGTGGGACAAGGGGGGGCAGTCCCTGTTTGTTCAGCATACAGACACCGATTCGGCCTGGCAGAACGTTCGCCGCTTCATGGTGGATGAGGTTGCAAACGATTCTCAACCAAGCAGATTCTTTCATTCTGGCAGTGTTCTGGCTATGGCAGCTTCACTTATTTTGATGCTTGGTTTTTCATGGTTTTTCTTTTTAAAACCTCAGGGTGAGAAATCTTCCCTGATTGTTTCCAACACCACCCGGGAGGAGATGGTTCTTAGCGATGGTAGTAAGATTACCCTGAACAATCGTTCCAGATTTTTGTGCCGGCAGCCTTTTAGCATTGAGCAGCGTACTGTGCAATTGGAAGGAGAAGGTTTTTTCGATGTTGAGGGCAACCGGGAATGGCCTTTCGTCATAGAAACGGAAGATGTGACCATTCGTGTGACCGGCACAAAATTTAATGTGCGGGCTTATCCCAATCTGGATGTTACCGAAGTAGCAGTTCTTGAAGGCAGGGTTGAGGTAGTTCCGCCATTCGGGGATGAATTAATTATCCTTACCGGAGGACAAACCGCCTGGTTTGATAAGAAAAGTCAGGTGTTTTCCATTCGCAATGCAACCGACCCAAACCTTTTATCATGGATAACGCGACAAATTAGGTTTGATGAAACGCCTCTGACAGAAGTTACTGAAACCCTCGAACGCGTTTATGATGCCAATATTCATCTTGCTGATGAAGCGTTGGGCAGTCAAAAACTTACGGCCCGGTTTAGTGAGAATTCTCTGGATTTTGTTCTTGAAGTGGTTTGTACTACCTTTAATCTTGAAACAAAAAGAGAAGGCGAAACCATCTTTTTGTCAGCCGGTAATGAATAATGAGTGTAGTATAAAAAGGTATATTTTTGCCAAAATCAAGGCTTTGAAAATTTTTGCACCGGAGTTAACCTTCTGTTAATGAGGATTCAAAAATTTTCATTAACGAAGAGTTTGGCAATAAAGA
>Ga0163225_100212_pt1 | contig 18644 bp, 15 predicted proteins | sample MSEWel2016_04_06_2_FD_113145 | JGI IMG/M metagenome (GOLD analysis project Ga0163225, IMG submission 113145) | Subsurface microbial communities from deep shales in West Virginia, USA - MSEEL Well Study Marcellus 5H_2016_04_06 ... | reverse complement strand
TCTCGTTTTTGAAACAGTCATTTACAAAAGGTAAACTCCTTGGTTTCAAAAACTTCAAAACCCTTGTATTTGGCGCTTTCTTATCAAAGACTTTAAATTCCTTAGTTTTCTTGCTGACACTATGTAGTAAGGTTACAACTGCCCTTAAACCATTTTGAATTAACCTCAAAAGGCACTTTAATCAAATCGCTTACCGTGAAATGCTCACGGGTATTGGTTTCTACCTTTAGCCTAAGGTTCATAGTGGGAGGAAATTCAGACTCAAACCTAAAATACAGGGTAAAATTGTGTGCTTTAGGGCTTCGTTTAGGTTCACCCAAAAAGGCAAGCCTTTCCCTAATCCTGTCCACTAAAGGTCCAAATGGTTCTGCCGTAATTTGAACCAAGTCAATATCTTCGGAATATCGCTGTTGAGGGCTGAAAAACAACTTATGCAAAGCCGTTCCTCCCCTAAAAGCAAGACTGTTAGCCAATAAATCGTCGGAGAATATCTCAACCAGTGCACGACAAATAACAAGGTCTTGTTCCACCTGTTCCATTGTTTGCCAGGGTACTTGTTGGTTCCATTCTGATATATATGCCTGTGGAATCATAAATCAATATCAATTTCGGTGTTTACAATTACTTTCCAACGATTGTCGGAAGAGAAGCCTTTGGTTTGTGCCGATGCCTTTAGCGGTATCCGGAACAACCTGGATTTATTCTTCTCCATTGCTTTGTATAAAGCATTGGATAATTCGGTATTTGAACAGGCAAATTCCAGCAGGTAACCCAATCGTTGGAGTGTGGTAACAGCAGCATGTGCCAGAATATCTTCGTTAAAATCGGCTGGTTTAAGAACTTCCATCAATTCAAATAATACTGTGGCAGCACGGTTTAAGCCTCCAATACGCCTTTCGAAATGTACAAGGTCGGTAGCTGTAAGCACAGGATTAGAGATGGTAAGATACCCGGCTTCGGTTTTACGTTTTTCCAATAATTTTTCAGGAATTTTATCGATGCTTACATAGTTGATTTTTAACCTTTTTTTTTGGGTGGCACGCATGGCAGGAAAATTAGTCATTACATAATATTCCTGTGGCTGCTGGTGCGATGCTCCATGATAAGCGGCTGCATTTAATAGAGATACATAATAAGGCCTTTCAAGAAACTGAAAGAAAGCATCTAAAAATAGGGAAGGGGGTAATATACCCTTTAAAGCATATTGTGGTGGCAGAATCAGGTAATACCCCTTGTAAACAGAAATTATTTTTCCTTTCTCCGATAAGCGGCTTAAAGCCCGTTTTAGGGCAATTTCACTATAAGCCGGCAATTCTTTTCTAGCCAATTCAATAGAAAATGCGAAAGCTCCCCTTGATTGAAGCAGTTCAATCCATGTAAGAATCCGTATTTCTTTTTGTCCATCCATAAGAGAGTATATCTTTGCGAAAGATACCTTTTTTCGGTGATTATCGCAAAAAATCTATCTTGTAATTTTCAACAAAAAGGTCGATTTATTTACACGCGCTGAGAAGTACTGTAAAATCAATAGAAACAGACTTTCAGATAATTATTTACCAGGATAAGGAAGTTAAGGATTTTAAGGAAACAGGGGAACTGTTCCTAACAATCCCCAACTTGGTTGCCGGAATAGTACCTTCTTTCATGAGCCTGTAAAATGTGCGTTCACTAACACCAAGTAAAGTGTAAGCTTCTTTAATGGAAAGGAAATCCTTTTGCTTAATTACTTCCAGTTGAACATCGGAAGCGGAGAGGACTTTTGTTGTTTGGTTTCTTCATTTGATTTACCAACCTTCAATTCCTTAACTTTTAATTTATAGGCTCTTGAATTGCACTTGTGACTACAAAAACGGGTAACAGTAGTTTGGGGCGGTAAACTCTTTGCCGCAATATTCGCAAATACGCTGTATTTGGATTTTACTACTCATGCCTGTTACTGTCTTTTAATGTCAATTAGTGTCTGTAGCTGTCTATTACTGCCATCATTTCACCTTTAAAGTTGCCGGGCAACAAATAAGGAAACTTGGGCCACAACTACACAACAAAAATAAACAAAGAAGTGTAATCGGGCAACAAAAATACGATAAAATAAAATGCTATAAGCCGGTAAAAGAAAGGAAAAGAAAATATGAGGAAATAAATTTACTTTCCAATGCAGAAAGTGTTTAATTTTTATATATGGCTGTTTTAGTGTGATTTGCAATGATTGTTTTGTTTGTGAGTTGTAAATATATTGTAAAATATTTCATTACCGGAGCATTCAATAAAGCAAATTATATCTGTTTTATTTTACTTTCCGACACATAAAATAAACTAATACTGATTATTAATTGCTTACGGAAACTGAGTAACAAATATTAAATTAAAACATGCTGACAGGCAACAAATATAAATAAAAAAGGAGGGCTGATAACAGGTTCTGAAAGCATGTATTTCAGTAGGCTATTTATTGACATGAACAGTTTTAATAGCATAATTTAGTCCTTCCAATTCACCTCTAAGTTTAATTCGGTCTTCTTGGGAATCCTGGTCGTTTTCAATGAGTCGTTTTTCGATTTTACTTTTTCGTTTTTCAAGTGAATCTAAAATGTTTTTAAAAGCTTTATCAGCGCTCAAATCAAAGCTTTCAATATTTTTATCACCAGAAACTAATTTAATAAAGTCGTTAATGTAAGTATCCAAATAAACTTCGTAACTGTTATGGTCAGACAAAAATCTTAGCGTGAGATTTAGGAATAATAAAAAATCCTCTTGTTTTATAGGTTTGCCGTTTTTTCTGGCATTTGGTCTGCCTTTATGACCATGATTGCTGTCCACAATCAAACATAAATCTTCAATACTATTTCGAAAGTCAATACTGACATTTCGTTTATCTCTTTCATCTTCAGAATAGTATTCTAATTGAAACCAGTCTTTACTTTTCTTGATAAGATAAAATTCACTTTCACAAAGTTTGGTCGAATAAATATTGCGAAGTGCATGATTATAATAGTCATCAAATAAATCTTCAATAATGGGCTTAACACTTTGATATTTATCGCTTTTTGGTTTTGTAAAACTATCACTCTTATATTTGATAATGGAAATCGAAATATAGGGCCACCATTCAACATCTTCAAAAATCTCTACATAATGAGCCTTATTCCATTTAACTATCTCGGGTTGACGGTTATTACTGGAATATTGATATTGGACATGGCTGATATAGAAATATTTGCTATCCATAATATAACTATACTAATTTATGGAATTTAATTTTTAATAGAAAAACCACTATCTAAATGAAAGCGGTTTATAATATAAAGAATAAATCTAATATCAAGTAACTTGCCAATGTAACGGCTGTTTGAAACTCTTTTGCCATCTTCACTAATGAAAGGGATAAATACATGAGCAAGTTTGGTAAAAAAGTGCACTCTTAAAGTGCGTTTTTAATAAGGGTAACTTGACTGAGTGAGGGCCCCCAGCAGGTTTTCGATCTTTGTAATTGCAGATTAAGTTTTAATCGTGCCGCTTCCCACTTCTATAATTTTGCTCCTGAGTTCATCATAAGACACAGGCCGGCATCCGAGGATATCTTCAATAGTCGATATCCTTACACTCTTTTGTGGCCCTAGCTTTTGTTCAATATCATTCGTTGCAACAACATAAAAAGACCAGGCATCTGAAGACAGTGGATTGCATGTTGCCGGATCTTTTTCATGATGCAGGCAAAAGACATAAACATCAGCCTGGCGGGTAATAATACCATCATATTCGCTGGTTTTTCCTGACCAACCGGATTTTCGTTTTATATCATAGGATGGGACAGATGGTTTCTTTTGTTTCCAGATTTGTACCAAACCAGCGGTTTTTACTTCAATTTTTATTCCTTCGGGACTGAGAATATCAAAAGATTCCCAGCTGCTTTCGGGAGATCGTGACACTCCCACAGCTTTGGCTACGATATATTCCCCCAAGGCTGCCCTGTTTCTGTTGTCCAAAAAGTTTGAATAGGCATACTGCCAAAATTCTTGTGGATTGAATGTTGTCATTGATTGCTTTGTTGTAGTGATTTTATATCATTTACATCTATAAATACATCAGCCATGTACTTGGATAGTTTGTGTTTTTTTAGCCCGAGATAAATCTTCATGACTTCCAATGCGGCTTTCCATTCCTCTTCTCTTTTGGGCCCATTAACTTCATGGTCATTTAAGAAATACAAATTGATTAAAAAAGCAGGAATATTATTTTTGACCCTTAGAAAATAAAGGTGGGCAATTCTATTTGTGTATTGGTAGAACTTTCCCATCCAGTCTGCATCAGTACTAATACCGAGATAATCCCTTGTCTCATTCAATGCCATTTGTATTTTTTTTCTTGACTCTATTGCTGTTGCTGCGCATGGAGAAGAAATAATCTCCGGGATATTTGCTTTTGCTTCCAGTAAAATAACTTGTTTCGAGTTTGTTTTTGCCAATGCATCCCAATGAGCTCCTCCATTTGGCCAGAAATTATTAAGAGGAAAACTTAAATTCAATTCCAGTTTTTCAATGAATTCTTTGTCTTTAAACTCACGGTAATTATCTTTTTCAAAAGGGGATAGCCAGTTTATATTACCACTGATAGCTTGGAGTTTTTCTTTCAATTTGGAATTTAGTAAATCGGAATGGCTATTGACAAGTATTTGAATATCATTGAGGCTACCTTTTTTCATAAAACAATAGTTTTGATTTTAAGCTGAATTAAGAGTAAAGCGTTATTTGATTTATTAATTTCAATTGAGTTCTCGCAAAAATAAAAGAAATCCCGTTGTACTTAAGATCGTGCAACGGGATTACTTTTTAGGTAGTGTGGCAATTTTCGGAACAATGGATGCATCCGTTTGAGCGAGGGAATGTTCTTTTTGCTACTTTAACAGCTTCTTCACACGAATTAAAAACTCCTAAGTACTGCTTGTTTGCAGGAGATGGCAGATAATGGCAGTCTTCCCGATGGACTTCATGATCCCCGTTGGCCTGAGCTTGCTTGTTTACATGATAAGCTTTCATGATGTTTAATTTAGGTTGATGTTGTGAAAATTAGTAGTTATTCAAAAGTCAGAATTAAGTTGAAATACATAGAGAAGAGGTCGCTCCGGAAATGGAACAACCTCTTAAAATCTATGCAGCCTCAAAAAGTTCCTTGATTTCCAAGCACAAAGCCTTGATTTCTTCTTCAATAGTTTTATCTGTTTCATCTGCTGAAACTATTCTATTTCCAAAGATATCAATAGAGAGACAAAATTCCGGCAATACTTGCGAAGGGTGCTCTGCCACTTCATTTTTCAAGTATTCATAAATCAAATGGGAAACCAATTTTGACTGTTGCAGGTCAAAGGGTTTGCCCTTGGATATATGAATTTTTACCCCTCCGTAAATAGTCTTTCCCTTATAGTAACCTTTAACTACAAGATCGGGTGAAATAATAAAATTCACATTTTCAAATTGCAAGGTCTTTTCTTTAGGTTTGATTACTTCGAAATCGAGCTGCTTAAAATAGTGGGGGATTTGTAACTCGACAAACCGTTCCAGAGCTTCAAGTGATACTTGTCTATCTCTTTTTTGATGATCTGAAGTTGGAACCCGATTCTTTAGAATGTTGATACCATCAAAAATAGGTTGCAAATCGCCCTTGTCCTCAAGAGATTTTTTCACCTTGGCTTTGGTTAACTGGTACCATGTTATTCTAAAATGGTCAGGGCTTAATTGCTGAGCAATAATCCTTTTCTTTCCTTTTTCAGTTGATTTACTGAAATTCGCAAACTGGTTAATTGAAATCTTACACTCTTTCATACAGCATTAACCTTTTGGTGGGAATGGATCATTGCCGTAAGAATTAGTGTCCCTGATTTTACCATCCTTACCATGAATAATTAATTCGGAACTTTGCTCTTTCGCATAGTTTTTCCCGATTTCAATTGCTTCTCCCTGGGTTTTAACAACCCGGGAGGCCCTTTGGGACTTTTCCTTCTTTACGGCCCAGCCTTTTTCATTGGGCACTACATGCACGTTTCTGCTCATGTTACTTGTTTTTAATTAGTAAAAAAAAAAATTGACAAGGCTGAACCAATTTGAAATTGTATTGTTTGTTTTAAAAAAAATAATTACTTTTGCACTCGCTAAAACACAAAAGTTTATTTTGAACAATATAGATTTTGGTTCAACTTTGGTGCTCTTTATTTAACAATAAGGATACCAATGTTGGGGTTTTTATGTGTGAATGTCAAATTGACAGTTATTTTTAATTACTTCTTTTTCTCTACGAATTATTGACAGCTTTTTCTGTCATACTGTCTATTTTTTCCCATTTATTCTTTTAATATACTCTAAGTTAGTATTGTGTATTTACCGCTCAGATAATCTTTCAACTATTTCTTGCGGTGACAATTTTGAATTTAATCAAAACTTAAATTCAACTCATGTATCACTTTTCCTTCCTTTTCTTTCTTTTACTTTATCGGAATTGTTAATTTTAAAAGATTTTTGAAGCCTCTAAAGCTTTTGTCAAAAGTTTTAGGGAACTTTTAGTATTTGATTTTAATAATGTTGCAACCTGAAATAATGGCAAAAAACGACAACAACAAAAAGACAAAATCCATAGCAGAATCCCTCTGGGACTCTGCCAACAAACTAAGAGGCCACGTGCAGTCTTTCGAATACAAGCAACCTTAATGAACCGAACTAGTAATAACATTAGTGATAAATATATATGTACATGCCATTTTGAAGATGATGCCATTATTGACTTCATTGAACGGAATACCAGCAACAAAGAAAATGTTATTTGTGCATATTGTGATTTTGGTGCGCAAGAAAGCAGTATTGTATCGTTAACGAAACTTACAGAATTTGTTAAAGAGGGTATCACCAATTACTATGGAACTCCTGATGGAGAATGTTTAGATTACGATGAACAAGAAGGTGGTTGGATAAAGGTAGAACTTCTTGATACGCTTGAAGTTCTTGAAAGTGAGTTATATGTTGATGATAGACAAATATTAATTGATGTTGAATCAATAATTCCAGAATTAGAGTGGGTTAGAAAAGACCCTTATTATCCGGAAAAACATCACCAAAATATAATGGACTGGAATCAGTTTGGTAAGTTGGTGAAACACAAAATACGTTTCTCATCTTATTCCTCTACCGAATTTGATTCATTTGAAGGAAAAGTTTCTGATATTTTAACTGAAATAGCCAGAGGCGTTGACAAACTTGAATTAATAACAAAACTGTCCCCAGAAACTATTTTTTATAGGTGTAGACAACATTCTACTGGAGAAACCCCTAATTCAATTAAGGAACTGGGTTCACCTCCATTAAAATATTGTACCTCTGAGAATAGAATGAGTCCTGCAGGTATTTCTATGTTTTATGGTGCTTTTGACCAAATGACAGCAAAAGTAGAGGTCATTAATAATGATAGCATTAAAGATGAACCAATGTTGACGATGGGGAATTTCCAACTAAAGGAACCACTTCATGTGATAGACCTCACAAGATTGCCGGAACCTCCATCAATCTTCAAAGAAAATAATAGAGAACTTTATCATACCGTCTGGTTTTTAAGATATTTCATCGATGACGTATCGAAAGTAATTTCTCCGGATAAATATGTACATATCGAATATATCCCTACCCAGGTTGTTACGGAGTATTTTCGCTATAGCTTGCCAGATGAAGTAGGAGTTGTTAACGGCATAGTTTACCCAAGTTCAAAAAATACCAATGGAAAGTGTTGTGTCTTATTCATGGATGATGAAACTTGTAAGGAGTGTTTAAACCTAATCGAATTTAAAACAACTAATCTTTCTGAGTCATGATAAAACTTACTAAAAATTGAGTGTGACAATTATGGGTAGTGAAATAAGCAATTGCTGAATTATAGATAATGTATAGAATATAGTGCTTTATGAAATTTAAAAATTTTGAAGAATTAATAATACAGATAAATAAGGATCTCGGAGGATTCTGCTCAACCTTTCAATACAAGCGCAAAGAACTAACAAAAAGTCGAAGGACCACTGGTAATTCTCAACTCTTTGGTAATATAAAAGAGACATGGGCTATCAATAGAGGGGGTGGTGTGGAGGTTCAGTATCATATTGACATTCATAAGAATACAATAAGGTATGGTATTGCTTTTAGTACGCAATATGTACCGTTTGCTACAAACCGCATTGCTCCAGAAGTCCAGTTAAGGCCCTATATGCAGGCGTTTCTTCAATTGGAAGATAAAATCCGTATTCAGTTAAAAGATTATGAAATAATAATTGGTTCCAGGCAATTGCTTGAAAAACCCGAATTTGATAAGTTTTGCTTATTTGGTAAAATGATAAGTATTGAAGTGACTTCCGAGGGTTTTACAATAAAGGATGAATTGTATGAAAAGTTATTGAATGATTTAAAACGACAATTTGAGCCATACCAGCAAATTTTTGAATTAAGAAATAAAATGATTGAATTAAAAGATAAAAACGAGCCAATAAAAAAGCTTCTTGAGTATAAGAAACAAATAATATTACAAGGCCCTCCAGGCACAGGCAAAACATATACTGCCAAAGATATTGCTTATGAAATAATATTCGATAACCAAGTATCCGGTGAACCACTAGAACGAAAGAAGCAGATGGAAGAGTTAATGAATTCTGATCAATTTAAGGTCATTCAGTTCCATCCTTCTTATTCATATGAAGATTTTGTAAGGGGAATAAGTGCAAAAGAAAACAATGGGTCAATTGAATATATTACTGAGAATAGAGTTTTGATAAAGTTTGCTCAGGATGCAATTAAAGCAAAGGTCATTTATAATCAGCATGATTATAACAAGTTTTTTTCTTCATTTGTAGAAATGATAAAGCAAAAAATCCCTTATGTGTTAAACGATGATAGGTTTACAATACATGGATTAGAAAGCAATACTTTTGATGTTCATCAGAACGGAAAACATCTTTGGGATGTTCGCTTCGAAGTAATAAATAATAATTTTAGTAGAATTATCTCGGGGCAAACTCCGTTTGTTAATGGGTATCATTCGGAAGCAGCCTGTGCTTATGAGTTTATACGATTTCTAAATGATAGCAAAGAAATTGATCATGAAAAAAAGAAGCAAAAATATGTTTTAATAATTGATGAAATCAACCGCGCAAACTTGCCCTCGGTTTTAGGCGAGCTAATTTATGCATTGGAATATAGAGGCGAGTTTGTGGAAAGCATGTATGAAAAGGATGGTGTCAGGAATATTGTATTACCTTCAAATTTATATATAATTGGCACTATGAATACAGCTGATCGGAGTGTCGGCCATATAGACTATGCTATAAGAAGACGATTTTCCTTTGTCGATATATTGCCGGAACTTTCAATTATTCAAACATATGGATGTGAGAAAGCTGAGGAATTATTTAAAGTAGTGGCCAAACTGTTTGTAAAAGATAATGGAAGGTCAGCTGATACATTATCTCCCGAGTTCCAAGCCGATAATGTAATGTTAGGTCATAGTTATTTTATGGAACAGGACGAGGAAAAGTTGAAAGTGAGATTGGAGTTTGAGATAAAACCCCTTTTAATGGAGTACGTGAAAGATGGAATTTTAATAAATGATGCAGAAACTAAAATCCAGGTTCTAAGTGTATAACCTTATTCTCTCAACTGAGCACATAAATAGACAGCCCGTAAAATTATATGGGGATGTAAAATTAGAAAGGATCAATTTTGAAAATAAATGTGATAAAACTTGCTTAAAAATAGATGATGAAGATAGTGGAAGTTATTTGTTCACATCTTACTATATTGGGGTTGATTGGATAACAGAGAAGGATGCAGTCTTCATTCAGCCAAAGATTAATAATGGAGCGATGGAGATTAATTTCTTGAAAATGCTCATGGATTGTATGCAGCAACCCGGAGTATTGGAGAATAAAAAAGATTTGTTCGAGATAAAATTCGATGCAAAACCTATTGAAATTAAGCAAAAAGAAGATTTATTAACTCCGCTTTTAGTCATTCAATTTTTAACAGTATTAAAAAAGATTGTAAGAAAAGGTTTAAAAAAGAGTTATTATAAGGTCGAGCAAAACCTCAATGCAAAAATTAAGGGGAAATTGATGGTTGGTAACACATTAAAAAAGAATGTTCTGAATAATCGTCCGTTAAAAAACTATTGTACTTACCAGGAGTATGGATATAACGGATTGGAAAACCAACTATTGAAAAAGACTTTGATGTTTGTCTGCCGTTATCTTGCTATGCATAGATATCTTAATCACAGTCTTAAGCATTTATTGGATTATTGTTTGCCTGCCTTCGAAGAAGTTGATGAAAAGATAGATATTTCTACCTTGCAAAAAATCCATTTCAACGCTTTTTACACAGAATACAAAGAAGCTTTAAGCCTGAGCAATTTGATTTTAAAGCGTTTTGGATATACAATTAATAGTATAAATAAAAATGAATTAATAAAGACTCCTCCCTTTTGGGTAGATATGAGCAAATTGTTTGAGTTATATGTATTGGGTTTACTACGAAATAAGTTTAAAAATGATGTTCTATATCAATTTAAAGTAGGTTCTGGAAATGAACTTGATTATTTGCTCAAAACAAAAAAAAATGAAATGGTCATCGATGCTAAGTATATTCCTATATGGAAGAATTGTATTGTTCATGAAAATGTAAGGCAGGTTAGTGGTTACGCTCGGTTAAAAGGTGTATACAAAGAGCTATCGAAGACTTATCCTGAATGTATAGATTGTTTGATAATTTATCCTGATGTTGAAGAAGGGAAGGATAAAATTGAAGAATTAAAGAATGATTGGGTTCCGGTTAATGAATATTATGGGGTTTATAAGCTGGGAATAAAATTGCCAATTATTGAATCTGCGAAAAAATCCTAATAGTGGCAAACTAATCAAATCCAGTATCTGGTCCTTGTTAAAAGGGACTTTCTTTTTTTAACAGAAAAAATCACTTGGTCTTTTTCCTTCCTTTTCTTTCTTTTACTCCCCCTGTTTTATTATTTTTAGATGATTTTTGAAGCCTCTAAAACATTCGTCAAAAGTTTTAGAGGTCTTTTAGTATTTGATTTTAATTAAGTTGCAACCAAAAATAATGGCTAAACAAAACAATAACAAAAAGACAAAGTCCATAGAAGAATCCCTCTGGGAATCGGCCAACAAACTAAGAGGCTCAGTAGAATCATCCGAATATAAGCACGTGGTGCTGGGATTGATTTTCCTGAAGTTTGCCAGTGACAAATTTGAAGAACGGAGAAAAGAACTCATTAGCGAAGGCAAAGAAAAATACATAGAGATGAAGGAGTTCTACAACATGAAGAACGTGTTTTTCCTTCCGGAAGAGTCTCGCTGGTCGTTCATCATTAAAAATGCCAAACAGGCCGATATTGCGCTGAAAATTGATACCGCTTTAAATAATGTCGAAAAAAATAATCCGGCTCTTAAAGGAGCTTTACCGGATAATTACTTCTCGCGCTTGGGGCTTGACTCAAGCAAATTATCTGCCCTGCTTGATACCATCAATCAAATAGATACCATCCGGGACAAACAAACCGATATTGTCGGGCGGGTTTATGAGTATTTCCTTTCAAAATTTGCCTTGGCAGAAGGAAAAGGGAAGGGCGAATTTTATACGCCCAAAAGCATTGTAAACCTCATTGCCGAAATGATTGAGCCCTACAAAGGCATCATTTATGACCCTGCCTGTGGTTCGGGAGGTATGTTTGTGCAGTCGGTCAAATTTATCGAGAGTCACCATGGGAGCAAAAAGGAAGTTTCCATATACGGGCAGGAATATACAGCCACTACTTTCAAACTGGCCAAAATGAACCTCGCTATCCGTGGTATTTCAGCCAATTTCGGAGGAAAACCGGCCGATACATTTCATAATGACCAGCATGCCGACTTGAAAGCCGATTACATAATGGCCAATCCGCCCTTTAATCAAAAGGACTGGCGGGCAGCCAACGAACTCATAAACGATCCCCGTTGGCATGGATATGAAGTACCCCCAAAAAGCAACGCAAACTATGCTTGGATACTCAATATGGTCTCCAAACTGTCAGAGCATGGTGTAGCCGGCTTTGTACTGGCCAATGGAGCATTGAGCGGTGGTGGTGAAGAATACAAAATTAGACGAAAGCTTGTTGAAAATAATTTGGTGGAAGCAATACTCATCTTACCGCAGAATATGTTTTACACCACAAACATCAGTGTTACCGTCTGGATACTCAACAAAAACAAGAAAAAGCAAACCAAGGTGGTAGGTGAAGAAACACGTCAGTTACGTGACCGGGAAAGCGAAGTATTGTTTATGGATTTACGCCAAATGGGAGAACCATTTGAGAAGAAATTTATCCAATTCAATTCTGACCATATTGCTCAAATCACCGGAACCTATCATGCCTGGCAAGTTTCTGGAAAGGATGAAGCTCCAGCTTCGTCCTATACTAATATCCCTGAATATTGCTATTCTGCTACATTCGATGAAATTGCGAAAAAGGATTTTTCACTTGTTCCCAGTAAGTATATCGAATTTGTGAATCGCGACGAGAATATTGACTTCGATGATAAAATGAAGGTTTTACAAACGGAGTTTGCTGAATTGTTGAAAGCAGAAGAACAATCAAAAAAGGATTTGTTGAACGTATTTAAGGAACTGGGGTATGCAATCGAATTATAGGCCTATAGACGATTACATAAGTCTTGTTGATGAACGAAACAAAGATCTGAAAATTGATTTGCTTTTAGGCCTCACCATCAACAAGCTTTTTATTCCATCCGTGGCCAATATCGTAGGAGCTAATATGCGGAATTATAAAATTATCCGCAAAAACCAGTTTGCATGTAGCATTATGCAGGTACGTCGGGATGGAAAAATGCCTGTTGCTTTGCTGCAAGAATTTAATGAAGCAATTATATCGCAGGCATATCCTGTTTTTGAGGTCAAAGATGAAAACAAACTTTTGCCAGAATATTTGATGATGTGGTTTTCACGCCCTGAGTTCGACCGGGAAGCATGTTTCTATGCAGTTGGCGGAGTACGGGGGAGTTTGGAGTGGGAAGATTTCTGCAATATGAAACTTCCGGTTCCATCTTTAGAAACCCAACGAGCTATTGTAGCCGAATACAACACGGTTAAAAACCGGATTGCCCTAAATAATCAACTAATTCAGAAACTTGAAGAAGCCGCCCAGACTATCTACAAGCAGTGGTTTTTGGATTTTGAGTTTCCCTTCGACTTCGCTCAAGGTAAACCTGATGAAAACGGGAAACCGTATAAGAGTTCCGGTGGGAAAATGGTCTATAATGTGGAGTTGGATAAGGAGATTCCGGAGGGGTGGCGAATCGGTGCATTTTCGGACATTCTTACTCTATTCTCAGGATTTTCTTTTAATGGTGAAGAATATTCATTAAACGGAGGTATTACTGTTGTCCGAGGAGAAAATGTTACAGAGAAAGGCTTTAGATGGAATACACATAAAAAATGGAATAAAGAACTTCCCGGTAGGGCTAAAAACTGCTTCCTCCAACCATATGATATTATTGTTGGAATGGATGGTTCAAAGGTTGGAAAGAATTGGGGGATTGTAAGCAGATATCAATTGCCTTTACTCTTGGCGCAACGTGTTTCTTGCTTGCGCTCAAATAAGGATTTTTATCAAAGTTTTGTTTACTTTTCTTTTTATGAGAATCGGTTTGAAAATTATGTTGGGCAGGTACACACAGGAACTTCAGTACCTCATATAAGTGGAGACCAAATTCTTGAATTTCCAATCATTATCCCAATAGAGGATCTCGTTAAGAAATTTCATGAAAATGTTGTGAAATTTATTGATGAAATTCATAATATCATTATGGAAAATGAAAAACTTCAAGAGCTTATTGATTTAATTCTTTCAAAAATGGCAACCATAGAAAATTAAATATTATGAATCGAAGAACCCGGTTGATTTTTCTTGGATTATCATTGGTTTTGCTAATCATTATAGGTTGGTATGTTAAAGGAAATTTTGAATTTTTATTGAATGATTTCTGGTTCACTTCCGGGTTCTTGTTACTAATACTTCTTTCATTAATTGATCAACCTCATTTTTCCAAAGATTCAAATGTCTTTATCAATGCTGTCACTGCAGCCATATCGCTTTTATTGGTGGACGCAAGTAATAGAAATTGGATCTTCTGGGTTTTTCTGGGAACTACATTTTATCTGGCAATTAGTAGTTACATATTGATGTGGATACGTGAAAAACCATTAATTAATGAGCAAAGAATTATACAATTTCTTTCTAGAATTAACAGGCAAATAGGAAAACCAGAAACATTGTTTTCTGCATTCTTCCTTTGGGGAGCATTAAAACAATTTGGATTGAATAGTGATGACTTTAACTACTTGCTATTATATTGGGTTGTTTTCATGATATTTAACCTAACCTCCATCGCTTCAATTCTAAATAGTTTATTTGAAAGGGACTCTTCAGATAAAATGGATAATGCAATAGGGCGAATTTTTGGGGTGCAATCTAAAAATACCTTTTTAGTTAAATTATTCCCCGAACGAAAAGAAACAATTAAGTTATTTGATTTTGTTGAGTTTACATATTCAATAGAAAATGCCAAGACATTGCGTAAAGGACTTGTTCTTGATTCCTATCTTTTAAATCAAGAGCAATGGGTTAAAGTTCTTACTGCAAACGAAATCAATAAAATATTTGAAAATAAATCTGTTTATAATGGTCATACGGATGACATTATCTACAAAATCAAGGAAGTTCCCGAAACAAAATATCTGGACGCCCTTATTGGGATTGTGACAGAGAGATCTTACATAGGAAAAATTAGATTTATATATAATTCTAAAACAGAAATCCAAGAAGGGCAATTATTAGAAGTTAATGTAGGAGAAAAGAAAACAACCGTTTATTATCAAATTGTTGAGGGAGAAACTAAGATTGAAACCCTTGAAAATAAAAATGAAACAGGATTAATAATTGGGGAAGCAATTCAATTGGGAACATGGAGCTATGAGAAAGTAAGGTTTGAACAATTTGGATGGGTTCCATCCATAAATTCTCCGGTCTATGTTGCAGCCAATATTCCGGATGGGAAGATATCGCCAAAAGAATTTAAAATAGGTGAAATCCCAGGCACAAATTTCCCAGTTATCATAAATAAAGAATTATCACTAACGCATCATACAGCAGTTCTTGGTGTTACTGGGACGGGTAAATCGGTTTTTTCACGGAATTTAATCAGGGAATATTTAAAGGATAATGATGTAAAAGTTATTTGTATTGACTTTACAGGAGAATATAAAGGAAAATTTGCTGATTTATCTCCGACAAAAATAGTTTCTGACGAGGATGACCAGAAATTATATAAAACTTTTGAATGGGTCGCAGTTGAATTAGAAAAATTCGGTAATCAGCAAGATAAGGGTAAGCTAAAAAAATCGGATGATTTTATTAAGAAAACCTTAAAGGATTCTTTGACGGTATTTCTCAAAAATAATGATGCGCGCATAAGTCTTTTTGAATTACCTGATGTGTCAAATACAGCAAGTATCTTAGAGTACACACGGCAATTATTTAAAGCGTTGTTTGATTTAGCAAAAACTGAGAAATGTTTTGGACATAAGGTCTGTTTTGTGCTAGAAGAAGCTCACACAGTAATACCTGAATGGAATTTTGTTGGTATTGCAGATAAATCTTCGCAGTCACTATTGAATAGTATTGCACAAATAGCATTGCAAGGTAGAAAGTATGATGTTGGTTTACTCGTAATAGCTCAGCGAACGGCAAATGTATCAAAAACAGTTTTGACCCAATGCAATACCATTATTGCCTTTCAGGAATTTGATAAAACTAGTAGCGATTTTCTCGCAAATTATTTTGGTCAAGGAATAGCGAATACGTTACCAAATTTAAAATTTAGACAGGCAATTGCTGCAGGTAAGGCCTTGAAGTCAAATGTACCAATGATTTTTGAAGTACCGGAAATAAAAGAATGAGAGATGAATAAATAAAGATTGTCTTTATGAATGCAAAACGAGTCCATTTTTATCCAGTAAATGATTTAGCTTGTTTTCCAAATATGGAACTTGCCGAAAATGTATTGAGGAATTTTTCAGAAGATAAAATATATGATATAAATGATATTATCGAGCTATATCATGTCAAACTTTATATCGATAACAAACTTTATTTAAAAAATAGGACAGAATATGATATTAAGCAAGTTAAGGAGAAGGTAAGTAAAATTTGGACTGTTATTATTCGTTATTGGCACAAAATTAATAGTGATAATATTCTGAGTTTATTTAAATCATTAGAGGGTTGGACTTTTCAGGAAACGTTTTGGCAATTATCTGCAAATTTGTCTATCTATAAAAATGTCAATAAAAAAGCTTTTTGTAAGCTTTTGGACATAGAAAATATTGATATCCAAGCTATATTACATCAAAAACAGATTGTTAATTACTATGATAATGAGCTAAAGAGCTTTTTACTGTTTTACAATAAGTCAGCAGAGCTTATTTTATCTCAATTTGTTGAAAAACATGACAGGATATGGAAAGACATGCACTTCCCTAATTGCCTTAATATTATTGACCGAGAGGATATTGTCTTGAGGTATCTGAATGGCAAAGAAGTGAACTTGAACTTTGTACGTTTAGTCCTTAATTCTAAAAACGATAAAGGGAAATTGGTAATTTCCGACAAAACTAAATTAAAGGCTAAACGTTTAGAGAAAAAATTAAACGATGAGATTTTTGATAGAGATAGTGGTGTTTATTTTGGAATAAAGATCGTTTTTGACAAGTTGCAGCCGGAGCCATTAAAAATTCTCCGAGAAGGAGATCTTGAAGTTTTTTCATATAGCGAAGAATATTTAACAGCAAATGGGCATCCATTGTACCTTATCTCTCATTTTTCTAAAGTTTTTTATTATATTGATAATCAACGATGTATTTCGATGGTAAGTAAGAGTTCCGATTTTGGAACTATAGAAAAATTGTTTATGCGGTCAATAAACGAATACCCTGTTGGCCCCGTTTTTCAGCGAAAAGATATTCTATCATTGCATCAGATTATACTGTTTGATAGAGTATTGGAGAAATCAGGAAAATTTAATGTGGAGCTTATTTTAAAATATTTTTTTGTTGAATTTCTAGAGCAAAAATATAATCTGAAAGGGGTTCGTTTTAATTTACCATCAGTAGGTGCAAGTTATTTTGAGAAAATCAGGATGTTATTGGCTGAGTTTGATGCTCTGCTAAAGCAATATGAAATGATAAAGGAGGATGGAGAAATTGATGCTGAACTTTTCTGTTTAAGTTCAAAACCTTCAGGAATAAGCCAGATACCAAGTTTTGTTTCTAAAAAGTATTGTTATCCAGTCGGTAATAAACTGTCCATGATAAATCACTTTCTTTTTTCTGATCAATCCGGCCTGACGTATGTTGAGCCTTTTAAGCGAAGTAATTACCATTGTTTGTACGATTTAATACAAAAAGAGAATGTTTTATATCGAAATTTCGGAAAACATCAATTGCGAGAATTGAATCTGTTTTTGGATTTGGGATATCTATATGTTGATAATAGTGGATATTTGGGGATTAAAAACGAAAATAAGTTGTTTCTTCTTGGGCAATTATTTAAGGAAGGGGTATTGAGTTATTGGCATTATTCTAAGGATTGTAGGAATATAATAGATGAAATGGTAAAAGAGAAAACTCTTTATTTTGAGAGTACTCTTTTTAATAATCTTGAGTCCAGATATCTTAATTACTTTTTAAATAGAAAGGAATTTACAAATGGATTAGATTTGAGGAACAGTTTTATGCATGGAACAAATCCGGATTCTGAAGATGAATTAATGAAATTATATTATATTCTCTTAAGAATTATGGTTTTAACTGCCCTGAAGATGGATGATGACCAAGTTTTAAAAAATAAATCGAAATCTATTCATAGCACAGTTTGATATGACCGAAACCAACCGCATAGAATACAAAGCACAGCTCACCAAAGACCTTGATTTGGAAAAAGAGGTGGTAGCGTTCCTGAATTACCGCGAAGGGGGTGTGATTTATATTGGCATTGACAAAACGGGCAAAGTAACCAAAATAAACGATGCTGATGGGGATTTGCTGAAAATAAAAGACCGCATAAAACACAATATTTCTCCATCTGCTATGGGGTTGTTTGATGTAGTGGTGGAAGAACGTGATGGTAAAAATATCATTAAAATAATCGTGGCCAGCGGCAGTGAGAAGCCTTATTTTAAAAAGAAATACGGAATGACCGAAAAAGGTTGTTTCATTCGTATTGGTACAGCAGCCGAGCCAATGCCTCAGCAGCTGATTGACAAATTGTTTTCCACACGTACCCGCAACTCCATTGGCAAAATAAAAGCCCACCGACAGGATTTGACTTTTGAGCAATTAAGCATTTATTACCAGGCAAAAAAGAAATCCCTTAATAAGCAGTTCAAAAAGAATCTTGAACTGATGACGGAAGAGGGGAAGCTCAACTATGCGGCATACCTGCTGGCCGACGAAAATAATGTGTCGATAAAAGTGGCCAAATATAAAGGTAAAAGTCGGGTT
>Ga0163225_100211_pt1 | contig 18778 bp, 18 predicted proteins | sample MSEWel2016_04_06_2_FD_113145 | JGI IMG/M metagenome (GOLD analysis project Ga0163225, IMG submission 113145) | Subsurface microbial communities from deep shales in West Virginia, USA - MSEEL Well Study Marcellus 5H_2016_04_06 ... | reverse complement strand
GTAATCGGAGCAGACGTGAAACAATAAAAACAGGCACCAACATTCACCACACCTTGGTTTTGTCTGATCTATCGACAATTTTTTATTTTCGGATCAAACGCGTTCTGCCCGGAAATGCTGACGGGATGGGGTTGTGACTCCATCCCGTTCCTTCTCTTTTCACCCTTGAATTGAGGCAACCCTGCCGACGGTTCCGTCTGCCAACCTGACCTTAATCCCGTGAGGATGAAAAGAAGAGTTGGTTAAAATTGCGGTGACAATTCCCTCTGTTGTCTTCCCGCTCTGCTGGTCTTTCTTCTGGATAACGCTCACCTGTGATCCGATCCGGAGATCGGATCGATTCCTGCCTTTCATCAATAAAAATTTGCTGTCGCCAAAGATAAGGGTATCATGAAAGGAGGTGGTGTATCAGGTTTTACTCCACCCGCTTAAGCCCTGTACGTATCGTCTCAAAATCTCCGTCCTCAGCATCGATCTCATAGAGGACTGTTCCGTATTTTGGGCAGAGTTTTGTAAATGGCAGGATGATCTTCTTCTTTTTGATCTTCAGTCCCACAAGCATCGGTTTTGCCAGGAGTATATGTAAATCGCGGAACTCAAAATCCGGATACATTTCATACTGTTCCGCGGTGTTCTTCCTGACGTACTCATTCACTTCGTCAGGTTTTGCGTCCATCATGAGAACTTTGCCGCCAAGGTTATTGACACAGCGTTCCTTCATAGTATTTGTTCGGACTTTTCAAAATAAAAACCCTTGTATTCTCTCTCTGAGGAGATCTGATCGCGTTCAGTACGCCAGACTATGGAGAAACAGGAATGGGCTGCTCGTCAAGAGCAGAATACTCCTCAGTCAGCTTCCTGATATCGCGGATCTTCCCGTTGGCTGCCTCAAGGATTGAGAGGACTTCGAGGTACCGGGAATCGCCGCTCTCATTTAACTGGGCAATACGCTTGAGGTAGAGTGAGTATTCAAGGTTTAATGCACGACGGAGTTCGACGTCGCGTGCCCGGAGGGAATTGATCGTCTCCTTATTTGAATGGGGAAAGTTCTTTGCAAGTTCCTGTATATTGCCATCAAAGATACGATAGATCCCCCTGATCGATTCGATCTGTCCTTTTGGAAAGGGAGTACCCTTCCGGTGTGCGTTCCGGCCGACTTTTGCCAGATCACGGGAGAGATCAGCGAGCCGTTCAAGTTCATTTGAGATTCTGACAAGGAGCATTGTTTTTGTCCCCTCAGTTTCAGGCAGTGCCTGCCTGGAAAGGACGAATACCGCCTTCTCAATCTCCTCATCAATATAGTCGTTGACAAGCTCCAGCTTGCCTGCCTTCTGGTATGCACGAGATGGCTTTGCAGCATCAAATACGGCGATTGCAGCATCAAATGCCTGATGCGTAATATCATAGAGGTGCTGGACTTCTGCTTCGATGAGAGGCAGCGCATCATCAGGCGACTCTGGCATATCTTTTCGGATTGCAACAGTCCGAAAGAGGATCTCCTCCTCTTCGCCGGGAACCGCACGGGTGACGAGGCGGGCAAACGGGTGTAGTGCAACAATAAAGATCCCCGAAGCGATGACATTGAAGACGAGATGGGCATTTGCCACCTGTTGCGCCTCAGTCCCACCAATCCATGCGATCAAATCGACAAATGGAATCAAAAAGGGAAGGATCAGAAGCACCCCCCCGATATTGAAGAGGGTATGAGCCGCCGCTGCCCGGCGTGCATAGAGATCGAGACCGCGTGATGCAAAGAGGGCCGTTGTTGTGGATCCGATATTTGCGCCGAGAAGGAAGGGGATCGCCTCGGGCATCGTGATCATCCCCTGCTGGGCGAGGATGACGACGAGGCCGGTTGTCACTGAGCTTGACTGGAATGCGGTTGTCACAAGGAACCCGACAAAGATGGCAAGGGGGAGAAACGCGATGCCCCCGAGGAGTTCAAGGACAAGCGGATCGTTTTTGTAGGGGTCGATCCCGTTATTGACGAGCGTCAGCCCGAAGAAGACGAGACCAAAATAGAAGAGCGGTTTTCCAAGGAACTTGTATTTCCCGCCGATAAGCCCTATCAGAAACCCGGCAATGATGAAGGCCGGGCCAAATGAGGTGAGTTTGAAGGCAACAAGCTGTGAGGTAATCGTGGTTCCGATATTTGAGCCGATGATAATGCCGAGGCTCTGGACAAACGAGATTGTTCCGGCATTGACCAGGTTGATGGCGATCACCGTCGTCGCTGCACTTGACTGCACAAGCGCGGTGATCCCTGCACCAAGCAGGAGGCCTTTGTAGCGATTGGTTGTCAGATCTCCAAGGATGCCAGCGAACCGCCCCCGTGCAACAGCCAGGATCTCTTTACTGAAGTTCTCTATACCGAAGAGGAAGAGGATCACTCCCGGAACAACAGTGAAGATCAGCTCCCAGGTAGCAACCATAGTAAGAAATGATGGATTGTTCAGAATAAAAAGGAATCTATCCCCGGATCATCGTTCCAACACCAAGATCGGTGAAAAGTTCGAGGATGAGGTTATGCGGGGCATTCCCGTTGATGATATGACAGCGTTCAACTCCATTTCTGGATGCATAGATGCATGCTGAAAGTTTTGGAATCATTCCACCCTGGATGGTGCCGTCTGCGATCATCGATTCCACTTCTCCGAGGGTGAGCCGGTGGTAGATCTTCGTACGCGAAAGATCCATCACGCCATCAACATCGGTAAGCGATACAAGCTTGCCTGCATCAAGGGCAACCGCAAGCTCGCCTGCCATCGTGTCTGCATTGATATTGAGGTTATTCCCCGCCTCATCGATTGCAAGCGGTGAGACGACCGGGATGTACCCTGAATCGAGGAGGGTTCTGAGGAGCCCCGGGTTCACCCGCTGAATCTCACCGACAAATCCGAGATCCACCTCTTCCTCCCGATCCTCGATGATCACTTTCTGGGCATCCATCTTCTTTGCGATGACGAGGTTCCCGTCGTTTCCGGATATCCCGACTCCGCGAGCGCCGTTTTGTGCTATCAGGGAGACGATGGTGTTGCTGATCTTCCCGGCAAGCACCATCGTTGCGATCTCAAGGGTATCCAGATCAGTAACACGGAGCCCGGAAACAAACTTGGGCTCTTTGCCCATCGCCTTCATCTTCTCTGTGATCTCCGGTCCCCCGCCATGTACGAGAACAACCCGCATCCCGATGTAGTGGAGGAGTACAGCATCCTCAATGACGGTGTTCATGATCGCCGGATCGACCATAGCATGGCCGCCGAGCTTGATTACGATGGTTTTTCCATGGAACTGCCTGATATAGGGGAGTGCCTCCATCAGGACATCTTCGCGTTTCATGTTGTATACTTCCCGTTAATCTCTACGTACTTCTCGGTTAAATCACAGCCCCATGCGGTTGCTTCGGCAGCACCGGAGTCGAGATCGATCGAGAAGACAACTGTATCGCCTTTCATTGCCGCTTTTGCTGTGGCAAGATCGGCGGTTATCTCTCCTTTTTGTACAAGTGGTGTCTTTTCCTCTCCCGTGCCGATCCAGAGGGAGAGATCCGGGATTTCAAAATCCACCCCTGCATATCCGGCGGCAGCAACAACCCGGCCCCAGTTCGGATCCTGGCCATAGACTGCTGTCTTGACGAGCGGGCTTGTAACAACGGCTTTTGCCACCTTTTCTGCATCGCTTTCATTCCGTGCACCGGATACAATGACCTCTATCAGTTTCGTTGCTCCCTCACCATCCCGTGCAATGGCTTTTGCGAGGTGAATGCAGGTGGCTGTAAGATTCTGCTCAAATTCCTTCAGAGGTACCGATCCCGCTTCACCCGTTGCGGTCAGGAAAACGCAGTCGTTTGTCGAGACATCGCCATCGACAACGGTCCGGTTGAAACTTCTGGATACAGCCCTCTTCAGGATTGCCTGGAGGTCATGTTGGGCAATTCTGGCATCTGTGTACATGAACCCGAGCATCGTTGCCATATTCGGGGCGATCATCCCGCTTCCTTTTGCGATCCCGCCGACAGAGAATCCTTCTCCCTGTATGAGAGCATGTTTTTCAACGAGATCGGTCGTCATGATCGCACGGGCTGCCTGTATCTCAGCCTCTTCAGAGGACGAGAGCTGAAGCGTTCCTGCCTGTTTCTCTATAAGATCGAGGTTCAGGTACCTCCCGATGACGCCGGTGCTTGCAACCCCCACACGCATCGGATCGATACCAAGCGCCTCACCACCGATCGTAGCCATCCTGATTGCGTCCTCCATACCACGCTTTCCGGTATAGGCGTTAGCGCACCCTGAATTTGCGATAATTCCTTCGAGCCTGTTCTTCTTCATCCGCTCGACCATCAGGTCGATGACGGGTGCCCGCGCCTTATTCCGGGTGAAGACTGCTGCTGATTCTCCTGATGCCTTTATCAATGCAAGCCCGTACTTCCCTTCCTTTATTCCGGCGGCAGTGACTCCGGCAACACCACAGATACTTTTCACTCGTCCTCATCCTCCTTTTTCCGACCAATCCCCTCGATGATATCCGCACGGGTGACGATCCCGGCAAGTACTCCCTTCCTGAGGACAGGGAGGCGGGCGATTCCTTCATGGAGCATTGTCCTGGCAGCCTCCTCGATTGTATCTTCTGTATCGACGGTGATTACAGGGTAGCTCATCACGGATCTGACTGGCTGTAATCCGATATCTGAAAGAGCCTCTTTTGTCTTTTCCCAGTTGAAAAACTCGCGGATCGGGATCTCGATCACCTCAAGCGGTGAAGGGAGCCAGAGATCTTCGCTTGGTCCGCTCACCGAGAGGAGCGACAGGATATCGGATTCGGTGATCATCCCGATTAAGTTCTCTTTATCCATCACCGGGAGTCCGCCGATCTTCTTCTCCCTGATTATCCTTGATGCATCACGGATTGTATCTTCTGCCTGTATCGTCACCGGGTTCGGTGTCATAACTGTCTCTACTTTCATAGTACATACCTCATGGTGTGGCTGCGGGGAAGAGAAGCCCGGTGGTCTCCTCAAGCCCGCAGATAATATTCATGTTCTGGACTGCCTGTCCTGCTGCTCCTTTCATCAGGTTATCGATTGCCGAGATGGCTACAATCCGCCTGCCCCCCTCTTCAATCTCAAAGGCAATATCACAGAAGTTTGTTCCTCTCACATGCCCGAGTTTTGGTGTCTGGAGCCGGATAAAAGGCTCGTTCCGGTACATATGGTCAAACCTTCTCCTGACCTCTTCACTCGTAACCGGGCGGTCGGTGATGATATGTGCGGTTGTCAGGATGCCCCGGGTCACCGGGACGAGGTGCGGGGTGAAATGGACGTCTGCATGTGATCCGAGGCGGGCGATCTCAAGCTGCATCTCAGGGAGATGGCGGTGTTGTGTCCATTTATATGGATTGATATTATCTGCAACATTGGGGTAATGGGTCGTCTTGGAGACGGTGTCTCCTGCCCCGGACACACCGGTCTTTGAATCATAGATGATCGTCTTTGCCAGATCGGCAACCGGGGCTGCTGCCAGTGTTGCACCGGTTGGGAAACAGCCGGGATTAGCGACAAATGTTGCTCCCCTTACCTCGTCACGGTGGAGTTCCGGGATGCCATATGGGGCTTCAAAATATGCGGTATGAGAAACACCGTAAGTTTCCTCGTAGATGGGCTGTGGAAGGCGGTAATCTGCCGAGAGATCAATTGTTTTAATCCCGCGGGAATGGAGTGAGCCTGCATACTGCATTGCAACGGTATGCGGAACAGCCAGAAAGACCACATCAGCATCGACATCATCTACATGGGGGTTGGTATAGGTGAGATCGATAAACCCCTTCAGATGGGGTTGATCCCGGGTGATCGGGGTCCCGTCAAGTTTTCGGGACGTGGCACAGGTGAGTTCGGTATCGGGATGGAGGGCAAGGAGCCGCATCAGGTCTCCACCCGCATAGCCGGATGCTCCGATGATCGCAATATCCATACATGCTATCTCGCAGAGCTTGGATAAAGGGTTTTACCCTGTTGGGCAGAGAGCTACTCTGCTCCGCCGGGAATCGGATGTCCTGTCCGCCTGAGGAGGTCGATTCCGAGTTGTTCGATCGCATCGCGCGATTCCAGATGTTCGAGGAGATCCTGTGGCAGACCGCCTTTGCCTAATTTTGCACCGATATATGCTCCGCAGATAAATGCTATTGTATCCGTATTTCCTCCGGTTTGTGCTGCAATCTCAAGCAGCTCATCAGGATCCCCAATTCGTCGTGACAGGAAGAAGGCGAGGGGTACCGTCTGGTACACTGAACTGTCACTCCCAATCCGCTCACATGCTCCCTGGATGGAAATCCCGCTCTCATCAGCGAGCCGGACTGCCTCCCTCACCCTGACACCGAGAAGCTCATCCTCCCGGAGTGCTGCGGCTGTTGCCCGGACAAGGGGGTCCGGATCCCCTGCCAGGGTTGCACGGATCAGTGTGGCAACAGTCACTGCACCGGCAAGAGCTCCCGGGTGGGTGTGGGTTACACTGCATGAGACGACGAGCCGCTCCGAGCATTCGATGAGGTCAGTAAAAGCGAGTGCAAAAGGGACTGCAAGCGGAACACATCCGGCGGTGCTGGAATTGACTGCCGCTTCCTTCCATGAACCGTCTTTTAAGCGTTCGCAGGCGGCGTGGACGGCACTGTCGGGGAACCTGAGTTTACCGGCATTATAGGTGTCCTTCAGAGCAGCAGCATATGCATCTTCAGAATATTCACGATCGGCAATAAGTCTCCCGACAATCATCATCATCTGGGAGTCGTCAGTAAACTGGCCGGGTGCCAGTCTATCATTCGGGTGGCCCTTGTAGGCCTTCCGAAACATTCTGAGTGGTGCATGGAGACGGGGAGGTGCGGTTTCATTCGGCATGCCAAGCGCATCTCCAAGTGCGGCACCAAGAAGACATCCTTTATATTGTTCGAGCATCAGATGAGAGTTGTTTTAGGAGGTTATAACCCTTGCCGGTCGGCGGACGGGCTGGAAGGAAGTTTGGTTCTCTCTTTGAATGCAAAATAATGCTCCTTTTATTGGAAAAACCATTTTACTGGTACTACTCGCACTGTACTGATACATGGAGATAGATACTACCCCTCTCAACCCCAATGAACTTGAACGTTTTCTTGGGAAACCGGCTGCATTGTTCAGTAAAGAAGATATAATCCGGTTTGTTGTCCAGAATGGTATTGAGCTAATCAACTTCCGTTATATGGGAGAAGACGGAAAGCTGAAGACACTCAATTTTGTGATATCGGGAAAGGATCATCTGGATACAATATTAAGTGATGGAGAGCGGGTCGACGGATCGCAGCTTTTTTCATGCATTGAGGCGGGATCAAGCGATCTATACGTGGTTCCCCGCTACAGAACCGCTTTTGTAAATCCCTTCTCTGAGGTGCCTACGCTTGAGATCCTCTGTTCATTCTATACAAATGAGGGAAAGCCGCTCCCAAACGATCCCTCCTATGTCCTGAGAAAGGCACATGAGCTGTTCAGGAAAGAGACTGGTGCAGAGTTCCTTGCCCTTGCAGAACTTGAGTATTATGTGATTGCTGATCCCGATCCCCTCTATCCTGTCTGTGATCAGCGGGGATACCACGAATCACGTCCATTTACCCAGTTTGAGGATTTCCGTATCGAGGCACTCCGTCTGGTTGCACAGGCAGGTGGAAAAGTGAAGTACGGCCATGCCGAGGTGGGATGCTTCACACAGGATAACACACTCTATGAACAGCATGAAATTGAGTTCCTGCCTGTTCCAATTGAGGAGGCAATCGATCAGCTGGTGATTGCCAAATGGATCGTCAGGATGCTTGGCGAGGCATATGGCGTGCAGGTGAGTTATGCTCCAAAGATCACTGTTGGTAAAGCAGGCTCAGGTCTCCACTTCCATATGATGGCGGTAAAAGATGGCGTGAACCTGATGGTCGGGGAGAACGGGCTCTCGGACTTTGCAAAGAAGATGATCGTGGGTCTGCTTGAGTGTTCAGATGCCCTGACAGCTTTTGGAAATACCATCCCGACATCCTACCTCCGACTGGTGCCGCACCAGGAGGCGCCAACAAATGTCTGCTGGGGAGATCGGAACCGCTCGGTTGTTGTCAGGGTACCGCTTGGCTGGATTGGCAACGGCGATATGATCCGTGATGCCAACCCTGCCGCTCCCCCAGCAGATGTAAAACGGATGGGAAAACAGACGATAGAACTCAGAACACCCGATGGCTCAGCCGATGTCTACAACATTGCAGCAGGGCTTGTTGTGGCATCGCTCCATGGTATCCGGATGCCGGATGCTCTTGAGAGGGCAGCCGATCTCTATGTTGATGGTAATATCTTCGATCCAAAGAATGCAGGAAAGCTGAACTCGCTGAAACAGCTTCCCGCTTCCTGTGTCGAATCAGCGGATATTCTGGAGGAAAAACGTTCAATCTTTGAATCTGACGGTATATTCCCTGCCGCACTCATCGATTCAACCATTGAACAGCTCCGGACATTCCAGGATAAGGGGCTGAGTGAGCGGTTCTACGCCAAAGAGAACGAAATCCGGGCGATCGTTGAGGAATTTATCCATATTAAGTGAAGTACACCGCCCAGAGGGGAGGGGCTTCACGCTCCGCTCACTCCACCTCCATACAATACCAATTAAACCATTTTTCCCGGAAACCGGGTTGTAAGCTGCCTACCACCAGTGATGGCGATCCGGACGCGTTATCAGGGATGGTGTATCGGTTGCGGCAGGATTATTGATCTCTTTTGATACAGCATACATCTCCATTGCTTCTTCCGTGGAAGGAAATTTCACTCCAGCCAGCCACTCATCTTCGCCCTTTTTAGTGAGTATATATGGCATCCTCGGATGAATACTGCTCACCGGTTCGATTGCGGTTTGTGTGATGATAGAGAATGCATCCAGTCTCCTGTCATAGATCCCGGCGAATGCGACCAGTTCCCTCTCCGGAAATGAGATATAATAGGGTTGCTTCCGCATTCCCCCGGCCTTCCATTCATAAAAGCCGTTTGCCGGGATGGTGCAGCGTTCTTCTCTAAACCCGGATTTTTCTTTCAGCCCTTCGATCCGGGCATTAATCCGGCGCCTGCCGTCACCTCCCGGGATTCCAAAGACTGCCTGGATAAGCTGCTCTTCTGCGGTGATGATCGGCAGGCGCTGGCCGGGTGCTGCATTATATCGTGGAGGAATTACTGGTCCATCGAATCGTTCCCTGAGTATGTGGGTTCCGATGATGGTATAACGCGAACACATCTCTGTTTCCCTTCCCTCTCGCAATCTCCTTTCAACGTAGAAATTCAAACTCAGGGGTTTATAGAAGGGTTGGTGGAAAAAAAAGGAATTAGATCTCTTTGAAACAGAGGTACCAGTCTTTGCATTCGTACCCTTCTCTGTCACGGAGTTCAGCCTGTTCCACGGTCTTTGGCGGGGGTACAACAACTTTATCTCCTGGCTGCCAGTTGGCGGGTGTTGCAACACTATGGGTATCGCTTGTCTGGAATGCCTTTAGGAGACGAACCAGTTCAGGGATATACCGTCCATTTGAGAGTGGGTAGTAGAGAATTCCTCTGATGATCATCTGGGGATCGATGTAGAAGACTGCACGAACCGCAGCAGTGGTGCTCTGACCCGGATGAATCATTCCAAAGAGCGATGCTACATTCATATCAAGGTCTGCAATAATCGGGAAGGGGATTTTCACTCCCATCTTCTCTTTTATATTCCTGACCCAGGCGAGATGTGAGTGGACGCTGTCTATGGAGAGTCCGATAAGCTGGGCATTTAATGCCTCAAACTCGGAATTTGCCTCGGAAAGTGCGATAAACTCGGTGGTACAGACTGGTGTAAAATCTGCCGGATGCGAGAAGAGGACGACCCATTTCTTGTCCTTGAAGTCAGAGAGCTTCATTGGGCCATGGGTTGTAACTGCCTCAAAATCCGGGGCTTCCTGACCAATAGTCGGCAAGCCCGTTCCACACTCACAGAACATATCCATATCATCACACATCGGAATCAATCCTTCATTATCTCATCCATGGCGCTTTTGCCATAGACATATGCGGGCATTCCGGAGAGCATAAAGGTGACTCTGAGCCCCTCTTCAATCTGCTCTTTTGTTACGCCGAGTTGTTTTGCCCCGGCAAGCTGTGCCCGTATTGCATGTTCATCTCTGAGGGCTGCTGCAATGGCGATGGCCAGTACTTTTTTTGTCTTTCTGTCAAGAGCACCGTCTGCCCAGATATGCTGGTCAAATTTCATGACCATCTCAAACATCTCGGGCTCTTTCTCCATCAGCCCACGGAAGAAGACCGGAACCTTTCCGATCTTCTCCTCAAGAGATGTGAGTTCCTCTTTCTTAGAACTCATATGAGATCACTCCTCAAGTTCCATTGGTTGTCCACAGCAGATCAGTTCGCCACCGCCGGCTTCTTTGACCTCGACGACATTTCCGCAGATCTCACAGGTGAAGACCTGCCCTTCACTGGATACATTTACCATTGTTCATCACCTCATTCTTCTCTTTCCAACCGCGGTTCCGGCTGCATATGGTATGCAGCAGTCAGACTTTTGATCCACCGCGTTTTGGAGGGTTGTTCACATCTTCAGCTGTCTTGACATCAGGTCTGATATGGGTCATCGGGAAGCATTGGTACTCTGCACACTCGCAGGCCGGGCATTTCCGGAGATCCTCCTCGGCATGAGTCAGAGTCATCTCGGCACCGCAGTCAATGCAGACGTACTTGCCGGGATTTGCTTTTGTTCCTGCCTTTACAATTTCACAACGTTCTTCAGGATTTGCCATCAGTGTTTCACCAAAATCTCAATGGGTGTTGACCCTATTTAACCATTGTGAAGGTACTATTTTCCACTTTTCTGAGGCATTGAAGAACACTTTTATCTGTTCTGATTGCGAGAATGCTTCATATGGAATGCAATCTTGTGGCATTGCTTGGCAGCCCCAGAAGAGAAGGGAATACCGCCATCCTTCTCAGGGAAGCGATCCGTGGTGCAGAGGAAGCCGGATGTACTGTGGAGGTTGTCTGGGTGCCTGGCCTTTCGATCAGGCCCTGTATGGAGATCTTCGTCTGCAAGGCAGAACCCCGGTGTGCGATTAAGGATGAGATGCAGAAGTACTATGATCTGATCATGGCTGCAGACGGGCTGATCGTTGCAACCCCCGTCATGACGATGGGGGTTCCCGGAGCCCTCAAGTCATTCCTTGACCGGTTCCAGGTCTTTTATATGGCAAAGTATGAGCGGAATGAACCGCTGATCACCCCCGAAGAGCGGAAGGTGCGGAAGATGCTCCTCCTCTCGATTGCAGGGATGAATATTAAGAACCTCTTCTCGGGCCTTCTTCAGACGATGCATGCATTCGGGGAGATCATCGATTGTCCATTATGGGACAGCCTGCTTCGGGATGATATGGATACGATACAGGATATCACAACACGGCCGGAGCTTCTGAAAGAGGCATATGCAAAAGGGTATGCGCTTGGGGACGCAGTCAGGAAGAAAAAATCGGCCTGATCACCATCAGAAATATCCCTCTCCATGGAGTGAGCAGAAAGCGTTCTCGGCGACGATGATATGATCGATCAGCCTGATCCCGAGAACCTCGCCCGCTTCTGCAAGTTTCTTTGTCACGGCAATATCATCAGAGCTGGGTGTGACGTTCCCTGATGGGTGGTTGTGTATGATGATGACTGAGGCAGCACGGTCACTGATCGCATCGGCATAGACCTCACGGGGATGTATCTGGCTCTGGTTCAGGATTCCTTTTGTAATGGTTCTTCTTTTGATCAGTTCGTGCGCCCCGTTCAAGGTAATGCAGATGACATGCTCCTGCCGCTCCACCCGTATATCTTCGGCATAGGGGAGTGCATCTTCGGGGTTTGTGATCTTTGGACGGCATGAATTATTCTGCACACGCCGTGCCAGTTCAAAGGCGGCCAGTATCTGGCATGCCTTCGCCTCGCCAATACCCTGTATCTGCACCAGATCCTCACATGAGACAGAGAGCCCTTTCTCTCCAATGCACCGGCATATCTCACCGGAAATGGCTGTGACGTCATGGCCCCTGATCCCTCTTCCGATAATAGCCGCAACAAGTTCGGGATCGGTGAGGGATGATGCCCCCCAGGATCGGATCCGCTCACGTGGCCGATCAATCTCCGGGGTTTCACGTATCAGGCGTGCCTCCGGCTGCACTTTCATGTTATTCTGTTTTATGGGAGGTTGTGGTTAAGGATGTCGTTCGGTTGAGCCAAAACTTATTTCCTGTTGAACTGCCATTGAACTGGTATGGCAACCGAACAGGATATTATGGAAGCATTCGCAGGAGAATCACAGGCGAACCGAAAGTACGCAACTTTTGCTGAAAAAGCGCAGGAAGACGGGTTTTTAAATGTGGCCAAGCTCTTCCGTGCTGCATCAAAGGCAGAGGAGATCCATGCACGCAGGCTCCTCAGGGTGGCAGGGCTGATCCAGTCAACCGCCGACAACCTGAAAGGCGGAATTGAGGGCGAAACCCATGAGTTCACCTCGATGTACCCTGAGTTTGTCAAGCGGGCACAGGCTGAGGGGCGGAAGGACGCCGAGATCACCTTCACCCATGCGATGAAGGCAGAAGAGGTCCATGCCGGTCTGTATAAAAAGGCACTTGAAGCAGTAACAGGCGGCTCTGATCTCAAGGCAGATGGTGTAAAGCTCTGTCCGGTATGTGGTAATGTCTTCATCACCACTCCTCCGGAAAAATGCCCGATATGCGGGGTTCCTGCAAGCAGTTTCCAGGTAGTGGAATACGAACCCTCTTTCTTTATTAAGCAAAGTTTCAAATACCCTCCCCCCGAATGACTTTCGATATGAGCCTGAACTGGAAGTCGGCCGATCGGGTTTCGCTTGGTATTATTGCCCTGATAGCACTCATCACGTTTCTCGCGTTTTTTCCGCTTGTGCAGGTGGTTGTTCTTGCCCTGTCGGTTGCTGTTGTTCTCATCCCGTTTCAGGAATGGCTCTCGCAACGGATCAGCCCTGCCCTTACAGCCTTTCTGCTGACATTTATGGTTGTCACGGTCGGCTTCCTTGCCATTGTCATCACCTTCAATGTGTTGTACCAGAATATGGATTACCTGATCTCCCTCATCTCAAGCATCCTTGATGGCCTCCGGCCGGATGCCCTCTCCGATCTCCCTGGTCTGTTATCAGGCCTTGGCTTTGATGAGATGATCGATAACGTCCTTCTCTCGATCAAGGATGCTCTCTTCGTCTATCTCTCTCTTATTCCGACACTGGCAATCCAGCTTCTCCTCTTCATCCTTGCACTCTCCATCTTCATCTATGCCGGTCCGGGCCTGAAATCGGATATCCAACATATGATCCCTGAGAGGTCCCGGACAAACCTGATGGTGATCTGGAAGCGGGTATATGATACACTCTACTCTATATACATCGTTCATTTTTCTATCGCCATCCTGACATTCTTCCTGGCACTCCCGTTCTTCTGGATTCTTGGATTTGAGCATGTCGTCTTCTACTCGGTTCTCTGTGCACTCTTTGCACTGATACCGTTCCTTGGACCGGTGGTCGTTCTGGCATTTCTTGCCCTCTATGCCCTTTCAATCCGTGATTTCAAGGCGTTGCTTCTGCTCATCTTCATCGGATATCCCCTCCTTGGCGTATTCACTGATGTCTATCTCAGGCCGGTTATGATGGGCAAACGGGTGGAGATTCATCCGGTTGTCATCTTCATCGGGTTCTTCGGCGGTATGGCAACGATGGGGCTTATCGGCTTCATCCTTGGCCCGCTCCTTTTATCTCTGTTGATCGGCGGATACCAGATTGCTGTTCAGGAGCTTGGAGGGGTGCCTGCCCCCGGAGTGGATACTGATTCATAGCAAAGAATAACTTGTATCCGCGTCTATCCAGAAACCATGAGCGAGATCATCGTCTATTCAACACAACGGTGTCCCTACTGTGCGATGGTAAAGGCGTACCTGAGTAAGAGGGGTATTGACTATACTGCCATTGATGTCGGGAATCCGGAGAATATCGAAGCGGCAAAGGAGATGATCCGGATCTCCGGCCAGCGGGGGGTTCCGGTCACCGTCATTGACGGCAAGGTGATTGTCGGCTTTGATACCGCCGCCCTGAATGAGATCTTCGGGGCAGAGGAAGGTGGCGGTCTCTATGACCTGATCATCATCGGTGCCGGGCCGGCCGGGCTGACTGCTGCTGTCTATGCGGCACGGAAAATGTTGAAGGCGCTTGTCATCTCAGAGAATATCGGGGGGCAATCAAACGAGAGCTGGGCGATTGAGAACTACATGGGCTACCTGATGATCACCGGCAGCGAGCTGATGGCAAAGTTTGAGGAGCAGGTGCGTTCGCAGAATATTACCCTGGAACTGGATCGTGTGTCGGAGATCCATACGCAGGAGGATGGCATCTTTTCCCTCTCCACCGAATCGGGGATTCTCTATACCGCAAAAAGCATCGTGATCGCTTCAGGAAAACATTCCCGGATGCTTGGTGTCGAGGGGGAGAGCAGATATCTGGGGAAGGGGCTTTCAATCTGCTCCACCTGTGATGCCCCGCTCTACCGGGATAAGGCAGTTGCAATCATCGGGGGCGGGAATTCTGCGGTGCAGACTGCTCTTGAGATGGGAAAGATCGCGTCTAAGGTGCACCTGATCGTCCGGAGCAGTATCAAGGCTGATGCGGTCTTCGAGAGCCAGCTGAATGATCTTTCGAACCTGAAGATCCACACCGGCTATGAGGTTTCCAGGATCGGCGGAGATAAGTTTGTCCGTTCTCTCACAATCAGGAACAGATCAACCGGTGAAGAGGAGCGTATTATGGTTGAGGGGGTCTTCATCGAGATTGGGCTCATCCCAAATACCGGGTTCCTCAATGGATTCCTTGAGATGAATGAGCTGGGAGAGATCATCGTTGATCAGGACTGCCATACCAGCGTGGAAGGGGTCTATGCTGCCGGTGATGTCACCTCGATCAAAGGGAAACAGATTATTATTGCGGCAGGAGAAGGGGCAAAAGCAGCGCTTGAAGCACATGAATTCCTGATGAAACAGGGCTGAATTGTATCTGAACCGTGATGATTGTATCATCCGGAGCGTTGGTGTCTCATGGCAAGGGATAGTACCTCGGATCGCGAGAGAAAAGAGCGTATGAAGGAAAAGCTCAGAAAAGAGCGGAAAAAAGATACTGAAAAATGATGAATGACCGATGATTTTATGAGAGAGTATTGTTTATACTTCATATTCTTAGGTGGGTGTTGTAATGGTTCTATCCCGTTTTTCTTCTGGATCTCCGCTGCCATCATGGCATTCCTTTTATGACACGTTCCTGATAATAGGGGTATATTATGACTGATCCTCCCCGATGGGTACTTCCGTCTTTTCTGGCGAGTTCACTCCTCTGCATACTCATTAGCTATCTTTCCTTTACACTTGGTTTTTTTATCATCGTGCAGAATCTCTATTATATCCCGATCATCATCGCCTGTATCTTTTATGGATGGCGCGGCCTTTTCCTCTCTGTCTTTCTTGCAATCTCCTATCTGTTTCTTTTTGCTTCATTTACATCAGATCCCGTGCTTCTCCAGGAGGCGATGATTCGTGTGATCCTCTTCTCTCTCATTGCGGGAGTTATAACCGCACTCTCTCTTTTCAGGGAAAAAACCGAGCAACAACTCATCGAGAGCGAGCACAGGCTCTTCGATATCATCGACTTCCTCCCGGATGCCACCTTTGCCGTGGATGAGAACGGGGTGGTGATCGCCTGGAACCATGCGATCGAGGAGATGACAGGTGTCCCTGCAGAAGAGATGATCGGGCAGGGGGAGTATGCATATGCAGTCCCGTTTTATGGCAAACGGCAGCCGATGCTTATTGATCTTGCATTCAAAGATGACCTTGAGCTGAGATCACGGTATTCTCTCCTGAAGGAGATGCCGGATGCAATCGAAGCGGAGAAAAAATATATACGCCTTAAGGGAGAGGATCGGATCCTCTGGGGACGGGTATCTCCGCTGTACAACCGGAACGGTAAGTATGCCGGTGCGATTGAGACGATCCGCGATATCACCCGACGCAAAGAGCGGGAAGAGACATTGGAAAGAAGTGAGCATCTCCAGAAGCTCATCCTTGCAGCGGTTCCTGATATCTTTATCCGGTGCAATTCAGAGGGGAGGTATCTGGATGTCCTGACACCCGACGATGACCGACTGGTGTTCCCAAGAGATGAACTGATTGGAAAGACAGTCGTCGAGATGACATCGGAAGAGACTGGCGGGATGATTTTAACGGCGATTGGCCTTGCTCTTGATACCGGGGAGATGCAGACGATTGAATATGATCTCTCTGTCCCGGCAGGGCACCGGCATTTTGAGGCACGTATCGCACCCTATGCAGCAGATGAGGTAATAACACTCATCAGGGATATCACGGACCAGAAGGAGGCGGAAGATGCACTCCGTGAGCGTATACGGGAGCTCTCCTGCTTAAACCGTATCTCAGTTGCAATCGAGCACTTCGACCTCAGAGAAACAGAGGTGTTCCGGAAAATCATTGAGATCATCCCGGAGGGGTTGCAGCACCCTGAGAAGACTCATGTCCGGATCACAATTGATGATACTCCTTACTCAACACCCGGCTTTGTAGTGACGAACTGTTCTTCTGTCCGGGAGATCCCTATTCCCAAGCAGGCTGGTGGTACTATCACCGTCTGTTTTGATGATGAGTATGAGCTGCTTCCAGAAGAACTGGATATGCTCAGGATCATTGCAGAACAGATCGGCCTGTATATTGAGGGGATCCGGGGTGTTGAGATCCTTCACCAGAAGAATGAAGAACTCGCAACCGCCGAAGAGGAGCTTCGATCCCAGCTTGATGAGCTGGTGGCAACACAGCAGCAGCTCAGGGAAAGCGAAGAGTACATCAGAACGGTTCTTGATAATCTCCCGATCGGGGTTGCCGTGAACTCGGTTGATCCTGAAGTGAATTTTGAGTATTTCAATGAGAACTTCCTCAGGATATACAGGACAACAGCAGAGGCTCTCTCAGGCAGGGATTCCTTCTGGGAGACAGTCTATGAAGATCCGGTATTGCGGAATGAGCTGAAGGAGCGGGTGGTTGCAGATGTTTTGAGCGGTGACCCGGAACGGATGTACTGGAAGGATATTCCGATCACCCGGAAGGGGGAGAAGACAACCTATATCTGTGCCCATAATATCCCTATTCCCGGGAGAGATCTGATGGTCTCGACGGTCTGGGATGTGACGAACCGGGTTGAGGCAGAAAACCGTTTACTCCTTCATGTGAAGCGGACAGAAGCGCTCCTTGAACTTCACAGGATGGCCGGTTCGACAGAGCAGGAGCTGATGGATTATGCCATTACTGCAAGCCTTACGATGACCAACAGCCGGTATGCCTTCATCGGACTCATGAATGAAGATGAGTCAGTGATGACTGTTCATGCGTGGTCCGGGGGGTTGATGGAGGAGTGCAGCGTTGTGGATTCTCCCATTGAGTACTCAATAGGAACTGCTGGTATCTGGGGGGAGTGTGTCAGGAGCCGGACTCACACCCTTATCAATGACTATGCCGCTCCTCATCCTGCAAAAAATGGGCTGCCGAAGGGGCATATCCCGATCTCACGGTATCTGGGTGTACCCATTAAACATGGTGACCGGATCGTTGCCGTCCTTGCGGTTGCAAACAAAGGGGCTGAATACCAAGACGATGACGTATCCGCATTGACAACACTCGGAAATCAGATGGGGGAGCTGATCTTCCGTCAGCGTTCTGAGGATGCTCTCCAGGAGAGCGAGCAGCGCTATCGTACCCTCTCCACCGTCATCACGGATTTTGCCTATTCGTGCCTGAAGGAAGACGAAGGCATTTACCAGATAGACTGGATGGCAGGTGCAACACGACAGATCACCGGGTATGAGACTGACGAGGTGATCGCAGAAAGATGCTGGGGCTTCATGATCCATCCTGATGACTGGCAGATCTTTGAAGATTCGATCCTCACCCTCCCTGAAGGCGAGTCCTCGGAATGCGATCTCAGGATCATCACAAAGGAGGGAAACATCAGGTGGCTCTCTGCAGAAACACGTTGTATCAGTGATGAAAGCGGCAGAAGCCGGCTTTATGGGGGTTGCCGTGACATCACGAAGGAGAAGACCGCTCAGATTGAGCTTGAGCTGAACCATGCACGGCTTGAGAGTGCAATGGAAGCGGGCGGGATCGCCTGGTGGGAGATGAACTGCCTCACGGGAGAAGTCATCTTCAGCCCACGAAAAGCAGCCATGCTCGGCTACTCTCCGGAGCGGTTCTCCCATTATACTGATTTCACAGAACTCCTCCACCCCGACGATCACGAGAAGGCGATGCAGGCGATGCGGGATCACCTTGAGGGACGAAAAGAGAGATATGAGGTGGATTACCGGATCCAGGCGAGTGATGGTTCATATCTCTGGTTCAATGATATCGGCACCATCACAGAACGGGGTGAGGGTGGCCGCCCGGAGAAGCTGGTCGGGCTTGTTGTCAATACCACTGCTATCAAAGAGACTGATGAGGCACTCCGGGAGAGTGAAAAGCGTTTCAAAACACTCTTCATGGAATCGCCGGTCTCTATCATTATCCATGACAGGGATACCGGCGAGATCATCGATGCGAATAGAAAAGCCTGCTCCAGTTATGGATTTTCTTCGTTTGAAAGCATGAAAG
>Ga0163225_100208_pt1 | contig 18938 bp, 18 predicted proteins | sample MSEWel2016_04_06_2_FD_113145 | JGI IMG/M metagenome (GOLD analysis project Ga0163225, IMG submission 113145) | Subsurface microbial communities from deep shales in West Virginia, USA - MSEEL Well Study Marcellus 5H_2016_04_06 ... | reverse complement strand
TCAGGTTCAACATTTTCTTTGATAGCAATTATCTTCATTTCAGGGGTTATTTCCCCGTTTCGTGCGTATTGAAGTTGTGTATTCATCCGTATAAAATTATCTGATTAAAAACTGATAAAAAATAATTGGTGTCCGGAGAAACATGTTTTTTGAAAGGAGATTGCTTCGCTTTGCTCGCAATGACACTGTCTTACAGGTTTTAAGCTGGGTTGGTAGGGGTTGATTTTCGGCTTTGCCGAAAATCAACCCCTACCAACCCTCAATATCCTGTAAAGGTCCGTCATTGCGAACATAGTGAAGCAATCTCAATTTTTTAACCGGACTCCACTGATAAAAAATAATTGGTGTCCTTTCAATATCAAATAGAAGCGGTTCTTTGTGAGAGAACCAGCCTGCCCCGGTTTATTCTCTTTCCATCCACTTTTGGATTTCCTTTACCCTCATGCCAAAATCCCGGGTTTGCATAAAATGACGAACCATCGCAATATTTTGCGCTCCGGCACTGAGCACCTCATTGATATTTTCAGGGAAAATGCCGCCAATGGCAATCACCGGCACATCGGCCATCTTTAGAACTTCTTTCAGGAGTTTGGTTCCCACCGGGGTATCGGGCCTGATTTTGGCATTGGTGGGAAAAACCGGCCCAAAACCTATGTATGCAGGGTTTTGCTTCAGTGCCTCCCGTGCCTGCTCACGAGAGTGAGTGGACAGACCAATTTTCATCTCACCTACCACTTTTCGGGTGTCTTCCATCCGGATGTCGTCCTGTCCCAGATGCAGATAATCGGCATTACACAACATGGCAATGTCCGGTCGGTCGTTGATTACCAGATTGGTGTTGGTCCCCCGCGTTACAGCTCTCAGGTCGCGTGCTATTTTGAGTAAGGCACGATCCGGGAGCTGTTTTTCCCGCAACTGCATCATCCTGATGTTGTTTTCCACGCATTTTTCTGCAATGGTGGTATAGGAAAGCTGAGGTTGGGTGATAATGATATAGAGTTCAATGTGTTGATTGGTTGAATCTTTATCTGACATAATTCTGTTTTTAGACCAATTCCACCAATGTTTCCTGTGCCAGTTTTTCAGCTATTATCCCGGCAACTTTTTGGCCCGAAAGCAACATCCCGCCAAATATGGGGCCCATACGATAACTGCCGCTGGTTCCGTTGGCTGCCATTCCGGAAACATAAAGACCGGGAAAAACCTCTTTGGTATTTTCAACAGTGGTCCGTTCGGCTTCTTCCACTGCCAGCGACCGTTCTCCCATAACCGCCCCGGATGGAGTATCAATTTTTACATCGTTTTTGCGCGCCACGGTGTGCACAATCTCACAATCGTGACCGGTTCCGTCAATTACGGCTTTGGCCATAATAATAAGTGGATCCACGTGCATCCCTTCGCGATGTACCGGTGCCCAGTTGATTACGAGGCCGCTTACCTTGTTGTTGTGGAATACCACATCTTCGATGGAGGTACTGTTGAAGATTCGTGCTCCGGCTTTAGTGGCATAGTAGGTGAGGGCAGAAGTGGCATGTACAGAATCTACCGTATAGTACTCATCTTTGTAATGGTGGTAATCTATTTGGAGCTCTTTAAGGATATGCAGGGCTTCTTTCTGAACCATAATCTCGTTAAACATCATGGCACCACCCCACATACCCCCTCCGGGAGCCAGTTTGCGTTCGAAAAGAGCTACTTTTTTACCTGCTTTGGCCAGATAGTAAGCTGCGATGAGTCCCGAAGGGCCGCCACCAACAATGGCCACATCAACTGACAGGTTTTCTTTGAGTTTTGAGAAGTAAGAATCGATGATTCCAGCTGATACAATTTGTTCCATAGTGAATGATTTTTAGTTGATTAATCCTAAATGAGTGTAGTATAAAAAGATATGTTTTTGTCAAAATCGAAGCTTTGAAAATTTTTGTGCCGGAGTTAACCAATTGTTAATGAGGATTCAAAAATTTACAAAAACGAAGAGTTTGGCAATAAGATGCTTTTTAAACCGGGCTCATAAATCTATGGAGTGCAAAAGAAAAAGGAGAGCATACGACGAAACACGTCTTCCCTTCGCAGGCATTACCCTGAGCAGGTTTAAAGGGTATGATCTCAGCCTTTAAATAAGGCACCCCCAGATTGTTTTGGTATTGCAAATGTAGCGGTAGTTTTTTAATAACAAAGAGTAGTAGCAGAAAAAAAAAGACCCTGTGCGGAAAACACAGAGTCTTTTTTTTTAAGAGTTTTTTTTTCTACCATCGTTGATGCACATCCGGTTTGATGTACTTTTCATAGATGTCATTCATCGCTTTTATTTTCTCCGATGAAAGTTCCGGCATATCGAAAACTGAAAGATTAGACTTCACATGATTCATTGAAGAAGCCCCGGGAATGATGCAGCTGACTTCCTTAAAATGCAGAATCCATTGAAGTGCAATGGGGGCAAGGTTTTCCTGTCCCGGGAACAATGCTTTTAAATCGTCCACGGCTTTCAGTCCCTTATCAAAATCAATACCTGCAAAGGTTTCTCCTTTGTCGAAGGCTGCACCGTTGCGATTGAAGTTACGATGGTCTTCTGCACCAAAAGTGGTGTTGGAATCGAACTTTCCGGTCAGTAGTCCACTGGCTAAAGGAACCCTCACAATAATGCCCACGTCTTTTTTTGCCGCTTCTTTGAAGAACAGTTCTTTCGGGCGTTGACGGAAAACATTGAAGATAATCTGAACCGTATTGACATTGGGATATTCAATAGCCTTGAGCGCTTCTTCAACTTTTTCCACGCTTACGCCGAGGTTTTTGATTTTTCCCTGTTCTTTGAGTTTTTCGAATCGTTCAAATATTTCGGGACGATAATATACATCGGTTGGCGGGCAGTGCAACTGAATGAGGTCCAAGGCTTCCAAGCCTGTTCTTTTCAGGCTGTCTTCCACAAATTTTTGCAATACATCCGGTTGATAACCTTCATTGACATGCGGATTGATTTGACGGCCGCACTTGGAGGCCACATAAACTTTTTCGGAGCGACTGCGTACAACACGTCCAACTGCTTTTTCACTCAGCCCGTTTTCATAAACATCTGCGGTGTCGATAAAATTCACTCCGTTGTCGATGGCAGTATTGATGATTTCGTCCGCCTTTTTGTCGTTAAAGCCTGAACCCCATTTTCCTCCGACTTGCCATGTGCCAAGTGAGATTTCTGAGATTTTGAGGCCTGTTTTTCCTAATGTTCTGTAATTCATGATAAAGTGATTTATATGGTCTTTTTTTTATGTAATCGATTGCTTGATTTGGTAGTTCAAAATTACAAAATTAATGTGAGCTTAAAAACCTTATTAAAAAGGAAGGTTTGATGAGGAATTAATTGGAATTTTGGACATAGGAATAGATTTTTTGTTAAACGAAGTTCGATAAAGTCAATAATGTAGGTTAAAATACTATTTTTGCAGTTCACTTTTTTCAGACCAAATGAGTATTACATCTTTCATTATACTGGGGATGGGACTGTCGGTTGACAGTTTGGCAGCCAGTATAACCACCGGGGCATGTTCTATAAAACTCAGAATATCTCAAATTCTAAAGGTTGCGGCCTTTATGGCTGTTTTTCAGGCATCCATGCCATTGCTTGGTTGGGTTATTGGTAGTAGTTTTAAAAACATGGTTGTTGCTTACGACCATTGGATTGCGCTGCTGTTTCTGGGGGCGATAGGAGCGAAACTTATTTATGACGGACTAAGAAAAGACGAGGGAGAAGCTTCCTGTCTTTGTCCTTCGAATCATCTTCTGCTGGCCGGAATGGCTTTGGCGACCAGCATCGATGCCTTGGTGGTCGGAATAGGCTTTGGCGTTTTAAGTATCAATATCTGGCAACCGGTTTTGATTATCGGGGTTACAACTTTTTTATTTTCTGTTACCGGAGTATTGCTCGGCATGAGAGTGGGTGAGCGCATCAATAAAGGAATAGAGGTTTTCGGGGGTCTGGTACTCATCGGTCTGGGGTTAAAGATTTTCCTTTCACATATTTATTGAAATCATAAAATAAAAATCCTAAATTTGAGAACATTTTTTTGAAAAGATTAATTTTTCGTAAAGGATTTTTTTGAATTTGGATGGGTTACTTGTTTTAAATATTTTGCATTCTTTTTTAGGTTTTTCGAATGTTTTCGTAAACCTATTTATTTTTATAAACCAAAAGAGTCATTATGAAAAAACAAGCTGTTACTTTAGGGCGTATAGGTATTTTATTGCCTATCGCAGGTCTTATTCCGGTACTGGGTTCTGTCGCCGTTCTGGCTGCTTTAATATTGTCGGAATGGTAATCATTGTGATCGGGGCAGGCTCTGCTTTTCTTACCTTAACGGCCGATGGGTTTAATCCTGAAAATATTCAGCAAATCATGGCGGTATTGTTCGAAAGCGGTGTGACTATTCTGGGTCTCTTGCTGATTTTGATTGGTACTATTGTTGGAAATTATTTTATATTCCAGGCTTTGAAAGCCTTGGCTGCCTCATCGGGCGTCAGCACATTTAAAACTGCCGGATTACTCTATTTCATCGGAGCCATTGGGCTTATCCTTTTCGGATTGGGAATACTTGTCTCAATTGTTGCATGGATAATTCATGTGGTGGCCTATTTTTCCATTCAGGCCGAGGAGCCTATAGCAGAGCAAGCAATCTAAAAAGTACATTAAAAAACCCGGCTAAGTTTGAGCCGGGTTTTTTTTATTACAAAAAAAAAGCCCGTCTTGCGACAGGCTTAATATTTTTAGCGAAGTAGAAAAATCTGACTAAGCTAATTTCACATCTACAGCATTAAGACCTTTTCTACCTTCGGTAAGTTCAAAAGTTACTTCATCGCCTTCGTTGACTGTGTCAATCAAACCTGTGGCGTGTACAAAATACTCTTTCTGTGTTTCATCTTCTTTAATGAATCCAAAACCTTTGCTCTCGTTAAAGAATTTTACTGTTCCTTTGTTCATGATAAATGTTTAATAAATTTGAAGGGTGCAAGGTATGGTTTATTTTTTAAAATCACATATTTTTCCAAAAAAAATGCTTTTCTACCCTGTATTTAAATTTGTGAAACAATCAATAACAAACCTTTACATTTGGACGAATATCCGAATTTTGGGTATGGTAGGTCTTGTATTCTTAGCTTTCCAATCAAATAGTGTCTTAAATATTTTCCAACAAGGGATTTCATCCCTTAAACCCTGACCTCCTTTCTTGTCTTGATACAAGAAAGGAGGCAAAGAAAATCAAGACTGAGCCAGCTTTCGCTCTAAAAACCACGGTTCTTTTATCGTAATCGTCAAAACTCATCTCGTTTGCTGCGCCACGAGATTCAAACAGAGACGATTTTACGATATAACAACCTTGTTTTTAGGCTTATCTGCCAAGGTCAGCCCCCATCAAGCCGGTCAGTACATTCAAAATATTTATTTAGGACAGAATTACTTTCCTATAGAATAATTGGAGGTTTTATAAATCTTTAACGTTCTTTTCGGCCCCTTTGTTTTTCGGGGCATTACTTTTGTTACCGTCAATATCATTAAGTTACGTAACAAGGATCGCAAAAACTTTTTTTGTTTGATTGCGAATTTATCCGGGTTGAATAGAATTTTATACTGAATGAGATATCATCTGGTTTTTTTGTGGGTTTTGGTGCTGTTGGTGGGTACTATTGATTGGTTGCTGTGGCGGATTTTAATCACCAAAGAGGTAAAGCAGGGATGGCGAAAATGGCTTGGCGTGGCAGGATTGATTGTTCTTCCTGTTTTGTTTCTTGTCGGATTCTTTTATTTTGGCTTACAGATTCCTGATGCTTCTTCGCCTCAGGTTTATAATTTTTTTGGGACTTTCCTTACCATTTTTCTATTGGTTTATCTTCCCAAACTATTTTTTCTTTTTGTTTACGGTGTCGGACGGTTACCCGATGCTTTGCCACGAAAGCCGGCACGTCAGCCTGAAAGGCATTACCCCCGCATTACCAGGGCAAAATTTCTGAGCCAGGTGGGAATCATCATGGCGACAGCACCATTTATAACCCTTCTGTTTGGTGTTCTTAAAGGACGTTATGCGTTTTATACACGCCATTTAAAACTTTCTTTTCCCAATTTGCCTCAGGCTTTTGATGGTCTTCGGGTTGTCCAGATTTCAGATTTGCATTTGGGTAGTTTTGGTACCAATCGTGACCCGTTGAAAGAGGCTGTAGAGTTGATTAATGCAGAAAAGCCCGATTTGGTGCTTTTTACCGGTGATTTGGTCAATAATTTTGGGGGGGAAACACGTGGCTGGGATGAGATATTGGGAAAGATTAACGCCTCTATGGGTAAATATTCCATCCTTGGAAATCACGATTATGGCAATTACAGCACCTGGCCTTCAGAGCAACGAAAGGCTGCCAATTTTAAGAGTATTGTGGCGGCAAATGGGAGGTTGGGTTTTCATCTTTTGCGCAATGAGTCGATCACCCTCAGTAAGAATGGAGAAACCATTGCACTGAGCGGGGTTGAAAACTGGGGACATCCGCCATTTCCACAATATGGAGATTTGGAGAAAACCTGGAATCAGACCAATGGGGAGGCATTTAAAATTCTGATGTCACACGACCCCGACCATTGGGATGCCGAAGTAGTGGGTAAGAAGAGATACGATCTTACTCTTGCCGGCCATACGCACGGAATGCAGTTTGGCTTTGAATTGGGAAAATACAATTGGAGTCCTGCCAAATACAAATTCAAAAGATGGGCCGGGTTATACCAGGTGGGCAAACAGTTTCTTTATGTAAATCGTGGCCTGGGATATTTGGGAATGCCCGCCCGGGTAGGAATGCCGCCTGAAATTACCGTACTTACATTGCGGAGAGGATAGGTAAAAGCATAAGGGATTGGACCATATTAGTTATATAAGGAATCATTATTGAGTCCAGTCTAAAAAGCATCTTAATTGCCAAACTCTTCGTTGTTGAAAATTCTTGAATCCTCATTAACAATGAGTTAATTCCGGTTCAAAAATTTCCATAACCTCCTTTTTGACAAAAATATACCTTTTTATACTACACTCATTATTATTGTCCGGAGAAACTTATTTCTTGAAAAGAGGTTGCTTCTCCCAATTTCGTGCCTCATCGGGATCGCAATGACGCCGTTTTTCAGATTTTTAGCAATCTTTGTTCTTAAACCCGACAATAGTGTCAAGTATTTGGTGCCTTACTCCTAATTCCCAGCATCTAATATCTATTTTCCAATATCTAACCTCTTAAATCTAACGATCAATTATTGATCAGAAAACTATCGAAGCTGGTGGAAAAAACGGCTTCGTGAAAAAAGGAATTGTTCTCTTCTCTCCATCCGCCCCGGTAACCAACGCTAAAGGGCAATACAAAACGGAACAGATGAAAGTCAGTCATTAACTCTATTCCCGAAGTCGCTAATGTTTCTGAATATTTACGCTTTTCGTTGTTCTCAATAAAGTCAAGCTGGTAATTGCTGCGTGCAGCATCAAAAAACAGATTCAGTCTGAAACGTTTAATGTAGGCAATACCTCCCAGTGACCAATCAGGATTCCACAACGGCATTTGGCAGGTTGTATTCAGCACAAAGAGTTCATCGTTGTATATGGACGTATAGCCACGGGGTAACCCGATTACATCACTAAATCTTTGGAAGGTGCGGTAAGGTGACCCAATGGAAATTTCATCGCCATTGAACTTTTTTTGCCATCCGCCCCCAATGGTTAGCGCATGATGTTTGCCAATGCCCGGGAGATATAGCCTTAAGATGGCGCCCAGAGTTTCTCCCGCATTGTAATTTCCGGCAGGTGTATGTTTGTAGATGAAACTTAGCGTTTGACCCCATCGGGTGTTGACATCGCGGGATGTTCCTCTTTGTTTGTTATGGAAATAGAGCGAATAATTCAAAGCCCAATAATCCAGATCGGGATATTCGATTAAGCTGGTTTCTCCTGTTTCATAGAGTCCTCCGTCGGGGAGAACGCCTACCATATTTTGCTGATAAACTCTGTTGCTGATGTTTTGCCATGAAAGGCTTACGCGGGGTTGAAGCAGTCTTGACCATTTTCCGCTACTCAAATCCAGTGGGACTCTGATGCCGGTTTCTACTTTTATATGATTCTCTTTGCCCAGCTGGTCAATGGTGAAAATTTCATCCTGTCCGGTGTAAACGTTGTTAAACTCTTCATTGAAATTGCCCCATTTAATATCGAAATCAATAATGGGAAACCATCCCCGATAAGTAAATCCGGCGTTGAATTTTTCGCGGCTTTGCGACCCTGCTGCATTGTATCCCACTCTGGAAACAGCTGTTCCCAGTAGGTTTTGACTCATCAGGGTAATCCCCTGATAAATTTCGGAATCATCGATGTTGATGTATGCGGGCGCCCAACTGTGCAGGTTGATGAGATTCCATTTGCTGTATCTTTCAGCAACCGGACTGTAATTACTTTGTGTGGCGGTTTCTTTGGGTTCCTGAGCCGTTAATTTTTTAACCAGCGGGTTATTGAGTTTTGAGGGCTTTGTATCTAATAGATAGTTCTGATTCTGATTGATTTTTGCCAGTTCATAACCCATCGGTGTGTAATGTGCATAATAGAGAGAGGAGTCCTGAGAATTTACTGCAGGCGAAGTTGCTCCGAAGCGTGACCGGGTCAGCTGACGGGTGGTTTTATCCCGAAGATTCAGACAAAAAATTTCTTCTGAGTGGATGGTAGAAGCCGTGAACCACAGTTTATCACCTGTTTTAGAAGGATGTTTGGGCTCATCCAAAGCCGGAGCGCGCAGTGTTTTCCATGTTTTATCCAGGGTGTTAAGCGAAACAATGCTTTTTTTATTGTCTTGAAGCAGGACCATTACCAGTTCCCCGGGCTTATCACTCCAGGAAGGATGCATCGGGAAAGCATTATTTGGAGTGGGAATTCTGTTAAGAGTCTTCCCCGTTTCTACATCCACCAAAGTGATGAAAAACTCATAAGAATTGGTGGTTTCCACTACGGCTAAGGTGTCGCTGGCTGTTGCCAGGGCGGGAGCAAAAAAACGGGTGTGATTCGTAAGTGTGCGGGTTTTTCCATTCATCCGATCATAGAGCCTGATAACGGAATAATCGGCATTGGGCCAGCGAATATGTGGCTGAGTTTCACTCCATGCCACCCATCGCTCATTGGCAGAAATGGGGTCTTTATCCCGATAACCTGTAAATGCAAGAGTGTTGGGCGGGGAACCCGGAATTATCTCAACAATTTGTTTTCGAACTCCCGGACCACTCATTTCTGCAAAAATAAGGCCATCGTTTGAAATTACCGGGAATTGAAGGTCGGTATAAAAGTCAGCTATGGATGCGATTGGGGTGAGTTTAGTTGTTTTTATGGTGTCATCGTATTGCTTCCATTCTGTTGCAATGCTGTCATAAACAGATGTATAAACATCCTTAGGCGAACGGAAGCTTGTTTCCCTGAGTCCTTTCCGGAAAGGGATTAGTGACCAACTGTTTTTTCCAACATTATTGAGGACATTTTGCCATATTTCGGTTCCATACCGGTTTCTGGTCTCGGCGGTCAGGTGATACCCCATTTTGTAATAATCGGGGACATAGTCTTTGTATGAACCCAGATAAGCCTTATCGTAACTGTCGGGTCCGAAGCGGGTTATTCTGGCCCTTAGTGGTTGTGTGAAAACCGGGAGTCTGCCACGGCCACTTTGGCTTAAAGTGGTTTCGGTAATGACCGCATCTCCCTCGATAAACCACATGGGCAGATAAGCTCCAAGGGCAGCACCCACCGCCTGTTGACCGGTGAGCCATGATGCCACTTTGGTAAATCCCTGATTCAGCTTGTCGATCTGCACAATATGCCGGTATTCGTGTACAGCCAGTTGTTGCAGCCAGTCGGTACTGTAATTGCCCTGAGATGGGTTGGGGTAGAGCTCGATTCGTTTTGGCGCCCACGAAACAAAACCGTTGGTGTAGGTGGAATGGCTGTGAATGAGGATATCTATTTTGCCGGGACTGTGGTTTAGTGTGGCTTCTATTGATGGAATGATGCTGTCCATAAAAATGGCGAGATCCCGGGCGGGTTTGGAGAATTCTTCCGGAAATACCATCCGAAATTTTCCATGTTCAATTTTTTGCCAGTTGATGGAGGCAGGGTCGGCTCCCGAGGAATAATATTGTGCAGAGATTCCCTGAAAGAGAAACAGAAAAAGCAGGAGAGGAAGAACTATTTTTTGATGCATAAGTGTTGACTGTCGTCTGATGGTATTTGATTGTTTTAAAACAACGCGGTGATAAAAATGGTTGACTTTAATTCAATGATGTTCCGGTTTTCACAAATGTAGTGTTTTTGAAATTATGGTGGAAAAGGGAAAAATAAACCACAGAGGACACAGAGAGTCACAGAGGTACGAACAGGAACAGAGGTTTCTTCCCGTGCATTCCCTCTGTGTTTCCCCGTGGTCTCTTTGGTAAAAAAAATAAAGACAGGTTCCTGAATTTTTACATGTTTTGGTTTAATATATTTGTTCAAATTTACAGCCGTTGAAAGAGTTAATTTTTTGAAGTTAAATCCATGTGTGTAAATGACCATAGAACAACAACATCGACGCCCCGTAATATATCAATTGTTGCCCCGGTTGTTTGGGAACCGGAATACAACCAATACACCCGGTGGAACCATAGAGCAAAACGGTTGTGGAAAATTCGACGACATCAGCAGTGATGCGCTGGAAAGCATCAAAGAGCTTGGAACCACCCATTTGTGGTACACCGGAATTATTGAGCATGCACATCTGACTGATTATTCCAGATATGGTATTGTGAAAGACTATCCTGATGTAGTAAAAGGTAAGGCAGGTTCCCCTTACGCCATTAAAGATTACTATGATGTGGATCCCGACCTTGCCAATTCTGTGCCAAACCGGATGCAGGAATTTGAGGCATTGGTAAAGCGCACTCATGATGCAGGCCTGAAAGTTATCATCGACCTGGTGCCGAATCATGTAGCCCGTCAGTATGTTTCGGATGCAAAGTCTGAGGGAGTGATCGATTTTGGTGAAGATGATAATCCATCCAAAGCATTTCACCGGGACAATAACTTTTACTATCTGCAGGGAACAAAATTTCAATCGCCAGTTGCTGCACCCGGCGGTGAAAGGTGGTGCGAGGAGCCTGCTAAAGCAACAGGAAATGACTGCTTTAAACCCAAACCGTCGGTGAGTGACTGGTATGAGACCGTGAAACTGAACTATGGAGTGGACTATCAAACCGGAGAGAAACATTTTTCGCCGATACCGGATACCTGGAAGAAAATGCGTGACGTGGTGCTTTACTGGGCTTCGAAAAAGGTGGATGGATTCCGCTGTGATATGGCGGCAATGGTGCCTGTGGAGTTCTGGACCTGGATGATTGATGAGGTGAAGCGCCAGTATCCTTCGTTACAGTTTATCGCAGAAATTTATGATACAGACCGGTATCATGAGTTTATCTTCAAGGCGGGGTTTGACTTTCTGTACGACAAAGAATTGTTTTACAATACGATGCGCGGTGTGATTACCGGCGACCGTCCTGCCATCGAACTGACATCCTGCTGGCAGTGTACTGAAGGCTTTCAGCATCACATGGTCTATTTTCTGGAGAATCACGACGAACAACGAATTGCTTCTTCCTTTTTTGCCAATGACCCGTGGAAGGCCCTTCCGGGAACAGTCGTGATGACTACGATGCAGCGCAATCCACTTCTTATTTATTTCGGACAGGAACTGGGAGAGAAAGGGATGGATCAGGAAGGATTCAGTGGCCTGGATGGCCGTACCTCTATTTTTGATTATTGGAGTCCGGAGCGAATACAACAGTGGTCAGGAAAAGGAGATTTCCAGGCAGAGAATCTTTCGGATGAGGTTCGGCAATTGAGAGAGGAGTATTCAACCATTTTGAATTTGTCCCATCAGGCCCCCGCATTTGTGAAGGGATTATTTTACGATCTTTCGTGGAACAATGTTAGAAATGAAGCCTTTAATTCTTCATCCATCTATGCTTATTTCAGGTATTGCAGTGAGCAAATATTATTGGTCATCGCTAATTTCTCCGGCAAAGAACTGGATTATCGTCTTCATGTTCCCCCTCATTTTTTCGAAATAGCAGGTTTATCCGACCGTTTTTATTTTACCGGCCACGATTTATTGAAGAAAAATAAAATGATTCAGTTCCCGGTTGAGGTAGCCCAAAATGCCGGAATAGGTGGGCATTTGAAAAAACATTCAGCCTCGGTTTATGAACTGAAATATGAGATGATGAAACGAGGGTAATTGTTAATTATCTGATGATTTTTCTATTTTTGTGAAATGAAATTTCCGCAAAGGTTTTAAATTTATCATGAAAACCTTTGCAGAAATTAAATTAATCCCGATTTAGAAAATCACTTATTTGGGTAAAGTATGAGACCAAATGAGATGATTTACTTTATCGAATATGCAGGGAATATATCTCAATTTTAAATAATTCCGTGCGGATTTAGGGTGAAAGAAAAATATACGACTGTCCTATGATAGATTACTCACAGGTTACTATAGAAAACGTTGTGGTTCACCAGATTGGCAATCGAACTGAAGGCGAACCGGTAAAATTTTCCAAAAGTCCGCTGCGACTCTTCGACGAAGAAGTGGTGGGGGATGTATTGTTGTCTTACTTTTTCAAGCCATTTAAAACGGAAGCCTATTTCAATTTTACCGATGAGAATGAGGAGCCTGAGAACAACCCCGTTTTTAAATGGGTATCATCAGTATTCGAAAGTCCCGATAAATTGTATGACACCTCCATTGAGGTAGCTGAATTTTTACATGAGAATTCCAATCATCCCAAAATCAGGGGCGGGGAGTTTTATATGGCTTATTTCAGCAATTGTGTGGTCGATGGCGAAGTAACCGATGGCATAGGCATATTTAAAAGTGAGAACAAAGAAACTTTCCTTAAAGTCTATCTGAAAGACCAGACGTTTGAGCTGGGAACCCAGGAGGGTATCAATATAAAAAAACTGGATAAGGGATGCATTGTCTTTAACACCGAGCGCGAAGCCGGTTTTAAAGTTTGCATGGTCGATAACATCAACAAAGGACATGAAGCTCATTTTTGGAAAGACGATTTTCTGGGTCTCATGCCCCGGGAGGACAATTATTATTTTACCCGTAATTATCTGAGTCTCTGCAAGGATTTTGTGACCGATGTGTTTAACGACGACCACGATGTGCCCAAGCCCGATCAAATTGATATGCTCAACCGTTCCATCGACTTTTTCGATAAGAACAATAACTTCAAAAAAGAGGACTTTGAGCAGCAGGTTATCCGACAACCCGAAGTTATTGAGGCGTTTAACGATTACCAGGGGGAATTTGAAACAGAGAAAGCACTTCCGCTCAATGACAACTTCGACATTTCAAAAAGTGCCGTTAAAACCGAGAAAAAACACTTCAAGTCCATTCTGAAACTGGACAAAAACTTTCATGTGTATGTACATGGCCGGCGTGAGCATATCGAGCGGGGCTTCGACCGCGACCGGGGCATGAATTATTATAAGCTGTATTTTGATGTAGAGCATTGATGTTTTGTGCGCTTGCTAATGCCAGATTATAAGAATTTACCACGAAAATGTTTTAATAATTATCAGAATTGGAGAGGTAATAGTGCCGGCTTGGAAGTGGATTTTAATGGTCAATACTATCCGGTAGAAACACATGTGCATACCCAACAGTTAAGTGAGACATACAAAACTTAGGAGCATGGAAAAGAAAATGTTTATAATTTTATTGGTTTCATCTTTGGCTTTAATTTCATGTATTGAGAAAGAAAAAGGTCAAGTACAAGTTGAGGTAAAGAATTTTGCCCAAGCCAAAAATGTCGGTTTGGGAGTTACATTTTTTCAAGTTTTACCTGAATCTGTTGGAGCTTTCCGGGAAAATCTGGCTATCGTTATTTTTTTAGGTTGTGTGTAACCCGAACCCCCTTTTATTCATAGGTAATTATGAAGCTTGAAAAAACATAGTTTCAGTATCGGTTCTTATCAAAGATGCAGAATTCCTTAATTATCTTGCCGATGCTAATTAATAATGGCTGTGTGGAATTGCTTTTTTGATAAAGCAATTAGTCCTATATTTGTTTAATAATTTGAACAAAATGGAGAAGCTTTTTCAGAAATCATATCAGAAACTATACAGGGTACCAACTCAGTTTAAGAGATACCTTGCAGGCAAAATTGACTGGAACAATCGCCTGATTGGAATAAAAGGAGCTCGTGGGGCAGGAAAAACAACTCTGTTGCTTCAGTATGCAAAGGAATTTCTTCCGCAGGATAATCAGACTCTTTATGCGAGTTTGGATGATCTGTATTTTACGGAAAATTCGCTTGTCGATTTTGCTGAACAATTTTTCATTCAAGGCGGAAAATATCTTCTTCTGGATGAAGTTCACCGTTACCGGAATTGGTCACAAGAATTGAAAAACATTTATGATGATCAGCCGGATCTTAAGATTGTTTTCACCGGCTCTTCTCTGATTCATCTGAATCAGGCAAAGGGCGATTTAAGTCGGCGGGCTGTTATGTATGAGCTGTCCGGTTTGTCTTTCAGGGAGTTTCTGAACTTTACCAGGGGATCAGATTTTGAGCCAATCAGTTTTGAGCAATTGCTGGAAAATCATACCAATCACGCATTGCAAATTGTAGAAAATATTCGGCCTCTTGCCCATTTTTCTGATTTCTTGGAATATGGTTACTACCCATATTTTAAAGAAGCACCCAAACTATACCATCAAAAACTATCTGAAACCATTTCTCTTGCCATGAGTATTGATTTACCCTCCTCTCACGACATTAGTTTTGGCAGCGTTGAAAAGATAAGACTGCTTCTGCATATTATTTCAGAATCTGTACCTTTTAAGCCTAATATTTCTAAACTAAGTGAGCGCATTGGCATCAGCCGTAATAGTCTGGTACAGTTTATTCGTTACCTGGAAGATATCCGGGTAATAAAATGCCTGTATGCGGATACCAAAGGAATCGGTGCGTTACAAAAGCCGGAGAAGATTTATATGCACCATCCCAACCTCCAATATGCCTTGGCTACAGAAAATCCCAATATCGGAAATGTGAGAGAGAGCTTTTTTATCAATCAGCTGGGAGTATTGGGACCACTGAAATATACCCATGAAGGTGATTTTGCCTTTAAGGATTCAGTATTTGAGATTGGTGGACGTGGAAAAACGAACAATCAGGTTAAACATCTTGACAACTCCTACGTGGTGGCTGATGGAATAGAGGTGGGACATTTGCACAAGATTCCGTTGTGGTTGTTTGGTTTTTTGTATTAGGTACACAAAAATAAATTGGATTCTTTTTTTTATGGCTTTTGAAAGAGGAAAGTCTCAGATTCATAGCTTGTTAAACGTCCTTCTTTTGCAGTATTTAGAATGTTAGCGGGTTTGATTATGTAATTGGGAAATATCGTTTTTGTCTTTCCCCTCTGCTCGTCAAAAATTTCCAACTTCGCAGCTCAAAAACAGTAGTTTTTATCTACCACCTATTAAATTGGTTGTCACTAATATGTTTATATTTACGATGCCAACGGGCAAAAACTGATGAAACGAGCTCCAGGAGGAGAGGAGACTTATTATGCCGGTTCATTTATCCACAAAGGCTCCAACTTAGAATACATTTTGCATGCCGAAGGCAAGTATCAGGTAGGTGAGGAAGATGGCGGTTATCAATACAATTTGAAAGACCACCCGGGCAATGTGCGAATGGTTGTAAAAGGCGATGAAACAAAGAAGATCCTGGATCAAACCGACTACTACCCATTTGGGATGTCCATGAATATGGCACTCAACAGCTCCGGTCAGAAAAACCTGTACAAATACAACGGCAAAGAACTGCAGGATGATGAGATAGGTAATGGACAGTTGGATTGGTATGATTACGGGGCCAGAATGTATGACCCTGAGATAGGGAGGTGGTACGCGGTTGACCCGATTTCTGAATCTTACAATAGTTTAAGTAATGATATCTTTTGCCTTTAATATTACCATCGTTGTGTTGGACGCTAACAGGAAATGGTTAGTGTTGAATCATCACAAAATGGCAGTGCAAGAACTTTGAACAGTTGAACTCGTAGATAGATAAGCTCACTTTATGGCGTATTATGCTTTTGTTTATGTGGATATTGCTGGTAAACACTTGTTAGGTAGAAAAGGGAGCTTAGAAATGGATATTTCTAATTTTGAGGTGTTTACTTAACTTTTTTAAGTTAAGAATATTTCTAAATAATAGTTCGAATTTGAATTTTACTCCAAATTAATTTATTTTTGTTAACAATTAAATATAAGCCTTGACAAAAAACCCATTCTTATGTGTTTCTTACCCATTTATGTCTTCCAGGTTTTTAAACTTTTTTTCCAATTCTTTATGCAGTTTTGTCAATATTACTGACAAATATATTTCTTTTCCCAATAACCCTTAACTTTTCCCAAAATGAAATCAAAAAGAATAATTTTCACCTTTTTTTTCTCTGTTTTATTTTTTTCGGAAGTCATCTCTCAAGAGAAATTACTCCCGAATGTAACCGATAATCCGATTTGGTTTAAGGACGGAAAAATTGGTATAGGTACCTCTAATCCGAACACCACATTAGATGTCAATGGAACTTTGGGTGTTTTCGGAGGTCATGGTAGGTTTTATACTAATGGCTTAAAGCATTTCAATATTATGTATAATGAAATGTATCCAAATGGTGGAACTTCTACAACTCAAAGCAGATTGGAAATTGGAATTGCGGAAATGGACAATAGTTATTGGCCACGAGCAAAAAAAGGTGATATTACCTTTCGTATTGGCGGAGCAATTTCCAGTGGAGGACAAAGACTTACCTTAGGAACTATGTATACCAAGAATTCAGAGTCAAGGTCTTATGTAGCATTGGCTGGTTATTACGGGCATAGTGGCCTTGTTGTTCATAACAATGGAAGTGTAACAGTAGGAACCAATCAAAAAGGGGCTGAGGATGAGTTGTTTGTTAATGTTAAATCCCGTTTTACCCAAAATATATATTTGGGTGCCGATAAAGGAATTTATTCGCTTCATAACGATGATTATCTTCTAAAAGACCATGCAAATGGGAATGTAACGTTAAGCGCGGCCGGTGGGAACCTATATTTAGGCTACCGGAATACCGGAAAAATCCTTTTGCGAGAACCATTGTATGATTCTTCAGCGTCCTATTCAATACTTCATCAAGAAGGGTATATTAATCAGACAAGAAGCGAGGTTACAAATTACTTTAATGGGAATTTGTATTTAAAGGAGGCTACTTCAGGTTCTGCAAAGCTTCACTTTAAAGGTCAAACAAATGATATTGCGTCAATTTTTTCCGAAGTTTATGATGGTTCCGCCGGTACGCGCCTTGTTTTGGAAGTAAAAGATGATACGAATGATTATATTCAATTCCGACATGGTCATCATAGTGAAGGCTACTCAAATTTAATGGATCTAAAAAAGAATGAAGCTGTAATTTATAATCCTTTAGGTATAGGTTCTCCTTCCCAAAATGGTTATATGCTCACAGTGAATGGTTCAATTCTTACCAAGGAAATTAAAGTTTCTGCTACAGAGGCAGATTGGGCAGATTTTGTGTTTGAGGAGGACTACCGTTTACGACCAATTAGTGAAGTAGAAGATTTTATTCGCATTAACAAACATCTCCCGGATATTCCCAGTGCAAAAGAAATTGAGACCTCAGGAGTCAATCTTGCTGAAATGAACAAACTTTTGCTGCAGAAAGTAGAGGAGTTAACTTTATATGTTATTGAACTTAAAAAAGAAAATTCTGAGCTGCAACGTAAGGAGAATGTTAACAATCAGGCAAAATCTAATCACATTATTGAGTTAGAAGTACGGTTAAATAACATTGAACAAATTCTGCTGAACACCAGAAATTAGACTTTGTGAAACGGATTTCAAGGAGAGATATTTGTCAGATTTGAAAATATAACAAATAGATATGTTTTGTATTTTGGAAATGGTGGTGGTTTTCTATGAACAGCTTTCTTTCCAAATATAAACACCTTCCGGATATCCCCAATGCAGCAGAGATGGAAGTCTCAGGCGTTAACCTGGCGGAAATGAATAAGTTGCTTTTGCAAAAAATTGAGGAGTTAACCTTGTATTTAATCCAGCAACAAAAAGATTTGAAAGCAAAGAGTCTGGAAATTGAAGAATTAAAGGAGGTGAATGTGAATACAATTAACCGACTCGATTCTATTGAAGATTTGTTGTTGGAATTGAAGCAGTAATAAAGTCTTCTTCAGGAGTATGTTTTGCACATTCAAAAAAATAGCTTATAAATTTTGATTTTTGTAAAAAAATATTTTTTTTGTATTGTATTAACCCTAAACCTTGTTGCTTATGTTTGCTTTTTCTACTATTATTTCAGTTCATAGATTCACCGAATCCTTCCGCGAATGTTTCCACTTCAAAGAAAACAGTTCTCTTAAAATTTTAATCTTCGGATTTGCTATTCTGAGAAATTAAAGTCCTTCTTATCTTTTATTCCAATAACATCTTGTTATTAGGGCTGATTTTTTAATTGTTTAAAAATGAACTGATGAAGAAGAGTTTACTTTTTTTTATTGCCATTTTTATCTGGTTTTATTCTGATGCGCAAACTGTTGAGCAGGATATTCTTCGAGAGCAGTGGAATACTCTTAATACTGGTAGTGCCAATAAAGGTAAGTGGGTTCGTATTGCTACCAGCACGAATTCCGGTCATTATCAGGATTACGGAACTATCTTTGAATTGTTTGGCAATGGATCTTCAAATAGTACTTTTTACTATGGCAAGTTGATTGCCCGATTTAAAAGGCAGAGTTCAGAGGCCGGGCCAGCAACTTCAATGGCCCTGAT
>Ga0163225_100207_pt1 | contig 18954 bp, 18 predicted proteins | sample MSEWel2016_04_06_2_FD_113145 | JGI IMG/M metagenome (GOLD analysis project Ga0163225, IMG submission 113145) | Subsurface microbial communities from deep shales in West Virginia, USA - MSEEL Well Study Marcellus 5H_2016_04_06 ... | reverse complement strand
TTATTTTGTTCTTTACCTACTTGAAAATACTGCGAATAGCGAGCTATTTAATGGATTTTCAAGGAAGTTAAAGGACAAAAGAACAAGTCTAAAGCGTCAAGTTATTTCGGCACAATCCCTAAGTTGAAAACATCTTGGCAATTTTGATTGTTAAGTTCTGAATGAGGTCAGAAATAAATCATGAATAATTGAGCAATGGTTGATCCAAATACAGATTTGGTTGTTGAATTGGGAACACGGGTTGACCGGCTGGTGCAATTGTACCGTGATGCGAAGCGGGAAAATGAAATGTTGAAGAATGAAGTATCACAACTTACCAGTCAGTTAAAGAACGCCGTCAACACCAAAACGAATTTGGAAGAGCAACTCGGGCATACAAAAATGGCAAAAGTGCTTGAGAATGCACCCGAAGATGTTCAGCAGACAAAGAACAGGATCAACCAGATTGTGCGGGAAATTGATAAGTGCATTGCACTTTTAAATCGTTAAGTAAGTTAAATGGATGACAAGCTTTCCATAAGAGTTAATGTGGCAGACCGTTATTATCCGCTGAGAATAGACAGGGATGATGAAGAGAAGATCAGGAAAGCTGCACGTCTTATTAATGAGAAAGTTTTACAGTATAAACAGCGGTATCACGACAAGGATGTCCAGGATTTCCTGGCCATGGCTTCTCTTCAGTATGTTATTAAGATGTTGGAACTTGAAAACAAACATGATTATTCACCGATTGTTGATGCCGTTAATGACTTGAACGATAAAATTGATGCAATCCTGACTGAAGAATAGTATTTTTTTATAGATAAGTTACCCGCACTTTTCCTGAATGCATTGATGCTTTGTGTATCGATGCCGCTTTGATTTTCAGGACGAAGGTGCGGTTTTTTTGTATCATTAGTTAAAAACGAGACAATGGAAATAGTAATAGCAATAGTTGCCTTTCTGGCCGGTGGTGGTTTGGTATGGGTGCTGATAAATACAGCCCTCAAGTCCAAATCGCGTAAAGTTATCCGGGAGGCTGAGGCAGAGGCGGAAGTCATCAGAAAAGATAAAATACTTCAGGCTAAAGAGAAATTTCTGCAATTGAAAGCAGAACATGAGAAGGAAATCAATGCACGCAATACGAAAATTATTGCTGCCGAGAGTAAATTGAAGCAAAAAGAGACAACTTTTTCGCAGAAGATGGAAGAGTTGCAACGTAAAAAGAAAGAAACAGATGCCATCAGGGATAACCTGGATCAGCAGTTGGAATTGGTTGAAAGGAAGAGTGAAGATCTTGAAAGGACGCACAAAAGGCAGGTGGAACAACTGGAGGCTATTTCCGGTATGTCGGGCGATGAGGCCAAAGAGATGCTGATAGAATCGCTTAAAGCGGAGGCCAAAACCGAAGCAATGTCGTACATCAACGACATTATGGATGAAGCCCGGATTAATGCAAATAAGGAGTCCAAACGGATTGTGCTTCAGACTATTCAGCGTACCGCTACCGAAACAGCTATCGAAAATTCAGTGACTATTTTCCATATTGATTCGGACGAAATTAAAGGTCGCATTATTGGTCGTGAAGGCCGTAATATCAGGGCCCTTGAGGCTGCTACCGGTGTGGAAATTATTGTGGATGATACCCCCGAGGCGATTGTTCTTTCAGGTTTTGACCCCATGCGCAGGGAGGTTGCCCGTCTGGCCCTTCACCAATTGGTAACTGATGGTCGTATTCACCCTGCCCGCATTGAGGAGGTAGTGAACAAGGTGCGCAAGCAGGTGGAAGAGGAGATGATTGAGAATGGTAAACGTACTGCCATTGACCTTGGGGTGCATGGGTTGCATCCTGAGTTGATTAAACTGATTGGTAAGATGAAATATCGCTCTTCTTACGGTCAAAACCTGCTTCAGCACAGTAGAGAAACTGCCAATTTGTGTGCGATTATGGCATCAGAGCTGGGCTTGAACGCCAAACGTGCCAAACGTGCCGGATTGCTTCATGATATTGGAAAGGTGAGTGACGAGGATCCGGATTTACCACACGCAATTCTGGGTATGAAACTGGCCGAAAAGTATAAGGAAAAACCGGATATCTCTAATGCCATTGGTGCTCACCACGACGAAGTGGAAATGACTACCATGATTTCTCCCATTATCCAGGTTTGTGATGCCATTTCAGGTGCCCGTCCAGGTGCCCGCCGCGAAGTGGTTGAGGCTTACATTAAGCGCCTGAAGGATCTGGAAACGCTCGCACTTTCGTATCCCGGAGTTTTGAAAACTTATGCCATTCAGGCCGGACGTGAACTGAGAGTTATTGTGGGTAGTGAGAAGGTCAGCGACCATGAGGCCGATCAATTGTCGGCCGATATCGCACGTAAGATTCAGACCGAGATGACCTATCCCGGACAGGTGAAAATTACCGTGATTCGCGAAACACGAGCTATTAATTACGCAAAATAGTGTTATGAAAATTAGAAAAAGCGGCATTTGCCGCTTTTTTTTTGGAAATTAGTGGGGTCTTTATTTGTGTGCAATCATCTTCGGTCTTTTATGAGTTAAAGAGAGAAGACCTTTTTTATCCGGTTAAAACAATTTAAAATGACAGAAATATCAAATAAAAAGGTGCTGGTGACAGGCGGAGCCGGTTTTATCGGTTCCAATATCATTGAAAAACTACTCACACAGGATAACCAGGTTATCTGTCTCGATAACTATTCAACAGGAAAACCCGAAAATGTAGCTCCTTTTAAAAAGCACCCGTCGTTTACCATGATCGAAGGAGACATCAGAAAGATGGAGGATTGCCAAAAAGCAGTGGAAGGGGTGGAAATTGTTTTACATCAGGCAGCCCTGGGCTCCGTACCGCGTTCCATCAACGACCCCATCACCACCAACGACGTAAATGTGGGTGGGTTTTTGAATATGCTGGTGGCTGCACGGGATGCCGGGGTAAAACGCCTGGTTTATGCTGCCAGTTCCTCAACTTATGGTGATAGTGAAGTGATGCCTAAAGTGGAAGATAAAATAGGAAAGCCATTATCTCCCTACGCCATTACAAAGTATGTGGATGAGTTATATGCTGATGTTTTTGGGAAACTGTACGGCATGGAACTTATCGGACTCCGGTATTTCAATGTTTTTGGGCCTCGTCAGGATCCCAACGGAGCTTATGCTGCCGTGATCCCCAAATTTGTAAGTGCCCTGATTGCAGGAAAATCACCGGTGATCAATGGTGACGGTTCTTTCTCTCGTGATTTTACTTTTGTAGCCAATGTGGTGCAAGCCAACGAACTTGCGGCAACCGTTAAGCTTCCCGAAGCCGTTAATACAGTTTACAATGTGGCTTGTGGAGAACGCACTTCCTTAAACCAACTCATTGACTATTTGAAGAGTTTACTCTCGCAATATGACCCCAACGTTGCTGATGTGACCATTCAATACGGCCCACAGCGACAGGGAGATGTGCCGCATTCGCTGGCTTCGGTGGATAAGGCAAAAAAACTGTTGGGATACCATCCGCAATTTAAGGTGGGTGATGGTCTCAAAGAGGCTATTCATTGGTATTGGGAAAATTTGTCCGGAAAAAATTAAGGGATAAAAAAGAATACAGTATAAATAGAGTCTGTCTTTAAACTAAGAAAAGTTTGTTATTAGTCGTATGTCTGATCAGAAAATACCAATTGCAAAGCTTGCCCCGATTTTTCTTCGGGGGCTTGCGAAGTCACCAAAAGCCCAGGCCCGATTCTTTGGGATGAGTATTTTGGCGGCAAGGGTTACGCAGCAAGTGGTAAATTACAATACTCCGTTATCCTGAAGCTTCGTGATTAGACGTATTTGATTATTAATGGTTTGCACGATTCACGTCAAAGAACATAAATCTCTCATAATTAAAACTTCGCGTCATTGCGTCTTTGCGTTTATGTTTTTTTTAACGGACTATTGAAATTAAGGACAGACACTAAAATTGGTCAGGATTGGGTCAGTTTCCAAAAATCTAGTGGCTTATTGTATGGAAGAGTAGCCCAATTATTGTAAATTTGTTGTTTTTTAAACGAAAACATACTTAACCAGAATAAAGAGATGGCAAAAGTAGCACTCATTACCGGTATTACCGGACAGGATGGCGCTTATCTTTCAGAGTTTCTTCTGAAGAAAGGCTATATTGTTCACGGAATTAAAAGACGTAGTTCCCTTTTTAATACAGATCGCATAGACCATTTGTATCAGGACCCTCATGTGGAAAACCGCAATTTTTTTCTGCATTATGGCGATTTGACCGATTCCACCAATATGATTCGCATCATCCAGGAAGTTCAGCCGGATGAGATTTACAACCTTGCAGCCATGTCGCACGTTCAGGTGAGTTTCGATACGCCCGAATACACTGCTAATGCTGATGGTATTGGTACGTTGCGCATTCTGGAAGCGATTCGTTTATTGGGTCTGACTCAAAAAACCAGGTTTTATCAGGCTTCTACCAGTGAACTTTACGGTCTGGTGCAGGAAGTGCCTCAATCCGAGAAAACCCCGTTCTATCCCCGCTCTCCTTATGCGGTTGCCAAATTGTATGGTTACTGGATTACGGTGAATTATCGTGAGGCTTATGATATGTATGCGTGTAATGGAATCCTATTCAATCATGAATCACCTATTCGGGGAGAAACTTTTGTGACCCGTAAAATTACACGTGCTACCTCTCGTATCGCATTAGGCTTGCAGGAAAAACTTTTCCTTGGAAACCTGTCGGCCAAGCGTGACTGGGGACATGCCAAGGATTATGTGAAAGCGATGTACCTGATGCTACAGCAGGAAAAGCCTGAAGATTTTGTCGTGGCCACCGGGGTTACTACCGAAGTGCGTGACTTTGTTAAACTGGCTTTTGCCGAGGCTGGCATTGAAGTAGAGTTCAAAGGCGAAGGTGTTAATGAGAAAGGTTATGTGGTGGCCTGTAACAATCCTGAATATCAGCTGGAAAAAGGAAAATGTGTGGTGGAAGTTGACCCCCGATATTTTCGTCCCACCGAGGTGGAACTGTTGATTGGCGACCCATCCAAGGCAAAAGAAAAAATGGGTTGGGAACCGAAGTATGACCTGAAAGGTTTGGTTGAAGATATGATGGAAAGCGATCTGAAACTAATGAAGCGCGATAAGTTCCTGAATGACGGAGGGTACCGAACACTCAACTATTACGAATAATGGAGAAAAACAGTAAGATATTTATTGCCGGTCATAAAGGGCTTGTTGGCTCGGCCATCGTACGTGAATTACAAACGCTGGGATTTAACAACCTGCTCTTGCGTTCACGTTCGGAGTTGGATTTGCTCAATCAACAGGCTGTTGAGAAATTTTTTGATGCCGAAAAGCCGGATTATGTGTTTTTGGCTGCTGCCAGAGTGGGTGGAATTCTTGCCAATAATACATATCGGGCCGAGTTTATCTACCAGAATACGCAAATACAAAACAACATCATTCATTTTTCATGGAAGTCGGGTGTGAAGAAACTGCTGTTTCTGGGTAGTTCTTGTATTTACCCAAAAGCCTGTCCACAGCCCATGAAAGAGGAACATTTGCTTACCGATGTGCTTGAATACACCAATGAGCCCTATGCCATCGCTAAGATTTCGGGAATGAAAATGTGTGAATCCTATAATCTGCAGTACGGAACCGATTTTATTTCGGTTATGCCCACCAATTTATATGGTCCCAATGACAATTACAATCTGTTGGGTTCACATGTTTTACCTGCCTTGATTCGTAAAATGCACCTGGCGGGCATGTTGATGAACAATGATTTTGACGGCATCCGTAACGATTTTATCAAAAGACCCGTAGAAGGAGTGGATGTGATGGGAACCAATGAAGAATTGGTGAGTTCTCTTGAAAAGTTTGGAATCTTTCGTGCCGAAGATGCTGTGGAGTTGAAACTCTGGGGTTCCGGAACGCCACGCCGGGAATTTCTTCATTCTACCGATCTGGCCCGGGCCTGTATCTTTTTGATGAATGAAGTGAATTTTAAAGATATTGTGAAAGAGAGAGGCCTTAAAGAAGTGAGAAACACGCACATAAACATTGGCGTGGGAGAGGATCAGTCCATTGCAGAACTGGCTTTGCTGGTACAAAAAATTACCGGTTATACTGGGCGCATCGACTGGGATGATACCAAACCGGATGGAACATTCAGAAAGTTGCTGGATGTTTCCAGACTGAATAATCTGGGCTTTAAAGCATCTATTTCACTGGAGGAAGGCATTAAAGCTGTCTATCAGGAATATAAATCCAAATAGTTTGTAAATATTAATCATTGTTTTATGAAAATGAATCGTTTAAATCCCTTTTTGTTTTTAATGGCTTTCATGGTTTCATTCGGATTTGCTGCCTGTGGCAGCGATGATGATGGCAATAAGGAAGAACCTGTTGATACTGAAAAACCGGTTATTGAACTTACCACTCCTGAAAATGATGGATCCTACAGCAAGAGTGTTGGTGATTTTTTTATTTCAGGGAAATTTACGGATAATGTTGCTTTGGATACCTGCACGTTTTCAATTAACATTAATAGTAAAAGCGCTTCTTCATTAAAAAGTATTGATGATCCTGTGGATTGGGAGCCAGATGCAGTTGGTTTTTCTCTTTCAGGAAAAGAAAAATCTTTTAGTAACGAGGATATTTTTGGAAAAATTTGGGATAATGCAAGGCCCGATTCATATACGTTAAATATTGAGGTAATTGATGCTGCCGGTAACACTGCTACCGAAAGAATCTCATTTAATATTACTGAATAGTAAGTTTTCAAGCATTGCTAATTCTACTCCAAATTATTTATTTTTCAGGCTGAAAGCCTGAGAGCAAAAGCCAGGGCAACGCCCTGGGAAAATTTAGCCTCATACCTTCCATTTTTTGGTCGCGTTGCGACCAAAAAATGGCTAATATTGTGAGGTTTATTTCCCCGGAGCTTTTTTTACCCCAGGCTATTGCCAAAAGGAAAGATCTTCGACCTTTTAATTGGGTGAAATAGGGATATGTCAAAGTAGAATTATTAAGATAAAATTGCAGTTGCTAAAGATATGGAAACATTGGTGTCCGGTTAAAAAAATGAGATTGCTTCACTACGTTCGCAATGACAGGCCTTTGTAGGATATTGAGGGTTGGTAGGGGTTGATTTTCGGCTTTGCCAAAAATCAACCCCTACCAACCCTGCTAAACCCTTTAAGACAGAGTCATTGCGAGCAGAGCGAAGCAATCTTCTTTCAAAATAATAGTTTTTCCGGACAATAGTGATATCAAAAGACATTTGTACCTTTGGGTGTGGATGTCTTTTTTGTTATATTACGGTACTTTGACCCCAATACTTCGTTATTCCGAATTTGGGATTACAAACGACTGATAATTAATTTATTACAAAAAAACAGGAAAACTGGCCACAACTCACTCGTAATAAAAACTTTGCGTCATTGCGTTTCTGCGTTTAAGTTTTTTTAACGGACTATTGTGACCTGAGAATTGTACATAAAAAACGTCTGAAACATGAATTTTGATAAAATAATCGATCGTAGTGGCACAAATGCCCTGAAACTGGAGTTCAGAGAACGTTTGTTTGGCACCAACGAGGTGATTCCTTTGTGGGTGGCCGATATGGATTTTAAAGCTCCGCAACAAGTGGTGGAAGCGATTCGCAAACGGGCTGCACATCCTATGTATGGATATACCAGTCGCGATGAGGACTTTTTTCAGGCAATTGTGGACTGGCAGAAAAAGCGGCATTTGTGGAATGTGTCACGCGAATGGGTGGAGTTTATGCCAGGGGTGGTACCCACTTTGGTTATGGCCGTTCAGGCTTTTACCAACGAGGGTGATAAGGTGGTGATTCAGCCACCGGTATATCCGCCGTTCTTTGATGTGGTAAAGGACCAGGGTAGAATTATTGAGGAGAACCCACTTATCGATACAGAAAATGGTTATCAGATGAATTTTGAACATCTGGAAAAAATTACGGCTTCCGATGATGTTAAAATGTTGATTCTTTGTCACCCGCACAATCCGGTAGGGCGGGTGTGGAACCGGAAAGAACTTACCCGATTGGGAGCTATTTGTCAAAAGAACCAAATATTAATTGTTTCGGATGAAATCCATGCTGATCTGGTTCACGGGAAACAGCCCCATATTCCGCTGGCATCCATTAGTTCTGAACTGGCCGAAAACTCTGTTACCTGTATGGCTCCCAGCAAAACTTTTAACATTGCAGGACTAAATACTTCTTATGTTATTGTTCCCAATGAAAGAATTCGGAAGTCTTTGCAGAAAAAACTACAGGCATATCATTTGTTTACCGGCAATATGTTTGGTGCTGAGGCGTTGAAGGCTGCTTATAATGAGGGAGAAACGTGGCTGGAAGCTTTGTTGGATTACATCAGGGGAAATATTGAATATGTGATGGACTTTACCGGGCAGAATATGCCGGAAGTTCGTATTCATAAACCGGAAGCGACCTACCTGATGTGGCTCGATTTCTCTGCCTGGAAAATGTCGGATGCTCAACTGCGAAAATTCATGATTGAAAAGGCCGGACTGGGACTAAACTATGGGCCGACATTTGGAAGTCAGGGGCAAAATTTTCAGCGACTGAATGTGGCTTCTTCGCGAAAAGTTATTGAAAAAGCGATGGCTCAATTGTTGGAGGCCCGCAATCAAATGGTAAAATAAGAATGGAGATTGTTTTTCGGCGCAACCGAAAAACAATCTCTCACACGAAGGAATCTTGCCATTTTTAGACAAAAGGGTTGTTTTTGGCGCTTCTTTGTTTTCTGAATTTTTTGTTGAAAACGGGGAAAAGAAATACCGCAGCCAGAATGGTTAAGGTTCCCAAATAAAACCCTCCCGACATCAATTCTGACTCGCCAAAAAAAGCAAACGCCAGGAGAATTCCGTAAATAGGCTCCAGATTGATGGTCAAAACTACGGTATAAGCCGATAAAACATCCATTACTTTTACGCTTTCTGCAAACGCATAGGCGGTGCAGACCACGCCCAGAAGCAACAGAAATACCCAGTCGCTCCACACAGGCAGTTGCAGGCCGGCTTCAAAAGTGCCGTTAAAAAGCATGTATAAGGTGATGCCAATAAAACCACCGCCCATTTCATAAAAACTGATGACCAGCGGGGGGTGCTTCACGACCATTACTTTATTCAGAACAGTAAATAGTCCTGCCAGAAAAGCTGATATGAGGGCTGTTATGATTCCTGTAATGTGGGCAGGTTCGAATTGAAAAATCAGATACAAGCCCACCATAATGAGAAAACCGATAACCACTTCCAGCCATACCAGAGGTCTCCGGACCAGTGCCGGTTCCAACAGACTGGTAAAAAGGGTGGTGGAAGCCAGGCAGCCCAGTGCTACTGATATGGTGCTTATTTTGATGGCATGAAAAAAGGTAATCCAGTGAAAAGCTACTACAAACCCGATCCCAATCAGTTGCAGAAAAGTACTTCGATTAACCGATAAACTTCGACCTCTGATTTGGAGGATTATTCCCAGGGCCAGAAAAGCTATCAACATGCGGTACCATACCAGTTGTATCGCATCCAGAGTGATGAGTTTTCCCAGAATGGCCGTGAAACCATAAATAAACACCACCAGGTGTAGCTTTAAAAGGTTTTTTGTTACCGTCTGCATGGATATAGATTGTTAAGAATCTGCATTATCAAGTCTTTGCGCTCAGACTCTTTAAGGCACTATTGCTACTGCAAATTTGTTGTTTTTATTTTTCTTCAACAATGATCTTTTCCCTTGTATTGGTACAATTATTGATAAAAATAGTTGAGTTATGTCTAAAAAGATTTTTAGACAGCTGCTGTGTTGAAGGGGGGATAATTCATTGCTTTATTTGTTGCAAATATTATTTGTATTGAGTCTCTATGACTTCATTGATTTTGGGGAAAAGATTAAATGGTTTTAGTTTGACGAAAACTTATTTTTTATATAACCATACGCATAGATCTTTAAACATTATAATCTTGAGTCTGCTCCGAAAAGAGGTGTTTTTGTCAATCTTGAGGCGCAGTAATTTTTTGAATCGGAGTGAACTCTGTGTTAATGAGGATATAAAAAATTCCGATAACGAAGATATTGGCAACAAAGAACCTTTTCGAAGTGGGCTCAATCTTAAAACTTAAAGCCATGAAAAAAACCAAGTTATTTACCGGAGTTATGTTCATCTTTTTGTTGGGTGTTGCATCTTTTTCAAGTGCCCAAACAGCATCAGTTGCTCAGAAAGTGGACAAGGAAGCAAAGTTTAAGGGTAGTCCCCGGAATATCGAGTCTTTTCATCAGAAATATATGAAATACCCTGATGAGGCCCGAATGGAGATGATTGAAGGAACGGTAGAGATTACGGCCATTGTAACCTCAGACGGAAAACTGATGGAGCCGGAAATCACCAAAGGAGTGGATCCTCTATTGGATAGCGAGGCTCTGCGGCTCGCTGGTCTGATGCAGGATTGGAAACCGGCACGAAAGGGTGGTGAGAAAGTGAATTCGCACGTAACCATCCCCGTTGAATTTCAAATGTCGGAGGAGGATCGGGCTTTTATGCAAACATTGAAAAATAACGGACTTACAGAAAAAATGCCGCTTTTTGTTATCGATGACCAGATTGCCAAAGCAACCATCAAAATAGCCGACTATAATGTTAAATCAGTGAGGGTGGTAAAGGGTGAAAAAGCCATTGAAAAATTCGGTCCGGATGCCAAAAATGGCGTGGTGATTATTACCACCAAGCGAGGCACTCCTCCCGTAAGATAAAGAGGTATGCTTACTTTCCGGTCTTGTTTCTTTAGCTGAATTGCTCCATTTCACTAAAGAAAAACCACGCTTCACGCATGGCACTTTCATCACTGTCCGAGCCATGAATGGCATTGTGCGTTTTCGATTTTGCAAACATTTTTCGGATGGTTCCTTCTTCAGCTTCGACCGGGTCTGTAGAGCCAATTAATTTTCTGAAATCGGCTACTGCATTTTCTTTTTCCAGAATAGCAGCAACTACCGGGCCCGATTTCATGAATGTCACCAGTTCATTGAAAAAGGGTTTGTCTTTATGTTCTTCATAAAATACCTCTGCTTTTTCTTTTGGCATTTGTGTCATTTTGAGGGCAATGATTCGAAAACCGGAATGCTCGATGTGTGAGAGAATATCACCTACATGGTGCTCTTTAACGGCTACCGGTTTAATCATAGTAAGTGTAAAGGTTCCTTTTTTCATAGTTGTGGGTTTTGTTCAATGCAATACTCCGTTAAATTTTTTCAAACGCCTGATTACAAATTGGTTACAATCTGGCGGAGTTGCTGTTCAACTCTCTGATAATAAAAACTTTGCGTCATTGCGTCTCTGCGTTTAGGCCTTTTTTAACGGACTGTTGACAATAAAAATAGTAATTTTTCGGGAAGGACGGTAATTTATTACCTTTGTATTTTTAGACGAACAAAGGCCAGATGGATTTTAACAACGAACGATTGTCCCGTCTCCGGGAACTGATAGATAATGCTTCTTCAATAGTTTTGATTCCTCACAAGAATTCAGATGGTGACGCCATCGGCAGTATTCTTGGATGGTGGAATGTGCTCAGAAAAAAAGGGAAAAATGCCACAGTGGTAGTTCCTGATGATGTGCCCGAAAATCTTCGATGGATGGTTGGTTCTTCTGAAATAGTGGTACACGACAAGAACCGTAAAAAAGCCGGAGCTTTATTGTCGAAAGCCGATTTACTGATGTTTCTGGACTTTAATGATGTGAAGCGGACAGGTGACCTGGCCAAAGATTTATCGGGACTTTCTGCCGGCAGCGTAATGATTGATCATCATCCCGATCCGGTTGACGGAGTCGCCGATGTGATGTTTAGTGAAGTGTCGGTTTCATCCACCTGCGAATTGTCTTATCATCTGATGAATGCGTTGGAGTGGAACCTTCATATTGAAACGAATGCTGCTGAATGCCTGTATGCCGGTATTATTACCGACACAGGAGTGCTTAGTTATAATTCCTCCCATCCACGTACTTATCTGGCGGTCGCCAATTTGGTTGCCAAGGGTATTGATAAGAACAGGATTCACAAAGAACTGTTTCAAAGCAATTCTTTAGGGCGGATGCGTCTTCTTGGGCACGTTCTTTGTAACAAACTGGAACTGATGGAAGAGTGTGGAACGGCCTTTTTATCCTTATCGCTTCATGAACTGGAGAAACATGGTTATCAGCCCGGAGATACCGAAGGTTTTGTGAATTATCCTCTGGGAATTAAAGGGATAGATATTTCGGCAATGTTTACCGAGAAGGAAAAGAATAAATTTGTGAAGATTTCATTCAGGTCCAGAGACGATATGCCGGTAAATATTTATTCTCAGCAATTTTTTTCGGGTGGAGGCCATGCCAATGCAGCCGGCGGAGAATGGAAAGGTACTCTTGAGGAAGCAATACAAAGATTCAAAGATACACTGCCGGAGTTTGTACAAAAAATAAAAAACAGATGAGATTATTTCCTTTAATTCCAAAAGTACTGGTTTTGTTCTCCATGATGCTTATTAGCAGCTGTTCGGGATCCCAAAACAAGCATGAAAACGGCAAAAGTTCTGATATACCGCTCGATACTTTTATTGATATTAATCGCTCGCTGGTATCCCGCGAACAGGATACGATTAAGGCTTATCTGGACTCACTGAATCTGGATATGCAAACAACCGGTACCGGCCTTTGGTACATAATTGACGAACCGGGAGAAGGACAGTTAATTAAATCGGGGCAAACGGTGAAGATCGATTATCAGATTAAATTGTTGGATGGTACGGTATGTTATACTTCTGAAGAGCGTGGCCCCAGAGAATTTTTGGTGGGACGCGGAGGAGTGGAATCAGGCCTGGAAGAGGGCATTTTGTTGATGAAGGAAGGCAGTAGGGCCCGGTTTATTATGCCACCCCATCTGGCTCATGGATTGATTGGTGATGACAAGGAAATTCCCGCACGGGCCATTATTCTCTACGATGTATTGGTAACAGAAGTGAATAATTAGTTGGTTACATTGAATAACCTCCGTTCCAATTGGGTTTTTAATAAAAAAAATTGACAGGTTTAAGTCAGATTATTTAAAAGAATCCTTTTGAGAGAGAGTTGTGGTATTAATAGAAAATAAGTTAATTTGCGAACCATAAAAAAAGAGATAAACCACATGAAGCGAAATGTTCAAAATTTGCTGATAATAGTTAGCATCATTGCCGGAAGTGTTTTTATGAATGCTTGCGATGAAGGATATACTATCAATACAAAAAAAATGATTCAGGATGAGCAGGATTTGTTGAATGAGTACCTGGAGATTGTTGAGGATACCCTTTCGCAGCTGGGTGCACATTTTAATTATCTGGATTCAATGGGGTATGCATTTTTCGAGCTTCGTGAGGGAACAGGAGATTCTGCTACAGTTGGGAAAAAAGTGGGACTTCGATATACCTATTATCAGATTGGGCGTGACTCTACCGACACTCCCGGTATTTATTTTAGCGCGACAAATAATGATGATCCGAAACCATTGGTTTACACAGTGGGAGATATTGACGTTTATAGCGGTATCTTTTCAGGACTTGATTTAGCTGTCCGACACATGACCTATAATTCCAAAGCCTGGGTTTTTATTTCTTCAAGCTTATGGACACGTCAGGATTTTACACCGCGTGTTCTTGAACTGGAATTGACCTACCTGGAAAATTAATCCGGTTTTACGCAACCATCTTTTCTTTTTTACATCTTTCTACCGAAGATGCATGTGAAACTTTACATCGGTAATTACCGGTGATAAGGTCACCCGCATCAAAAAATATTGAATTATATTTGTATTTAATTTTTCAGAGTAGAGAGTTATGAGAAAGTTTCTTTTTGTATTATCTGTTGCCCTGTTCGTGGGAGTCAGTTTTACTTCCTGTCTTGACGATGATGAGGAATCCACGCCGGTTCGTTATTTGGAAATGGGCATTGTAAAAATTGGAGATTCTGATGAAGTCAGGGTCTTAACCGATTCCGAACTGTTGCTTGAGTTGGACTCGTATCCCACAAGTTTTGATTATGAGGCCGAACAACGGGTCATGATTCAATATTCGGTGAGTGACAGAAATCAGGAGAGTTCGGAATATGATTACCTGGTGGATGTGTACAGTGTTCAGGAAGTGAGACTCAAAGATGTAATTGAGTTGAACGAGGAAAATCGTGATACTATTGGTGAGGATCAGATTTACATCAATGAGGTTTGGGTCAGTGGCGATTTCCTGAATATTGACTTTCAGTTCTATGGTGATGGTGAAGTGCATTACATCAATGTGGTGAAGGATCCGGACGAACAAACCGACGAGGTTTCAAAAGTGTATCTTCAGGTAAGGCATGATGCGCGCGAGGATGAAATGGTAGATATTTACCGGGGAATAATGAGCTTTCGTCTGGAGCCCTTGCAGGTTGAAAGCCTCGAAGAGGTGGAACTGATTTTTAAGAACCAGAGTTTCTATTCCATGCCTTATTCACAAATTGAGGTGGACTATGAGTATGGTGAGGAGGAAGAATAATTGTTGTAGGAATTAACAAAATAAATTGAAGGGTGCATTTTCCGGGTTGGGAAATGCACCCTTTTTTTTGTCCCGAAAAAGGTTTTTGTTGGTTTTGGAAAATCAAAACCTTACAAAACCATAATCGGGATCTGGGTTTAAGGGATGAAATCCCTTTTGGAAAAGGTTGGGACAATTATGATCTAAAACCTAAAACAAGAATTGGTATAAGCCACATTTAAAGACACCTATGAAGAAGGATAAAAAATATTTTTTGATGGATAGCGTGTTAAGTGCCATTAATCGAGATGGTTTATGGTAGTGCGACAGGTGTCCTGAAAATTAGTGTACCATTAATTTAGTGCTGTTAAGTTTTGTAAAAAAAGCAAATTTGCGGTATAATTGCATTTGATTAAAATACACACACAAAATTTAATAAAACTTATGGAACAGAAAAACAGTAACTACGGATTAGGCATGGGAGTATTCGGTGCCGTATTCTTTATTTTTGGCTTTGCGACCACATTTATTGTTACGATGACAGCACCGGTAAAAGCGATTTTTGGATTACCTGAATGGGCAGCGCAGTTGCTGTCGTCAGCATTCTTCATTACGTATCCCATTCTTTCAATACCTTCCGGGAAACTTGTCGCTAAAATTGGTTACAAATGGACCGTTATCTTAGGGCTTTTATTAATGGGCCTGGGAAGTTTGGTTTTTTGGCCTGCTGCTCAAATGGCTTCAGGACTGAATGAGTTAGGTGATGTTTGGTCGAGTGCTAAAATTGTTTCCTTTGGGATGTTTTTGGTTGCTACTTTTATTTTGGCTGCCGGGGTTGTTTTCCTACAGGTCGCTGCAAATCCTTACGTCACAGCATTAGGACCTGAAAGTTCTGCTTCAAGTCGATTGAATCTTACACAGGCTTTGAATTCCATTGCAACTATGATTGCTCCCTGGATAATCTCGGTAGCGATATTCAGAGGGCTTAGTGAGCGTTTAATGACTGCCAAAGAATATGGTATTGCAGCAGCCGAGCGGGTGCCTATGCCTTTTATTACCATGGCTATTGTTGTTATTGCTGTAGCGGTGATTCTATTTACTATAAAACTCCCTGTTTTGGTTTCTGAGAAAAAAGAAGGAGCCAAAAAAAGCGTTTGGCAATATCCGCATGTACTTCTTGGGGCCTTTGCAATCTTTGCTTATGTGGGTGCCGAAGTGGGTAATGCCGGTTTGATTGTTAACTATCTGAAAAATGCCGGTGGTATTGATCCGGAAGTTGCATCTACTTATGCAGCCATCTATTGGGGCGGTGCTATGATTGGACGTTTCTTTGGAGCTATTATGTTCTCTGACATGAAGAGCAAAGTGAAGAAATATGGAATGGTGGTTCTTGTTCTTGGTTTAGCCCTTCTTTCAGGTGCATTTGTTACCGCCGATGGATACACCTTTGATTCTTGGAATTTTAATGCCGGACTAATCTTTATGTGCGTTGCTTTGGTGAACTTTATCATTATGCAAATAGGTTCCGGAAAAGCTGCCCGTACATTGGCTGTTTTTGCAGTAGTCGCTGCATCATTGGCCCTTATAACTACGTTCACTACCGGTCAGGTAGCATTATGGACAATCATTTCTATTGGTTTGTTCAACTCTATTATGTTCCCTAATATCTTCTCATTGGCCGTAAAGGATCTCGATGGGGAAGAAATGGCATCAGCATCAGGTATCATCAATTCACTGGTTGTTGGTGGTGCGGTGATTCCTCCGATAATGGGTGGAATTGCTGATACGATTGGATACACATGGGCCTTTGTTGTCCCGGCCATCTGTTATCTTTATATCTTCTTCTATGCTGTGAAAGGACACGCCATTCGTACTGAATAATATCGTTTTAAAATCAAATATTAGCCGGAAGTGTAACAACTTCCGGCTTTTTTAGAATAGAAAGATTTTTTTACTTCTATAAAATTATACTTATGAAGAAAATTGCAATAGGAATTGACATTGGCGGTACCAACACCGTAATAGGGGCAGTTGACCAAAGTGGCAATGTGATGGTCAGTCGTACCATTGACACTCCCAGGCATGGAGATTTTGATAAATATATGGCCGACCTTTCATCTGAAATAAAAGAGCTGATTAGTTCTTTAAAACTGATGAACGAGGAGACCGAAATTCTGGGAATTGGCGTGGGAGCACCCAATGGAAACTATTACAACGGAACCATCGAATACGCGCCCAACTTGTCATTTAAAGGAGTGGTTCATCTGGTGGATGAGTTGAAAAAGCACTTTCCTGATAATTATGCCATTGCGTTGACCAACGATGCAAACGCAGCCGCTATCGGTGAAATGGTTTATGGTGGTGCCAAAGACATGAAAAATTTTGTGATGTTTACACTGGGTACCGGAGTGGGCAGCGGCATTATTGTAAACGGTGATTTGGTTTACGGACACGACGGATTTGCCGGAGAGTGTGGTCATACCACCTTAATTCCCGGAGGAAGAGTCTGTGGTTGCGGTGCTCTGGGGCATTTGGAGGCCTATTGTTCTGCTCCCGGTATGAAGCGTACTGCCTTTGAGTTGATGGTTCATTACAATGCTGAAGACAGCTTGCTGGCGGACAAATCGTTTAACGAGCTGACTTCAAAAATGATTTACGATGCCGCCGAAAAAGGCGACAAGATTGCTCTTCAGGTATTTGAAAAGACCGGTGAGTATCTCGGACAGGGATTGGCAGATACCGTTCATCATCTGGCTCCTGAAGCCGTTTTCCTCTTTGGTGGTCCTACTGCTGCCGGCGACTATATATTCAAACCTACTTATGAGAGCATGAATCGTCACTTATTGCCTATTTTCAAGGATAAGATTAAGATTCTGCCCTCCAAACTAAAATTGGGTGATGCCGCTATTGTGGGTGCCAGTGCCCTTGTTTGGAAAGAATTGGAAAAATAATGATGAGTGTAGTATAAAAAGGTATATTTTTGCCAAAATCAAGGCTTTGAAAATTTTAGTACCGGAGTTAACCTGTTGTTAATGAGGATTCAAAAATTTTCATTAACGAAGAGTTTGACAATAAAGATGCTTTTTAGACTGGGCTCAATGATTTTTGAATGTGTTATAGAAAAGATCGCTTCGTGAATTCACGAAGCGATTTTTTTTTTCTTCTGATAAGGAAATTGCAGTGAACCCGTCCGGGTGGATTTGAAATCCACCCGTTATCCTCCACGGATTTGAAATCCGCTTAAATGATCACACACCCCTCCAGCCTGATTAAAACCTGTAGAACGGTGTTATTGCCAGCAAAGCGAAGCAACCTTTTTCAAGAAATAAGTTTCACGGGATAATAGTGGTTAACAAATTATTAAATTTATATCCGATTGGATTTTCTAACATCCAATTCTTTATTTTTACCCCACACAGAATCCAAACCGATGGCAAAAAACGGTACCAAAGAAAACATCTGCAAACAAGCCATCCGGCTTTTTGTAAAGCGTGGCTTTTCTGCTTCGGTAAACGAGGTGGTTGCCAAAGCCGGTATTGCTAAGGGCACTTTTTATCACTATTTTGAGAGTAAGGAAGACTTGATAGTGGAATTGTATAAAACCCTGATGTTTGAAATAGAGAAGGAGTGTGTAACAGAATATGGAGGAGAATCAGCCAGAGAATACTCATTTAATGTGTTTGGTGCTATTGTGAAGTGGTTTATTACCCATCCCCATAAATTTAACTACATCGTAATATTTGAAACCAGCCCATATATAAAAAAGGTAGTGGGCAAAGTAGATGAAACACTCCGGAGCCCGTTAGAAAATACAATGAAAAAAGTGGATATGGGAATGCTGAAAGCTTATCCGCCCGAGATGATTACGTTTTTTGATTTCTCTTTTACGCGTGCTGCCGCTAATTATTTTTTAAGTTTTCCTGCTCCAAAACAATGCTTTGAAGAGCGTTTTAGAATGGCCTTTGACATGTACTGGGATGGCGTTTCTCAAAATTGATATCTCGTTTTACTAAACACAATATCTCGTTAAATTTTTAGATATAAGATTTAAGATGTTTCGTAAAATCTTGATATACTGAATTTTAACAAACAAGCACCTTTGAGTGCAAACAATTGGTTTGCAGCGTATTGCAAAAGTTTAACGAAGTATTGTAAACAAAAGTCGGTTAACAAAAGCCTAAACGCAGAGACGCAATGATGCAATGGTTTTATGATAATAGAGTTATAGCCTTAACGCCTCATTCAAAAGTAACCCATTATCAGGTATTTGTAATCCCGAACTTCGGGATAACGAAGTATTGACTAAAGACCATGATCAACAATTCTGCTGCGCTAATATGGAATTAACACAATATTAATAAAAAATATACCGACCAGTTGGTCGGTTTTCCGCATTTTTGTATGCG
>Ga0163225_100206_pt1 | contig 19045 bp, 18 predicted proteins | sample MSEWel2016_04_06_2_FD_113145 | JGI IMG/M metagenome (GOLD analysis project Ga0163225, IMG submission 113145) | Subsurface microbial communities from deep shales in West Virginia, USA - MSEEL Well Study Marcellus 5H_2016_04_06 ... | reverse complement strand
TTATATTTCTCTTTGAGTGCTTCGTAGAACAAATCATCGTCCGATATATCAGTTGGGGGATAAGGGCGATAGGTTTCCAGCAAGGATTGGAGAAAATCATCCTCCGGAAACTTTTCGGCAAGATTTTTTAATTTGTTGTATGTTGAGTCCATTGATAATTGATCCTTGATTTTGCCAGTGAGAGATTCTTCGCAGGCTCAGGATGGCCCCCTTGCTGAATGAGAAATTATTACTCCATGCTTGTTTCATATTGCGATAAATCTTTTCCGTGAATTTTAACGATTTGACCATTTTGGGAAATAACCAGGTCAAAATTTCTATCTTTTTTGGATTTGATTAGTCGCTTATGTGTTAATTCCAAGCCTTTTAGTATCTTTTCTTTAATGATGTTATTTTTCATGATTGACAAGTTTTTTTATCATTTTTTTGAAGCATTATTCTACCGGCTTCAATTGCTGCATTTTCTGGCTTTAGCGGTGAGAGCCCTCTTGCTATCTCATCCGCATTAACAAATTCTTCACAATCCAACATTTCCGGCAGAACTGTAAACGATGCGGTGGTTTTTCCTGCACCGTTACAACCGGCAATGATGTAAAGATTAGGCATAGTTAAAAATTCTATTGGATTGCCGTTCCGTTCGGTTACCTGAAAGCAAACGGCCGCTCGGCTTCGCCGCTTTGCTTGTCAAAGAAAGTCGGGTGTTACAAATAATATGAATATGTGCCCTGCGGGCGGCTGTTGTTTGCGCAACGTTTGTTGTCCACGGATTTTGGGTTTTTGAAAAACTTCCGATAATTCGGCAAGAGATTTTAACCGATGTATGGTTGTGTCTTCGTTAAGGTTGTAGGGGAATTTTAGAAAAATACTAAACAATTTTAATACCCTTTTCTCTGATATTTTCAATAAGAGGCGAATTCTCATTGCCAGAGAATCTGTCAACGCTAATAAAAAGTGGTTCTATTCGGGAATTAACTCTTCTTGTCAGCATCCATGCCTTTCCAATGGTTTGGTCATCCGCTTCGTTCAGTTTATCCGAAACAATTATCAATTACGGGTGTCTATTTCACCAATGCAATAAATTCTTTCTTCCACGCCTACGGCACGGTGACTCCCATACGAATCACCCTGATGAAATACTTTTTTGGTACGCTGCAAAAATACAGAAGTTTCAGCGAAAGGACATAAAAAGAGGGGTGATTTTTAGAGTGGGCGGGTGGCGGATTGAGGGTCAGTGGGTTATGGGGGGCTTGGCTCTTGGCTGTTAGCTCTTGGCTCATAGGAAGGAAAAAAGCCGATGGCTTTTTTCAGCTAAGAGCTGCCAGCTAAGAGCCAAGAGCCAACAGCTATCGGCTAAACAATATTATTAATAAGTCCGTTAATCATTTTGCCAATTTCAGCAGAAGTTTTTTCCATTTCATTCAGCTTTTTCTGGGTTATCCAATTTCTAAGCCTGAAAAGGTTTAGGAGGGTTACTGTTTCGTATAGTGAGCCTCTTGCGATATAGAGGTATTGTTTGAATTCTTTTTTAGAAAAACGTCCTTTGCCTTCAGCAATGTTTTGAGCGATGGATGCCGAAGAAGCTTCAATTTGCTCAATTAACCGATAATGTTTGCCAGGACAATTAAGGGTTTCTGTAGTTTCGATTACATCATTGGCAAAGTGTAAAGCTTTTTGCCATACGTTTAATTCTTTGAAGTTGAAATTCATAATGATGGGTTTTAGGATTATTGGTGTCCGGTTAAAAAAATGAGATTGCTTCACTACGCTCGCAATGACGTGGTTTTGCAAGGATTTGAGGGTTGGAGGGGGTTGATTTTCGGGAGCCCGAAAATCAACCCCCTCCAACCCCCTTAAAGACTGTAAAAGCTGTCATTGCGAGCAAGGCGAAGCAATCTCTTAAAGAAAAAGGTTTTCTCCGGACAATAGTGTTTTAGGATTAAAGAAATTTCTTGGCGTTAATCATTTAGCTACCAGCTATGAGCTACGAGCTACGAGCTAAGAGCTACGAGCTAAGAGCTACGAGCTACGAGCTAAGAGCTACGAGCTACGAGCTACGAGCTAAGAGCTAAGAGCCAGCAGCTTCTTCACTCTCTCATCCAGTTCCTTCTGATCTTTGGTAAATGCAGCAACGCCTGCCAGAGTGAGGAGGGTATCGATGGCTGTTTCGCCTCGTGCGATGAGACTTGCCCAGCGGTCGTGACGCGGAATTTTCCCATCGTCGGTAATGAAGAGTTCCTCCATGGGTGTGAGGTGTGGAAAGATGTCGGTGATGCCCTCTTCGCGAAGGATATCTACCAGTTCCCAGGCCGATTGGGGGGCATTGCTTCGGAGTTCGCGGAATACGCGTTTTTCGGTGTCAGAGACGTTCCATAGTTTGTCGATTTGAATTTCGGAAGTCGCCACTCCCGGTTCATAAACGATGTGAAAATCGTGGTCGGTCATGGGATGGAAAGGTCCTTTGAGTTTTTCCAGTCCTTCGGTGAGTACTTTGGCGGGGATGGTCATGACATCAATACCGCACAATGCCGGGAGCTGCGTATAGTCCCGGATGCTGGCTGCAATGAGTTTGGTTTTCAGTCCCAGATCTCTTCTCAGGGTGCGGAGGCATTTTTGGGTGTGATGTACGGTTTTTTCGCCCGGTCCCGAGGCATTGCCCAGGTGATTGTCGTTCATGTAAGCCCCAATTCGGCCCATAAAAACATTGGTATAGGCCGGTTTTGCCACCAGACTGGCCAGCATATTCTGACGAACACTGAAAAGCAGGGTGAAATTAACGGGAATACCCATCTCGTGCAGTTTGCGGGCACCTAAAAGACCCGAAGGCGACATGGGCACTTTTATCAGGAAATTCCTGGGTGCGATATTGTGAAAGCGCTGTCCGTAATGCACTATGCCATCCACGTCGTGCGTGACATCGGTGTGAAGTTCCACACTCACCATGCCTCCGTACCGTTTCACCAGCCGAAGAGCGTGCAGGGCATTGAGGAGAAACGCTATCTCCACGGTACGCTTTTGGGGGGGCAACTCATCAAAACGTGCGGCATTCTCCACAATGATGGAGTCGTAAATGCCTTTCTGCACCTCCCTGTTGAGCAGTGTGTTGTTGGTGGTGACGGCGCTTACCTCCGGCGTGATGAGCCGGTCGATGGCTTCCATATCACCTGTGTCGAGCCAGATTGCGCTTCCGGTTTCCTGGCAGGCTTTCATCATGGGTTGTGAGGGATTGACCTCAATCTTTTGGTCATCGAAACGATTCAGCAGTTCCGACAGTATCTGTTCGGGAATGGGTTGTGTGCTCATAATTATATCGTTTTCTGACTAAGTTACTTAAGATTTCGGAGAAAGACAAGAGGGTTAGTTGTTAGCTGTTAGCTGTTAGCTGGTAGCTGGTAGCTCATAGCTGTTAGCTCGTGGCTCGTAGCTGTTAGCTGTTAGGGGTAGGGAAGACCCGGTTAAAGGAGGGGGCTAAGGTTAAGGTTAAGGTTAAGGTTAAGGTTAAGGTTGAGGTTAAGGTTGAGGTTGAGGCTGAGGTTGAGAAAACCGCGGAGCGGTGACTAAACGGTAGAGAAATTCCTCAGGCCATAATTAAAGCTGAGGAGCTGCGGTAAAAATAACCGGGTGAATATGCGCCATTTGAAGGATTTCGAAACAACTCCGGTGCCCTTTGGTTAAAAACGGACTCGATGCATGAGGTTAGGGGCTGTCGTAAAAGTCATGGGTTTCGTGTTTTTTTGTCATTGGTAACGCAGTGAAGAATCTCATTTTCCGAAGAAAATATTTTTTTGAAAAGAGATTGCTTCCCGCTTCGTTCCTCGCGATCGCGATGACAGCATCACTTGAGGAGTAGGGGGAGAGACATCCGCACCTACACGGAGGTCATTGCGAGGGTTTATCCCGAGGTAATCTCGGTTACTCAGATAATTCTTAAATATTGGTGATGCAATAGCCCGGGGAAAAGCAAATTAAGGCAGGTTCCAGAAAAAAGAGATTAAATTGTTCGAAACCCTAAATCCTGGATGGAATAATTTGTTGAACAGACAGCCAGAGATTTCTTCAGGCATAACTCTTACAATGAATCAGTTGGAACACATAAAGCAGAGATTGCTTCAGGCGTTGCCTTTGCAATGAATTAGTTGGGGGCACATAAAACAGAGATTGCTTCGGGCGTTGCCCTCGCAATGACGCATCGTTGGCGGGGTAGGGAGAGGAAGCAGGGCGGCTTCGCCGCCCTGCTTCCTCTCCCCCCTTTCTCAAAGGGATGTGGGTTATTGCGAGGGTTTATCCCGAAGCAATCTCTTCAACAGTTGAATTTGCGGGTTTGTCATCTCGAAGCAATCTCGTTAACTACGGTTGTTCTATGGTTTAACTGCTCGGGCCGAAACAATCTCTAAAAATCACCCGCAATTAAAAACTTAAGCCATCATATATTGAACTAAAAATCTTTCATCACACTTCCCTAAGAGCCAAGAGCTAAGAGCTAAGAGCTAAGAGCTAAGAGCTAAGAGCCATGAGCTAAGAGCTAAGAGCCAACTATGGCATATCAGGGTAAAGGGGGTTTCTCTGTGCCCCTCCGTGAATATCTGTGGTTAACCCTCTTCAAAAAAAGAAATCTGTCACCCCTGCCGGGGCTTAATCTTTTTATCCCAAACATCCTTTCTACCATACTGTCACCCCTGCCAGAGCAGATCCTTCATGGGAAGCATGATGCTAATTTCATAAACCCCGGTTGTTTGACCTAACAGCTAAGAGCCATGAGCTAAGAGCTAACAACTAAGAGCTACCAGCTAACAGCTAAGAGCTAACAGCTAAGAGCTACCAGCTAAGAGCTAAGAGCTAACAGCTAACAGCTAACAGCTAAGAGCTAAGAGCTAAGAGCTAAGAGCTAATATCATTTTTCCCCTTCCTGATGCCGTTACTTATGCAAATTGATTAAATTTGTATTGATGGGTGTAATATAAATAGCGATAGAACGTGATGATTAGAAAATTATATATTCTTTTTTTGTTGGTGTCTTTTGTCGCGATGGGGTGTGGCCCCTCGCAGGAAGAGCAGGCCGACCGGAAAATGCAGGAGGCAGAACTGTTGCTGGACAGCGGTAAATTTAATCTGGCGCGATTGAAACTGGATACCTTAATGAACGAGTACGGAAACCTTACAGAAAAGGTGGCCGATGCCCGGCGGTTGCTCAATGATATCAGGGTGAAAGAACTGGAACGAAATCTGGCATACCTGGATAGCATGATTGCTGTAAAAGAGAATGAACTGGAACCGCTCATGAAGAATTTTATCCGTTCGGATGATTACGGAACAAAACCTATTCTGATACACCGGCGGCAACGTCCGGAAAACAGCTACAACCGCACTTTTATCCGGGCACACCTCAATCCCGATGGTGAGTTTTATATTTCCAGCCGTTATTTCGGAGATAAATGGATTAAACACAACCGGATAAAGGTTTACCATGCCGGGGAGTCGGTTACATCGCAGGAGGAGCCGGAAGATGGCTTTAATAATCGTCGTTTTGAGGATGGCGGCAATAAATGGGAGATTGTCAATTATATGGATGGAGCCGATAATGGAATCATCAATTTTATTGCTGTCAATGTGGAAAAGCCGTTGAAAGTTCAGTTTATTGGAGAGGGGCATTATTATATTGTGATGGAGCACTTCGATAAGGAGGCGGTTCGTGATGGTTATGAGACTTCTTTTGTGTTGCAGGAATTGACGGGATTGCGGAAGGAGCGGAAGAAAGTGAAGGAGGAGTTGCAGTCGGTTGGTTCGTAGGAGGGCGATTGGGGTTTTTAATTTTTAGCCGTTCTGGCTCTTCTTCTATTACCTGCCCCTTCAGGGCGTCCGAAATGGGCGGGATTTGTTTCCCGGGACGTTGCCCCGGGCTATGATTGGTTGGGCTTTCAGCCCGTGTTTCTGTTGTTCACAATTCCTCAAAGTCAATTGTTTGCGCTCTCTGTGGTTTATCTCCTTCAAAAAACAAATCTGTCACCCCTAACGGGGCTTAATCTTTTTTATTCAAACATTTGTTCTACCATACTGTCTCCTCGCCGGGGCTGATTCATCACGAAAAACTACTCCTGGCGAGAAAAATGGATAAACAAATCCTTATCTATAATTATTCGACACCTTCAGCGTCGTTTTTGTCTGTTGATATGTCTTCTATAAACATGGGAGCCCTTCAGGCTCCGGTTCCCTCTGCCACCTCAGGATCTTGTCATTCTGAGCCTGCGAAGAATCTGTCACCATTGCAAAGCAGTCCATTCGAGGTAAAGAGAATAAAGAATCGCGAAGGTCATTGCGGGATGGTGTTCCCCCTTCAGGGGGTTAGGGGGTGAGCGAAAGCGGATAACTCTCATTCCTTTCAAAATCTCACAGAGAGAATCTCATGAACCCCGGATTTATGTCTTAACAGCTAAAGCCCCTGCTAAAGAACTTCTTTTCTTTGCAAAAAGTTATCAATTTGCTCAAAATAAGCGATAAGAGCCTCTTTTTTATCCATAATCGCATTTACGGAATCAATAGTTTCCTGAAGCAACAACGGATAATCATGGGCAACATCATTTCGGATTTCCCGGAGAACCTGCCATTCTTCCAAACCCGAAATTACATTTAATTTTTCAAGTTTACGGAAGATATCAATAAACGCCATTTGAGAAGTATTCTCCCCTAATGCTTCAAGGGTTTCCCTGAATAGTTTCTGACCTGTAAGGTCTTGTAGCTTAGCAAAACGGAAAATATACTGATCGATAAAAGCCCTTTTATCGGCTGTCAAATAAATAAAACACCCCCGGGTTAAAGGAATTAATTCCGACAGAGCCTCATAAGCATCATTGATGCGGTTAACATGAATTCTTCCGGATTCAATAACCTTTTGCAATTTATCTTTTTGTTTTTCTGTCATAATTCAGGCTTGGTTTATTCCAGAAGTATGCCCTCCCTGCGGGCAGTATCAACAATCATTCTGTGGTCATCTTCCCCGTTATCAATCACAACATCAATCTTCTGTTCGCCAATTTCAGATTTCAGGGAAGCCAGAAAATGAATTTTTTTCATGTAAATATCTCGTCTGGAAACAGGAACAATAAACAGATCGATATCCCCCCCTTTTGCCGCATCATTGGTCCGTGAACCAAACAGCATCACCCGGCTGTTTTGCCCAAACCACCGACTGACTTCTCTTACAATAGTCTCTCTTTCTATTGGAGTTATTCGCATTTTTGAAATTTTATTCAAAAATAACTTCCCTGTCGGTATTTTGCAACTTTGCCATTTTATTATTGTAACGCGATACCCCTCGTTTCCGCGCGAGAAAACAAGATAAACATATCCTCATCTATAATTATTCGACACCTCCAGCGTCGTTTTTGTCTGTTGATATGTCTTCTATAAACATGGGAGCCCTTCAGGCTCCGGTTCTCTTTAAAACCTCCGAATTTTGTCATCCTGAGCCTGCGAATAATCTGTCACCATTTCAAAGTTCCGAAAAACTCTGTGTGACTCGGTGCCTCCTCCGTGCAACTCGGTGTAAAAACCCAGTTGCGCAAGCAACCTCTGTGTTTCTCTGCGCTCTCTGTGGTTAAACCCCTCAAAAGACAAATCTGTCACCCCTGCAGGGGCTAAATCTTTTTTATCCCAAACATTCGTTCTACCATACTGCCGCCCCTCCTGGGCCAATTCCTCATGGAAAGTATCGTGCTAATCTCACGAACCCCGGTTGTTTGACCTAACAGCCAAGAGCTAACTATGGCATATAAGGGGAAAGGGGGCTCTCTGTGTTTCTCTGTGAATCTCTGTGGTTAAACCCCCTCAAAAAAAAACAAATCAGTCACCCCTGCCGGGGCTTAATCTTTTTTATTCAAACATTTGTTCTACCATACTGTTGCCCCTCTGGGGCTTATCCATTATGAAAAGCAAGATTAAAAGAATATTCGTTTTAACAGAAAGATTGGAAAATAAAGCCATTGCGGGATGGGGTTCCCCCTTCAGGGGGTTAGGGGGTTGGCTAAAGCGGATAACCCAAATAGAGTTGTCATTTTGAGCATGCGAAGAATCTCACAACAACACAACAAATGGCATGACACATAAGATAAACCTTTTTTTTAAGCAACATATTCTTCGTTGTGCCTCCTCCCCGATAAAAAAACCGGGCCCAGTCGTCGCTGGGTTTTGCCGCTTTGATACACAAAAAAACTTCTGGCTGAATGACAAACCGTTTTATTCCCAAAAGCCGGCTGAAGCCGGCTACTCGCAAAAGGGATATCACCATTGGTAGTCACCCCGCTAAAGCAGGGTGCTAATCTCATAGAATCGAAAAACTCTGTGTGACTCGGTGCCTCCTCCGTGCAACTCTGTGTAACAACCCCGTTGCGCAAGCAACCTCTGTGCCCCTCCGTGCTCTCTGTGGTTAACCCCTCAAAAAACAAATCTGTCACCCCTGCCGGGGCTTAATCTCTTTAATCCCAAACATTCGTTCTACCATACTGCCGCCCCTCCTGGGCCGATCCCTCATGGAAAGTATCGTGCTAATCTCACGAACCCCGGTTGTTTGACCTAACAGCTAAGAGCCAAGAGCTAAGAGCCAAGAGCCAACAGCTAAGAGCTAAGAGCCAAGAGCCAAGAGCCAAGAGCCAAGAGCCAAGAGCTAAGAGCTAACAGCTAACAGCTAACAGCCAAGAGCCAACTATGGGAGGTAAGAGAAAAAGACGGGGCTACTGGTTCCGTTCCACCTCATCCAGATTTAGCACCAGCATATAGCCGATGTGGCTGATGCGTAAGTATAATTTTTTGGTGCCCTTAATATCTTCCACTTCACCTTCAATGCCTTTGAGGGGGCCACTGGTAATGGTGACTTTCTCACCCTTTCTGAGTTTGTCTGATTCTACCGAGAAAGCAAGTTTGTTTTCCACCGTACGTCGCATGGCTTCAATTTCTCTTTCAGGAATTGGAACCGCCTTTCCTTTGTGTGAGACGTACGCCACTACCCCCCGGGCATTGAAAACATCGCGGTATTGCCAAGGGGAAATCTTTATAAAGATGTAGGAACTGATAATGGGAACCTCCACCCATTTTTTGCGATCGCTCCACTGCCGTTGTTCCCTTTTTAGGGGGAGATATACCTCTATCCCCTGATTTTTAAGGTCTTCGTAAACTTTCTTTTCGGTCCTCGATTTGGTGTAGAGGGCATACCAGTTGGGTTTAGTGTTTTTTTCCAAAACTTCTTTCTTTCAATACTTCGTTAAACTTTTGCAATACGCTGCAGACCAATTGTTTGCACTCAAAGATGTTTATTTGTTAAAATTCAGTATATTAAGATTTTACGAAACATCTTAAATCTTAAATCTAAAAATCTAACGATCTATTGTCCTTTTAGATATTGCGAAAATAGAAATTTTAACCCGAAGGGGCAAGAGGGGCAGGGAGGTTGAGGTTGAGGTTGAGGTTGAGCGATGAGGGTTGAGGGAGCTGTTAGCTTTTGGGTCTTAGCTGTTAGGATAAATAGTTGGGTTTTATGAAATATGGAGTATCTATCCTGATGGCCAGGCTCATTAAAAATTTCATGCATAAAATCCATAGGTTGTTTTATTATGAACTCCCATGAGATTAGCCCCGGTCTTTAGGCCGGGGGTACCGCAAGACAGGTTCACCTCCCGGCCAGCCGGCTTTGAGCCGGCTTCTAAAAAACAACAATTACTTGAATATTTCTCGAAAAGCCCGTTCGAAGCCGACTCTCCTGACCTGTGTGGAGATTCATTATTTCCCCGGCTAAACCCGGGGGCCAGACTTATTATAAAATTCTATGCATCCAACCCTCTTAAAAAACTTTAAGACAGCGTTGTTGCGACCGCGAGGAAAGAAGCGGGAAGCACTCTCATTTCATAATGATGGTTTTTCCGGACAATAGTGAAATTAAAACCCTAAAAACCGTTTCATTTTGTAAGAAAAAGATATTTTTGTTGTAAAGAAATGAAAAAACAGAGAAAATGGAAGCTAACAATAACGGGCGGTTATTGCCCCTTTTTATTCTCAGAGTAGCGGTGGGATGGCTCTTTCTTCATGAGGGGCTGTACAAATTATTTACCCCCGGGTGGACCGCCCAGTATTATCTGGCGCAGTCGGAAGGACCCTTACAGTCATTTTTTCAGTGGGTCATCGAAAGCAAAATATTAATTGCCATTTCCAATTACGGGGTGGTGATATTGCTTATTGCAACCGGATTGTTATTGATGATCGGCTTTTTGGAGCGGTTGGCATCGGTGACAGGGATGGTGTTGCTGGTGTTTTTTTACCTCTCCTATCCGCCGTTTGGGGGAATTAGTGATGTGATGGCGGAAGGTAATTATCTGATTGTTGATAAAAATATGATAATGTTTTTGGTGCTTTGGGTGATTTTTAAATTAAGGCCCGGGCAGCATTGGGGCGTGGACAGATTGAGGCACCGGGATTAAGGCATGGAGCATGGAGCATGGGGCATGGGGCATGGAGCCAGGAGCAAAGGAGGATCAAAGAGTTATTTCGCTTAAATCCTGACGAACCAGAGTTGGAGAAACAATACTCAGTCTCAACCTCAACCTCACCCTCAACCTCACCCTCAACCTCAGTCTCAGTCTCATCCTCACCCTCACCCTCACCCTCAACTCTAACGAATTAAACGAACGCAATTATCAGACAATATGAACAGACGAGATTTATTAAAAGGCCTGGCAGGGGTTCCTTTTTTAGGGGCTTATGGGTATATGTTTGCCCGGAAAATGGCCGCCGAAAAAGTTGAAGAAACAAGTGCTTTTCACAAATTTGTGAGGTCTAAAATATTGCCATCCGGGATGGAGCAATCAACCCGGGAATCAGGCGGAGAAAAGGTGCGGTTGGGACTTGTGGGATTTGGTATTCGTGGCAAACAGCTGATGAAATCTCTCGGGTTTATGACGCCTGAAGATATTGACGGGATGACCGATAATCAGCGGAAAATTTTTCTGGAACAACCCGATTTGAACATAGAAATCACCGGAGTGTGCGACCTGTACAAACCACGTCTGGAGGAGGCCGCACGTGCCGGGGCCAACCGGGAACGTAAAGGAGCGGCTGATTTTAACGCCAAATCAGTGAAGCAATACGGGAGGTTCGAAGACCTGATAGCTGCTTCGGATGTGGATGCTGTGGTGATTGCCACCAGCGACCATTGGCACGGGCCTGTTTCTGTGATGGCCGCAAAGGCAGGGAAGCATATTTATTGTGAGAAGGCACTTTCACATTCCCTGGATGATGTTTATGAAGTTCGGGATGCCGTGAAAAATAACCGCGTAGTGTTTCAGTTGGGGCACCAAAACCGTCAGGCCGAAAGCAACCGGATGGCTGCAAAGGTGGTACAGGCAGGGATGCTGGGTAATGTAAATCTGGTGGAAACCACCACTAACCGCAACTCGCCCAACGGGGCCTGGGTGTATGACATTCCTGAAGAAGCCGGACCCCACAATGTGGCCTGGCAACGGTTCCTCAGAAATACCAATACCCCCTTTAATAAGGAGCATTTCTTTCGTTGGCGCTTGTTCTGGGACTATGGAACAGGCCTCAATGGCGATTTGATGACGCATGAGTACGACAGTATTAACCAGATGTTGAATATGGGGATTCCCGAGTTGGTGACTACCACCGGTGGAATTTATCATTGGAAAGATGGTCGTGAAGTTCCTGACGTTCAGCAAACGGTTCTTGAATATCCGACAAGAAACTTTTCACTATTATACTCAGCTTCTTTGGCCAGTAATTTCTATCGCCCCAAGAAAGTGATGGGTGATGAGGCTTCCATTGAAGTGGGAGCGACCCTGAAAATGTTTGTGGATTCCGAATCACAGATGTACGAAGAGTATCTTACCAACGAAGATATCCTTCCCAATCAACCCATTGCACTGACTCGGGATATGCAGGCACAGTTGGATGCCATCAGCTCAGCTACAGAGAAATATTTTGCTTCTCGCGGACTGCTTTATACTTCGCATGGAGGACGTATGGTGGATACTGCACATCTGCATTTGTCGGAATGGTTGCATGGCATCCGCACCGGCGCATCAGTGAGTTGTGGCATTGATGAGGCTTTTGAAGAGGGGATAACTGCCATGATGGCCACCATTGCTTATCGCGAAGGAAGAGTGGTAAGATGGGATGGTGAGAGGGTGATTTGATGTTAGCTGTTAGCTGTTAGCTCTTGGCTCTTGGCTTTTGGCTCGTAGCTGTTGGTTCTTAGCTGGTAGCTCATAGCTGGCAGCTCATGGCCCCGAACACTGAACACGAAACACAAAACCCTCAACCCGCAACCCTCAACCCTCAACCTAAAACCCTCAACTCAAAACCCGAAACCCTCAACCCTTATGTGGTTTAAAAACAAAGAGCTAAAAACAAGAGTTAAAAAAAAGAACCCTTCCGTTTTGAAAAGATGTTCCGGATTTAAGTAACTTTGCTCCCGTTAATTAATTAGCTTTATTACCTTCTTTATTGGGGGAATAATGAATAGGAAAAATCAGAATATATGTATCAGGTTAAGCCACAAATATATCAGGTAAAAGTAGTTCTTCAGGACATTAAACCCGCTATTTGGAGGAGGTTGCAGATTCCTGCGGATCTGTTCCTGCACGATTTTCATAAGGTAATTCAGACTGCCATGGGCTGGGAAAATCAGCATTTACACCTTTTCCGTAAGGGACGGCGCATGTTTGGACAGTCGGATGATGAGTTTATTCGAAATCCTGATTTTCAGGATTATACCATCGTTCGTGTCAACGATTTGTTGCGCAAACCGGAAGATGAGATGGTTTATCAGTACGATATGGGCGATAACTGGAATCATCTCATAATTCTGGAGAAAGAGATAGAGCCTGATCCTATAGAATACTATCCGCTTTGTACCGGTGGTGCCCGTGAATGTCCGCCGGAGGACTGTGGTGGACCCGGCGGTTATGCCGAGATGGTGAAGGCGGTCAAAGACCCTTCCAATCCGCAACATCGGTTTTTTAAGGCATTGTTTCCGGAAGGTTTGGATCCCGAATATTTCGACCTGGAGGAGATAAATGATATCTTGCTGGAAGATGATTATGGTTGCCTGCTTCCTTTTGATGAGGAAGAGGAGTAGGGAGTTTGGAAGTTTTTCCTGCCCTTTCAGGGCGCTCGAAATGACCGGGATTTTTTTCCCTGGACGTTGCCCCGGGCTATGGTAAATTGGGCTTTCAGCCCGTGTTTCTGTTTCTCACTTTTCCACCGGAACTGTCATCTGTGTTCATCAGCATCCTCTGTGGTTAAATCGAAAGCCCGCTGAAGCGGACTGAAAATGGAGGTGGGATGCTGCACCTATAATCACCCCGCTAAAGCAGGGTGCTAGTCTTATGAAGAGGGCCTCGCTCTCCCCAGGCCTTTCCCAACCCTCCAGCAGACCTAACCCCTGCGAGCTACCAGCCACGAGCTACGAGCTACGAGCTACGAGCTACGAGCTACGAGCTACGAGCCACGAGCTACGAGCCAACCGCTACTCCTTCTCAACTAAAAACGACACCACGACTGCTCCATGGTCGGATGGAAAGCCAAATTCTGTGGAGTCAAGAACCGTGGCCGTTGAAGGTTTCAAAGAAGCCCCGCGGAAATAGATAAAATCCATTCTGGTTTGCAATCCCTCCTGATAAATGGGCGACCAGGTGTGTCCCGGAGTTTCTACTTCATCAGGAAAAACAGAGCGGAAAGCATCCGTAAATCCGGCTTCTTCCATGAATCTCGTAGCCGGAAAATTTACCACCAAATTATTGTGACGTTTTTTATTTTGTTCAGTCCAGTCCAGGTGCGAGCCACTGTTGAAATCACCGGCCAGCACAACCGGGGTTTGTTGAGCGTTAAGCAGAAACGGACGCATTTCGCTGAGTATAAAAGTGGTTTCCCGGCCACGGGTCTCCATTTCCCTCACTTCTATGGTGTCAGCCCGAGCATCACTTTTTCCGAAATAAGCAGCGAGGTCGGGTGTCTGACTCAACCATAGAGGTGCAATTAAAATATCTTTGGTATCGTTAATGGCTACCTGAAGTACGCCCACGTGGTTGGGACGGAAGACATTATAGCTTTTTACGGGAGGAAATTTTGACAGCAGGCTCAGGTTTTTGCTGCGCCGGTAAAGGTAATAATCCAGTTCGCCTGCCAAAATTTCTCCGGAATTCAGGGTTTCCTGAATAGATACAATGTCGGCCCCCGATTCGCGAATCGCATCAGCAATTCGTTGTATCCCGATGAATTTGCCGTGCATCTCTCCGCCATTGGCAATGTTCCAGGTCATTATGGTCAGAGAGTCCGAATACTCATGAAAGGATTTTAACTTTCTGCCGGAGATATTATTATATGTTCCGGCCACCTGGGTGTCAGACAGAATTCTGGACCAAACACCCACCTCGTCAATCATCCCGTTAAATGTTTCTATGCGCGGGTCTTCAGCCATTGGGTCGGAGCCAATATACAAGGCTGTTCCGGGAAAAGAGATGTCCAGCGATTCCAGGCTGAGAATTGCCTTCAGGTTTCCATCATAAAAAAGCCGTGCTTCCAGTTGTTGTTTATCGATGGCAAAGCCCAGTTGATGCCACTTCTTGTCGCTTAGGGGCTGATGAGTCGGAGGGGGAGTATAAGTCAGTTTTTGGATACCGTCCGAGAATTCCCAGCGCCAGCCTCCATTGGTGGTTTTACTGATGTGCCATCCCTTGAAGTGATCCTGTTCTGTAAAAACCCTTTGTCCGGCTATCACATAATTCATGGGATCATCTGGCGATGCTTTTACCCACATAAGGATAGTCAGTCCTTCATAATCGCCAAAACTGTTGGCCGGTCCTTTGTCAACGATCACGGGTTTCCGGAATTCAGCAGTGCCGGTCAAATTCAGACAGGTGTCTTTTATCCCTTTTGCATAAGAGACATATTTCTCTCCTCTGAATTCAACCGGTAAAATACCTGAATTAGCGATTTTATTGTTGAAATTAAGGTAGATAAGTGAAGGGCCGGGGGCAGAATAATCCCGATTATTGCAGGCTGAAATCAGAAATGATAGGGTGATGATTGTCAGGTAGATGTGCTTCATGTTTTGGTATTTGATTGTTTACAAGATAGAAATTTTTTTTAAATAAAAGGGCGGAGCACATGGCCCTCGGGTAGGGTGGCTGTTGGCTGTTAGCTCATAGCTGTTGGCTGATAGCTGTTAGCTCATAGCTCATAGCTGTTAGCTCATGGCTCATAGCTCATAGCTCATAGCTCATAGCTCATAGCTTATGGCTTATGGCTTATGGCTTATGGCTGTTAGCTCATAGCTCATGGCTCATGGCTGTTAGCTCATGGCTCATGGCTCATGGCTGTTAGCTCATAGCTGTTAGCTCATAGCTGTTGGCTCATAGCTGTTAGCTCATAGCTGTTAGCTCATAGCTCATGGCTCATGGCTCATAGCTGTTAGCTCTTGTATTACGCATATCTGTCAAAAAAAGTTTAGGGTAAAATGGATTTAGGACAATGCTGGTATGAGGATTGTATGGGGGTTACGGTAAATTGGGCTTTCAGCCCGTTTTTGAGTTGTTCATCTTTTTATGGAACTATTAGGTGTGTTTATCTTCGGACTGAACCATATAAGAAAAAAAAGATTCTCCGTGCAATAAAGCTGTCGCGAAGCAACCTCTGTGCTCCTCTGTGCCCCTCCGTGTATCTCCGTGTTCTCTGTGGTTAAGTCCCGTTGCGAAGCAACTCACGTTCCCTTCCTTCCCCATTTACCTGCCCTTACAGGGCGTAAAAAAATGACCGGGATTCTTTTTCCGGGACGTTGCCCCGGGCTATGGTAAATTGGGCTTTCAGCCCGTTTTTCGTTTTTCACCTTTCTGTGGAACTATTATTAACTGTGTTCCTCCGTGTTCTATGCGGTATAAAAAATTGCTGAAGTGGGAAAATACTGAGGAGGACGGACAAAAAATACACAGCTAAAAACAGGGTGTCAATCTTATGAAGAGCCAAAGCCCAACCCTCCTCAAGCCTACGAGCTACCTGCAATGAGCCACGAGCTAAGAGCCACGAGCAAAGAGCCACGAGCAAAGAGCCACGAGCAAAGAGCCACGAGCAAAGAGCCACGAGCCACCAGCCACGAGCTAAGAGCCACGAGCTAAGAGCCACGAGCTAAGAGCTAAGAGCTAAGAGCTAAGAGCTAAGAGCTAAGAGCTAAGAGCCACGAGCTAAGAGCCACGAGCTAAGAGCTAAGAGCTAAGAGCTAAGAGCTAAGAGCTAAGAGCTAAGAGCTAAGAGCTAAGAGCTAAGAGCTAAGAGCTAAGAGCTAAGAGCTAAGAGCTAAGAGCCACGAGCTAAGAGCCACCAGCTAAGAGCTAAGAGCCACCAGCTACCAGCTAAGAGCTAAGAGCTAAGAGCCACGAGCCACGAGCCACCAGCTACCAGCTAAGAGCCACGAGCCACCAGCTAAGAGCTAAGAGCTACCAGCTAAGAGCTAAGAGCTACCAGCTAAGAGCTAAGAGCTAAGAGCTAAGAGCTAAGAGCTAAGAGCTAAGAGCTACCAGCCACGAGCTAAGAGCCACGAGCCACCAGCTAAGAGCTAACCCCCACTCGTATTTTTTCCATAAAATTTTTCTACCTTTGTAATTCTGTTATACAGAGACGAAAATTGTTTATTGATTTATATTTCATTGAGTTATGGAAAAAGCAGCAATTCACACCCCCAAAGGAGTTATGAAAATAGAATTCTTTCATGACGATGCCCCGGGGACAGTAGAGAATTTTATTAAACTGATTAAAGACAGTTTTTATGACGGGTTGGCCTTTCATCGCGTGATTCCCGGATTTGTGATTCAGGGAGGATGCCCTTATTCAAAAGATATGAGTGATCCCAAAGTGGGAACAGGTGGTCCCGGATATCACATCAAGTGTGAGTTGGATGGCGACAATCAGTACCATGATCGCGGAGTTTTGAGTATGGCTCATGCGGGGCGTGACACAGGCGGGTCTCAGTTCTTCATTTGTCACAGCCGTGAAAACACCCGGCATTTGGATCGTCAGCATACCGTTTTCGGAAAAGTTTACGAGGGATTAGATGTAATCGACCAGATCAGAGAAGGTGATAAAATTGAAAAAATTGTAATTGAATAACTTCACAAAATCATTTTATGAGTTTTGAACTGACCGGCAAGCTAATTGTCAAAGAAGATACTGTAAATATTTCCGACAGGTTTAAGAAACGGGAATTTGTTATTGATGTTCCCAACGATAGAAACCCGGAGTGGAACGATACCATTAAATTTCAGACTACCCAGGATCGAACTGAGTTGATTGAGCCTTTTAACCTTGGAGACGATATTCTTGTGGCATTCAATATTAAAGGTAATAAATGGGAACGCGACGGGAAAGTGAATTATTTCACAAACCTGGAAGCCTGGCGAATCGAAAAGGTTGGTGCAGGTGGTGGCAATACACCCGGTGCAGCCCCATTACCCAACCAGCCCGAAGCATTGCCGCCCGAAGAGGGAGAAGATGATTTTCCCTTTTAAGGATAGCTATATTGAAAAAGAAGTTCGTTAAAAGAAACTTACCGCTGAAAGGCGACGAAGCAAAGGTTTGTAGTTGTCAACGTGGCAGTTCAAGTTGTTTGCTATCAGTAAGTTGAGTTAGATTAGCGGAGTGTTTTTCAGAAAATGTTTCATAGAAAATGAGTTAAGATTCCGGCTTTTGCCGGACAAAAAATTAGCCGGCTAACAGCCGGTTTTTTTTTGCGATGTTGTAGCCTGGTTTATTATCGAACTGTGGAAGTTTTTGTTGAATGGGGAGGAGATGAGTTTCGTTGGATATTTCATGAGGGTGTCTCAAAAGTATAAGACTCCAAAGTTGAATCATGTTAAGCATAGTTGGAACATCTGTTTATCAAAAGAAAAGATTCTTCGACAAGCTCAGAATGACATCAAATCTGGACTTTAGAGACAACTTCTTTGACATTTTAAGAGAGGAATGTAACTTTGTAACACTTTTTTAAATATATTTGCAAAAAAGAAGTACAAAGTACTTTTAATATCAAGGGTTTTTAAGTTTGAATTTTGATCATTCAATAAGGATATTACTTTATCATGACTGATTAGTGTTAGGTTTTTCATGAGTTAATTTTTGAAAAGAAGTTTGTTGGAGAAATTCAAATTGATAAACAGGGGATGAAATTTTGAGGTAAAAAAAATTGTATGGGCCGGATTAGTAATACAGTATATCAAAAGCAGTTCGATTTACCGGGTTTGGTGCGTGGTGAAAAGAAAGCATTTGAGTCCATTTATTTGGATTTCTACGATATGCTTTTTCATCTGGCAAATGGATATACCGGCAATCGTGAGGTTGCCAGAGAGTTGGTACAGGAAGCATTTCTTAAGCTCTGGGAGTACCGTGAGGAACTTAATATTAACACCAATGTTAAAAACTTTCTATATACCCTCACAAAAAACAGCTGTCTTAATTACCTGAAACAACAGGAGGTAATAGCCAGAAACAATCGGGATTACCTGGTGGCTGAACTGAAATATAAACAGGAAGCCCTGACAGGCTTTCCTGATGAGTATTCCGGCATTGAGGAACTCATGGATCTGGTAAATGCAGCCATAGATAAATTACCGGAGGAAGTGAAAATAACTTTCAAAATGAACCGTTTCGAAGGTCTGACTTACCGTCAGATTTCAGAGCATCTTGAAATTAGTCCCAAGACAGTGGAAGCGCGTATCTCGAAAGCCCTCAGATTGTTGCGTTCCGACTTAAAAGATTATTTACCTGCTGTTCAACTGTTCTTTTTGTTCCTCAGGCTTTGATGTTTCTCTTTTTCAGGAAGCCCGCCATCTCTCCCGCAACCTGCTTAAAACCTAACCTGGACGAGCCAGAACCAAACAGGTTATATAGTCTTTGCAAGAAAACACCAACTACTGCCCCGAAGAAAAATCGGGGTAAACTGTTATTCTCGTTTTTGAATCAGTTATCCCGAAGTGGCTTTTGTAAGGTTTTTACCCTAAAAACC
>Ga0163225_100205_pt1 | contig 19112 bp, 14 predicted proteins | sample MSEWel2016_04_06_2_FD_113145 | JGI IMG/M metagenome (GOLD analysis project Ga0163225, IMG submission 113145) | Subsurface microbial communities from deep shales in West Virginia, USA - MSEEL Well Study Marcellus 5H_2016_04_06 ... | reverse complement strand
GGTTGGCAGATGGCAGGGCGGAGAAGCCGCCCTGCCATCTGCCAACCTCTTCCATATAAAAGTGAAAGAGCGTCATTGCGATCCCGATGAGGCACGAGATCGGGAGAAGCAATCTCTAAAAATATATACGCTACTATAGACTTAAGCCTATAGGTTTTGCAAGGATTTGTGAGTCAATTGTTTTGAGTGAAAAGGGTTGTTCGTGTTAAAATTCAGAATTTCAGGATGATGTGGTTTCACTGACTTCTGGCCCTGAAAATCTAACATTTTATTGTTATTGAGGCCATTCCGATTTTTTTGGGAATGGCTTTTTTATTGAGTATATTTGAAGCCGATTTTCAGACCATAAATTTATTACAAAGATTATCTGATATGGGTGTTTTTAGTGATTTGAAGGATAGTCTTAGCAAAAGAAAATAAAGATAAATGGATAAATACCAGATTAACCACCTAAGGGAACTGGAAGCCGAATCAATTTTTGTGATTCGGGAGGTGGCCGCTCAGTTTGAGAATCCCGTGATGTTGTTTTCAGGCGGTAAAGATTCAATCGTAATGTTTCATTTGGCCCGTAAAGCGTTTTGGCCTGCCAAAGTGCCTTTCCCGTTGATGCATATCGATACCGGGCATAACTTCCCCGAGACTATTGAATACCGTGACAACCTGATGGAAAAAACAGGTGCCCGATGTATTGTGAAATATGTTCAGGACACCATTGACCAGGGTAAAGCGGTGGAGGAAACCGGGGTGAATGCCAGCCGGAATAAAATGCAAACCATTACTTTGCTGGATGCTCTCGAACAGGAGAAATTCGATGCTGCCATGGGCGGAGGTCGTCGCGACGAAGAGAAGGCCCGTGCAAAGGAGCGTTTCTTTTCACATCGTGATGAATTCGGTCAGTGGGATCCTAAAAATCAACGTCCCGAACTTTGGAACCTTTTCAATGGCAAAAAAAATATGGGAGAACATTTTCGTGTATTTCCCATCAGTAACTGGACCGAAATGGATGTCTGGCAATACATCTATATGGAGGAAATTGAACTTCCATCGCTCTATTTTACGCACAAAAGAGAAGTGTTTCAACGTGATGGGGTATGGATGGCAAAAGCACCTTTTATGCAATTAAAAGAGGGTGAAAAACTGGAGGTTAGGGATGTACGTTGCCGTACCATTGGTGATGTTACCTGCACCGGTGTAAGCCTTTCTACTGCTAATAATCTTCAGGATATTATCCAGGAGGTAGCCGCCACACGTGTTACCGAACGTGGTGGACGTGCAGATGATAAGCGTTCCGAATCGGCAATGGAAGATCGCAAACGCGAGGGATACTTTTAGGGTTCAGGGTTCTGAGTTCAGTTTAGAGGTGAATCTCAATAAAAAATAATTTGCTAATTGCTAATTGCTAATTGCTAATTGATCACTGTTAATTGATCATTGATAATTGAAGAAAATGAGTGGAAAAGAATCCGGATATTTAGATATGGAGCTTTTGCGTTTTACCACTGCTGGTAGCGTGGACGACGGCAAGAGTACATTAATCGGTCGTTTATTGTTCGACTCAAAAGCCATCTTTGAAGACCAGATGGAGGCTATTGAAAGGGCCAGCGTCCGGTCGGGTGGTGAAGATGTAAACCTGGCTTTGCTGACGGATGGTCTGAAGGCCGAAAGGGAACAAGGGATTACCATTGATGTGGCTTACCGATATTTTGCCACCCCAAAAAGAAAATTTATTATTGCCGATACGCCCGGCCATATACAGTATACACGAAACATGGTGACCGGAGCCAGTACTGCCAATGCCGCCATTATACTGGTGGATGCCCGTCACGGTGTACTCGAGCAAACCCGTCGGCATACTTATATTGCCTCACTGTTGCAGATTCCCCACATCATCATTTGTGTCAATAAAATGGATTTGGTGGAATACAAACAGGAGGTGTTTGAACAAATTAAATCGGATCTGGAAGACATCTCCTCCAAGTTGAGTGTCAAAGATGTTCGATACGTACCCATCAGTGCGCTGGTTGGCGATAATGTGGTGGATCGTTCCAAGAATATGGATTGGTACGAAGGACCAACTCTGATGTACCTGCTTGAGAATCTGCACATCGGAAGCGATATTAATCGTGACGATTTCAGAATGCCTGTACAGTATGTAATTCGCCCTCAGTCGAAAGATTATCCCGATTATCGTGGGTATGGTGGGCGTATCATGAGTGGCACCCTCAATGTTGGAGATGCTGTTAAGGTGTTGCCATCCGGTTTTATTTCAAAAGTGAAAACCATTGATTTGTTTACCGATAGTCTGGACAAAGCTTTTGCTCCTCAATCGGTTACTGTGCAACTCGAAGATGATATTGACATCAGTCGGGGGGATATGCTGGTAAAGGAGACCAACGGACATGAACCGATAGTTGGCCAGGATATTGATGTAATGCTTTGCTGGTTTAATGAAAGGAAAATGATTGCGGGAGGAAAATATACCTTGCGTCAGACTACCGCTGAAATGCGCTGTATGATTAAGAGTGTTGATTATAAAATGAACATCAATACATTGGAACATGATCCTGAGGATCTTGAAGTGAACATGAACGATATAGTCCGGGTAAAACTGCGCACTACCAGGCCTTTGTTTTACGATTCCTACAATGTGAACCGAAATACCGGCAGCCTGGTGCTTATCGATGAAACAACCAATGAAACGGTGGCTGCAGGAATGATTGTGTAAGACAATTTTTTAATAATATAACAAACCGTCAATGCCGTAAGGTGTTGGCGGTTTTTTTGTGCGGTTTATTTAGGTCGACTAAAAATGGCTATATTTTAAAGTAGCGTTTTTGTCGTTTTAGATTGCTTCGGGCATTGCCCTCGCAATGACAGATCCTCAGGATGACAGAGAAGAAGTTGGCAGCTGGCAGGGCGACTTCTCCGACCTGCCAGCTGCCAACTTCTTCCATAAAAGTGAAAGGGTGTCATTACGAGGGCCTGGCCCGAAGCAATCTTTTAAAATGCATACAGGATTATAAACTTAAGCAAAAATGACAGGGATTGATTTTTATGTGAGCGGATTGTGGCCTCCTTTTTTTCTGTTCGATTTCCGACTATGGGGCAGGCCATTAATAAAAGTTAATTTTAGAAAACTGTTTTGGTTTTTTTAGTTTTCACCCTACATTTGTTTTACTCAAAAAGTGATTGGATGGAAATCAGGGCACGTATCATTAAAGGGGCTGGAAAACTCTTTTATACCAAAGGGATAAAACGGGTTACTATGGATAATATGGCTTCGGAGATTGGTATGTCCAAGCGAACAATTTATGAGAATTTCCGGGATAAAACCGAGATTCTGAGAGCTACGGTGGATTTTCTCAGCGATGAGCACAACCGAAACTTGGAGCAGATGCAAAGCGAATCAGGGAATGTGATGGAGGTAATTATTAAAATTCTCAGCTACGGGCTTGAAAGCATTGATGTAGTTACGCCGATGTATCTGGAAGATATGCAAAAATTTTTTCCTCAAGTATGGGAAGAAACGATTCAAAAGGGGAGAAAATCAGCACAAATACAATTGCAGGATTTACTGGAAAGAGGGAAGAAAGAGGGACTTTTTCGGGCAGAAATTAATACCAAACTGGTTTCCCGGATCTTCTATGAGCAGTTGAATCTGATACATAATAATGAAGCTTTTCCCATTGAGGAGTTTCCTCGAAAAGAGCTGTTTGAAAATATGTTTCTCAATTTTGCTCGGGGTATTTCCACCCGAAAAGGAGTGGAGGTAATGGAGAAGCTGCTGTTAAAAAATAATTAGTGTCAGCAAGAAAACCAAGGTTTTTTTAGTCTTTGATAAGAAAGCGTCAAATACAAAGCCTGCCCCGATTTTTTTCGGGGGCTTTCGAAGTTTTTGAATCCAAGGAGTTCCGATTGTGCTTTTTGTTGGTTTTTAGTGTAAAAACCTTACAAAAGCCACTTCTGGATAACTGATTCAAAAACGAGAATAACAGTTTACCCCGATTTTTCTTCGGGGCAGTAGTTGGTGTTTTCTTGCAAAGGCTAACTAATTTGAATTATTGTCAGAGTTGATTGGGTAACGGTTATTTTAGAAATAGAAAACATGATGAGAATGAATTCAGTAAAAAAATATCTGGTGCTGCTTGTGGTTGTTTTTCTGATGTTTCCGGTGAATTCTACCGCGCAGGAAGAAGCTGGTAGCGATACACTTTATCTGACCATAGAGGAGGCTGTGGAGATTGCATTATCTGAGAATCCAACCATAAAGGTTGCAGACAAAGAGATTGAGAAAGTCGATTACTCCCGAAAGGAGGCCTGGGCAGGATTAATTCCATCTGTTTCGGCAGAAGGAGGCTACAGCAGGAATGTGAAAAAACCGGTCATGTTCCTCTCTGAAGGTATGGCTTCCGGATTTGGGGGGAACACCACCATAGAAATTGGTTCGGATAACAGTTATTCGGGGGCTTTATCAGCAGCCATGCCATTGTTTAATATGTCGCTGTTTCGTAACATTCAGATGACTGAGGTGCAAATGGAGAGTGCTCTTGAATCGGCTCGTCAGTCAAGAATCAACATGATTAGTGAGGTGAAGAAAGCTTATTTCAATTGCCTGTTGGCCAATGATTCTTATAATGTAATGAAGCGCAGTTTGCGCAATGCACAGGAGAATTATGACAATATCAAGCGCCTTTATGAACAGGGGGCTGCTGCTGAGTATGATATGATTCGATCTGAAGTACAGGTACGTAATCTGGAGCCATCATTGACAGAGGCTAAAAACGGGCGTGAAGTATCTGTTCTGATGTTGAAAATTTTGTTGGGCCTGGAGCGGGATATTCCTGTTAAGTTTGAGGAGGATTTGATGGCTTTCAGTCAATTAATTGAAACGTTGCCTCCTGTACCTCAGCAGGATCTTTCCAATAACAGCGATATCAGGCAACTGGAAATTCAGGCAATTCAACTGGAAAAACAGTTTGATCTTACCCGGGCACAACGTTTTCCAACTTTGTCGGCTTTTGTAAATTTTCAGTATCAGACGCAGGCCAATCATTTTCGGTTTAGTGAATACGAATGGGCAAAACCGGTGGTTGCCGGCTTACAGTTACAAGTGCCTGTCTTTAGCGGGTTTTCGAAGCGTTATCAGGAAAAACAGGTGGAAATCAGTATGGAACAGCTCTCTTTTCAACGTGAAGATGTGGAGCGACAGGTTTCTGTGGCCGTTCTTAATTCACATTCGGAGATGGTCGCTGCTGCCGAAAAGGTTGAGTCGGGAAAGGTGGGGGTGAAACAAGCCGAACGGGGTTACAAGATTGCCCAAACCCGCTACGAAACGGGCGTTGGTACATTACTTGAACTGAATGATGCAGAAGTGGCTCTCACCCAGTCACAACTGAATCTGAATCAGGCACGTTACGAATTTTTATCTGCCAGAGCCGAGTATGAGAAAGTGCTTGGCAATACTTTGCCGGAATGATGGTGAATAAGTGGAATGGTAGAAGGTTGGGAGGGAAAGTAAGCTTTGAGGAACAGCAAATTGAACATTACGATACCAATAACTCATAATAGAAAAGATATGAAAACCAGTGTATTGAAACATAAATCCCTGTTTTTAACCATCTTGTTGGTCGGTGTTGTGGCCTGTTCAGGTCCGGCAGAAAAGAACACCGATGACTCTGCAGATGGAATAAAAAAAGTGGAAACAGCCTTTTCTGAAATCAAAGAGGTGGATCAGGAAATGGTGTTGACCGGTAATGTAGAGCCTTATGAGCAGAATATTATCAGTCCTTCTATGCAGCTTCGCATTCAGAAAATTTTTGTAGAGGTGGGTGACCCGGTTCGTAAAGGGCAACTGCTCGTGCAAATGGATCCTTCGCAACTGGTTCAGACCGAATTACAACTGACGCATTTGGAAAAAGAGTTTGCTCGTTTGGATACACTTCACAAAGCGGGTAGTGTTTCTCAACAACAAGTGGATCAGATGCGCACGGAGCTGGATGTAACGCGCTCTGCTTATGACAATCTTAAAGAGAATACACGGCTGGTTTCTCCGCTCAATGGAATCGTTACTTCAAGAAATTTTGAAAACGGCGATATGTTCTCCATGGCTACCGGAACAGGGATTCTTTCGGTGATGCAGATAGATCCTGTTCAGGTTGATATTCATATTCCGGAGGAATTTTTCCCGCTTGTGGAAAATGGAATGTCGGTTTCCATGCAGTTGGATGTTTACCCCAAAGCTCAGTTTGAAGGAGAGGTTTTTCTGAAGCATCCAACCATTGATCCCAACACCAGAACGTTCACAGTGGAAACCAGATTTTCCAACAAGGACCAGAAAATTCGTCCGGGGATGTTTGGTCGGGTAAAAATGGTGTTTGAAACACTGGAGCGGGTAATAGTGCCCGATTTGGCTGTTCAACGTCAGCAGGGTACCAACGACAAGATTGTTTTTGTGGTGGAGGATGGAAAAGTGATTCGGAAAGTGGTTGAGTTAGGACGTCGTCTTGATACTTTCTATGAGATTACCGGAGGCCTTTCGGCAGGCGAGGAAGTCGTAGTTGCAGGCCATGCAGGTTTGTTGGATCAAGCACCGGTTGAGGTTGTGAAATAATCAACCCGATGCGTTTAATTTCAAAGAGTTTTAGTTGTAATTTTTTGACTTTAAGCAACTTGATATTAATTACTTGCAGTGGTTTTGCGAATGGTCAATTTCTAATCGATTTATTAATCAGATAATCATCAGACAATGAGTATATACGAAAAGGCGGTAAAAAAACCCATATCAGTTATTTTGATATTTGTCGGGGTAATCATCATGGGACTCTTCTCTCTTCGTTATTTGCCCATCGACCTTTATCCTGAGATCGATCCGCCTATTGTCAGTATTTTTACTTTCTATCAGGGCGCCAGTGCTGCGGATATCGAAACCAACGTAACCCGCATCTTGGAGGACAATCTGAATACAGTGAACAATCTCAAGGAGCTGACCTCCACATCGAAAGACAATACCTCTCTGGTTTTGCTGGAATTTGAGTGGGGAACCAATCTGGACGAAGCGACCAATGACATACGGGATGCCCTGGGACGGGTAGAATCTTATTTGCCCGAGGGAGTTGAAAAGCCTATTATTTTCAAGTTCAGCACCAGTATGATTCCCATTATGCTGCTCTCGGCAACTGCTGAGGAAAGCTATCCTGCGCTTACCAAAATTCTGGATGAAGGGATTGTGAATCCGCTTAACCGCATTGAAGGGGTTGGGGCTGTTTCTTTATCAGGAGGGCCAAAACGGGAGATACAGGTTAACGTGGACCCCCGGAAAATTGAAGCTTACAATCTGTCTGTGGAACAAATAGGAGCCGTTATTGGCCAGGAAAATATTAACCTGCCGGGAGGTAATTTGGACATTGGCAGCCACAGATACCCTGTCAGGGTGGAGGGTGAATTTAAATCGAGTGATGAGTTGAGACATCTTGTACTGGGAAACTTCCAGGGCCGGATTATTAAGTTGTCTGATGTAGCAACTGTAAAGGATACCCTTGCCGAAACGACCATTGACGAGCGTGCCAACGGACGGGTGGGGGCCCGTATTGTGATTCAGAAACAGTCGGGTGCAAACTCTGTTGAAATCGCCAGGGAAGTACGGGAGCGGATGCCCGAACTGATGAAGAACTTACCTCCCGATGTGGAAATTGAGACCATCTTCGACACTTCGGAGTTTATTGAAAATTCTATCAACAGTCTGGCCAATACAGTGATGTATGCCGGCATTTTTGTGGTATTGGTAGTTCTCTTTTTCCTTGGGCGCTGGCGGGCTACATTTATCATTATTCTAACCATTCCTGTTTCGCTGATTGTCTCGTTTATTTACCTCTATGCTACCGGGAATACGCTGAATATTATATCCCTTTCATCGCTCTCCATTGCCATCGGTATGGTTGTGGACGATGCCATTGTGGTATTGGAGAATATTACGCATCACATCGAACGGGGGAGTTCGCCCCGTGAAGCGGCCATTTACGGCACCAATGAAGTGGGACTGGCAGTTGTGGCCACAACATTGACCGTGGTAGCCGTATTCTTCCCGCTGACATTGGTTCAGGGGCTGAGTGGTATTATGTTCCGTCAGTTGGGGATGATTGTAACACTGGTGGTGATAGTTTCCACTCTGGCCGCATTAACGCTTACTCCAATGCTGTCTTCACAGATGCTTCGATTGATGCCCCCCCGGGAGCAAGGACTGGCCAAATCTATATTTGGAACTTTTGAGAAATTTCTTGTCTGGCTCGATAATGGTTACGAGAAGACTCTGGGATATGCTGTAAAACATAGGGTATTTGTGGTTATTGGCGCTTTGGTTATTTTTCTGGCCAGTATATCTCTGGTTTCGTTGGTAGGAACAGAATTTATACCTCCTGCCGATAATGCACGGATTGAAGCTAACATAGAACTTCCCATGAGTCTTCGGCTTGAAAAGACACAAAAAGTTGCCCGTGATATTGAGAATGTCTGGCAGGAGAAATATCCTGAAATTGAGGTGATATCTACCAGTGCCGGTGTAGCTGATGAAGAGAATATTTTTTCGGCTTTTGGTGATAACGGTACGCATATCATTAATTTCACCCTTCGCCTTTCTAATAGTTCCGAACGAGAAAGAGATATTTACCTGATTGGTGATCTTATGCGTCAGGATTTAGACAGCATTACCATGATAAAAGATTACTCCGTTTCGCCCGGTGGTAGTGGGGGGGGAATGGGAAGTGGTGCCAGCACCATCGAAGTAATTGTTTCGGGATACAATATGGAAGAGACTGGGAAAATTGCCGACCATTTCATGAAAAAAATGGAAGGAATGGAAGGTCTTCGGGATATTGATATTAGCCGTGATGACCCCAAAATGGAATATCAGCTGGTGCTGGATCGTGAAAAACTGGGCATTTACGGTCTCAGTACAGCTACAGTTGCCAATGCCATGCGTAATCGAATTAACGGTCTGATTGCTGCACAATATCGGGAGGATGGTGACGAATATGAAGTGAAAGTTCGTTTTTCGGAGCCATTCCGGGAATCTGTTGAATCGATAGAGAATATATTGGTTTATAATCAACAGGGAGAAGCAATCAGAATTCGTGAAGTGGGAAGTGTGGAAGAATTTATGGCGCCCCTTTCTATTGAGCGAAGAAACCGCCAGCGGGTAATTACAGTTACCGGATCGCTTTATGATGCATCTATTACGGATGTGGTAAATGAGATCAATGCTGAAGTGGAACGGATGGATCTGCCGCAGGGGGTCGGGATTGACATTGGTGGTACGGCCGAAGATCAGCAGGAATCATTTGCCGACCTTGGGTTGTTACTGGTATTGATTATTATTCTGGTTTACATTGTAATGGCTTCTCAGTTTGAGTCGCTGCGTTCGCCGTTTATTATTATGCTTACCCTGCCTTTTGCTTTTACCGGTGTCTTTATTGCGCTTTTTATTACCGGTACCACACTTAATCTGATTTCAATGATTGGAGCCGTGATGCTGGTAGGAATTGTGGTGAAAAACGGTATCGTACTCATCGATTACATCAATTTGTTGCGCGATCGGGGTATGTCACTTGTTCAGGCAGTGGTAGCGGGAGGTAAATCCAGGTTACGTCCGGTGTTGATGACTACGCTGACCACCATTCTGGGAATGTTGCCCCTGGCCATCGGGATTGGTGAAGGAGCTGAAATATGGCGACCAATGGGTGTGGCTATTATTGGCGGATTAACGGTGTCCACCATGCTTACTTTGGTGTTGATGCCTGTGGTTTATACCATGTTTGGTGCCAACCGTATGAAGAGTGAACGAAAGAGAATTGCTAAATTGGAAGAAAGCATTTAAGAGTTTCGAGTGCTGAGTTGTGGGTTCTGAATTGAGTTACTCTGTCTGAGAAGGGACAGTCCCGGAGGGGCGACAGTATGGTAGAAAAAATGTTATGACATAAAAATTGAAGCCCCGGTAGGGGTGACACATCTGAAAGAAAGAGGTTGAGAATCAGGTTTGGGGTTTGAAGGTTAAGTCCCCAAATTTCGAACTCAAAACCCAAAACATCAAACCCAAAACCAACGTCCGAGTGGATTTCCGAATCTATCCAACGTCCGAGTGGATTTCCGAATCCACTCGTTTACATAACTCAGCCCCGAACTCAAAACGTGAAACTTAAACCAGGAACCCGGAATCAAAAACACGAAACTCAAAACTCAAAACACAACCCCAAACTTGAAACACAAAACTCATTAAAATGAAGACGGTATTTATATCATACAATCAGGCACTTACCGAGAAGGTGGAACATATTCTGGATAAGCTGGCCATACGTGGCTATACCCGTTGGCCCCAGGTGCAGGGCCGGGGCACCAATGAAGGGGAACCGCATCATGGAACCCATACCTGGCCGGCGATGAATGAAGCCATTATTACGGTGGTGGAGGAAGATCGTGTAAAAGGATTGCTGGAACACCTCAATCACCTCAACGATAAAGCAGAAATGCAGGGCCTCAGAGCTTTTACCTGGGATGCTGAGATTGGGGTTTAGATTGCTTCTCCCGATTTCGTGCCTCATCGGGCTCCCAATGACGATGTTTTAAAAGTTTTAGCAGGGTTGGTAGGAGTTGATTTTCGGCTTTGCCGAAAATCAACTCCTACCAACGCTTACCTCTCTGCAAAGGCCCGTCATCGCGAATCCCGACCATTCGGGAAAGCAATCTTATTTTTTTAACCGGACACTAATTATCACAATAAAAAAAGCAGGGTTTTTCCTTCTCGAAGAAACCCTGCTTTTCTCTAACTTCTACTCTCCGCCTTAAAACCTCCATCCCAGTGTTACAGCCAGGTGATGATTTTTGGAGGTCATTTCCGCCGGTTCTTGTATGTCATCGGGCAGTTCATTGGTGTAGTATAGTGAGTGGATATAGGTTTCATAATTGTAAAGATACGCCACATCAATACTCATGTTACCATTTCTGAATCCCAGTCCGCCGGTAATATTGTAATGTTCTCCAGCGGCATTTAAGAGATTTTTATCTTGCTTGTAAGGATTTTGAAACATGGCGTAACCACCTCGCAATGACAATGTTGGCAGTACGCGGTATTCTGCACCAAATCTCAGATTATGAGTCGCTCTGAAGATATCGTTAATTGCATTGTTGGTCGAATTAAACTGTGCGGTCTCGTAAATGCGGTTGTTTTTGCTTTTATATTTCATGGTGGAATAATCGGTGTATTCGTAGTCAACCGAGATTAATCCATTGGTTCCAATAATGTATGCAAAACTTCCAACAGCTTTTAACGGGGTGCGAAAGTTGTAGGTAATCTTACCCAGGTCGGAGGTGATATCATAATTGTTGGCATCAAAAAAGTTAGCCCGGGCTCTTGTATCATACTCGGTTTTCATGGAATAGTAGGTTGGGGTATGAAAGGAAGCGCCCAAACGAATGCTGTTGTTCGGTTTAAAGATGGCGCCAATTTTTACATTGAGTCCTGTCCCTGAGGTTCGTTCGTATTCATCAAAGTAGAAATCGTCAAGAATATCAAATTCATTATCGATTCTGTAATCTATGTAGGCATTGTAAACTTCATCTCCAGCTTGTTCGTAATGTTGCGATTCAACCTTGTTTTCGAGAGTGGCAATTCCCAAACTGGCACCCAAATAAAACTGGTTGCTGAAGTTGGCACCGAAGGAAAGATCGAAAAGTCCTGAATAACCCGATTCTGTGATCAGTTTCATCTGGTTGACTCCGTTAACCGGGCCCATTTCCAGAAAACCTTCTTCATTTATGAATTCAAAAGCCTGCATGTATTCATTAAGCTGGCTTCCAGGAATCAGTTCGGTTAATCGGGCATCGTAAGCAACCCCTGTATAAAAATCGTCCAGGTCTTTGGGTGCAAGGTTATAAGAATTAGATGCCAGAGAATGAAGCAGGGAAGACTTGACCTCATCTCTTTGAATAAAACTTTTCCTGTTGAAATTATTTGTTCGGTTGTAGCCGATTCCAAAGTGGGTGCTAACCAGTCCGTTATCAACTTCCCGCATCAGCCTTGATGTTCCAACGTAGGATATCTGGTTTATGGGCACACTAAATTTATCATCCTCGCTTATTGTGCCATAATAGTCACTCTCTGTTTGTCCAAAAACCAGTGATGGTGTAAAGGAGAACTCGCTGCTTCGGTAAACGGCAATTCCTGCGGGGTTGATGCCGATGGCCGAATAATCGCCTCCTAAAGCACCCATCGCTCCACCTAATCCAATACTACGAGCAGTTCCTGTAGGATTTTGTGATGAAAACCTAAGGGCATGATCTTCTGTCTGAGCATTTAAGGCTGTATGAATAAGGAGAAACGTTGTTGCAAAAAACAAATACTTTTTCATATTGATGAGGGTTTGAATACCCCATGCAAACCTTAGAGAGATTTGCATGGGCTAATGATTATGAAACAAGGATGCTTTCGTATTTATCGTCTCCCGGTTCTTACAGTGCTGCCACTGCTGGAGCCACTGCTTGAAGAAGAAGAACTACTTCCGGAGTATGAAGAACTACTGGAACGACTACTTGACCTGCTTGGCGTATAACTGCGACTCGATGATGATGATGAGCTGCGCTGTGCAGGAGTATAGCTGTTTCTTTCAACACTGGAACGCTGTTGTGTGCTACTTCCACTATTGTAACTTCTTGTGGGAGTAGTTGCTGGGCGTTCTTGTGTTGAGCTTTCCGATTTCAAAGAACTACTGCTTCTGGTATTGGTGCCGGATGGACGCGTGTAGGTGCTTGTCCGGTTGTAAGAAGGCTTCGAAGCATTGTCTGGTTGACTGTAAGTCGGTGTTGAACTTCTTCTTGTTCTCGTTTGAACGGTTCCGGATGAAGCCCCTGTATTTCTGTACCGAGTAACACTTCTGTTCTGAGTGCTATTCTGCCCATCAGATTTAAGAGTAGCAGAACCTCTGATAACTCTTTGGGTATTCCGGTCGGGATTGGTAACCGTGGTACTGCCATCGGAGTTGCGAATAATTCTGGTACCGCTGTTGGTTGTTCTTACCACACGTTCTTCACTGGTACTACCTGATCTTTTCAGAGGTGTATAAGCACCACCCGAAGAGGTGTTCGAATATCTGGTATTTGTTCCCAATGAGGGTTTTATGCTTCTTTCAATATCTCTTCGGTTGTTGTTTCCTGTACTTCCATAGTATCCGTGATGATAGTTTGGATAGTGGTGCCCATAACCATAATAAGGTGTGTGATGGTAACCCCATCCGTAATAATAGGGGCTGTAGAAAGGATCGTAATAACCATAGCCATACCAACTGCTGTAGGATGGATATCCCCATGCACTATAACCAAACGACATACTCCAGGGGCTTGACCAACGGTTAAACCGGTAGGTATCGTACCAGGGATTGCTCCAGGTAGGAAACGCATAAGCGTAATTTCCATCCACATAAACATTCCAGTCGGGATCATTAAAATAGACAAACTGGTTGTAGAGTGGTGAGTAGTAAGGAATGCGGTTGAATGGTCCGTGAAATCGAATCAGCCTTTCTGCATAATCGCGATCCATACTACCACCGTCGAAACCATCGACCCAATAGCCGGTTTCGTCGTCGTAATAGATCAAGGTATCTACCTCTTGCGATTCTTCATCGGCAAGAATGGATGCGTATTGTTCCTGTACTTCGGAAAAATCGCGCATGTCTTCCTGTTCGCGGGCAAGTTGACTGCCTTCATATTCGCGAATCTGCCGGTTTTCCTCTTTTCTGGCTTGTTTTCGTTCGTCTTTGGCAATGGAAGGTACGGGTGCAAATGCCTGCTCCCTGTTTTCCTTCGTTAAGTCCGGCGCATAATAAATATCGTCATAATACACTCCGGTTGATGCCATTTGGCCGGTAGTTGTGCATCCACCTGCCACTATCAGCAAAATAGCTGTGGTTGTTAATAATAAGTTTTTCATAAGGCATCCTCCTGTTTGTTTCTTATTTCTTCAAAGCAAATTCTATACCAAAAGGTCGTTTTTTAGAGATAATGTTAAAAAATGTTTTTTGGATTCAGGTTTGGCTCATTTTATACTGGGGTTGTCCATTTGTTGTTGGACAGAGCAGTACAGGGTTGGTTTACTATCGGGCTCAGGTTTGATAAAAAAAAAATCCTACGTCGAAGAAAACAGGAATGGCCACGATGAAACCGGTTACAACCATAGCGGACGGGGCTCGTTTTTCGCCAAATTTTCTTATCAGCGAATGAGCAAGGGCGACCGCTCCACCGGAACTTTCTAGCATCTGCCCGAAAATGGCTCCTAGGCCAACTACCGTAGCCACAAATCCCAAGGTTCCCCCCATTCCATTCTGAATGCTGTTGATAACTCCCTGAGGTGGCATTCCGGAAAGAAGTCCCACATAGATGGAAACCATTAACAGAGAAATAAAAGCACTTATTTTTAGCTTCAGTACTAAAAACAAAAGAACAGCTACCGCGGAAACAACAATGAAAATAATGTAGGGGGTTGACATTTCTGGTGGTTAAAAGTTTAGTAAACCGGATAATTTTGGGGTAAACATCAATCGTCTCTGCAAATTAGAACTGTAAAATAACAAAAAGTTTACCCATTTTTATTATTTTCGTGGCGCTTTCCGGGGCATCTTTTTGTCAGTGTTTATTTTATTGGCTGAAGGTGGTTTGGAAACAAAATTCATTTATGTTTGCTGACAGTTATTAGTGTCTAATATCTGCTTATCTTACATCAAACATCTAAAATTAATCATGGCAAAAGTTTTGACACCCAGAAGTGAGAGTTATGCGCAGTGGTACAACGACCTGGTGATAAAAGCCGGACTGGCCGAGAACTCAGCAGTTCGCGGTTGTATGGTTATCAAGCCTTATGGTTATGCCATTTGGGAAAAAATTCAACGTGTACTGGATGATAAGTATAAGGAAACCGGTCATCAGAATGCATATTTTCCGCTGTTTATTCCAAAATCATTTTTTAGCAAAGAGGCTGACCACGTTGAAGGGTTTGCCAAGGAGTGTGCTGTTGTAACCCATTACCGCTTAAAAAATAACCCAGATGGTCCCGGTATTGTGGTGGATCCTGAGGCCAAACTGGAGGAGGAATATATTGTTCGCCCTACTTCGGAGACCATTATTTGGAATACCTATAAAGACTGGATACAGTCGTACCGCGATTTACCTATTAAGATAAATCAGTGGGCCAATGTGGTTCGCTGGGAGATGCGCACCCGCTTGTTTCTGCGCACCGCTGAATTTTTGTGGCAGGAGGGACACACAGCCCATGCTACCAAAGAAGAGGCCATTGAGGAGTCGGAAACAATGCTGAAAGTGTATGCCGATTTTGCCGAAAATTATATGGCAATGCCGGTGCTTCAGGGGTACAAGACCGCCAGTGAGCGTTTTGCCGGTGCTGTGGAGACTTTGACCATTGAAGCGTTGATGCAGGATGGTAAGGCTTTGCAGTCGGGAACTTCCCACTTTTTGGGCCAGAATTTCGCTAAAGTTTTTGATGTAAAATACCAGAGTAAAGAAGGGAAAGAGGAGTATGTGTGGGCCACTTCCTGGGGTGTTTCTACCCGTCTGATGGGGGCTCTTATTATGGCGCATTCCGATGATAATGGTCTGGTGCTTCCTCCAAAACTTGCTCCCATTCAGGTGGTTATTGTTCCTATTTATCGCAAGGACGAGGAGCGAAAACAGGTGGTTGAAAAGGCTGATGAAATTGCGGCTGAACTTAAGGAACTGGGAATTTCTGTTAAAGTGGATGATGACGATAACCACAAGCCGGGTTGGAAATTTGCCCAGTATGAATTGCAGGGTGTACCGTTGCGAATTGCTATCGGTCCCCGTGACCTCCAAAACGGCACGGTGGAACTTGCCCGGCGTGATACTTTAACCAAAGAGGTGATATCTGTTGAAGGTATTGGTGCCCATATTAACGAGTTGATGGATGAAATACAAAACAGTATTTATCAACGCGCCATTGATTTCAGAAAAGAAAACACCAGAACGGTAGAGACCTATGATGAATTTAAGAAAGTTCTTGACGACAAGGGTGGCTTCATTATGGCGCACTGGGACGGAACGGAGGAAACGGAGGAGAAAATAAAGCAGGAAACAAAAGCTACCATTCGTTGTCTTCCACTCAATGGCCCCATAGAGCCCGGGAAATGTATGGTTACCGGTAAACCTTCCGAAAGGATGGTCGTTTTTGCCCGTGCATATTGATTTGAAGAATAGTAACATTATTATAAGTCATTGGTGCCCGGAGAAATTATTATTTTGAAAGGAGATTGCTTCGCTCTGCTCGCAATGAACTGGTTTAAGGAGTTCAGCAGGATGTTAGGGGTTGATTTTCGGCTTTGCCGAAAATCAACCCCTAACATCTCCAATATCCTTTCTATGCCTGTCATTGCGAATCCCGACCATTCGGGAAAGCAATCTCATTTTTTTAACCGGACATCAATGATTATAAGTCTGTAAATGTTTTCCATCGCCGAATTGAAAACGGCAGTGGAAAACACAAAACAGAATTTTTGCTTTTCTTTGAGAAGCCGGCTGAAGCCGGCTATTTCGAAGCTTTGTGCTGCTTAACACCCCCCAGCTGAAGCTGGGGGCTATTCTCATGATTTCTTTAATCCGGTTAATTCCTTTTAATTTTGCGAAAAGCCGGCTATATTGGAATCTTGATCTGCACATGTATTCCATGGCTCTGGCAGAGGACTATTCTCGTCAAGCTTTTTTCCTGACGGACCTTGGCACAATCATTTTACCTCAGCCTAAACCTCAACCTCAGTCTAAACCTCACCCTCACCCTCAACCTCCCTTATTATTATGACTTCCCTCAATACAAAGTTCATCTTATTTTTTTACCTTGCAGACACTAAATAAAAACTAATATTATGACATCTATAGTTGACAGATTTATCAAATACACACAGTTCGACACCCAGTCGGATCCCAATACCGGGTTGACACCCAGCACTCCCGGTCAAATGTTTTTTTCGCGCGAACTGACCGAAGAACTAAAAGCTATCGGGCTGGATGAGGTTGAATTGGATGAGAATGGTTACATCATGGCCACCGTTCCTTCGAATATTGAGCAGGAGGTGCCGGTCATTGGCTTTATTGCACATGTGGATACCAGCCCCGATTTTTCAGGCAAGAATGTTTCTCCCCAAATTGTTGAAGATTATGATGGTGGAGAAATTGTACTCAATGCTGAAAATGACATAGTGCTAAAACCTACCGAGTTTCCTGAGTTGAAGCAATACATCGGACAGCAAATTATTACTACTGATGGGACTACGTTGTTGGGAGCCGATGACAAAGCCGGTATTACGGCCATCGTTTCTGCCATGGAGCATCTGATTCAGCATCCGGAAATAAAGCATGGTAAGATTAGGGTTGGGTTTACGCCTGACGAAGAAATTGGCGAAGGAGCCGGTCTTTTTGATGTGGAAAAATTTGGTGCCGACTTTGCTTATACTATTGATGGAGGTGAGATAGGCGAACTGGAGTATGAAAACTTTAATGCCGCTATGGCGAAGGTTATTGCACATGGGCGGAATGTTCATCCCGGATATGCCCACGGGAAAATGCGCAACTCCATAAGAATTGCCAACCAATTGCTTGCCATGCTGCCCAGGCACGAGACACCTGAACATTCGAAAGGGTATGAGGGTTTTTATCATTTGATGTCTTTTAACGGCGATGTGGAAAAAACAGAAATGCAGTTTCTCATCCGGGACTTCAAACGAGATCGTTTCGAAGACCGTAAAAAAGAGATGGAGCATCTGGTGCGGAAAGTAAATCATGAATTTGGTCAGGGAGCCATGGAAGTGGAAATAAAGGACCAGTATTATAATATGCGGGAAAAGATTGAGCCGGTGAAATACATTGTCGATTTGGCTGAACAAGCCATGAAGGATGTTGGTGTTGTTCCAAATATTAAGGCCATCAGGGGAGGAACCGACGGGGCTCAACTGGCCTTTAAGGGATTGCCGACTCCGAACATCTTTGCGGGAGGTCACAATTTCCATGGCCGTTTTGAGTTTTTGCCGGTGCCATCGCTCGAAAAAGCCATGGAAGTAGTACTGAAAATTGCTGAATTGGCATCTTCGGTTAAAAAAGTGTAAATTGGAAATATGAAAAGGTTAATATTAGTAAGACATGCCAAAACGGAACCACTTACCGATGCCGAAAATGACTTTTCCCGGCAGCTGAAGAGGAGGGGACATAAAGATGCGCGGATGATAGCCGATCATCTGATAGGGAAAAACATGGTGCCGGATTTGATAATTTCCAGTCCGGCCCAGCGTGCATTACAAACAGCACGTATTATGGCCGGCTCATTTAGCATTCCGGAATCAGAGATTAAAGAAGTGCCGTTTATTTATGATGGATTTTCCCTCGAAGAACTTGCTAAGGAAATAGCCTCTATTGCCGGAGATAAAGATTCTGTGATGGTGGTCGGACATAATCCCGATATCGCCCTTATGGCTATTCAGTTTGCCGGTGATAATTTCTTTAATTTTCCTACTTCAGCTACAGCGGTGATTGGTTTTACCGTTTCGGAATGGAGTCAGATAAAAGCCGGAACCGGACGTACGGATATGTTTGTATTTCCTAAGGAATTAAAGGGTAAGAAGGAGTAGGGGCGCAGTTGAACAAGTAAAAGTTTATCTATTCATTATTATTGGTGCCCGGTTTAAAAATTAAGATTGCTTTCCCGAATGGTCGGAATTTGCAATGACGCGACTTAACAGGCATGAAAGGGTTGGAGGGGGTTGATTTTCGGACTCGCCGAAAATCAACCCCCCTACAACCTCCTTAGAGACTATAAAAAGCGTCATCGCGAAGCAATCTTTTTCTAAAAAATAGTTTCTCCGGACAATAGTGATTTTTAATCATTGGTGTCCGGTTAAAAAATTGAGATTGCTTCACTACGTTCGCAATGACGGGACTTTACAGGATATTGAGGGTTGGTAGGGGTTGATTTTCGGCAAAGCCGAAAATCAACCCCTACCAACCCAGCTTAAAACCTGTAAGACAGTGTCATTGCGAGCAAGGCGAAGCAATCTCCTTTC
>Ga0163225_100202_pt1 | contig 19186 bp, 16 predicted proteins | sample MSEWel2016_04_06_2_FD_113145 | JGI IMG/M metagenome (GOLD analysis project Ga0163225, IMG submission 113145) | Subsurface microbial communities from deep shales in West Virginia, USA - MSEEL Well Study Marcellus 5H_2016_04_06 ... | reverse complement strand
ATGTATGCCTGAGGGATCGTCTCCCCTGATTCTCATATGCGGTCATCCCACACCGGCAGACGTTCAAGTTGTAGTCGGGGGTTGAATAGACGGTCGCATTGCTCCCATCAACGGCGGTGACCGGCCGATCTGCTGCAGGTTCGATCGGGATGAAGTCGGTTCTCTGTATATTCTGTGCAGAGAGGAATGACTCGCAATCTCCTTCTCCACGCCGCCGCCTGATCTCAGCGACCACCCTGACCAGATCCTGGATATAGGTGCCGTTCACTGCTCAACCTCCACTGCGAGACTGGTGAGATCGGGCTGCTCCTCCACCCTGATGACGGTCTGGCACTCCTCCTGCACCCCTTCGATATGGGAGATCAACAGGATCTGCGGGAAGTAGGGTTCCTGTTTTCTGAGTGCCCGCACCAGGTTCCTCCTCCGCTCCTCATCCTGGCTCCCGAAGATCTCATCAAAGATCAGGACAGTTGCATCCCGGATACGGTGGGTTGCGGCAATATGGCGGGAGAGTGCGATCCTGAGTGCAACAGCGATATCATCCTGTTCCCCGCCTGAGAAACGGGATGCCGGATAATCATCGCCTGCCTCATGCACCCGGATCGAGAAGTCGTCATCGATGGTGACATACTCATACCGGCCGTCGGTGATCAGCGAGAGTATCTCCCCCACCTCGCCCTCGATCCGGCCCCGGACAGAGCCGATTAAGTGGTCGGCAAACTGTTTCATGATTGTACCGGTTGTTTCAAGGAGGGCTTTCTCAGAGAGAAGATGGGATTGTTCCTTCTCATATGCTGCTGCTTTTGCGATGGATTCCCTGATCCTCTCCCGTTTCACCCGGACGCCGCCCAGAAGGCCGGTGATCTCGCGTATCCGGGCATCACATCCCTTCTTATCTTCCTGAAGCGATGCTGATCTCTGCCGGGTCGCTTCAAGCTCCTGCGGGAGAGATCCATACCCTGCGATCTTCTCTTCGATTGCCGCGATCTGCGCCTCTTCATACGATTTCTCTTCAGAGATGCGTCTGAGATCAGCCTCGACAGAGGGTATCCGCTCGACCCTCCCTTTCAGGGAGAGGTAGCGGTCATGATTCTCTGTTGCAGATGCCAGCTCTTCCTCGGCTTTCTGGTACTCTGCCTCATCAAAGCCGATTCTGTCGATCTCCTGTTGGATTGTAACAGACTGCTGGCGTATCCGTGCGATTTCGTCTTGTTCAGCCCTGAGATTCTCTTCAAGCGCCTCTCTCCCACGGGCAACAACCGATGCTTCCCGGAACTCCTCGTACAGTGGATCGAGCTTCCTGAGAAGAGCGTCAAGCTCCCTGAGGGCTTCCTCGGAATACCCCGATTCTTCACGGAGAAGAGAGACCTCCTCCATCCGTGAGAAGAGTGCCTCGGCACGGTCTGCAAGCGCCTTCTGTTCCGCATCAATTTCGGGTATGCGCCTGAGTGCGCCTGCGATCTCATCCCTCTTCCGGGTCAGTGACTGAAACTCCGCAACCTGCGATTCGAGCTCATCGCAACTGATCGCCGGAAGCGCCAGTGTGGCGACTGCCTCCTGTTTTTCGAGGGCGAGCGAGCTGAGCCGCTCCATCTCTCTTCTCCGCTCCTGTATTTGTGCCTCGATCCCGGCGAGCATTCGTTCCGCTTCCATACAGCGGGCGATCTGGTCGTCCTTCTCCCTGATCGCCTCTTCCGTCTCTTTGATCATGAGTTCGCATGAGGCGAGTCTCTCCCTCTTTAATTCGAGATCAGCTGCATATCCGGTGATCTGATCGAGGAGACGGGTGCGGGCATCGTCATACCGTTCCTTCAGGGGCTGGCCGCAGGTAGGGCAGCTGCTCTCCTCCCCGGCAGCGTCAAGTTCCGCAAGATGGCGTTTTGATTCGCTGCGGGCGGTCTCTGCATGCTGGATTCCTGATATGAATGTGGCACTATCGCTGCGGATCTGATCGGCCGCCTTCCGTGCTGCTGCCAGATCCCCGGCTGCTGCCTCCTTCTGCTCCACCAGAGAAACAAGAGGGGCAGACTTTTCCTGCAAAGCCCTGATATCAGCTTCAATTGCCGGGATCTGATCGTGTATCTGCCGGCACTCCTTCTTCAGCCGTTCCCCCTCATGGAAACGCTCCCTGAGTGCTATAATTCCGTCTCTGGATCTGATCTCCCCATTGATCCGGGTGCATTCATCTTCGAGTGTCGCAAGCCGCTCCCGCTCAAGCTTCAGCGCCTGCACCTGCTCCTTCAGCACCCGGATCTCAGATTCAATCGATGCAAGCTCCTTGCCGCTGCGGTGATAGACCTCCTGTGCCTCTTCAAGTGAGCGGCGGCGTGCAAGCAGCTCATCCCGCTCTGCCGGGATATCCGCAAGCCGTGACAGGACAGATTCCGCATCCCTTGCACGGGAGAGCTGTTCTTCCAGCCGTGCCTGTGAACGCGAGAGCTCCAGAAGACGTGCACTGGCTTCATTGAGGCGGGTAACCGCATCCCGGTGGGTTTCCCGTGCCTTCCGAAGCGAAAATGAGCGGGTTTTGATCTCATCGTACCGTGCCTCCTGCACCTTCACCGCCTCGAAGTGAACGAGATCATCCCTGAGCAGAGTGAGCTCTTTTTCGGCATCTGCAAGCTGAAGGCCGAGTTTGAGGAGCGTCTCCTGCCTCCCCGAACGATCTGAAGAGAGTGCTGAGAGCTCCTGCATCTTCTGCTGGAGAGATTCTTTCTTTGCGTTATTCTCGGTCTCTGCGAGCTGGATCGCCTCGAGTGCGGCTGTTGCTTCGGCAAGCGCAGCGGTATAATTCTGCTCCTTTTCTTCTTCTTCACAATCGGCCACCTTCAGGCGGTCGGAATCGATCTCTGCAAGCCTCCCGGCGAGGGTTGCGATCCGCTCATCCACCCCCCGGATCTCTGTTTTGATCGCCTCCCAGGATGCGTCACGGATCCGCTCTATCCCAAGCGCCCGCATGAACCAGCGTTTCCGTTCAACAGGATTTTTATCGAGAAGCGCCAGCAGATCGCGCTGCGGCGCATAGATGGTCGTCCTGAAGTCGGATGGGCCCATCCTCAGGATCTGCTGCACCGCCTCCCGCACAGGGGTGACGCCGGTTGAGATCAGCCGGCCGTCCCCGAAGTTGAGCTGCGCATCATGGTGGGTCGTCTGCCCTTTCCTGAAAGACCGGACAATGGTATAGGCTTCCCCGCCTGTCTGGAATGAAAGGCGGACCTCGCATTTTTCTTTCGGCCCTGCTCCGGCGCTCACCACGTACTCGGCATCGATCCCGGAGCCGGAGACACCATAGAGTGCAAAGACGATCGCCTCCATGATGGTGCTCTTCCCGGCCCCGTTGCTCCCGACGATCGCGGTGATCCCGTCTTTGAAGGTGAAGGTCTGGTGACGGTACCGCTTGAAGTTCTTCAGCATCAGCTCGTCGAGGATCATTCGGTATCTGCCTCCTCAACAATCGAAGAGAGGATACCTGATCCCTTCCCGAGGATGAATGATTCCGTCTTCTCCGGGAGCCCCCGGCCTTTCACAAAGGTGATGAATTCTTCCTGGATATTAAAGGCAGAATCGCTCTGGCTCCGTTCAGGCACGATCTCGCCGGGGGAGAGGGTTTTGATCCTGAGATCGAGGACCTGTTCCCGGATGCGTGCCATCTCCCGGCCCGATAGTGCGCGGGCTGTCTCCTTTCTGATCCCCTCAAGGGTGATCTGTGCCATCGGAGGGGTGTGGGAAGAGATAGACCCGATCCGCGACTCGATCTCTCCGATGATCTCACCGGCGGAGAGCTCTTCTGCCTGTAATGAGCCGAGATCGATCATCGGGGTCTTTGGGAGGGGGAGGGGATCAACGCTCCTGCGTGCAGTATCGACGACGAGGCCGCCTTTCTTCTCATGAATCTCGCCATAGGTGAGGTGCTCGATCGAGCCGGAGTACCAGGCATGGGGGCCAACCTGGCTCTGGTTATGGTAATGGCCAAGGGCAATGTAGTCAAAGTCTGCAGTCGTCATGGTCGGGTCGATCTCATGTTCTGCGACCGTTGCCAGCCGCTTATCGCTGATGCTGCTGGCAAGACCGTGAGTGACCAGGACATTATTGTGGGTAGAGGAGCGTTCAACCTCGTTGTATGCCTCCCGGTACTGGTCGGGGTTGAGCATATTCGGGATCAGGTGGAAGACCGTATCACCGCACTCGACAGACTCGTACCGGAACCGGTATGCCATATGGACGGTGCCGGGGTGGTATTCAAAGAGGGAGAATGGCGCGCGGGTATAGCGGGTCTTTGGGATACTGTGGTTGCCTGCGATCATGATCAGGGGGATGTCGGCATCCGAGAGGAGTTCCAGCGCCTCAAATGCGGTGACATAGGCCTGTGTCCGCGGCTTAACCGAATCGAAGAGATCTCCTGCGTGAATGAGTGCATCCGGCCGCTTCCTGCAGATCTCCTCAACCGATGCAAGAAAATTCTGATACACCTGCGTCTCACGGAGATTCATGCCAGTCTCCGGATCAATACGGGAGAAGGCGGCGACACCGAGATGGGTATCGGCGATGTGGATGATCTTCATTGATCGTAACTTCAACCTCCAGAGAATTAAGTGCTGGGAGTGGAGGGTGAAAGTAAAAGGGAAGGCGGCACAATGATCCTGTACCATGTCACAACGTGCAACCGATGCACTCTTTCAGTCACTCTTTCTCCTGACAGATATCAGGGTGATGCTCCGGGAGACAGCACCACTCCATCAGCTGAGTGCTGAAGAGAAGGAAACAGCCGGGAAACTGCTGAAGAGCGTACGGCGCCAGGTCGATATCCTTGAAGAGGAGCTGATCTGAGATGCGGTGCGGAGGCGATATCGAGGCCCGGCAGGTGGATGAGACCGCAATCAACATCGATCCGATCCAGGTGGGCGGGCGGCTCACTGCAGATGCGATGAAGGCGGTGATCGCATATGGCGACGGCTACTCGGTCTGTGACAACTGCCGCAAGCCCTTCCGGCTCGATTATATCAAAAAGCCACCGATTGCAGATTTTCATGCCGATCTCGCCTCCTGGCTTGAGATGGATTCCTGCAGGGTTGTTCCCGGCGCACGGCGCGGGTTTCAGGCGGTCTGTCAGGCATTGGTAAAACGGGGTGATCCGGTGATCCTGACCGCACTCTCCCACTATACCGAGTTTCTTGGAGTTGAATCTGCCGGGGGGGTTCCGCGTGAGATCCCAAAGGATGAGAGAAACCATATCACCCCCGATGCTGCTGCGGAGACGATTGAGCGGGTGATCAGAACGGATGGGAAGACGCCTGCCCTTCTCTTTGTCGAGGGGGTGGACTACCAGTTCGGAAACCACCATGATATCAGGGGTATTGCAAAAGTTGCCCACAGCTACGATATCCCGGTACTCTATAACGGAGCATATACCGTCGGCATCCTCCCGGTATCAGGCAGGGATCTCGGTGTGGATTTTGTGATCGGTTCAGGACACAAGTCGATGGCGGCACCGGCACCCTCGGGTCTTCTTGCGACAACTGAAGAGTATGCAGAGAAGATCTTTGCCACGACCGCGGTGAAGGGGGATCAGACCGGCAGGACATTTGGGATCAAGGAGGTCGCAATGATGGGCTGCACCCTGATGGGGGTTACTATAATGGGGATGATGGCATCCTTCCCCCACGTAAAGGAGCGGGTGCTGCAGTGGGATGAGGAGCTCCGGAAGGGGAAGATCATAATCGATGCACTCACCTCGATTGAAGGGACAAAAATACTCTCGGATATGCCGCGGGAGCATACCCTGACCCGGATCGACACCCGTGAGTCATTTGACCGGGTGGCAGAGACCCATAAGAAGCGGGGATTCTATTTTACGAGTGCGCTTGGAAAGAGAGGGATTGCCGGAGTGATCCCCGGAGCGACAAAGGTCTGGAAGTTCAATACCTACGGGATGACCGCGGGCCAGGCAGAGTATACCGCAGGCGTCTTCCTCGATATCGCAACCGAGAACGGCCTAGCCGTCAATGAGTGAACCGGAGAGCGCGGTCTTTTTGACTGCGCTTTCGACTGCTTTTTGTATGAGATCATCCATCGGGAGTTTTGCTTCCTCTTCTTCAATCTGGGTGATGGTTGCAGCGGTGGCGGGCTTCTTCGGCACCATCCGGCAGGCATGATCGCCGGGGCGGGGGATGAAAGTCTGAATCTTCTTTGCGAGGGTGACGATCTCCTCCTTGTCATAGGTGATGAGGGGACGGAGCACGGGGAGCGTGGCAGCCGGGGTGACGGTCGCCAGGTTCTCAAGGGTCTGGGATGCGACCTGCCCGAGATTATCGCCGTTTACGATGGCAGAGCAATGGTATTCTTCCCCGATCCGGCCTGCGACCCGGTGCATGAACCGCTTGCAGAGGATACACCGGTACCGCGATTCCTTCAGGCGCTCTATGGCAGAAAAGAATGGCTCCATGTCAACTTCGATGATGCTGATCTCCGTTCCCATGCAGTGTGTCGAGAGGGTTTCTGCATGTGCAAGAGCATCGTCCCGCGTTGCGGCACCGGCGTACCTGCCGCCATTCATATGAAGGAGGATAATTTCAGTTCCCCTCCGCATCATCAGCCAGGCGGCAACCGGCGAATCAATTCCTGCTGAGATGAGGCAGACTGCCCGTCCCTGTGTGCCGAGCGGGAGGCCCCCCGGGCCGGGAGAGAAGGCGTCGGTGACAAAGCCGCCGTAGTGGCGGGCCTCGACAAAAACCTCGTACTCCGGGTTCGTGAGATCGACGGTAAAGTCCGGGTACCGGTCAAGGATCTCTGATCCGACAAAGGCCCCGAGCTCCTGGCTGGTGAAGCCTTTGACCGCCTCCCGCCGTGCCCGTACCGCAAATGAGCCTTTCCTTTTCCCTGATCTGCTCACCTGCTCGACGGCAGCCACAGCAATCGCCTCCATCGTCGGTTCTGTCCGGGTGACGACCGATGTATCCACAACACCAAAGACACGGGCGGCTTCTGCGGCTTTTACGGGATTATCACAGTTGATATAGAGCCGCCCCCGGTGTTCCTCCATCGTATGGGCAAGCCCTGCCGCCTGGAGTGACCGCCCGATGTTGCGGGTGAGTATCCTGATATAGTGGTGCATGACCGATTCACTCTTCAGGAAGAGCTCCCCGTACCGCACCATCACCTGCTGCTGCATGAGATATTAGTGGGACGCAATAGCAGATGGGTTCTTCTACAGTTTTCTGAAAGGGGAGGGCTTTGAGGAGGGGTGGGTCTGCTCTCTCTTTCTCACACTCTTTTTACTCCCACACTCTCTTATCCTGGATGTGAGAGGAGATCTGGATGAACTGAACCCTTGTCCTTCCGGGTGAGGCAGTGCGTATGGCGACTACCTCACATGAGTTGGACACTATCCCTGTTTCCGTGCCCTGCCGCGCCCATACGAAGAGCAGAAACACCTCCCACCTGCAATCGGATCCGTACTATCCCGTGCACCGCATCTCCATGGGCTTACCCTCCACCCGAACCGGGTACCGGCGCTCCCCGCGATTGCCCGGACCCCCCTGCTATCCTCACTCCCCCCTTCAGGTGAAGGGGGGCAAGGGGGGTTTGTCGGATGATGAGTGTCACAGTACAGCAGATGCATAACTGAAATGCATCTGCCTGTAAGCGCTTGTGGCTGCATGACAATCCTGCCTGCTGATTTCTGGTATTGACTTCTCGTTCCCGATGGTAGGGAGTCTCCCTTCCCATCTTTGATGAACGGATCCTTCCATCTCCTATGGGGCACAACTCCGGTTTCAGGAGACCGCCAAACCTATACGTTATCGTAGGTTAGAAAGTAAACATAGAGGTAATCAGGGATAAGATCATGAGAAAAATACAATTAACTGTTATGATCTGGGAGGAAGAGGGATTATATGTCTCAAAGTGCCCTGAAATCGAGGTTTCCAGTTGCGGAAATTCTCCACAGGAAGCCCTTGACAATATCCATGAAGCGATCACTCTATACCTGGATATTGCCCGGGCTCTTGACATGATGGAAGAGATTGAATTAGCTCTACGAGCTCGCCATAAGTTTACCTCGATGATCGAGGTCGAGGCATGACAAAACTCCCCCTTCTTTCTTCCTTTCAGATCACACAAAATGATTGGGAAACGTCTGTGTCTGCCGCGCCCATACGAAGAGCAGAAACACCTCCCACCTGCAATCGGATCCGTACTATCCTGTGCACCGCATCTCCATGGGCTTACCCTCCACCCGAACCGGGTACCGGCGCTCCCCGCGATTGCCCGGGTCCTCCAGATCCCCAAGATCCCCTGTTATCCTTACACCCCCCTTCGGGTGATGGGATCTTTTCGTCTGAGAATTGTTATAATGGAAAAGTAAATCCACAATCCGATTATTCGGCAGGCGATTCAGGTTTCCAGACCGACAGCCAGGGGACACGGGTGAAATCATGATCGTTTGAAGCAATATGGGTGATCTGATGATCTTGTGCAAAAGAAACGATATACGCATCCTTAATGAGGAGTTGATGATCGCGGGAAATATCTAAAGAATTTTTCACAATCTGTGGAGTTTCGTATAGTATTGAGCAATGTATCTGAAATATTCGAGGAATGAGATCCCATGTTTTTGTAATATCGTTGAGAATACGAGGGTTTCTTTTATAACTTGCAATAACATCAGGCACTCTCTTCCCATATCCCAGCTCCATCAATTCACTGATGATGAAATGATGACTAACCTCCTGGAGAACGATTGATGGAATAAAGCCCTGTATCTCCTCTCTTTCTACTCGCAATAGAAAATCTGTGGATGATTGTTGATAATAGGGATGGGCAAGAGCTGTATAGAGAATAATATTTGTGTCGATGATTACTTTCGTCCCATTCGGGATAGACTTCAGATTATTCAAATAAATCAGACTCTATTATTTCATCGATTGTCTCAATATCGTCAATCTGGAAGACACCAACTAACTTTTTCACCTGAGAATCTGGAATAATCGTTATTTCAACTTCATCCCCATTCTCTAAATTGACGGGGTCAATGAGGTGAAATGAATTATCCCTATATACTGCTCGTACCATCGTTTTACTTCGCATAGTTGTCAAACACTAAATTATATAAAGATGTGTATCAAGGATAAGCTGTCTTCATTGCAGTCTGCAGGTTTATCAACCACCGTCATCTGAAGGAAGCAGCTTGAAATGCACACAATAATACCACACACCCAATGTAATATCGAGCGAATTGAGGAACTCAAGCCCTCATTTATCCACCATGAGGTGGAATATTAAAGTTCTAACTCCACGAAATCGTTTTGAGCCATGACCTCTTCGATATCATTGGTGAGGCGCTGTTTTTTTATTTGATCTACCAGCCTCGCAAGTGTCTCGTCAAGCGTCTCGTTGGTGAGTTTGAGATCCAGAATCTCGTTATAGGTCTTTTTTGAGACGGGAATGTTCTCCATAGCTGACATTGATTTTTATTCTATACGGATTATAGATATAATTTCTTTCAGAGCGATGATGAATACAGCGTAATGCGTATGGGAGACGAAGCTGCCTGTCAGCGCTTGTGGCTGCATGACAATCCTGCCTGCTGATTTCTAGTATTGACTCCTCGTCCCACCGGAGGGGGCACCCCTCAACCCCCTCCGGTTCCCGGCGGGGTGATCCGGCAGCTGCTGAGATGTATGAGATGTAGCCGAAGAACCCCGCAGTGAGGATGGTGGCGCAATCGCGCAGACCACTTGTACTGGTCTTTCTTCTCTTCAACCACGGTTTTTCATCCACTGTCGCTTGTGTGGAAAGGGATCTGCTAAGAGTATGAACCCACACTATCGATCTGATAGCTGCTTATGAATCGGGCATTCTGGCGATCAGGTATTTGGAGAAGACTCGGTTGATGAGAGAAGCGGTAACATCTTTAAGATTCAGGTGAGATGGTACATGAAATGGCGCGGAAGAAGAGTGAAGCAAAGAAAGAAGAGCCGATGAAGCTCTTCTATATCTTCTATAATCAGGAACGATGGGATAACTGGCTTACAACGCTTGCTGATGCAGACTTCGAGGGCGAGGGCGATGAGATGCCTGAAGGCTTCCGGATGCTTGAGAACTTCAGCGAGGATATCACGCTCGCTGTCCTGAAGATCATCAAGCTCTGGCAGAACGGGCGGATCACCCTTGAGGATGCGGAACAGAAGCTCGCTGAAGTAGAAGCGATTGTGATGGGGCCGGTTCCGGAGAATGAACTTGGTGAGATCATCGGATCGGTTCAGATCGCGATGGTGGTCGTCTTTGCCTCATGCCGGAACTTCCTTGCAGGCGAAACTGATGCGGATATCAAGGCTCTCGTGAAAGACGGCAGGAAGGTAGCAGACAAGGATCCCGAAGAGACGCTCAGGATTGCAGCGGTGATCGGTGCTGCCGTTCTGGGTGGTGCTGCCTGCTGTGCACGGTACGTGAAGGATACAGATGACCCGACGATCTTTGATGAATGGCTTGCAGCTATTGAGAAGATGGGCGAGGCGATGAAGTCCTTAAAGAAATTCGATGAGGAAGTCGGAGAAGCCTGAGTGATAGCAAGTAAAGCAAGGCTCCGTGCGGTCCGGAAGATCCAGCGTGTCGCCGGGTACCGCCTGCCTGATTTCGCCTTCCATGGTGCGAACCTGGAGATGATCGATGGCGGGATCAACTACGAACAGCTTGATTCCACCCTCAGGGAACAGCTTCTCCGGTTCCAGAAGGACTTCCTGGACTGCAAATGCAAAGGAAGGCCGCTCTGCGGATGCCCTGAACAGAAGTTTGTCCTCATGCTGATCGAGCTCCGGATGCTCGGGCTCGATCACCGCGAGATCCATGCCCATCTCCTTGACGAATACGGGATCGATCTCTTCCCCGCCGATATCCTCTCATTCCTTGAAGACGCCGTCCACCGGCTTGAGGCGATCCGCGCAGTCGCCGAGCTTGAAGGGCAGCATGAGCTCGCGAAGAAGACGGAAGAGGCGATTAAAGGGATAGAGCAGTAATCGCAGAGACTCTTCTCCAAAATAATTCCAAACCTCTCATCCAAGTGGTTGAAATCAACAATCTTAAACAGAACTGAGCAAGCAAGCTCCTGTACTGTAGCAATCGTCCAGATGTCCTGAGAGAACCTGTAACCGAGACTCCTCCGGGAGGCACCGCCACCCCCCTTCGGAGTTCGGCGAAGTATGGGAATGCTATCATCTCCATGGACGGGATGACCCGAGCATTCATGCCGGGAAGGAATGATCAGCTCAGTAGCAGCAGAGATCTATCCATCTCGATTATACAAACGGATCTCCAGATCTACAACCTCTCCAATGGAGAGGAAATCCTTGTCGCGGGTTGCAATCGAGCCGGCGCCCTCTGCTACTGCAATACCGGCAATCAGAAAGTAGAGAGCATTCATTTTATACCATTTAAAAATTCATCCAGCGAAACATTCGCTTGTTTAAGAATACTCTTAAGAGTTCCTTTTTTTACCGGATTATGTAAAGGAACTGTTACCGTATCACTAACACGTTGCAAAAAAACGTGGCTGCCTTTTTGTCTGACGACTACAAATCCAAGGTTTACCAGAATTTTTATAATTTTCTGCCCGGAAATTATCGGTAATTCAAGCACTTACAACATCCACCGTTGTAACTTCCCCAAGAATTCTGGCTTGTTCCTGTGTAACCTCAAGCACCAATTCAATGGCTTCTTTGATGTTCTCAAGTGCTTCTTCTTTCGTGTCACCCTCACTAACAGCGGCTGGAAGCTCAAGACAACGTACAGTAAATCCACCTTCTTCTGCTGCCGTAAGAGCTACTGTATATTTCATAATTACTCATCGTTGTTTTGGTATATTAACGTTAATCCAAACAGATCTCTATGTAAAGAGCCTGTCCAAAACAGGAGGAGAGGGGTGCGGAATTCTATGTCACGAATGATAAAGGGTTCACCAAGGTACAGGAAATTGAGATCCTTATCATCGATGACCTGATCAAAAAAAGCAGACGAATAATCTGAATGCCCATACTCAGGATGAACCACATTTCAATCACCGGCCTCTCGGACTCTGTGAGCGGCCTGCACTCAGCCGGGAAAGAAGTTCTGTGCCCGCCCCCCGATACCCGCGTCGCACGTGCTTTGACCTACCCGCACGAAATAGCGGAGAGCCTTTTTTATTAGACATCCCGGGAGTGAGGGGTACTATCCACCCCGCTGCTCCACCATATCCTTCACAGTCACATCCGGGTGATGGTACCGCCGCTTTCCCTGTGTCCGTCCTCCTATCTCGACTGCCTCCTGCGGGCACCAGTGGATACAGGCATAACACCAGGTGCAGTCACTGCCCCAGGTGACGGCACTCTCGGTGACGGTGATATTCTCTGTCGGGCAGATTTTGCTACAGATCCCGCACCGGTTGCAGCGGTCGGTTGCATGAAACTGCCGGGGGGTGCCGTAGACGGATGTGACGAGGAAGCGGAAGAAGGATGCCACGGCCCGGTAGGGTGTTGAGTCCGATCCTTCGAATGGGATCTCCCTCCTCTCCCGGATTGCCAGGGCAATCTCCGGGATCCGATCCTGTGCAGCTGCAAGTATCTCACCGACCTTCTCCACCGGCTCCATCAGGTCGAATGGACCGATATAGTTCTCGGGCATCGTAATGGCTGCGCCAATAGAGAGGCGGTGACCCTTTGCCTGAAGAAGCGAGTTGAGGTTGAAAAGGGCGCCTCCGGGGCTCCCTCCACAGGTCGCAATCCCGAAGAGATAGGGGTTGCCGTGTATCTCAAGCCCGGCTACAAACTCCTGCACAATGGCGGGCATATCCACATAGTAGACGGGGAATGCAATCCCGATTGCATCTGCCGTCTCTGCCTCCGGCGGGAGGGCCCCGTCTTTCATCGCCTGCGTGATCGGGATGATGGTCGTATCGCCGAGAGCATCGGCAAGCTGGCGGGCAACCGCGAGGGTGTTGCCGGTGCCGGTAAAGGAATAGATGATCGTCGTCATGATATCATTTCAGAGGGGTTTCTTGAATAGAGAATCCGGATATAGGAGTGATTCTCCTGCATTCATTCTCCCTTTTGTTCAATTCGGGATAAAGATATCCACACAAGAATCCCAAAAAGTATGGGAAAGAAACCATCATGGCAAAACCAGACGACGCACTCGCAGCATTCAATAACGGCTTCACCTGCTCTTCAGCAGTTTTCTCGGCGTTCGCAGACGACCTCGGGCTCTCCGGCGATCTTGCAAAGAAGATTGGTTGCGGGTTTGGCGCAGGAGTGTCCCGGACCGGCAATATCTGCGGCGCCGTTTCGGGTGCCATCCTTGTGATCGGCCTGAAATACGGGAAAGCCAAAGAAGGTGATTCTGCTGCAAACGAAAAGACGCGGGAACTTGTGCGGCTGTTCATCGATGAATTCACCGAAAAGAACGGGTCAGTCAACTGCACAGCACTCCTTGGATATAACCTGAGCGACCAGGATGGATATGAACACGCACGGGCAGAGAATCTCTTCAGAACGAGATGCCCGCAGTATGTGAAGGATGCTGCGCTGATTCTTAAGAAGATAGTGTAATGAGCAGATACCTACGATATACGAAGAATACTATCATAGTTTACCAACTAAGTGGAAATTCGAGCTGATCTGATCATTTTTCTGAAACCTACACCCCCCAGAAACCACTATATCGTTTTACAGTTAATATACTGGAGAATCTTCTCACTCCCGTAGTGTAGGGGTCAATCATGCAGGACTTTGGATCCGGCGACGGCGGTTCGAATCCGCCCGGGAGTATTTACTGATTTTTCGATACCAACAGAAGAGCCATTCGTGAATATGATTGGTGTGATGGTTATGAGAGAGAGTATACAATTATTTAGAAATACATAAATGAATTGTAGTCAAAATTTTCTTTAATGGTTTTCCTCCAAATAAATCATTTTCGTAAAACCATTTTTCTTTCGATCATCATTGGCATAATCTCCGGGTTTGGAGCATTATTATTCTTCAATGGAATAAAATACGCAACTCGTTTTATAATGGGTGATCTATGGGGATACAATTATCCAATGGATGGGATGTCATTTGATACCATTTCGAACTGGTCACCTCCAACAGAAGTATGGATGTTTCTTCCGATCATCTGTTTGGGAGCTCTCGTATCCGGTTTTCTTGTCTACCGTTTTGCTCCTGAAGCTGAAGGACATGGTACCGATGCAGCAATTGCAGCTTTTCATACAAAAGGACGGATTCGCCGGAGGATTCCGATCATTAAAGCACTGTCCTCCCTTATCACAATCTCAACCGGGGGGAGTGCCGGGCGTGAAGGTCCAACTGCTCAGATTGCTGCAGGCTTTGGCTCTATTGCAGCTGATTTCTTGAAATTACCAGAGAAAGAAAGGAGGATTGCAATTGCTTCAGGCATCGGTGCGGGAATTGGAACGATATTCAAAGCTCCACTTGGGGGAGCAATTCTTGCCGCTGAAATCCTATATCTTCGTGATTTTGAATCAGAGGCTATTGTTCCTGCTTTTCTCTCATCAATAATCGGGTATGGTATCTTCGGATATTTTGAGGGGTATGACCCTGTTTTTACACGAGCAGATTTCGTCTGGTCGGTACCTGAACTCCCTTTATTTGTCCTTCTTGGGGTTTTTTGTGCAATAATTGGTTTGACTTATGTTGCGATTTTCGATCGAACCACGTTATTTTTCAAAATCTTGTGTAATAAGCACGGGATTCCAATCTATTTTAAGCCGGTAATTGGTGCAGCCTGTATTGGTCTGCTTGTGATTACTCTGGCAAATATATCTCCTGATATGTTTCTGGTAGCTCTTGGGAGTATTGGATCAGGATATGGATTTATTCAGTTAACGATATTTAATATGCTCCCTCTGACTGTTTTAATGCTCATTCCCATTACACGGATCTTTACGACATCCCTGACAATTGGATCAGGTGGGAGTGGAGGAGTATTTGCTCCAGGACTCACTATTGGAGCAGCAACTGGTGGAGCATTTGGAGTGATAATGAATATCCTCCTACCAGACCTCGTTCCTATTACCTCAATTCCGGTATTTGCGATCTGTGGTATGATTGCCCTTTTTGGAGGAATATCCCATGCCCCTATAGCCTGTCTGATTATGATCGTCGAGATGGTCGGAGACTTATCTCTCCTTGTGCCTGCGATGGGGGCTGTTGCAGCCAGTGCTGTCCTTGTTGGCAACCAAACAATCTACAAGTCACAAATTCCAAATAAAACGTTATCAGGGGCTCATCGTGGGGAGTTTGATTCCCATTTACTCAAGGAAATACCTGCCAGGGAAGCGATGACACCTGCAGATCAACTAGTTGTCCTCTATCCTGATGATCCCATCCAAAAAATAATGACCCTTCTTGAGCGCTCTACCCATTATGGATACCCGGTCATCGATAAGAACGGTTTTTTAGTTGGTCTTGTTACTCTTCGAGACAAGATTGGCTGTCAGGAGCATGAAAAAGTTGAGAATATTATGGTTCGTGATATGATAACTGCAGGACCTGAAACAGACCTTGAAACAATCCTCAAAGAGATAATTGCCGCTGATATCGGACATATTCCTATTGTGGAAGAACGTGATGGCAATCTTGATCTGAAAGGAGTGATAACCCGTCGGGATATTACACGGATCTATGCTCAAAAAATGAAAGAGGAGTATAAACGGGTAAATTAGGGTTGTATACCTCTAAGTGTATCAATACAATGATGAAAAGGTTGAGCAGCCGTGTGACAGTTTCAGTGCCCGATAGGGAGAATGGAACAAAAGACCCGGAATTTCATCTCATCAAATCAGAAAGGGTGTTGTTTTGATAGCCTCACCTTACATCCCCGAACCCCCGCAATATTTATCCCCTTACTTCCCGAATGGAGCTATGAGGAACCAAAATGGACTTTTCAGAATGTATACAATTCGCAAATGAGAACCCGGTGACCTATATCGCCACGATGGACGGCGATCAGCCACGTGTCCGGGCATTTGCTATGTGGTTTGCCGATGAGAGCGGATTCTACTACCATACGAGTATTGCAAAAAACGTCTGGAAACAGCTCACAAAGAACCCCAATGTCGAACTCTGCTTCTTTGCTCCCGGTGACGGTGCCGGAAGGATGATGCGGGTTACTGGCTCGATCGAGCCGATCAGTGAGATATATCTCAGGGAGAAGCTGATCGAAGACCGTCCCTGGCTCCTTGATATCGGGATCACCGGTGCAGCCGATCCAAAACTTGTCGTCTTCAGGATCGCCCATGGCGAGGCGTACTTCTGGACGATGGAATACAATATGCGTGAAGCAGAAGCACCACGGATAACTTTCTGAACTGAAACATTCAGAGCACGCAGGATTATAGCAGACACTGTGAACGAGGTGGTTGCCTCACCAGTAATTGTCAGGTACTTTTACCAGTACTTTTTATACCTCCTTCCTTCCTATACCCTTCATAAGGAGATCCTATGGCAATCGCACCCTCTGTTCAGGCACTGAAGCTGAATTTTACCATCCCTGTTGCACCCGGAGTGACACTTGATCGGTTCGTGTACTGTTATCTGATCTTTGGGGAGACGATCACCCTGATCGATTCGGGCGTTTCCGGATGCGGAACCGAAATCTTCGAGGCGATCCGGGCAGCCGGGCGCGACCCCCGCGAGATCGGGGAGATCATCCTGACCCATGCCCACCCTGACCATATTGGAGGGGTATGGGCAATCCAGCGGGCAACCGGCTGCAAAATCGCGGCACATGCAGCGGATCGTGCCTGGATAGAGGATCCGGATCTCCAGAACAGGGAGCGCCCGGTGCCCGGCTTCGAGTCGCTGATCAGCGGCCCCATCGCCATTGACAGGGAACTTCAGGATGGCGATTCGATCGTTCCGGATAGATCAGGAGATGGCGTAACCGGAATGACGGTGATCCATACGCCGGGCCACTCGCCTGGATCCATCTCGCTTTTTATGGAGGATACCGGCATCCTCTTTTCAGGCGATTCCATACCCGTGCAGGGTGGATTCCCGGTCTATGACGATCCTGAGGCCTCAGTTGCATCCATTAAACGGCTCCGCGAACTTGAAGGAGTGAATATCCTCTTCTCTTCATGGGATCTTCCTGCGGAGGGATCAGATGCCTATCTCAGAATGGATATCGGGCTTGCCGCCATTCAGAAGGTGCATGCGATCGTGGTCACATCTGTTGCAGACGGCGCTGCCGATCCCGCAGCAATCGCCGATCGCACCATTTCAGCCCTGAGCCTTCAGGGGCGGGCTCCCACCCCCCTGATCGCCCGGACGATTGCAGGACACCTGCACCACCAGGAGAGAGTAAACCTCCTCGACTGATCCCCGGAGATGCGGAATCCTACACCTACATCCCATTCTTTGGGCAGCTCTTCTGCCAGACCCGTCGTGAACTCCACTGACTCCGATAGAAACTATTTTAGCCCCATAAAGGATTGAATCACGTGTATACAGGGTTCACACACCATGTACCAGGACTATAATGGATGAACCTCATATTGACAGAAACCGATGGTGGCACGAATGGGCTCAAAAGAGATCAATATCAGTATAAAAGAGATCGAGACCGAGATCGGAAATATTAAAGATCTCAGGTTTTCGGTCGGAAGGCTCGCACAGGAGACATGGGATGAACCGCAGGGGCCGACGCCGTTTCCGTCGATGACCACCCTCAGGAACTGGGATCTGACCCTCCTGAAACGGTACAAGCCGTTTTACCTCCCATTCTGTGATCTCTGCTGCCTCTGTACCTTCGGCAAATGCGACCTGACCGGAGACAAAAAAGGTGCATGCGGCATCACGATGCCGGGGCAGCAGTCCAGGATCGTCCTCCTCGCCGCCTGTATCGGTGCAGCAACCCACTCAAGCCATGCACGTGAGCTGCTCACCCACTTAATCGAGGAGTTCGGTGCTGAGACACGGCTCGATCCGGGCGGCCTGAACATCAAGGTCGAGGCGCCGATTACCCGCCTCGTCTGCGGGATGAAGCCGGAGACCCTTGGAGACCTGGAGACGGTGCTCGACTACTCGGAGCAGCAGATCACACAGCTCCTCGCCTGCACCCATACCGGCCAGGAAGGCAACCCCCTTGATCTTGAATCAAAAGTCATGCATACCGGCATGATCGACCTTCTCTCGATGGAGGTTGCAGATATTGCCCAGGTATCCGCATACGATCTCCCCAAAGCCGATCCCGACGCCCCACTCGTCGATATCGGGTTTGGCTCCGTTGACACCACAAAACCGGTGATCCTGGTCATCGGGCATAATGTTCCACCGTCGGTTGAGATCATGGACTATATGCAGGATAATGACCTGACAGGCGATATCGAGGTGACCGGGATCTGCTGCACCGGGATCGATATGACCCGGTACTCCCCAAAGGCGAAGATCATCGGCCCCATCTCCTGGCAGATCCGATACATCAGGAGCGGCATTCCCGATATCATCATCGTAGACGAACAGTGTATCAGGACCGATGTCCTGGACGAGGCACGCTTACTGAAGATCCCGGTGATCGCAACCAGCGGGAAGAACTGCCTCGGACTCACCGACAGGACAGGGGATCCCCCTGAAGAGATCATCGACGATCTGGTGAGCGGAAAAGCTGACGGCGTTCTGATGTTACATCCAGAGGAGGTCGGTGTCGTTGCCGTCAGGGCCGCGATGCAGATCGCACCGAAACGGAAGAAGAAAAAGAAGGGCATCTTCCTCTCACCAGACAAGGCACTGGAGCTGGCAAAGGAATGCACCCAGTGCAGGGAATGCCGGCGTGCCTGCCCAAATGACATGCATATCCCCGATGCGATTAAGGCCTTCGGGCGGAGCGAGCCCGATATGCTTCATGAGATCTATGATTCATGTGTCGGATGCATCAGGTGTGAATCGGCATGTCCCCAGGATATTCCGATCCACTCGTTAATCGCAGCAGCAGGGGAAGAAACGCTCAGAAACGAATCCTTCAGGCTCAGGACGGGGCGGGGTGCGATCCAGGATATCGAGATCCGGCAGGTCGGCGGGCCGATCGTCCTTGGGGAGATCCCGGGGATCGTCGCATTCGTCGGGTGTGCGAACTATCCAAGAGGCGGCAATGAACTCGCCGAGATGGCAATAGAATTTGCAAACCGGCGCTACAT
>Ga0163225_100201_pt1 | contig 19194 bp, 17 predicted proteins | sample MSEWel2016_04_06_2_FD_113145 | JGI IMG/M metagenome (GOLD analysis project Ga0163225, IMG submission 113145) | Subsurface microbial communities from deep shales in West Virginia, USA - MSEEL Well Study Marcellus 5H_2016_04_06 ... | reverse complement strand
TAAATTAGTCAGTAATGGACAATAGTCCGTTAGAAAAAGCCTAAACACAAAGACGCGAAGCGGTGACAGAGCGGCAACCCGATTATCACAAAACCACCCAAACCATGGAGCGCCCAATATGAACAGCCTTCAGGAGAACCCATGAAATATTTTGCTGAAAAAAACACGAATATCAGGAGTCAATAGATCGTTAGATTTTTTGATTTAAGATTTAAGATATTTCGTAAAGTCTTGATGTACTGAATTTTAACAAACACATTTGAGTGCAAACAATTGATTTGCAGCGTATTACAATCCAGATGCTTCAGGATAACGAAGTATTGAGGAGTAATACACTAAGAAAAACTTTAATCGCCAAGGGTAGTCCCGCTTCCCGGAACAGACAAGCCTTCGGTGTTGGTAATAATCACCTCTGCCACCCCGTTCGCCAGCGAATTAAATCCGTTTTCCAGTTTAGGAACCATCCCTTCGGAAATAATCCCTTCGTTACGATACATATCAAAAAGTTCCCGGTTCAAGAACGAAATTACAGAGCTGTCATCATCAGGATTAATCAGAACCCCGGGCTTTTCAAAGCAAAACATCAAACGGGTATCCAAAACCTTAGAAAACTCAACCGCCAGGGAAGAAGCAATCGTATCGGCGTTGGTATTCAATAACCGGCCCTGACCGTCGTGTGTTAAAGGAGCAACAACCGGAACGATTCCCTGCTTAATCAAAGGAATAAGAGGAGTCACATTTACCTCATCCACATCACCCACAAAACCGTAATCCACTTCAGTTCCGACCCTTTTATGAGCCTTAATCACATTCAAATCAGCCCCGGTAATGCCCATTGCATTGATATCCATCGCCTGTAAGCCGGCGACAACCGTTTTGTTAACCAGACCTCCATACACCATTGTAACTACCTCAAGCATTTCCTCATTGGTAACACGCCGGCCCTCCACCATTTTGGTTTCGATACCCAAACGACTTGCCATCGTGGTGGCAGAACGACCGCCCCCATGAACCAATATTTTAGGATTCGGCAATGCAGAGAAATCCTCCAGAAAATCCCGGAGTGTTTCCGGATTCTCCAATACTTTGCCCCCCACTTTTACTATAGTCAGTCGTTGTTCCATAGTCCCAAAAAAAAAATTCAATTATAGCGATTCGAGCATTCTTTTTAAAACTGTCTGGGCAGAAACCACCCGGTTAGCTGCTTCCTGAACAACAATAGAATTCGGACTTTCAATAACCGCGTCGCTCACCACCATGTTTCGTCTGACGGGCAGACAGTGCATAAACTTAGCACCATTGGTCAGCGCCATTTTCTCCTCATCCACAGTCCAGCTTCGGTCTTTTGAAAGCACCTTCCCGTATTCCGAAAAACTGGCCCAACTTTTGGCGTAGATAAAGTCGGCACCTTCAAAAGCTTTTTTCTGATCGTATTCCACATTTACGCCCTCCATAAACTCAGGAGCCAGCTCATACCCCTTTGGATGGGTAACCGTTAAATCCACATCAGCCTCTTTCATCCACTCTACGAAGGAGTTGGGCACAGCCTGTGGCAAGGCTTTGGGATGCGGGGCCCAGGTCAGCACCACTTTGGGGCGTTGAGTAGAGCGATGTTCTTCAATAGTAAACAAATCGGCAAAAGCCTGCAGCGGATGACGGGTGGCCGACTCCATGCTGACAACCGGACATCCTGAAAGTTCTATAAACTGATTGAGCAACCTTTCGCTGTAGTCCTCCTCTTTATCTTCAAACTTAGCAAAAGACCGTACCCCGATGATATCGCAATATTGGCCGATAACGGGTACCGCTTCCCGGATATGCTCAGGTTTATCACCATCCATAATCACACCAAACTCGGTCTCCAGCTGCCATCCATCCTTGTTGATATCCAGTACAATTACATTCATGCCCAGATTTGTGGCGGCTTTCTGGGTACTCAGCCGCGTACGCAGACTTGAATTGAAAAAAATTAATACAATCGTTTTATTTTTACCCAGATGCTGATGTGCAAACGGGTTTTTCTTCACTTCGGAAGCTTCCTTTAATGCCTGCTTTAAATCACCGATATCTGAAGGAGTAAGAAATCTTTGCATAGTTTTTTTGTATAAATGTGGTAATTTATTAGAAATTAGAAGTTAATCTACCAAAGCCCCTCCCAAAAAGAGTAGAAACTGATGACAGGTTGAAGCTTAAGGTAAAAAACCTTTTATTGGGCAATCGGCTCTATTACGGTTAACGGTTCGGTCATCCTTCGAAAAATGGAAAATCAGGGACGAGCAATTCCGTCACTCTCAACCAGCCATTTATAGCTTGTCAGTTCTCTGAGTCCCATCGGGCCACGGGCATGCAATTTCTGAGTACTGATACCAATTTCGGCACCCAGTCCAAACTGGGCACCATCGGTAAATGCGGTAGAGGTGTTGGCATACACGGCAGCGGCATCCACTTCATTAAAGAAGCGGGCAATCACCCCGGCATCCTCGGCCATTACGGCTTCGCTGTGTTTGGAGCTGTACTTCGCAATGTGTTTTAAGGCTTCATCAAAGCTATCAACCACTTTTACGGCCATTCTGAAACCCAGAAACTCGGTTCCAAAAGATTCAGCATCTGCTTTTTCCAAAAGATTTTCAGGATAATGGGCCTTCAAAACCTCATAAGACCTTTCATCGGCTTCGATGACCACATTTTTCATAGCCATAGCAGCAACCAGCTCATGCAAATCGCCCAATCTTGCCGAATGAATCACCAGGCAATCCAATGCGTTACAAACACTGGGCCGGCGGATCTTTGCATTGTAAACTACTCTCTTAGACTTTTCCAGGTCGGCAGAAACATCCACATAAGTATGTACAATTCCGGCTCCGGTCTCAATAACCGGTATCTTTGATCCCTCACGAACCGAGTTAATCAGCCCCTGAGACCCCCTCGGTATCAGCATATCCACATAGCCATCGGCCTGCATCAGGTCACGGGCTGCTTCTCTGTCGGGCGGCAACAGTTGAATCACCTCAGATGACACAGAATGGGACGCCAGACATTCACGAATGATGCCCACAGCGGCAAGATTGGAATGCCACGCATCCTGACCGCCCTTCAACACCGATACATTACCCGACTTAAAGCACAATGCAAATACGTCGAACGTAACATTGGGGCGGGCTTCATAAATAACCCCAACCACTCCGATGGGAACCGTCACCTTTTTCAAATTAAGGCCTGATGGCATGGACCGTTCGGTAAGCACCTCCCCCAAAGGAGAGTTCATATTGGCCACATCACGCATATCAGAAGCAATACCCTCAATGCGTTCAGCTGTAAGTTTTAATCTGTCGTAACGCGGATCCGACTCTTTCATCCGCTCCAGATCCTTTTTATTAGCACTTAACAACAAGGCAGTTTTTGCCACCATATTATCGGCCAAATCCAATAAAACAGTTTGGATAAAATCATCTCTTAAACGCACCATCAATTGTGCGGCCTCTTTCGCTTTTTTAAATTGATCCCGGTTGGTCATATTCTGTCTTTTACTTACACATCAATCAATAAATCCCCTATCCCGGTTCAATGAACATCGGGGTAGATAAACAGATAGTCGTAATGAACCAACGGTCGATATCTGCTATCTTTTAAATGTCGAAGGGCAATTGATTTTTCGTACTGAGTTCTTCCGATGCCGATAAGACCCCCTTTGGAGTCACGAATCCTTACCAAATCACCTTTTTTAAAGTCACCGATAAAAGAAGTCACTCCGGCCAGCAATAAACTCCGTGCTTTTGTTCCGGTGAGAGCTTCCCTGGCACCTTCATTCACTTCCACTTCAGCTTTTGCAAACCCTTCGGCATAAGCGATCCACTTTTTAATGGCAGGTTTTGGGCTATTCGGCTCAAAACGGGTATGGGCAACCTCCCCCGGTGTTCGGGCAAGGTCGAGAATTATATTGTCGCGTGTTCCGTTTGCAATATGAACAGCCACCCCGGAGTTGGCAGTTTTCCGGGCTACCCGGCATTTTGTCAGCATTCCTCCCCGTCCAAAATTGCTTCGTGTGGTAGAAATGTACTTTTCCAAATCGTTTTCATCCTCTCTTATTAAAGGAACCAGCACCGATCCCGGTTCTCCGGGCATTCCGGTAAAAATACCATCCACATTGCTCAAAAGAAAAAGGGCATCGGTACTCATCATGGATGAAACCATGCCTGCCAATTCATCATTATCGGTAAACATAAGGGCCGTAACCGAAACAGCATCATTCTCATTGATTATCGGCACAATGTTGTTTTCGAGCAACACAGAAAGACAGTTCTTCATATTCAGATAATGCTCCCGTGTACCGAAGTCCTGCTTAGTCACCAAAACCTGTGAGCAGATCAGCCCATTTGAGGCAAACAATTCAGAATAAATATTGACCAGTTTCACCTGTCCAACAGAGGATAAGAGTTGCCTTTCGGACACGGGATCTTTGGCGATTTTATTGACCACCATACTTCGGCCGGCAGCCACCGCACCACTGGAAACCAGTATAACAGCTATTCCCAGTTTATGCAATCGGGCAATTTGCGAAGTGAGATGATCAATCCTCTCCAAATCCAAGGTCCCATCGGGGCGGGTAAGTACATTCGACCCGACTTTAATGGTAATTGATTTATAGTACAAATCTGATTTTGTCACTTCTTTTTACTTCCGTTTTCAATTTTCTCGAATGAAGTAATCAACCCCTTAATGAGAGCAGAACTAAACCCCTGGTGCTCCATCTCGTTCAATCCGGAAATGGTGATACCTCTCGGAGTCGTCACTTTATCAATCTCTGCTTCGGGATGAGTTTCTCCTCTGATGATCAACTCTGCAGCACCTTTCACAGTCTGTGACGCAATTTTAAGCGCCAAATCAGAACCAAACCCAATCTCTACCCCACCCTGGGTTGCTGCACGAATAAACCTAAGCGCAAAAGCAATACCACACGCGGCAAGTACCGTTGCAGAAGCCATCAACTCCTCCGGAATAAACTGGACACTACCAGTAGGTTCAAACAGATTCCGGATCACAGATTCCTGCTCCTCTGTTGCTTCATAAGAAGAGATGCAAGTCATTGATTCTCCGATAGAGATGGCGGTATTGGGCATTACCCGGAAAATGGCTTTTCTGCCGGATGCCATTTCTGAAATCTGCTTAGAATCAACACCTGCTGCAAGAGAAACCAACAACGCTTTATCCGACAAAACAGGTTCTATCTCTGTAAGGATATCCTGCAACTGGAAGGGTTTCACAGCCAAAATGACAAGATCGGCATTTAGTACCGCTTTAACATTATCCTGATCCACCACAATCCCAATTTCTTCCAAAGATTTAATCAGATGCACACGACGACGTGTCACCACAATCTCGCCGTCAAAAGGCTTACCGGAGCTCACAAGTCCCCTGGCGATAGCAGTTCCAAGATTTCCGCCACCTAAAATTGCAATTTTTTTGATCATTCCGGATAGATTTTATTTTCTCTAACAACCTATTTCTCTTTTCCCTGAATGTGGGCCCAGTTTTCACCCCGTTTGATTCGGTGCAATTGAATTTCGCTGATTCCAAACTGACGGGCAATAATCTTCAAACGAGTCTTCCGCCCCGGATCCAAAATACGTTTTTTGAGCAACATCACCTGAGTATCGGTAAGCTTGGCGCCCTCACAGGGTTTTCGGGCTTTCATTCTTTTTCGTCCTTCCAAAACCGAAGGATTTCCCTGCTGATGATCAAACATATCCTTTTTATTTGCCCATCGCAAGTTTTCCACAAAGTTATTGCACTTATTGTAATCCAAATGAATCACAAAGGTCTGATTTTCATCGTTTTTTGCAATGAATTGCTCAGCAACAAGCTTGTGCACATAAAAAGTAGTAGATCTTCCAAAAGGCCTGAGCGGCAAAGTCCTGTAGCCTTTCAGCATTCCACCTTTCACATACGCAGCATCACTCCGGTCATCAGCACAGTAGCTGATAATACGTCCGTAATTAGAGACTGCATAACGTTTTCTCAATGCACCTTTTTCAAAAGGAATCTCTTTCCATTCTTCATTCCAATAAGAATCAACCATAATCAATAGGGTTTAGGGTGCCAAAAGGCGGCCTAAAGCCCGGACAAAGACAGATGCCTGCTCTACCGACAAAGTAAGCGGTGGCAGCAATCTGATGATGTTCGTGGAAGAAACCCCCGTGAAGATATGCTCTTCCTTCATCAAGGCTCTTCTGATGGGTGCAACTTCGGTGTCGAATTCAAGTCCAATCATCAGACCCCGACCCCGCACCTCTTTAATACCATCCATCTTTCCAAGCTCCGTCAACAGATAATCGCCTGTTTCGGCAGCATTTTTGATTAGCGCTTCGGATTCCATAACCTCCAGCACAGCAAGACCTGCTGCACAAGCAAGATAATTGCCCCCGAAAGTGGCCCCAAGCATTCCATGCCTTGCCTCAATATCGGGGCTAATCAAAACACCACCAATGGGGAATCCATTGGCCATTCCTTTAGCTGTTGTTACTATATCTGGTTTAATATCTGCTTTTTGAAATGCGAAGAAATTCCCGCTGCGCCCGTAACCCGATTGAATTTCATCAAGAATGAGCTTACAGTCATAATTTTTGCACAACTGCTCCAGTGACTTTAAAAATGAATCCTCCGGTATCTGAACTCCTCCTATGCCTTGAATTCCTTCAATAATCACAGCACACACCTCTCCGGCTTTTAGTTCTTCTTCAACCCGCCCAACGTTGTTTAAAGGCAAAAAAGTCACTTGGCCCCCCTTGTTAATGTTAGCGCGGATTCTTTCGTTATCGGTCACGCTTACTGCCCCCGATGTACGTCCGTGAAAAGCCTTATTGAAAGCAATGACACGTTTCTTGCCGGTAGCAAAAGAGGCCAGTTTCAAAGCATTTTCATTTGCTTCGGCCCCGCTATTGCAAAGAAAAAGAGAATACTCCTCCATACCGGACATTTTCCCCAGCTTGCGGGCGAACTCCTGCTGAAGAGGGTTCAATACAGAATTGGAATAAAACCCAATGTTTTCCAACTGGTTTTCAATGCGCTTAATGTAATGAGGATGCGAATGCCCAATAGAAATAACAGCATGCCCTCCATACAAATCCAGGTATTCAGTTCCCTGATCATCGGTAATATAACATCCCTGTCCCGATACCGGAGTTACATCCATCAGCGGATAAACATCGAAAAGTTTCATAAACGAATAATCTAAAAGATTCCGGAGTTGCCGGGAATTATTTTTTCTATTCAATAATTGGTTTGGAGATGTCGCTGCATTCACATGAATGCAGCGACAAACGAATCTTAGGGTGTGGGATTGAAAAAAAATGAACACCTAAATTTAAACCGTAAAAAACAACCCTTATCTAACTCAAAAAGCCACTGGCTTTAGTCGTAGTCCCTCCGATTCGTCCAAACCAAACATCAAATTCATATTCTGAACAGCCTGCCCGGAAGCTCCTTTGGTCAGGTTGTCAATAACACTCACTATGTGCAGTTTACTGCCATGTTTTTTTATGTGCAACAAACACTTATTGGTATTAACCACCTGTTTAATGTCCACCGGTTTCGATGAAATGGTCACAAAAGGATGGCCGCTGTAAAAATCTGTAAAAATCTCCTGTGCCTGTGCCTCCTCAATGTCACAATCGAGATAAACCGAAGCCAGAATACCACGGGAGAAATTACCCCTGATGGGAACAAAGTTGAACGGTTTATCAAACCCTGGCATCATCTCCCGCATGGTCTCATTCATCTCATCCAGATGTTGATGACCGAAAGCTTTATAGACCGACACATTGCCGTTTCGCCAACTGAAATGGGTGGTTCCGGAAGGGGCCTGACCGGCTCCTGTAGAACCGGTGATGGCATGCACATGAACCTCATTCAACAAGTGACCTGCCGCAAGTGGGAGCAGGGCCAATTGTATGCAGGTTGCAAAACAACCCGGATTGGCCAGAAACTGACAAGATTTTATTTTCTCTCTGCTCACTTCCGGCAGGCCATATACAAAGTCATTCTCCAACCTGTTCAACCGAAAGTCGTTACTCAGGTCAATCACTTTCAGGTGTGATGGCAATTCTTGTTTCTGCATAAAAGTCACTGATTTTCCGTGCCCCATACAAAGGAATATCACCTCAACAGCTTCAAAATCCATCCGATCAGAAAAAATCAAGTCGGTATCTCCCAACAAGTCTGAATGAACCTCACTCAGATATTTTCCGGAATTACTGGTACTCTGAATCCATTCTATTTCAGCACCCGGGTGTCCCAGCAAGATGCGAACCAATTCCCCGGCGGTATATCCTGCGCCTCCAACGATTCCAACTTTTATCATGGTCAACAATTTCTCAGTTCAATATTCTAATCTCACACCCTCGGCCTATACCCCGGTTTCCACGTCGAAGCCATTTACCTTATTGAAAATTTTCAGGTAATTGCCCATTAATTTGGTAAATCCTTTCACGTCACCGGCGTTCCACTCTTTATTCATCTCACCGTAATCGCCAAAACCACTGACCATCAGGTCATGCTTAGAACGAATACCCACCAGTTCGAACCGATAAGGATGAAGCTTGAGGATAACCTCGCCCGTGACATTGGCCTGAGAATGTTCCAGAAAAGCCTCGATATCACGCATTACCGGCTCCAGATACTGGGCTTCATGCAAAAGCATTCCATACCAGTTTCCCAATTGTTCTTTCCAGTAAAGTTGCCATTTGGTCAAGGTATGCTTCTCCAGCAAATGATGCGCTTTAATAATCATCAAAGGACCAGCAGCCTCAAAGCCAACCCGTCCTTTAATTCCAATAATGGTATCACCCACATGAGTATCACGACCAATGGCGTAAGCATTACCCAGAGCCTCTACTTTCCGGATGGCATCCACACGACTGGCAAATTTTTCGCCATTCACGGCAGTCAGCTCTCCTTTATCGAAAGTCAGAACCATTTCTTCGCTTCCCTCTTTTCGCAACTGGCTGGGATAAGCAGATTCCGGCAGATTCTGGTCGGTAGTAAGCGTTTCCTTTCCACCCACACTTGTTCCCCAGAGACCTTTATTGATGGAATAGGTCATCTTGGTCCAATCTTTTTGAACACCCCGTATTTTCAGGTATTCAATTTCGTCTTCCCGTGAGAGTTCCAGGTCACGCGTTGGGGTAAGAATCTCTATTTCGGGGGCAAGAATCTGAAAAGTCAAATCAAAGCGGATTTGGTCATTTCCTGCACCTGTGCTACCGTGAGCAATATACTGAGCTCCAATGTTCCGGGCATAATCAACAATAGCCATGGCCTGAAAAATGCGTTCCGAAGAAACAGAAAGGGGATAGGTATTATTTTTCAGAACATTACCATAGACCATATATCGGATACAGTTGCGATAATACAAATCTGTAACATCCAGATTCACATGTTCTACAACACCCAAATCAAGCGCTCCTTTTTCTATGGTTTCGAGCTCCACATCCGAGAATCCGCCGGTGTTTCCAATAGCAGAATATACATCCAGTCCTTTCTCTTCTTTCAGATATTTCACACAAAAAGAGGTGTCCAATCCACCACTAAAGGCAAGTACTACTTTTTTACTCATTTTTTTTTCGATTATGACATTTCAGGCAAACAACGCTGCAAAAAAACTTTTTAACAAATTTCGTTTGCCACCCTCATTATTTTTTTTCCTGTTCCCACCGAGAAAGACAAATTTTTTGAATCTCAGCCACCTTTCATATACCCCCAGTTTCTTCTGAGGAATGGGATCCACTTTCGCGTCCCGGGCAGGGTCGAACAACATACCGGTACAAAGGCAATGTTTTCGATTGGTACGAAGAAGTATATCATAGTTTACACAACTCTGACAGCCCTTCCAAAATTGATCATCATCCGTAAGTTCTGAAAAAGTAACCGGTTTGTAACCAAGTTCTGAGTTTATCTTCATCACCGCCAGTCCGGTGGTCAGACCAAAAATTTTGGCATGTGGATACCGCTTCCGGGAAAGTTCAAAAGCTTTTCTTTTGATATTTTTGGCTAATCCCTGTCCTCTGAATTTATCGACAACAATCAGCCCCGAGTTGGCTACAAATTTCTCATGTCCCCATGATTCGATGTAACAAAAACCGGCAAACTCGTCTCCATCGAGTGCAATAATTGCTTTCCCCTCTACGACCTTACTCTTGATGTAGTCAGGACTCCTCCTGGCAATACCCGTACCTCTGATTTTGGCAGCCTCGGCAATTGTCTGAAGAATTGTATCCACATAAGAAAGATGCTCCTCTGAAGCAACCTGTATATTAATATTCATTCCCTGTTGTGTCATTAAAAATATATTCAAAACCGGTTCTACACAAGTTTCCTTTTCAGTCCCGGCATAAACAACGACAAAGCGTTTATCACATCGGGACGGGAAACCCCTTCCTTACTAATCAACAGGATTGTATCATCGCCTGCAATGGAGCCCAACACCTCGTATGGCCCATGACTATCAATCACCGAAGCAATACTATTTGCAAAGCCGGGCCTGGTCTTTATTACGGCCATATTTCCGGAAAATTCAATAGACTCCAGGCCACTTACAGGAAAAACCTCCCCGTTTTCGCCCTCCTCTTTATCCTGATTATCTTCCGGCAGAACATAAGCATACCCCCCTTCAATATCAGGTCGCTTTGCAACTTTGAGTGCTTTTAAATCTCTTGAAAGTGTCGCCTGGGTTGTGGAAAATCCTTCCTGTTCCAGCAGGTTCAATAATTCTTCCTGACTTCCCACTTTATGCCCGGAAATCAGTTGTCGAATGACATTGAGTCTTTGTGTTTTTATCTTCATATCAGAAAAAACAAAATCGCCCTTTGCGGTAAACTCCACAAAAAGGTACAATTAGTTCGCTTTTTTTTCAACTTCCTTAAATTTAGTAGCCCGTTAAACTCTTGCAATACACTGTAAGTCAATCGCTTGTACTCAAAGATGTCTGTTTATTGAAATTCAGTATATCACTGATTTTACGAAGCATCTTACATCTTATGTCTAAAAATCTAACGACTATTATAAATTGGAATAATTATTCAAATATATATGCAAAATTATTCATTTCCACCAAACCACAAAAATTTATGCGTATTTTTTTCATTTTTAATTTGGGCAAAGAGGTGTTCTCACCCCCCGCAAGAAAAGAAACAATGCGTTTTCAAGCAAAAAACAACAAAACAAAGACAAATACATATATTCAAAAAATATACAGATTACCACAATAAAGCATTGAATTTATATCAGAATAATGTACCTTTGCATCCCGGAAAACAGGTTTGCCATTAACGCACCAAAAAACAATCAATCAATGAAGAAGGACATCAAAAAAGCGCTTATCCTGGGTTCGGGAGCCCTTAAAATCGGAGAAGCAGGAGAATTTGACTATTCAGGCTCACAAGCCCTGAAGGCCCTTAAAGAAGAAGGCATAGAAACCATTCTCATCAATCCCAATATTGCCACTGTTCAGACTTCCGAAAAAGTTGCCGACAAAATTTACTTTTTACCCGTTACACCTTATTTTGTTGAGCAAGTCATTAAAAAGGAGAAGCCAGAAGGCATTTTGCTCGCTTTTGGTGGCCAAACGGCTCTGAATTGCGGAATTCAACTCTTTGAGCAAGGCCTCCTTGACAAATACAACCTGGAAGTTTTAGGAACCCCCATTCAGGCCATTATAAACACCGAAGACCGGGAAATCTTTGCAGGAAAGCTGGGTGAAATTGATGTCAAAACACCCAAAAGCGTCGCGGTAACAACGGTTCAGGATGCAGTAAAGGCTGCCGACAAGATGGGATACCCCATTATTATCCGGGCGGCTTATACATTGGGAGGCATGGGAAGCGGATTTTGCTCCGACGAAAAGGAACTTATCAAACGTGCCGATAATGCCTTCTCTTATTCAAAACAGATACTGGTTGAAGAATCACTAAAGGGATGGAAAGAGGTCGAGTATGAAGTGGTGCGCGATAGTTACAACAACTGTATTACCGTTTGTAACATGGAAAACTTCGATCCTCTGGGAATTCATACAGGGGAAAGTATTGTAGTGGCGCCATCGCAAACGCTGAGCAATTCGGAATATCACAAATTACGTGAACTGGCCATTAAAATCATACGCCACATTGGTGTTGTGGGAGAGTGTAACGTTCAGTACGCACTGGATCCCAACTCTGAAGATTATAGAGTTATTGAAGTAAACGCCCGACTGTCACGCTCCAGCGCCCTGGCATCGAAAGCAACCGGTTATCCACTGGCTTTTGTGGCTGCCAAACTTGGCTTGGGTTACGGACTTTTCGAACTTAAAAACTCTATAACCAAAACCACTCCCGCCTTTTTTGAACCGGCTCTGGACTACATTGTATGTAAAATTCCACGATGGGATCTCAATAAATTCTCGGGCGTTTCCAAACAGATCGGCTCCAGCATGAAAAGTGTAGGCGAAATTATGGCCATTGGGCGCACCTTTGAAGAAGCTATTCAAAAAGGGCTGCGAATGGTTGGTCAGGGCATGCATGGTTTCGTGGCCAACCAGCTTTTGAAGGACATTGTGCTGGAAACAGAACTCGCCGAACCCACAGACCAGCGCATTTTTGCCATCTCGGAATCTTTGCAAAACGGTTCTACGGTGGAGGAGATTCACGACCTTACAAAGATCGACAAATGGTTCCTCCACAAACTAAAGAATATCAGCGACCTCCAAATTCAATTAGCCAACTACAATACACTGGAATCACTCCCTGATGATTTATTGCGAAAAGCAAAACAAATGGGATATTCTGATTTTCAGATTGCACGGATTGTCATCAACCCCGACGATTCTGCAATGGAAGACAGTTTGCTCGAAGTCAGGGCCCACCGAAAAGCGAGAAACATCCTACCTGTGGTGAAACAAATTGACACCATGGCAGGCGAATTTCCCGCAAAAATCAACTATCTGTACCTGACCTACAACGGAGAATACAACGACATTGAATTTGAGAAAGACGGAAGGTCAGTGGTGGTGCTGGGGTCGGGAGCTTATCGCATCGGATCCAGTGTTGAATTTGACTGGTGCAGCGTAAATGCCATTGACACCATCAACCAGCAGAAATATCGATCAGTGATGATCAATTACAATCCCGAAACGGTCAGTACCGATTATGATGTTTGCGACCGTCTCTTCTTCGATGAACTTACGCTGGAACGGGTGCTGGACATTACCGATCTGGAAGCACCTAAGGGGGTCATTGTTTCGGTAGGCGGACAAATCCCGAACAATCTGGCGATGCGACTGCACCAAAATGCAGTGCCTATTCTGGGAACCGCTCCCGAAGATATTGACCGCGCAGAGAACCGTCAGAAATTCTCGTCGCTGTTAGATACCTTAAAAATTGACCAGCCACGCTGGAGTGAACTGACCTCCATTGAGGATATTTACAAATTCATTGAAACCGTTGGTTATCCCGTACTGGTTCGTCCTTCGTATGTACTTTCAGGAGCAGCCATGAATGTGGTTTCCAACGAGGAGGAGCTGGAGCACTTTTTAGAACTGGCCGTCAACGTTTCCAAACAATACCCGGTGGTGGTTTCCGAATTTATCGAACAAGCCAAGGAAATAGAAATTGATGCGGTAGCCCAAAACGGCGAAATGATTGCGTATGCCATTTCCGAGCACATTGAATTTGCCGGTGTACATTCGGGCGATGCCACGATTGTGTTTCCGCCTCAGAAACTCTATATCGAAACCATCAGAAGAGTAAAACGAATTGCGCGACAGATAGCCAAAGCATTGAATATTTCAGGGCCATTCAATATGCAGTTGCTTGCAAAGGACAATGACATTAAAGTTATTGAATGTAACCTTCGGGCTTCCAGGAGCTTCCCATTTGTATCAAAAGTTCTGAAAATTAACCTTATCGACATTGCCACCCGGGTGATGCTGAACCTTCCGGTTGAAAGACCCGGCAAGAGTATTTTTGAACTGGATTATGTCGGGATTAAGGCCCCTCAATTCTCTTTCTCGCGTTTGCTCAATGCTGATCCGGTACTGGGAGTTGATATGGCTTCCACCGGAGAAGTGGGATGTATCGGAGACAACTATTACGATGCTGTTTTGCAATCAATGCTTGCTGTAGGATATCGCTTACCGGAGAAAAACATTCTCATCTCTTCCGGGCCTCTCAGAAGCAAGGTGGAGATGCTGCAAAGTGCAAAAATCCTGGCAGAAAAAGGCTACAATATTTTTGCCACAGCAGGAACCCATAAGTTCTTTGAAGAAAATGGCATCAGAAGCACCATGCTTCACTGGCCCGATGAGCCGGAAAAACAGCCCAACACATTGGATTACATCAGGGAAAAGAAAATCGACCTGGTCATAAATATCCCCAAAAACCTAAGTAAAGGCGAGTTACGCAACGGATACCGAATCCGTAGAAATGCCATCGACTTTAATATCCCGTTGATTACTAATGCCCGATTGGCCAGTGCCTTTATTTATGCATTTTGCAAGATGGACATCACTGATATTTCCATCAAAAGCTGGAATGAATACAGGTAAAAAGGAGGTGGCCCCCTAAATCCCCAAAGGGGGACTTGAAAAAGATTAGAGATTGGAGGTTAGATGCTGGAGATTAGATAAATCGTACGGCATTGATTTTTTTGAACCTCGATATGAAAACTAATTTTTTTTACATAAAAAAACACTATTATCCGGAGAAACAAATTTTTTGAAAGGAGATTGCGAATCCCGACCATTCGGGAAAGCAATCTCATTTTTCTTAACCGGACACCAATGATAAAAAAAAACTGATTCACAACTAACTAAAAAAAGCTCAACAACATATTGGCAGTAAAATACATTAATAAAAAACCGGGATTCGAAAAATATCGAATCCCGGTTTTTTATTAATTATTAGATAGTTCTTACTCTTCTTCAGGAAACCAGCCATCAACCAGTTCCTTATTGTTTTGATAGAACTGCTTCGCACCATCTAACGGATCAGTTGCGTTTTCAACCGCATCAACCAATTCATAAAGTTTGGCTTCTTTCAGCTTAAAATTGCCAAAGAAAGTTGCCAGCTTCGGAAAATCAGTGGTAAATCCTTTACGTGCAAGAATCTGCACCTCATCGGTCGGATATACCCCTTTTGGATCTTCGAGGTATTTAATGTCGAAACGCGCCCACTTAAAGTGAGGTTTCCATCCGGTAATGGCGATCCACTCTTTATCATTAATCGCACCTTCAAGAGCTGCAATCATAGCGGTACCAGAAGAAGTTATCTGCTTAAAATCAAGCTCATACTCCTCAATAGCCTTCAGGGTATTCTTATGAACACCGGCACCACTACCAATACCAATAATTTCACCGCCAAACTCTTCCACATAATCGTTCATTTGCGTAATGGAATCGATGGTCACATACGAAGGAACAACCAATCCGGTCGTTCCATTATCGAAAGCAGTTCCGATATGGTCTATTTTATCACCGAAACGTTCCCAATACTCAGCATGTGTGTATGGCAACCATGCATCCAAAAATACATCAGCATCTCCTTTTGAGAGAGAAGCATAAATAGGACCGGGCTCAATAGGTTTAATGTCCACATCGTATCCCCTCTGATCCAGAACAACTTTAGCCAGATGTGTCATGGCAATTCCCTCCGACCAGTTCGGGTAGGGAATAAAAACTTCTTTTTTCTGGTCTTTCTGTCCTGCACATGAAGCAACAGCCAATAAAATAGCCGCAACCACAGTCAGGTTTAAAATTTTTGCAATTTTGTTTTTCATAATCATAATCGTTTTTAAGGTTTGAATGTCGAGAATCAATCAACAATCGTAAACGCTGCACTTGTTAAAGCACAGAATATAATACTTTTATCACTTTTTGCCAAGTCCTCCAAGAGCCTGTGTCACCCTGTCCAATATAATGGCAAGAATCACAATACCAAGTCCTGCTTCAAAACCAAGACCTACTTTTGCCTGAAGGATTCCTGAATAAACGCGCTCTCCCAAACCTGCAGCACCTACCATGGAAGCAATAACCACCATTGACAAGGCCAGCATAATCACCTGGTTCACTCCTGCAAGGATGGTTGGCATGGCCAGAGGAATCTGAACTTTAAATAACAACTGTCTTTTGGTACTTCCAAATGATTGAGCCGCTTCGACCACCTCTTCGGGCACTCCCCGAATACCAAGGCTTGTAAGGCGTACCGCAGGCGGCAGCGAAAACACAACGGTTGCAACCACTCCCGGAACGTTACCAACCGAAAAGAACAAAATAGCCGGGATCAGATAAACAAAGGCGGGCATGGTTTGCATAAAGTCCAGTACCGGTCTGATAACCTGGTCTGCTTTAAAATTCCGGGCCGCCCATATTCCCATAGGGATACCAATCAACAGAGCGAGGAAAGCTGAAGCCAGAACCAATGCAAGTGTTTGCATGGTCTCTTCCCAGTAATTCATCCACAAAAGAAGAAAAAGGCCCAATACCGTAAAAACAGCCAATCCGAATGCCTTCTTAAAACCTTTCTTAGTTAAAGCAGGTTTATGACCTCCAGCCTGAACATAATAGGCAATAATAGCCATCACGAGCATTATAACCCATGATGGGGAGGACAACAGCACATTCTGGAGACCATCTACAATTCCCTCAATGACAAAGGCTATACCGTCCAACACCGGGCCGGCATGATCGGTAATAAAATCGATGGCACTCTCTATGTATGTTCCAAGATCTAATTTTTCCATAATTATAGGCCTCCGCTATTTTTAATTTCGATTATTTCTTCCAGATCACGTCCGGTTACTTCCGCAATTACGGATGAATGAACGGCCACCCCAAGTAATTTGCCTTCATCATCAACCACCGGAAGAGGTAACTGCTTATCAATAAACAGCGGCAACAAATCGGCGGCAGGTGTATCAGGTGCAACTTTAGGCATAACATCCGAGATCAGAATTTTTTTCAAATCACGGTCATCCTTTTTCTTCAGTTCCACCACCTCATTATCTCTTACAAAGCCCAGAAACACATTTTCACGGTCAACAACAGGCAACCTGTTAACACCCATCTCCCGCATGCGACGCAAGGCCAGTGAGGGACCATCCTTCTCCAGGATAAGTTTTCCGGTATTTTTAAACATCAGACTTGATGCAGTAACAATTTTGCTGCGGTCAACATTCTCCACAAAAGCACGAACATAATCATCAGCAGGTTTTACCAGAATTTCTTCCGGCGTTCCAATCTGGACTATCATACCATCTTTGAGAATTGCTATCCGGTCCCCAAGTTTCAGAGCTTCATCCAGATCGTGCGTAATAAAGACAATGGTCTTTTTCAGTTTTTGCTGCAACTCAATCAATTCGTCCTGCATATTGCTTCGAATTAAAGGGTCGAGGGCGCTAAAAGCCTCATCCATAAGCAGAATCTCAGGGTTGGTGGTAAGAGCACGAGCCAACCCTACACGTTGCTGCATTCCACCACTCAACTCTCCGGTCATCATATCTTCATAACCTTCAAGTCCAACGGTTTTAATCATTTCACGAGCCTTCTCATAACTCTCAGCCTCAGAAACACCCTGAATTTCAAGCCCAAATGCCGTATTAGCCAGAACCGAACGGTGCGGAAGCAATCCAAAATGCTGGAAAACCATTGACATCTCAGTCCTACGCAACTGACGAAGCTGCTCATCATTCATTTTGATCACATCCTTCCCATTTACCATAATGGAGCCGGAAGTAGGTTCATTCAAACGGTTAAAACAGCGGATAAGTGAGGACTTTCCGCTACCGGAAAGTCCCATCACTACAAATATCTCGCCTTGCTCAATAGAAAAATTGGCATCTTTAACCGCAACCGTACATTTGGTTTTTTCAAGCACTTTGTCCTTGCTCATCCCCTTTTTTACCAGTTCGAGAGCCTGTTTGTGCTTTGAACCAAATATCAGGTACAGGTCTTTGACTTCGATTTTGCTCATTAATTTGAGATTATAGTTAATTTTTTAGAAATAGTAACCAATGTTGATGTTGAAGCGGCTTTCCCACTCTGCATCAGGGCTGCCTGCGGCCAGTCCGTTGGTCCATGAACCTAACCAGGCATTGTTTTTACCCATAGCATAATCAACATAAGTGTAAATACTGCCCGCAGTAATCAGCATTCCCGGCACAAGGTGTTCTGTGTTTTCAAAACCGTCAGCGTCCTTTGTTATTACTGAATAATCGACATAAGGCTGAATATTGGAAATTGGCCCCCACTCTACCGGAATAGAGTAAGCCAGTCCTGCTACCCAGATATTCGCTTTGGAAGCAACGTTGTAGGTAGCTCCATAAGCACCCATCTGAACATGGTCAGCATCATTACCATTGGTACTTACAGCACCATAATCATAAGAAATAAATTCTCCTTTGAAATTAAATCCATCTCCAAAATTACCTGCAACATGGGCGGCAAAAGCACTGGTATTCTCCGAGTCATCATAATTAGCAGGGCCTCCGGCAGTAAAATCATAATCCTGATCATACAGATTACTACCAAATTGACCGGATACACCAACTTCCCAATCCTCTGAAAGATTATAGGCAACTCTGACGTTAAACTGAGGTCCTTCTTTCATAGGGGCACCATCTGCAGTACCAACAATGTCATAAGAATAACGAGAGTCCGGCAAATCGGAGCTACCACTTCCGGCAGGTTCCATGGAATGGAAATATGCAAAATTCAATTCCAGGTTATCTATACCCGTATAATCAAACTTGAGTCCGATATCATAATCATCCTCAAGTCCAACATAATAAGGAACCTGAAACCACCATGAATGTGAAGCAAAAGAGGTAATACCAAAGGGTACTTGAGAAACGCCCAGTTTCATATACAAATCTTCATTAAAACCATAGCCTAACCACCCGTGATGTATCATATGATAACCTCCATCCGGATAAAAACGATACTCAAAACTGAGATCGACACCGGCAGTTCGGGCATCCACATTCAGGCGCCATGTATCCCAGGTGAATTGAGGATCTGACTTATCATCATTCCAACTTGCATCATGAATATTGTAACGGAACTTACTTTAAGGTTTTCAGGCTTTGCAAGGGTTAGCTCGGATTTTTTTATATTATGTAGCAACAGCTAAAACAATTTATAAATCTGATTAAAAATTAATTAATTAGGAAATGTGG
>Ga0163225_100199_pt1 | contig 19342 bp, 20 predicted proteins | sample MSEWel2016_04_06_2_FD_113145 | JGI IMG/M metagenome (GOLD analysis project Ga0163225, IMG submission 113145) | Subsurface microbial communities from deep shales in West Virginia, USA - MSEEL Well Study Marcellus 5H_2016_04_06 ... | reverse complement strand
GGAGAGTCCGGGAAGACCGGCGCGGAATCTTACCTGATTAAAAGCACTTTTTATCTCTTCCATATTCCGGGTTACCGTAATGCCTGTTGCTTCATCGGTATATGAGCCGTCGAGCTCGTTGAGTGCTTCGGCATAGTTGAGCAGAATTTCGGCATAGCGGAATATGGGGAACCACTTGGAATAGACCGATCCTTCGGCCCTCAATCTTAACCTCAGTCTCAGCCTCAGCCTCAACCTCAGCCTCAGCCTCAACCTCAACCTCAGCCTCAGCCTCAACCTCAACCTCAACCTCAACCTCAGCCTCAGCCTCAATCTCAATCTCAATCTCAACCTCAATCTCAACCTCAACCTCCCTGCTCTCTGCCCCTGGCCCCATGCTCCCTGCTCCCTGCTCTCTGCCCCCTGCTCTTCGGCCCCCGTCACCCTTCGCTTTGTACTTCCTTCGTACCTTAGTCGTACCTGCTTCGGGGCTTCTTCGACTGTTCTTCGTCCTTATAAGAGTCGAACAAAGACCGAAGAAGACCCGAAGAAGACTCGGAGAAGGTCCGGGCAAGGCTGTATCATTCAATTGAATATCAATAATTTAAACGAATTTTTATTTAACAAAACATTATTCTCTACAGATAAACGACCGAAAATAATATTCTAAGGGCCTGTGAAACTGAATGTTATGCGATGATGGATTTGAAAGATCCCGGCAATCACCCCTCACGGATATTGAGTTTTGTGTTACACAGAGTTTTTGGAGGAGACACAGAAACAGACAGAGATTCACAGAATGGCTCAGGTACAACCCGCCCCTAAGAGCCAAGAGCTAACACCCAAGAGCCAATTACGGAGGGTGGGAAACAGCCCATACCTTGGCTGGTCCCATGTTGTGTGGGAAAAATTTCATACTTTTGAAGAGTTAATTAAACTACCATTAGTTGATTAATAAGCCTGCTGCATGTCGCCAAACAGTTGTAGCGGGCTTTTTTTGTGTGGGATTGCCTTGTTATTGTTCCATAAGCATAATACTGTTAAGACTTAGCAATTAAACAAATATTCACTATGCACCCGTTAAGGGAGGAAGTACCGTAGTTGAGTAGTCTGAAAAAGGATGCGCCGGAACAAAAAAAAGAGGGCGCGGAACTCAACTTATCTGACTTGAGGTACTGGTATACCTTGTACACAGATAAGAGAGCCCACGCCCGGGTCGTGAGCCATTCTTCTTATCATCTCGTTGCAAATTTGAAAAGTGCCAGTTTTCTGATACGAGATTCTAAGCGAATGCTTCTAATGTTTTATCTATTGAAGTATCGCAAAATTACACTTTTGAGGTGTATTGTATTAACAAATATAGAGAATATCTTATTCGATACAAATTTGTATCGAATAAAATGAGCTTTTTTCTCAAATTTTACTTCATGAGAAAGTATAATGAAGTAGAAATCGAACTATTGAATATCCAAATTGGATGTGTTCTTAGGTTAGGCAGATTAAAGAAAGGTCTGTCTCAACATAACCTTTCTTTAATACTAGGTTTTAACCCAACAATGATTGGACGGGTTGAAAGAGCTGAGAATATAAGCGGATGGGATAAATTACTTTCCATAAGCCAGGAATTGGAAATTGACTTTTGCGGTTTATTTATTTTGATGGGGAAAAATGAGCTCTTATCTATTGTTAAAGAATCTTTAAAACTTGAAGATAAGCTAACCCAAGAAAAAAGAGAGTATTACAGCTTTCTCAAAACATTAATATCCAACAAATATGATTTACTGACAAAAGCGCAGTAAAACACCATTTTGACAAAAAAACCTTCAGGTATTAAACCTGCGTTATTAAATCCATCTTGTAAATTGCTAATATACCTTCTTACGCAAATAAATTGCACCCTAAATAAAAAAACAAGGAATTTCTGAATCCAATTCTATCTATCCGCATATTTTTCTCAATTTATTCTACTTAACAATATAGGCAATTCACTCAATTCTTTTCCAGTTAGACGAAGTTTTTGATATCTTTAAATGTTAATTTCATGCCACCATATGCTAAAACATTTACAGGCACGATGCAGCTATGAGGTGTATTATGACAATGAGGTTATGGAACTGTTAAAAGACGAAAGCTCAGATTTATAATAACATTTTCAAAGAGTATCTAATTCAGTTAAATGCGGAAATAAAATCAATCTATTCTGAATTAGAAGAATATGAACTAATAGAAAGGGAATAAAATACTGGACGCAGCATTTAGCCACCGATCAAGCGTTGATTGTACTTGCTTGATATTGGAGGGAAAGGTGTCTGAATTAGGATTCATAGGATTTGGAGATTAAAGGATTTAGTAATTGCTTTTAATGGGCGACGAAATAGCGCTATTGTGGGTAATGCAATAATGTTACTGCGAGTAATGCACCCGGGTTATTGGTAGTGACTTAAGATTTGGAAGTTCAGGATGGGGATTATTGGAACATTATATACTTACTACTCCGGCCAAGAGATTGTCCACGTAAAAGCTTAAATTAGCGACTGGTAGCGAAATGTAAATACAGAGGAACCGGATACGGGAAAACTGTACAGCCTGTCCCGTTAGAACGGCATCCGGGTCTGCGAGGGGGTAGGCGGGGTAATTTGCTATCCTGGCTCGATTAGCGGTAATGTAAACTGAGCGACACAGACGATTTCCGAGATTTGATTATCTTTACCTAAAATAGAAATTTAATGACAAATAATTCAATAAATCAACTACGAGATTTCTCTTCACTATTTACAAGAAGTGAAGTAAATCGTTGGTTTAAAGAAGATTTTGAGTCAATCGACATAAAGCTTCAAAGGTATCAATTGACCAAAAAAAATAAAGGCAATTCCTATTTAACTGTATTAAGACAAGCATACAAGATTCTTGAAAAGCAATATCCCAATGAGTATATTTTAAAAAATGAATTCCTTACACAATGGTTGAAGAATGAATTAGGAAATAATCAATCAATAATATTTAATGAATTAAGAATCGGAAAAGCTATTGCCGATTTGGCAATGTTTAATGGAAAATCGAAAGTTTTTGAGATTAAAACTATTCTTGACAAAGAATACAGATTATCAAACCAACTTCAAGAATATAAAAAACTCTTTAATGAGGTTTATATTATAATTCCGAGGGAGTTATTTGATAAGTATTCTGACTTTGACAAACAAGTTGGAATAATAACTTTTGAAGCTTATTCCAAAAGCTTTGAATTAATTCAAAAATCATTTTTTAATTTAAACATTGATGTCAATGTTTTAATGGAGGTACTTCACACAAAAGAGTACCTTCAAATAGTAAAACAATTTTATAAAGAAGTTCCGGAAATGAACTCCTTTAATCAGTTTAATATTTGTAAAGATTTAATTTCCCAAATTCCTTCTAATAATTTAAATGAGCTATTTATAGAAAAAATGAAAGAACGAAGAATTAACAATGAGTTCTTCAATAAAATAAATAGAGAATTTAATCAAATTTGTCTCTCATTAAACCTGAATAAATCAGAACGAAATAACCTGATTCACAAACTAAAGACTAATAAGCTGTAATTATGTATTTCCCATATTTAAGAGCAAGACAATTCGAACTAATAACTCTAAGAGAATTAGCTAGTGAACAAGCTTTACAAGGTAAAGTTGTTCCCGTAATTGAGCCAGTTAAAGAGAGTCTAAATAACTTGAACTTAGCTCAAAAAGTATTTTTGGAGAGTGACCTAGGCTTGTACTTAATTGTTAATCCGTTAGTGGGAGATGTTGTAGGTGATACAGATTATTTCATAGAATATATATCAGAACTTGAAAATTCAAAATATATTCCAGCTTTTCACTACACAGACAATTCAGCTTGGATAATCTCGAAAATTGAAGAATATAACCTTAAAGATTGTATGCTAATCTGTTTAGATTCGTTCTCTAATGAGGATGCATTAAGAGAATTGTGTCAAAACACGAGTATAAGTCACATAATGCTTCTGGAACCACATAAATATAGAAGCTTAGATAAGTTTATTAAAGGACTTGATAAATTCTATATCAGACTAGATGACCCATTTGAAAAACAACAAAGAAATGCAGAGTTTCTAAATATTTCTGCGCATAAATTTACAGAAGAGCACTTATTCTATAGAGACGACAAATATAAGGGTTTCGGAGATTTTACTCTACTTCCAAGAGAATTCTCAGATGGAGGAAGCACTCCAAGAGCGGTTGTCATTCATCTATCTTACATAAGTGAAACACATGAAGATCAATTATGGATAAGACATTTTACTTCGGAAACAGGTAAAGATTCTATTACAAACGTACAGGGTAAATTTTCAGAAGCTGCAGAAAAAGCAATTCAATTTTGTGAAGAATTACCATTACAAAATTCGGCAATTGAGGAACTTCGCTCTTATATTGTTTCTAAAAAATATCCCGGTTTAGGAACTGTGAAGAAAATTTCCATAAAAAATCATTTGTTAGTTGTACGTAACTTTTTAGACTAAGTATGCAATTTCTATGTAAAAACTGCTTTGCAGATAAAGAATTAATTGGTTTCATTACATCACAGAACACAATTGGGAATTGTGATTGTTGTGGAAGTATAGAAGTTGAAATAATTCAAATAGAAGAGTTATATGATTTCTTCAAAGAATTAATCGAAAACTTTCAAGCAAACCCAAGTGGTGAAAGATTAATTTCAAAGATACAAGGCAACTGGAGCCTGTTTTCTAATCTTGATGTTGGGCATAAAATACTAAATTCCGTTTTGGATAACATCAACTCTTCGCTGAATAACTCCGATGATTTTGTTGATTTTAACGACGAAATAATTGAAAATATTAATTATTGGTTCAAACTTAAAGAACAGCTTAAATGGAAAAGGCGTTATTTAACTAATATTGGTTACTTAACTGATGACTTGGGATGGGATAGTTTTTTTGAAAGTAAAACCATTATTAAAGGAGAAGAAATATTTTATAGGGCACGCCTTCATAAAAATGCGGATGATGAAGCATTTCCAAAAGATAAAATGTTTAGTCCTCCCAAAGAGTATTCAACGGCAGGACGAGCAAATTCAGTTGGAATACCTTACTTGTATTTAAGCGATAATGAAAATACAATTCTTTATGAAATTAGAGCTTCCTTCCTTGACGAGGTGTCTATTGCTTCATTTAGACTGAAAGAAGATTTACCAGATGGCATAGTTATTTCTGATTTTACTGAAACACCATCTCTTTATGCTCCAAGTGAGGTAAACCAAAGAATTAAGGCAACTCTTTTGAAACAAATAATTAGTAGAGATTTATCAAAACCTATGAGAAGATATGATTCAGACTTGGATTATATTCCCACTCAATTTATTTGCGAGTTTATAAAAGTTTTCACTAATGTTCAGGGAATTAAATTTAGAAGTTCCTTACACAACATAGGAAATAACATTGTGATTTTTAATCAGAATATAATGGAATGCGAGTCAGTTAAGAAAGTTCAAGTTTCAAGAGTCTTGATTAACTCAAGAGAATTATAAAACACTACCGCTAACACTTAGCCTCCGACCAAACGTTGCTTGCATACGCTTGATATTGGAGGCTCCGTTGAACTAAATAATTTGCCGGGAAAAAGACCGCTAATGTGAGAGTAGATACAGAGTAACCGGATACGGGAAAACTGTACAGCCTGTCCCGTTAGAACGGCATCCGGGTCTGCGAGGGGGTAGGCGGAGTAATCTGACTTCCTATCTCGATTGGGTTTCATGCTAAGAGATGCCGTGCAACAAATGCCAACGCACATTTGGCACATTTGCAAGCCCAAACACATAAGCCAATGCTTATGCTTGCAAAAGAGCCAAATCTTAGCCAACACCCAATTTAACGAGAGGATTTTGCATCTTTTGCAAAAATAAAATTGGTTTTGTAGAACAAAATGATTGAAGTAAACGTTAAAAATAAACCTGCAAGTTGATTTCATGGAAATAGTTTCTATATTTGGCAAGAATTTATTTGCAATAAAATATGCAGGTGAGGATAAAGATGAATTTTCCAGATTGTTTGAATTATGGCAAGATGCTGAATGTCTGGAACAGTTTTTTGAAACCCAAAAGTCTGATTTGGAAAATGGATTTTGGGGTACTATAAGTATTGAAAATGCAATTTTAGACACATTTGAATATGCCCAAGAGTTTGAAAATATATTACTTGAATTATCAGAAAAAAGCAATTCAGAACAGATCGAAGGTTTGGAAGATATATTTAGACCATTGCACGATTCTCAATATCAGATATTAACATTAAATAAAAGTAAAGCAAAACAAACCTGGCTTAGATTATATGCCTTAAGAGTTGAAGATGATGTTTATATTATTACTGGAGGAGCAATAAAATTAACTCAAAAAATGCAAGACCGAAAACATACAAATCTTGAATTAAGGAAAATAGAAAGTTGCAGAAGATTCTTGTTAGACAAAGGAATTGTGGATGTAGAAGGGGTCATTGAAGAAATTGAAAGCTGAAATTATGGAAAAGTCACAGGATAAAATTAACAAAATAGCTTCCGGAAAGGTTTCGACTTGGAAAGAAGAGGCTACTGAACGTAGAAATAATAACGATTGGACAAAACGTTCATTTAAAATTGCTGTTAGAATTTTAAGAGAAATAAGAGCTCAAAAAACCCTGAACGGCATGACTCAAAGAAAATTAGCTGAAGAAATGGGTGTTTCCCCACAATATATTAATAAGGTTATTAAAGGGAAAGAAAATCTTACACTTGAAACAATATCTAAAATTGAAACTGTGTTAGGTATCAAATTGATTGAAATTCCATCATTTGAAACATCACAGGCTATTCCAGTTAATTTTTCCGAATCCAAATTTGCACTTAGCAGGACAGGTTCGATTTCTATAAGTGAAAACGTTTGGTCATATAGTAATGATATATACTCAGATGCAACAGGGACATATGGATAATTTAAAAAACATAGGTTTTGCATTAGCAAAAGTAACAACAGAACAATTTGCTATCATTGAAGAAAATTTCAAGAATGGTTCGGAGATAAAGCTCCATATAAATTTTCGGTTTGCTGCTGATAATAAACAAAAAGTTGTTGCTGTTTTTAATTCATTTGTTTTTGAAACAGAAGAAAAACAATTTTTATTAATTGAAGCTGGTTGTCATTTTGCTATTGCACCAGATTCTTGGGAAAAAATGTATGACAAAGAATTGAATAAGTTAGTAATCCCTAAAGAATTCTTACAACATATGGGTATGTTAACTGTAGGAACTAACAGGGGAATTCTTCATGCAAAGACTGAAAATACTAATTTTAATCAATTTCATATTCCAACAGTAAATGTTGCAGAGTTGATTAAAAAGGATAGTGTGTTTGAATTCAAAATATAGCTACACTTCACAACCATACACATTGTCAAGTCGCGCAAAAAAGCCAACGTTAAGACCAAAACATGTTCAAGAGTATGGCTGCTTTCGCAAGCTACCAATGACGTATTTTTGTAACGAACAAAAAATCAGCAAATTAATAGTTGGCCCTTTACCCGTTTGGATTACAAATCCACACGGACGGGTAGCCCCGATTCAACGTCATTCCACATTACTAAATAAAAATTTTTGGATCTCAGAATGACAACTCTATTAGGATTTTTGGGTTATCCCCTTTCGCTCACCCCCTAACCCCCTGAAGGGGGAACGCCATCCCGCAATGACTTTCACGATTCTTTATTCTCTTTTTTTCGAATGGACTGCTTTGCAATGGTGACAGATTCTTCGCATGCTCAGAATGACAAGATCCTGAGGTGGCAGAGGGAACCGGAGCCTGAAGGGCTCCCATGTTTATAGAAGACATATCAACAGACAAAACGACGCTGAAGGTGTCGAATAATTATGGATGGGGATTTGTTTTTTGAGGGGTTTAACCACAGAGAGCGCGGAGAAACACAGAGGTTGCTTCGCAACGGGGTTGTTACACAGAGTTGCACGGAGTACGTCACACCTTGTCCCGGTTTATCGGGAGAGTAGCACAGAGTTAATTAAGCCCTCGCTTCACTTTACCCTGATATGCCGTATGATTCAACCAATAGAATGACACAGATTATTGTTTTTGTGGAAAAGTGAGAAACAGAACCGCGGGCTGAAAGCCCAACCAACCCTAGCCCGGGGCACCGTCCCGGGTAACGAAGTTATGGTCAATTTTGTCGCCCTGAAGGGGCAGCTAAAAGCCTATGAAACGAGAGGGAAGTAGAATAACCGCGAGCCCAATGACCTGCACCCCATACCTTTTACTACTGCCTAAAAACTAATCTCTAAATTATTACCTTTGTTTTGCTATGAGTAAGGAAAAGAAAAGAATTCTGATAACATACGACTATTTTACACCGGCGTTTAAAGCAGGAGGGCCTATCCAGTCGATTACCAATATGGTTCGGTTATTGGGAACTCAATTTGAATTTTATGTGCTGGTCCGGAATGTGGATTTGGATGGAACAAAGCTGGATGTAAAGTGCGATGAGTGGCTTGATTTTGAGGGGAAAGCACATGTTTTTTATGCGTCCCGTAAAAATACCGGGTTCACTGGGGTTAATCGATTATTGAAAAACCTTAACCCTGAAATTGTCTATATCAATGGTCTGTTTTCTCTTTTTGCAACTGTTTTTCCTTTGATTTTTAATGCAACGCATATCAGAAAAGGAAGGCGGATGATAATCGCTCCTCGGGGAATGTTCCAGGAAGGGGCATTGGCATTGAAAGCGGCAAAGAAAAAATATTTCCTGATGGTGTTGAAGCCGTTTATGAAAGTGGGAAATGTTGCATGGCATGCAACCGATGAGCAGGAAATGAAGGATGTTAGAAGAGAGATTGGAGAAGAGGCAGGAATTACCATTGCCGGGAATGTGCCTGCGGTTATAAAGGAAAATACGATGCCGGATTTTGAAGGTGAGGCATTAAGGTTGGTTACTATTGCACTGGTGGCACGGAAAAAAAACCATTTGGTATTGTTGGAGCTTTTAAAAGACTACAAGGGGAAAAGACAAATCATTTATGATATATACGGACCGGTGAAGGATAAGAATTATTGGCAGGAGTGTAAGCAGGTTATTGATGAAATGTCCAAAAATGTGGAAGTGAATTATAGGGGAGCTTTGGAACCGGTAATGGTAGCCGAGATACTTACAGGATATCATTGTTATGTGCTGCCTACCTTTGGAGAGAACTTTGGGCATTCAATATATGAGGCTCTTGCAGCCGGGTTACCGGTGATGATTAGCAATAAAACGCCCTGGCAGAACCTGGAGGAAAATGGTGTCGGTTGGGTTTTTGATTTGGATGAGAAGGATGATTTTGTGAGAGTTTTTGAGGAACTGCTCAAAAGTACTTCTGAAGAATTAAAAAATAAAGGGGAAGCAGCAAAGCAGCTTGCAGAGAGGTATTTGTCAGATGCCGGGTTGGAAGAGAGCTATGATGAATTGTTTGGTTAGTATTCTGCTATCTCTTCACGGTTTGGGTTCTGAAAATAGAATGGTAGAATAATGGCTCTGCGCTGCGGGTTGTTTGAACAGTAGGGTTAGCTACAAGGCGATTAGAAAAATAAGCGAATAGAATTGTCATTGGTAGCTTGCGAAGAATCTGTTACAAGATGAAGGAACACCCCCCCGGAATGAATTCCGGGTGAACAATATTTGCCGTTCCTATGGAACTGTAATTGGAAAGATGTTTTCGCCGGTCTGGATTGGGTAAACAGGCTGGCAGGTTATTAGATTAAAAGATTGCTGCAGTGCTGACAGGGAAAGTGTTGAGAATTTTACAATCTAAATAGAGGCCGTCTATAAACTAAGCAAAGTTTGTTTTTACTCATGTGTTTGGTCAGAAAGTGCCAATTGCAAAGCCTGCCCCGATTTTTCTTCGGGGGCTTGCGACGAGGGTAACGCACAAGTGGTACTTTATGGATAAATATTAAATAGTCTCTGTCCATAAACTAAGCGTTTTTCACGTGTTTAAACTAGGAAGTTCAAATTCAAGGCGTGTGAAAAATCTAAGCCGCAGTCCCGAAGTAGCTTTTGTAAGGTTTTTTGAACAAAAAACCAACAAAAAGCACAATCGGGATGAGGATTTAGATTTTGAGCAACAACGCAGAAGTTGGGCTTTATAGACAAACACTAAATAGTTGTTGTGTTATCTTTCAAATCCTTGCCCAGCGAACTTAAATTTAATGTAGGAAGTGTAACGGGTTTTACACCACTTAACGTGGTTAGTGTAGAAATATAGGCTCTAATATACGGAAACAGGATTGCCGGTGCATTCATGTAAAAGAAGTTGTCAATGTGTTCAGGATCGGCATCTTTATCAAATGAAAAAGTGGCTTTGGCCTTTATATTAGCAGTGAAGGCATTGTTGTCATCTTCTATTGTCGTTTCCAGAGTAAGCAAAAAGCTGGATTGCGTTTTATCAATTTCACCTTTAGGGATAAAAGATAATTTCAACTCATTGGCAATGTTATCATGGTTTTGTTTTATGTGAGAATCAATTATTTTGTATCCTTTAAATTGAAAACTTGAGTTATTCATAATTTCAGGCTGCTAATGCATAGTTTGTAGTAGGGTCAATATTATCGTTTATGTTGGTTTTGAAAACTGGGTCCAACCAGGAATCATCGACTGTATTGGTTACTCTGTTACCAACAATCTCAAACTGTGGTTGTCGTATGTCGAAAGTTGAGTCTGTAGATATAAAAACAATTTCATCGTCTTTGAAATTATTCTCAAATGAAGTTTCAAACTCAACTTCAGTCTTTAAATAATCCAGGTTGGTGGTGTAAGACTCCAGAGGGCTGACTTGAATGAGGTGGGTTCCGGTGGATGGGTTAATCCTATATTTAAACGACATCTCCGGGAAAAGAGAGGAGATGTGTTTAAGTTTCTGAATTATGAAGTTTTTTGCTGCCATAATGATTAAAATATTCTTGTCAATTCTGTTCTCAGACCTTTAGCTAAATATTGAGCTCTATTGGCTTTGTCGTAACTTATATCTACAGCATCGTAATCTGATACCTTACGTAATTCTTTTAATTCTTTAATCTGTCGTTTGTATTTTCTTGAGATTTCGAGTGATGTTTTTTGGCTCAATTCAGTGTGAATGTAATTTATTGAATAAGTGTGAATTTCGTGTTTGTGAGCATTAAGCTCTTCAGTTGTAAATTCAAAAAAATCATACAAAATTGCTTTTAATTCTTGAAAACATCCGTAATAATAACAATGAATGCAAGGTGCATAAAGAGTGTTTTCTAATAACAAATCTCCGGCATTGATGTTTAATAATGCTTTGTTTTTTAAGGAAGTGGCTTCCATATTAGGGTTACAAACTTAATGGTTTTGATGAAGATTAGGTATAAAATTAGCGAATAATTTTAGAATTTGGCATGAATCGATATAATAAATGCAAAATGCACGGGGTAAACGTTATAGATAAAAAAGCAGTTAAGGAGCAACCATATGCTCACGGTCCAATAGGGCAGACCTCTTAACTGTAAATTCAAAGATAAGGGGGTGATTTTGAAAGTGCAAATAAATTTGTCTTTCTATTTGGTGCATTGATATATGTGTCTTGAGCGCCAATCTGTCTTTGAAGAATCTTTTTTATCTTAGCCGTTGGATTTGCTACACAGGTGGGTGGAAAAATTAGCGAGAAGATTTATCATTCTGAGTGGCTTGCGAAGAATTTGTAACTAGATTAAAGAATGAAACCCCGGAATGAATTCCGGGTGAACAATATTTGCCGTTCCTACGGAACTGTAATTGGAATGATGCCCCCGTCGGAGTGGATTTCTTTGACAAACAAAGCGGCAGAGCCAAGCGGCAATCCACCTCGTAAGTTAATAAACGTCTCCGATTTGGTTGACTGAAATTTTAATTGTCGGAAAATAGGAAATCAGGCAAGTAGGAAAATAGGCCAGTAGGGGATTAGAAGGTAGTGTGGTCATTCTAAGTTTGCCAGGAATTTTACTTCAAAGTGCCCCAGGCACGACCCATTTTATGATCTGGGATTTCAATCCCGGGGCTTAGAAGATTAGAAAATAGGTAATTATATTTGAGTTTACAAATTTGGTAGCTCATCAGCTCAATACTATAAAATATGTGTGGAATTAACGGAATTATTTCCAAAATAATAGAGGATAAAGAACCCCGGATTAGAGTCATGAATGACCGGCTTTCTCACAGGGGGCCAGATGATGACGGGATATGGCAGGATGATGAGGTGGCTCTGGGGCACCGGCGGTTGTCAATTATCGACCTCTCGGAAGCGGGGCATCAGCCAATGGTATCGGCTTGTGGACGGTATGTGATGGTTTTTAACGGCGAGGTCTATAATTTCAGGGACTTAAGAGGTCGGTTTGATTATCCCTGGAAGTCGCATACTGATAGTGAGGTGGTGTTGGCAGCGTGGAGCAAAATGGGCAGCAAATGTGTGGAGTTGTTTAACGGGATGTTTGCCATTGCTGTATGGGACAAGAAGGAGCAGTCCCTTTCGTTGGTGCGCGATCGGGTGGGGATTAAACCGGTTTACTGGAGTCATACCGATAAGGGCTTTTTCTTCTCGTCTGAGGTTAGGGCTTTACTGGCTTCTGGGATGGTTTCCAAAAAGCTGAATAGCGATTCGGTGGTGGATTTTTTGAGGTACCAGACTGTTCAGGCGCCTGATACCATTCTGGATGAAGTGAAAATGCTTCTCCCGGGCACTGTGTTGTGCTACCAGTTGAAGGAGAATCAGATAGCTGAGAATTCTTATTGGAGCTCGTTTGAAAAGGCTGAAAAGAAGACTTCCGATAGTTATGAGGAGGCAAAAAAGCAGGTTCGCCGGTTGTTTTTCGAATCTGTGGAGCGTCGCCTGGTGGCTGATGTGCCTTTTGGTGCCTTTCTTTCAGGGGGGATTGATTCGAGTGCTGTGGTAGGTGCCATGGCAAATGTTTCGGACAACAGGATTGATACTTTCAATATTGCTTTTTCAGAAGATGATTTTTCGGAAGCTCCGTATGCCAGATACATTGCTGAATTGCACAAAACCAATCATCACGAGATTCTTCTCAAACCGGACGATTTTTTGCATTTACTTCCTGATGCTCTGTCGGCCATGGATCATCCCAGCGGCGATGGTCCTAATACCTGGGTGGTTTCAAAGATGACCAAAGAAGCGGGTATCACAATGGCGTTGTCGGGACTTGGAGGAGATGAGGTGTTTGGGGGATATGCCATCTTTAACCGGATGATGGCACTGGAAAAAAGAAAGTGGTTGTGGAAGCTACCCCAGCCACTGCGACAAATGGCGGGTAATAGTCTTGCAACCTTTAAGCCGGGGGTGGCCTCTCTGAAAGTGAAACAGCTTCTTGAAATGAAGAAGTATAGCTTTGAGGAGGCTTTTGCCATATCGCGACAAGCACTGATGGATCCTCAGCTGGAGGGGATGCTGAACCTTCAGAAATTGCCATTGCACAATCCTGTGGAGTGGCTGAAACGTCAAAATATGGGTGGGGATGCTGATGTGTTATCCAGGGTGTCGGTGGCAGAGATGACCACCTATATGCAGAATGTTCTTTTGCGCGATAGTGACCAGATGAGTATGGCTCATGCACTGGAGGTGAGAGTTCCATTTCTGGATCATGAACTGGTGGAGTATGTGTTATCGCTGCCTGATGGAATCAAGAGACCGGTGACTCCCAAAAGGCTTTTGGTGGAAAGTATGTCTGACCTTCTGCCCGATTATATTGTGAACCGCCCCAAAATGGGGTTTGTTTTTCCCTGGCGGGACTGGTTGAAAGGAGAAATGCACGCTTATGCCGATGAGCGCATTCGCTCCATTGCTCAGCGTGATCTCTTTAATGAAAACGGCGTGTTGGATATCTGGAACAGGTTCCTTAAGGGTGATGCGTCGGTGACGTTTTCACGGGTGTGGCCGCTGGTAGTGTTGGAGGAATGGGTTAGGGGATTAGGGGAATAGGCAAGTAGGCGAGTAGGGGATTAGGGGATTAGGCGAGTAGGCAAGTAGGGGATTAGGCTAGTAGAGATTAGGGAAGCAGAATATACAATATATTATGAACTTAACTTTTAACCCATGGAAAATTTTAGTTTCAAGAAATTATTGGTTTGGCAAAAAGGAATGAAATTTGCTGAAAAGTGTCTCGATATTACAGAGTCGATTAAAGGACATTACCGACTCATGGAACAACTGGAAGCAGCGGCGGCTTCCGTGCCGCAAAATATCGCTGAAGGTGAGGGACGTTTTAGTATTAAAGATATTATTAACTATTTGTATTTCTCCAGAGGCTCTTTGTATGAATCAATTACCTTGCTGAATTTGTTGTTTTATAAGAAACTTATTTCACAGGATAAACTTGAAGAACAAGAAGGACTTGCCTTGGAAATAACAAAAATGATATCTGCTCTCATCACTCAAAAAAGGAAAAAACTCTAGCGGATTAGGCAAATAGGGGATTAGGCAAGTAGGGGATTAGGCAAGTAGGGGATTAGGCGAGTAGGGGATTAGGCGAGTAGGGGATTAGGCAAGTAGGGGATTAGGCGAGTAGGGGATTAGGCAAGTAGGGGATTAGGCAAATAGGGGATTAGGCAAATAGGGGATTAGGCAAGTAGGGGATTAGGCGAGTAGGGGATTAGGCAAGTAGGGGATTAGGCAAGTAGGGGATTAGGCAAGTAGAAAATTGGGTGATTAGGCAAGTAGAAATGGCCTACTGGCCTACTGGCCTACTGGCCTACTGGCCTACTGGCCTACTGGCCTACTATCCTACTGGCCTATTGTCCTATTGTCCTACTGGCCTATTGTCCTAACTCCTGACTTATAACTGGTTAGGGTGAGAGAAAATATTTATAAAAGGGAATGACATCAATGGTGCAGGTTGATTCTTTTATGGTTTCTTCTTCGTCAAAAGTTATTATGGTTCCATTCTTGATTTTTAAATGATTGCAAGCATTTACTAAGCCCTTTATTTCCCTTGATCTTGTAGTGTCATTTTGCAGAGACAAGGATACCTGTATTGCAGAAAGATTTGAATGGTTTTTTTCCTGAACGATGAAATCACATTCAGTTCCGTCTTTAAAATAGAACAGGTTTTTGTTCTGTTTCAGAAATTCGGTGGCAACCATATTCTCCAATAGTTTTCCCCGGTTTTCCGAAACACCAAAATCAATGGCATTTAATAATCCATTGTCAATGATATAAACTTTTTTATCGCTTTTAGATTGTTTGATTTCAGAGAAATCATATTTGCTAATGCTTTGCGTTAAAAATACAGCATTACAGTACTCAAGGTATTCATAAAGATATTTGTTGCTTATTTTATACCCCATTGACTTTAAATCGTTATACGACTTATTAACAGACAACGGACCGGTTACTGCTGAAAATATTTTTTTGATAAAAAATTTAAGTACCTCCGGGTTTGAAACAGAATAGCGTTCAATAATATCCCGGTAAATCATAACGTTGAAATATTCCTGAAGTATTTTAATTTTAAAGGGAGGTTCAAATCTTGTTAATTCCGGAAAACCTCCTTCGAACAAAAATTTCTCTGACAGGTGGATCAGTTTTGAACGATTGGCTTGTGTGTTAAAGTTATCAGGGCCTTTTTGTGTTTTAACGAATTCTGAGAAACTATAAGGATAAATGGAATAACTAACAGTTCTACCTCTTAATTCAGTGGCTATTTCTGTACTTAAAAGCCTGGAATTAGAGCCGGTTATAAAAATGTTTTTGGATTTTGTGTCATAAACTCGCCGGATGAATTTTTCCCATCCATCCACATTCTGTATTTCATCAAAGAAAAGAAACGTATTCGCCAAAGCTTTATCGGGAAACAGCTCCTGATATGCCTGTAGTATCAGATCCAGATCTGATTGCTTAAGATTTAGACGTTCATCTTCAAAATTGATGAAAATTATGTTCTTACCAGATATATGTTGTTTCTTTAATTGGTCAATCAAATAATACAACAAAAAGGTTTTACCACTGCGGCGTGCCCCAACAATGCTAATGATCATACCTGAATTAACAGGTACTTGCAATTGCTCCCGATTGAAAATTGGGCCGGGATCAAATTGTTGGTTTTCCAGTATTATTTCTTTGAGTTGTTGCTTCATTTATTTAAATACATTGTTTTTGTTGTAATTTACAGTGTAAATTTAGTAAAATAAGCCAAATTAAATTAATTTTCTTAGTATATTTTACATAGATTTTGTTTGAATATGTTCTTTCAAAATGGAACCTTGTCGTATCTCTATTGCCCTAATCTCTACTGCCCTAATCTCTACTAGCCTGCTCGCCTACTCGCCTACTCGCCTACTCGCCTAATTACTTTGCTTGCCCACTTTTTCGGGTCATATCCAATCCCCATCTGGTGACTGTGACCAGCCATAGTTTTGAGCTCTTCATCACTGAGACTCATAATTTGCCTCAGCGCTTTTTTCAAACTTTCTTTATTTTCATTTTCAAACAGAAAACCGTTTTTACCTTCTTCCAGAAATCGGGTGATACTTCCAATCGCACTGGAACAGATCATGGGGAAGCCGGCTGCTGCCATCTCGTGTACAACCACTCCCCAGGGTTCGAAACGGCTGGGAAGGACAAATACCCCGGTCGCTTTGAGGGTTTCTTTAAGTTCTTGCGGTTGAAGAAAACCCAAGTGTTTGATTTTTGGATGTTCCGGGCGTTGATCGAAAAGTTCGCCTGTGCCGGCACACCAAAGTTCCCATTCGTTGGGCGATTCTTCCTGAAGTTCCATGAAAGCAGGGAAGAGGAGGTCGAGCCCTTTCTGGTGAACATACCGGCCTACGTATATCAGCTTTCGCGGATAGGGTTCTGCTTTTATTCGGTCTGATGCGGTGGGAGAGAAGAGTTTGACATCGGCCGAATAGAAACCTTCCGTAATTCTTTCTTTTTTAAAGCCCAGTTTTTGCGCATACTCTTTCTGAGGTAGTCCCGGCACCCAGGCGTGTGAGTAGGCGCGGTGCAACACCCATGGAGCTGCCATTCGCATCAGATATTGTTTGGGCGTGCCCATCCAGTGATTGTCCATGCTCATAACTGTGGGGATGCTTCCCCTGAAAAAGCGGCAAACCGAAAGATATCCTTTATCCACCCATCCGCTGGAGATGATAATGTCCGGTTGGATGCTTTTGGCCAGATTTGTCAATTGTGTATTGTTGTAATCGTTTCGCTCATAAAGGGTAACCCCTTCCGGAAAATCAAACTGAAAGGGGGCTTCTTTATTGACGGGCCAGCGAACGATGTGCACTGAATGCCCTTTATTTGTGAGCTCTTTTACGCCTGCCAGAAAGTAGGAGGCGAGTTCGGTGTATAAAAAAAGTATGTTCATTTTTTTAGGTGATTAGAATTTAGGTGATTAGGGGATTAGGCTAGTAGGTGATTAGGGGATTAGGCTAGTAGGTGATTAGGCTAGTAGGTGATTAGGCTAGTAGGTGATTAGGCTAGTAGGTAATTAGGCTAGTAGGTAATTAGGCTAGTAGGTAATTAGGGTAATAGGTAAAAAGGTTGTTAGGGGATAAGGTTAACATGTAAATAAATTTTTTCCTGCGCGCTACCCCCCTGTGAAAAACTAATTCTACAGGGTAAACCTGACCCCCATGATAAAAAATGGTTTTACATGGTAAACCTTTAAGGGGAACTTCGCGCTCGAATCTTTTTTTATAGTAACAGATTCTTCGCAAGCTCAGAATGACATAGTCCTGAGGTGACAGAGAGAACCGGAGCCTGAAGGGCTCCTATGTTTATAGAACCCAAATTCTTGCAAGCAAGCGGCAGAGCCGAGCGGAGCGATTCCGCTCAACGATTAAGAAAATGTAAGGTTTTCACTAAAATAAATGGTGAAAGCCAACATTTTCTAAATCGGTCCCGATGCTTCGGGATAAGTAAAACGATACTTCGCAAAACTCGTATCGCTCAACTTAGGTAGAAGATATATCAAAAGAAAAAACGACGCTGAAGGTGTCGAATAATTATAGATGAGGATATGTTTATCCTTGTTGGCCCCTTTCAGGCACAGTGATGAATGCATTTCAAGGTTTCTGTCACCGCTCTGCGGTTTCTTTTTCTACTGGCCTAATCCCCTACTGGCCTAATCCCCTAATCGCCTACCGAAATTATAGCTTCATTTTCCATTCTTTGACTTTTTTCTCAATTGATTTCTTTAGGTTTTCCAGGTTTAGGTTTTTTTCAAGTACCATAACTGGCTAGTCTTGTAATGATATATCATCAAAATACACCATGCTCTTAACAACATGGAATGTATTTCTTGTTTTGTATTTGGTGGAATAGAAATTCAGCAATTGTTGAACAGAATATTCTTTGAGAAGAAAATAGAGATCAATAAAATCCTTGGAACGTGTCCCGTTTCCTGCAATGGCATTTAACTTCATTGCTGATATATCTTCTATGGAATAGAGTTTTGTGTTTTCAATGTTTCGAATATTGGTTACTAAAGGATATTTATGGCTGATAAAATCTATTTTTACCGAATCAATAAACCCTTTTAATGTGTTATTGGCCGCAAAATCAGAATGGAAGTTATAGTTAGCTTCTAAAAATTCAAGTAAAAAGTTTACATCAAAATCATCCGTTGTGAATAAATCCAGATCAACGGATTGTCGGTGGCCTATCTGTAAGGCAAGTGATGTGCCACCGGCAAGAAAAAAAATGTTCAATGTTTCTTCTGATTGCAGTTTGATCAGAAGTTCCAATGTACCTGATTGGATTGTATTTTTGTGTAACATTTAAAATCGGATTTTTTTAAATTGAAAAAAAAAGCTGCCCAGTTAAGAGTTTTTTTATCTAAATACCCTGCATTTACTATTTCTCGTTTTATGACATCAATATCGTAGGATTGAAGCAGGATATTTAAGTCTCTTAAATTTCCCCTGTTCATTACTCTTTCAATAATCAGCGCTTTATGTTTTTCGCTATCTAATTTGTTTTTGTCTATATCCCAAAAAAGGTGTTGTGAGAGATTAGAAAGTTCCATTTCTTCAGATTTTTTGTTTTGTAACGCTCATTTTTAGTGCTTCAATCTAAAGTTAACCATTTTTGGTGGCTTTTTCAATAGTCCGTGGGGGAGAGCGCTATTAATTTGTAAAATTCTTTTGTTTAATTTTTCAGTAAGCGTTTACCAACCTAAATCTGTCACCGCTCCGCGGTTTCTTAATCCTACTTGCCTAATCTCCTAATCTGCCGCAACTCCGCAGCTGAAATATTATTTGGTACTTCTTTTGGCTACCGTTCTGCCACCTCTCTGCGGTTTTTTTTCTACTCGCCTACTTGCCTACTGC